>Ga0247831_1003178_pt1 | contig 24659 bp, 24 predicted proteins | sample LaCruzMarch2015__9_FD_192406 | JGI IMG/M metagenome (GOLD analysis project Ga0247831, IMG submission 192406) | Freshwater microbial communities from meromictic Lake La Cruz, Castile-La Mancha, Spain - LaCruzMarch2015_1m | ecosystem: Environmental > Aquatic > Freshwater > Lake | place: Spain...
ATTTTTAACGCCATTTATCCTGCCATGAAAGCGGTTACAGAGTTGTCACCTAGGTTTTATGGCCTGGGCTGGGTGATTAGCGCCCCCGCTTTATCAAAACGAGCCTGAATATGCCCCGCCATCCGTCAAAATATTTTGACCTGTGATGTAACTGGCTTGTGCTGAACACAAAAATGCACAGGCCTCACCAAATTCATCAGGATGCCCAAAACGCAATGCTGGAATTGTTTTCTTACGCGCGTCAATGATGGCCTCGATAGGTTGACCTGTTTTTTCTGCAGCTCCCTTCATCGTGCCTTTGAGACGGTCTGTGTCGTAAGCACCTGGCAAGAGGTTGTTGATCGTCACGTTGTTGGAAGCGAGTTTGGTGGTGCGTGCAACACCAGCGATGAAACCCGTCAAGCCAGAACGTGCGCCATTGGACAGTCCCAAAATATCAATCGGTGCTTTGACAGCACTGGAGGTGATGTTGACGATACGTCCGAATCCACGCTCGGCCATTCCATCTACAGTGGCTTTGAGTAACTCGATAGGCGTCAGCATATTGGCGTCAACTGCTTTGATCCAATCGTCACGGCTCCAATTGCGAAAGTCTCCAGGGGGTGGGCCGCCTGCATTCGTCACCACGATGTCGTAATTTTTACCAGGACCGCCTTGGATAGACCAAATAGCTTCACGTCCTTCTGTGGTGGTGATGTCCACTGCTGCTGCAATGATGGTGGTGCCAAATTTACGAAGTTCTTTGGCAGCGGCTTCGAGTGCTTCTGCACCGCGGGCCACGATCACCACATTGACGCCTTCTCGTGCTAACGATTGCGCACAACCGTAGCCCAAGCCTTTGCTAGCTCCGCCAACCAACGCCCACTTACCTTTGATTCCTAGATCCATTATTTTTCTCCATACTTAGTCACTAAAAAAACACCACCCACCACTAACAAGGTACCAGCCCCTATCCAGAGGTTGAGTGGCTCACCTAACACCATTACTCCCAACGTAATCGTGGACATGGGCCCGATCATGCCAGTTTGCGCAGTCAAAGCTGCACCGATACGTTCGATGGCCATCATGACCATGAGGACTGGCGCTACGGTACACAACAAAGCATTCAGTAGCGCTAACCATAAAACCGGATGCGGTACGTCCATTGCCGACAAAGGACGTAGCACTATAAATTGCACGATGCAACACACACATGCCACGCTGGTGGCCCAACCCACCAAGCGCATAGCCCCAATGCGTTGCACCAACTGCCCACTGAAAACCAAATAGACAGCATATGTCAACGCACTTGCAAAGACCAATGCGCTACCTAGTGCAACATCAGAGCCCGTAAAAGAGAGTTCATGTGCGAACACCAACAGCACACCGGCATAGCTCACGGCCATAGCCATCATGCGAATGGGTTGAACAGGTTTTTTATAAATGAACCATCCCAACACAACCACCAAGGTCGGATTGAGATACAAGATTAAACGCTCCAAACTTGCGGTGATGTATTGCAAACCCAAGAAATCCAAATAACTTGACAAGTAGTAGCCTACAAAGCCAAGCGCCACAATTCCAAGTACATCACTGCGCGTTAATGGATTCTCACGCGCCTGCGTTTGCTTCTCGGACCAGATACCAAGCGCAATGAAAAAAGGTAGCGCAAACAACATACGAAACATGATGACCGTGACCGCGTCCACCCCATAGCGATAAGAAAGCTTCACAATGATGGCCTTGCCACTAAAAGCAATCGCTCCGACGGCAGCTAAGAGTAAACCCGATACAAAAGAGCGGTTGGCTAAAGTCATCCGTGAGAGTTTATTCTTAGTAGCGAACACTCAACCGCCTGATGCCTCGAAATGCGCTGACTTCGGTCATGCAAGCGACTGATGCCGTTACGCTGAACACCTAAACTCCCTACATGCGCCTGTCTCTTATCCAACGTTTGCTGTTAGCCAGTCGGCAGACACGGCGCAAAGCATCTGGTTTACCAGTTATTTGGAAAGGCATGCTGTGGATGGCAGCAGGGGGATTTTTGTTCTCCATCCTCAACACCATCGTGCGCGCCATCGCTATGCAGATGGATCCGTTTGAAGTGCAGTTTTTGCGCTACCTGTTTGGCCTACTCGTTATGTTGCCTTGGGTATTCAAAGCGGGGCTTCGCAACTATTGGCCAACAGATGTCAAAGGCCAGTTTTGGCGAGGCGGGGTTCATACTATTGGGATGGTGCTGTGGTTTATTGCATTGCCCAAAATTCCTTTGGCAGATATGACGGCCATTAGCTTCACCGGGCCAATTTTCATCATGATTGGCGCGTCTTGGTTTTTGGGTGAGCCCATGCGGCGCGATCGCTGGATAGCCGCGTTGATCGGTTTTGCCGGAGTCGTGGTCGTCGTCGCTCCAAAAATGTCGGGTTCTGGCGGCGGCTACCACTTGGTGATGCTGGCGTCTGCACCGCTTTTTGCTGCATCTTTCTTGATTACCAAAGCATTGACCCGTTATGAGAAAGCAACCGTTATTGTGTTTTGGCAAGCCTTGACGGTATCGCTCTTCAGTTTGCCCTTGGCTTTGCTGCATTGGCAAGACCCCAATCTGTGGCAGTGGATTGGTTTTTTGATTGCTGGTATTTTGGGAAGCGTTGGCCATTATTGTTGGACGCGCGCGTTTCATGTAGCTGATATTTCGTCCACCCAGTCTTTGCGCTTTTTAGATTTGGTGTGGACCTCTGCACTGGGTTGGTTGATTTTTTCAGACATCCCTAGCCAATCAACTTGGATTGGTGCAGTTGTGATTTTGGCGGCAACGATTTGGATTGCGCGGCGCGAAGGCCAACGCCCGGTGAAAGCGCCTATTGACGAACCAGTTCACTGACCGAGCACGGCACCTTCGCGCCTAGGGTCGGTTCCGCTGATCCAGTTTTTTGGGGCTTGCTGCTTGGGTAATTTGACGATAGCTTGAATTCCACTTGTCAAAGCCAGTTCACGCACCTCGCCACCGCGTGCGCGCAAAGACTGCAAGGTGTCCGCAGAAAAACGCTTTTCCTCAACGACCATGGGGTCGCCCAATGCGCCAAAGTTGGGTAAGTCAATTGCTTGTTGCGGTGTCATACCCCAATCCAAAACACCTATCAAAGTTTTGGTGGTGAAGTGGATGATCATCTCGCCACCCGGACTTCCTGTACTCATGAGTAACTCGCCCGCGTTTTTGTCAAAAACCAAAGTAGGTGCCATAGACGAGCGTGGTCGCTTATTGGCTTGAACACGGTTAGCGATAGGACGACCTTGCAGGTCTCGCGGCATAAAACTAAAGTCTGTCAGTTGGTTGTTTAGCAAGAAGCCTCGCACCATTTGACGTGCACCGAAAGCATTTTCAATGGTTGTCGTCATTGCCAGCGCATTGCCATAGGCATCGACAATGCTGATGTGCGAAGTACCAAATTCTGCTTGATCAGGCATTGGTGCATAAGCACTTTTTTGCGCTCCTTGAGGAATGCCTGCAGGCGCTTGTTTCAAACTAGTGGGGCCCATCAGTTGGGCGCGCACTTTGAGATACGCAGGATCTAACAAACTGCGCCAGTCTCCTGCAGGTGCTTTCACAAAGTCAGGGTCTGCCATATATTGCGCACGGTCTGCAAATGCCAAGCGCGATGCTTGGCCATAGTCGTGTAACCAATCTGCGTCCAATGCACCTTGTACGGGCGCTTTGAATGGTGTGGGCGCATATTGCAACAGCCCCAAGATTTGTCCAATCGCAATCGCACCAGAACTCGGTGGTGGGAAGCCACAGATCTCAAACACTTTTGTACGCACTGCATGATCAAAACACAAAACTTCACGTTCTTTGGCTTGGTATTGCACCAAATCTTGCGTGCTTAAACGTCCTGGATTTTTTGGATGCTTCTGCACTTTATCGACTATCGCTTGCGCCACATCACCTTTGTAAAAAGCATCCACGCCCTCATTGGCAATGCGCAGTAATACGTCAGCCAACTCTGAATTTCGCAAGATGTAACCTATTGGATATGGCGCACCATCCGCTTGGAAAAAATAGGTATACGCGCTTGGGTCTAGTTTGAGATACGCATCCGCAAGCAGCGAAGCATGCAAACGTGGGCTGATGGGAAAACCATTTTTTGCTAACTTAATTACGGGCTCGAATAATCGAGGCCAAGGTAATTTGCCGTGTTGCTGATGCGCCATGGCCAACATCTTTAAAACGCCAGGTGCTCCAACAGAACGGCCACCCACCACAGCTTCAAAAAAAGGTAAGGGCTGTCCTTGCGCATTTAACAATAAAGACTCGTCTGCAAGAGCAGGTGCCGTCTCACGGCCATCAAAAGCTTGCATGCGACGCGTGGGTCTAGTGCCTTGGCTATGTAACAAAAATGCTCCGCCACCAATGCCACTGGATTGAGGCTCGACCAAACCCAAAACCATTTGCACAGCAATTGCCGCGTCTACCGCAGATCCACCTGCTTGCAATATGTCAAGCCCGGCTTGGGAAGCCAATGGATTGGCGCTTGCAACCGCAGTTCTCTGGGTGATTATGTCTGTATTGCGTTTTATTGAACTCGCAATTTCTGGCTGCAATGGTGAGGTTGCTGCAACGGCACTCTTTGCATCCATTGCAGGTTTGTACGCGGTGTTTTTAGAGGGCTGCCAACTCACACAACCAGCTACTAGAACAACCAGCAAAACGGCTTGGGCTATTACACAAGTGCGTAAACGGTTACTCATATTTAGCCCATTACGCATTAAGAGTCCAGTCTCGACCCGCGCTTAGAACCCTGCAGCCAATCCATCACGACGGGAATCGCTCGCGACGATATAACCTTCCACTTTCGGGTCACCAGCACGCCAAATAAACTGGCCTGAACCAAAGTCTTGGTAACTGTCGTTGATCACTTCCATACGATGGCCTAGCGCTTGCAAGCCTGCAACAGTATTGGAATCTAAGGTCGACTCCACGTTGATCTCAAACCCTTGGTTGTAACGCCAACGCGGCGCATCGCATGCGGCTTGTGGGTTTTGTCCGTAGTCCAACATACGCACCAAGGTTTGCATATGGCCTTGCGGCTGCATATTGGCACCCATCACGCCATAACTCATCACGGGTTGTCCGTCTTTGGTGAGGAAGGCGGGAATGATGGTGTGGAAAGGCCGCTTACCTGGTGCCACTAAATTGGCAGGATTATGCCCATGTGCGCTGACGTTGAACGCATGGCCACGGTTTTGCAAGCTGACGCCAAAAGTAGGCTCTACACATCCAGAGCCAAACCCCATGTAATTGCTTTGGATAAAGCTAACCATCATGCCGTTTTCATCTGCAGCACTCAAATAAATCGTGCCACCTTTGACGGGGTTGCCAGCACCAAAGTCTTGCGCTTTTTTCATATTGATCAACTGGGCGCGGCTTTTTAGATACGCGGGATCCAACATTTGCGCAGATGTCACTTCCATAGCAGATTCTTCTGCGACATAACGATAGACATCGGCAAACGCAAGCTTCATCGCTTCAATTTGCAAATGCTGTGAATCCACGCCGTCGACTTTCAATGCGGCCAAATCGAAATTTTCCAAAATACCCAATGCGATCAATGCAGCAATGCCTTGGCCATTCGGTGGTATTTCGTGAAGTGTGTAACCGCGGTAGTTTTGGGCAATGGGAGTGACCCATTCGGCTTTGTAATTCTCGAAGTCTTTGGCAGTATGGCAGCCGCCATGCGCTTTAGAAAACTTTTCAATCGCATGCGCAATTTCACCGCCATAAAACGCTTGGCCTTTGCTTTTAGCAATCGCGCGTAATCCTTTGGCAGCTGATGTGAACTTAAAGAGCTCACCAACGTTTGGCGCACGACCCCAAGGCAAAAAGCCTTCTTTAAAACCAGGCATACCTTGTAACTCGGGTGTTGCAGCGGCCCATTTTTGTTGCACCACAACAGGCAGCAAATAGCCGCGCTCTGCAATTTCAATAGCGGGTTGCAACACATCTTCAAAAGGCAGCTTGCCAAAACGCTCGTGCATGGCCACCCATGAGGCCACTGCACCTGGCACAGTGATGGAGTCCATGCCACGCTTAGGTGGTGTCAAGGTGTCTTTGCCGTATTTGTTTTGAAAATACGCAGGCGTCCACGCTTGAGGCGCTCGACCAGAAGCATTCAAACCATGTAATGCTTTGCCATCCCAAATCAAACCAAAGGCGTCAGAACCCAAACCATTGCTGACAGGCTCCACCACGGTCATCATGGCGGCCGCTGCAATGGCAGCGTCTACGGCATTACCGCCATGCCACAGCATACGCAATCCAGCTTGCGAACCTAACGGGTGCGAAGTAGACACTACATTGCGCGCGAAAACAGGTAAACGGGTGGAGGTATAGGGGTTGTTGTAATCAAACTGCATGATTTTTTCCACAAGAGAAACGGCACCCGAAGGTGCCGTGTTATTTTCACTGAAACGGGTTTTACTCTTCGACAAACGCCTCTGCGCGCTTGCTTCGGATGGATGGTAGCAACACTATCACTAACAAGACCAATGCAGCACCCAACAAACTCGCAGACAACGGGCGGGTAGCAAATACAAACCAATCACCGCGTGAAAGCAGCAACGCTCGTCTTAAGTTCTCCTCCATCATCGGGCCCAAAATAAAGCCAAGCAATAACGGAGCAGGTTCTACACCTAATTTCACAAACACATAGCCGACAAGACCAAAGGCCGCAACCATCCAAATGTCGAAGGTATTGTTGTTAGTGGAGTAAACACCAATCGAGCAAAATAAAACGATAGCGGGGAATAAAAAGCGGTAAGGAACCGTCAAGAGCTTGATCCACATACCAATAAGTGGAAGGTTCAGAATCACCAGCATCAAATTACCAATCCACATGGAGGCGATCAAACCCCAAAATAATTGGGGATTGCTAGTCATCACCTGTGGACCAGGCTGGATGTTGTGAATCGTCATCGCGCCAACCATCAGCGCCATCACGGCATTAGGTGGTATACCCAAGGTCAGCAATGGAATGAAGGAGGTTTGGGCTCCAGCGTTATTTGCCGATTCAGGAGCTGCTACACCGCGAATGTTGCCTTGACCGAAGGGCACTTCACCAGGACGCAACTTGGTTTTCTTTTCAATTGTGTAAGCGGCAAAAGCTGCAAGCAAGGCGCCACCACCAGGCAACACACCCAGCAATGAGCCCAATGCAGTTCCACGCATAACAGCTGGCAACATGTTTTTAAAGTCTTCCTTGGTAGGAAATAAACCCTCTACTTTTGCAGTGAAGACTTCGCGCTCGTCTTCAGGACGAGACAGGTTAGAGATGATTTCTCCATAACCAAACACACCCATCGCCACGACAACGAATCCGATGCCGTCTGTTAATTCAGGAATGTCAAAGCTATACCTAGCAACACCTGAGTTCACGTCAGTTCCTATTAGTCCCAACAACAATCCCAAAATGATCATCGAAACAGCTTTGAGTAACGAACCAGAAGCCAATACAACAGCACCCACCAAGCCCAAAACCATGAGCGAGAAATATTCAGCAGGGCCAAACTTGAACGCCAGTTCAGTCAAAGGCGGCGCAAATGAAGCCAAGATCAACGTACCCACAGTGCCTGCAAAGAAAGAGCCCAAGCCAGCAGCAGCCAATGCTGGGCCCGCTCGACCCTTGCGGGCCATTTGGTAGCCGTCAATGGTGGTCACCACCGAGGACGACTCACCAGGCAAGTTCACCAAAATCGCCGTGGTTGATCCACCGTATTGGGCACCGTAATAAATACCTGCCAACATGATCAAAGCAGATACAGGTGGTAGAGCATAGGTCGCTGGCAACAGCATGGCAATCGTCGCTACAGGGCCAATGCCTGGCAATACACCGATCAACGTTCCCAAAATACAACCTATAAAACAATACATCAGGTTGATAGGCGTAAACGCTACGCCAAAGCCCAAGGCTAGGTTATTGAGCAATTCCATGTTTTATTTTTCCCCGCTTAACCAGTAATAAAAAAAGGCCACACTGGCATCTGCAAGTTCAGTAACTTAATGAATGCAAGATAACTCAGTAAAGCTAGAAAGGTGGCAAGCATAAGTACTTCTTTTAGTTTAAAGACATCGCCCGCTTTGCTAGCAATGAAAGTTAGAGCGTAAATACCCGCGATCAACCCCATAGGTGGCAACCCCAAGCTAGGTAAGCCCGCCAATAAAATTCCAAAAGCAATGTTGGATCCCAGTATGAAAACGACAGGTCGCCAAGCGAAACGTCCAATTTTTTCTCCATCCTCAGTGTGCTCTATTAAGGAATAAAAGGTGGTAAAGCAACCAAGGGCGAAAAGTAATATGCCTAGCAGCAAAGGAAAGTAACCAGGACCCATTCGAGCAGCCGTTCCTACAGAGTAGCTCGTAGCACCCCAAGCGAAAGCACCACCAATGGCAGTGAACATCAACCCAGAGAAAAAGTCTTTTTGACTTTTGATCATGTCATCTCCTTAAACAAAATACCTAATTGGCGTAGATTGTGACCTCTCACTCAAACAATAGGGATGTGGGTTTCACCTACCTATGTCGCATAAGCGTTGCGGGTTAACCCCTAACTGATGGATGATCAACGCTTGTTTGTGTCAAAGCAACAGGTGCCAACACTTTTAACCATTTTATTGCTGGCAACGGCAATTGCTTTTGAATCGCTTGAGCTTGCGACAACAAAGCGTCGTGATCTAATGACTGTGAAGTGCGCAACGCCATCAAAATAGTGTTGCCCTCTTTGGTGGGTCTAAACGCCCATAAGGCGTCTTTACCAAATGCATTCGCAATTTTTTGCACGCTACTTTCGAAGCTTGAACTGCGTCCAAATAAATTGACCGTCATGCATCCGTTGTCGGTCAGCAGTTGCCTGCAATCTGCATAGAAGGCTTCGCTGTCTAAAACTGGACACGCTGCATCTTGGTCGTACAAGTCCACTTGCAAGGCATCAATTTTTCCGCGCCAGTGGTCGTGTCCTGCTACTTCAGCGGCGTCACCCAACACCACATTCAATTTGGATGTGTCTTCAGGCAACTTAAACCACAACCTGCATGCCGCTATGACTTGCGGGTTCAATTCAATCGCCGTGGTCTGCATGCGCAAATGCTTATGACAAAACTTGGTCAATGATGCGGCACCGAGACCGAGTTGCATCGCATGCAAGCTGCCCACCTTATCGAGATTCGCAAACAGCAACCAGCCCATCATGCGTTGCACATATTCCAGATGAATTTCAAATGGTTTGTTGATCTTCATAGAACCTTGCACCCAAGGCGTTCCTAAATGCAGATAGCGCACATCTCCGTAATCCGAAAAATTCACCTCGGGTAAATTATTTTTGCGTTGCGTTGCCATTGCTAATCTGCCATGCCTTCCACCACAAAACGCACACGTTTGGTGCCTTGCCATGCGTCCGTCTCAATGCGGTACGCCAAATGCGCCAGCGGCGGCAAAGGTTCTACACGTCCGAACCATATGCCGTCAACGGGTTGGCCATGGTGGCGCAACTTCAATGACAAATGTTTTTCAGCGACCAAACGTTGGCCTAAGACTTCGATGTTTTCACTAAAAGTCGGCGCAGCAAAACCTTGCCCCCAGACCTCTTGGGCTAGAACGTCCGCCATATCGGGACGCCGAAACTCTGGTGGTAACGGGCCATCGGTTTGCAAACGGCGCTGCAAGGTAGCCTCGTCCAACCATTCTTGTGCCACTTGCTGCAAGGCTTCTTCAAAAAGCCCCAGTTGCTCTTCTTCTATCGTGCAACCTGCAGCCATTGCGTGGCCACCAAAGCGCAACAAAACGCCGGGATGCCGTTTGACCACCAAATCCAAAGCGTCGCGTAAATGAAAACCTGGAATCGATCGACCTGAGCCTTTGAGTTCATGCGATTTGCCACTGGCTTGGCTAGGCGCAAAAACAAAAGTAGGACGGTTGTGCAAATCTTTTAACTTGGCCGCCACGATACCCACCACGCCTTCGTGAAACTCTGGGTCAAACACGCACAAGGCAGGAGGTGGCGTTTCATCAGGATCCAGCATGTCTTGCGCAATAGCCAAGGCTTGGTCGCGCATATCGCCTTCGATGACACGACGTTCGCGATTGATGCGGTCTAGGGCAGTTGCCAATTCAGTGGCACGCGCTAGGTCATCGGTACAAAGGCATTCAATACCTAAGGTCATGTCCGCTAAACGCCCCGCAGCATTGATACGCGGCCCTAATGCAAAACCAAAATCTTGCGCCGTGCATTGCGCACTCGTGCGACCTGCTGCCACAAACAAAGATGACATGCCCGCTGGCATGGCTCCTTTGCGAATTCTTAATAGTCCTTGTGCGACTAAACGGCGGTTATTCGAATCTAACTTGACCACATCGGCCACCGTTCCCAATGCCACCAAAGGCAAGAGGCTGTCGAGTTTGGGTTGCGATTGCGCGTCCCACACACCGCGCGTGCGTTGCAGTGCACGCAACGCTAGCAATACGTAAAACATCACACCAACGCCTGCCAAGGCTTTGCTCTCGAACGTGCAACCCGGTTGGTTGGGATTGACGATGGCATTGGCATCTGGCAACACAGCGGCTGGCAAATGGTGGTCTGTCACCAAGACTTGTAAGCCAAGTGCTTTGGCAGTTGCGACACCCTCTACGCTAGCAATGCCGTTATCCACCGTGATCAAGACGCCCGCACCACTGGCTTTGACGCGCTCAGCAATCGGCGGCGTTAAGCCATAGCCGTCGACCACGCGGTCAGGCACGATGTAAGACACCTGTTGCGCACCCAACATGCGCAAACCTCTCAGCGCCACTGCACATGCAGTGGCACCGTCGCAGTCGTAATCAGCAACGATGCAGAGTTTTTTGTTGGCTGCAATCGCGTCTGCCAGTAACTCTGCGGCTTGTTCAATACCTTTCAAACCGCTGGGAGGTAGCAATTGCGCAAGGGATGTATCGAGTTGATGCACTTCATGGATACCCCGCGCCGCATACAAACGCGCTAACAACGGGTGCACGCCCGCTTGTTCCAAAGCCCAAACGCTGCGAGGCGCTACCTCGCGGGAAATAAATTGCATCACATGTCCTCAGATCTGGGTGGAACGACTAAACGTTCGTGCAATGCCGTAGCGCCAAATCGCCTTGCAATATTTTGTAAAACCGCATTGGATTGCCAAAGGTCTTGCCAACCTACGATAGCTTGCACCCTGCTCCAAGCGGAAGCAGGACGTGTTTCATAAACATGTCGCTCATACTCGCCGCACAACACCAGCTGCATGGTTTCGCCTTGTTGGACGCGTTTCAATACATCAGCAAAAAGGGTTTGGTCTAACAAGGTCCAAGCTTGCATCCAACCTTGCCAGTCTTGCTGCAAAGAAGCGTTGCGCAAATCTGAAATAGCCTTTAGGTGCACTTCATTGAAAGTTTGCAGTGTTGAAGGTCTTGGCAAGTTAGTTGGGTTTTCTTTTGAAAGACTAGTTTTCGCACTACTAGGCAAGGCGCCAGCACCATGCCACCACAAAGAGTTGATGGCTAGACCGCGGTCTGCATTGACCTCATGGGTATAGAGCAACATTTGCATTTCATTTTGCAAACGTCGCAGCAAGGTGGCAGGACCCGTCGGCGTTGCACCGCCCACTAACCATGGATCAATGTTGCGGCCAATCACCCGATCGAGCGAGGCAGTTGGCAAATTGGCAAATACATCCGATTGGGCTAGCCACTGACCCGATGCGAATGGGTAAAGCGCAATACCGTCTTGCGCGAAAAAACTTTGCATCGCTTCGAAAAGCTGTATGTCCGTATTCGGGTCAATCTGCAAATGCGCTGGGTCACCCATAGTGGCTTGGCCATTGCTCACATGCCAATTGCACAGCGTGACAAAAGCCCAAGCAGATGTGTCGGCGCTTAAATGTTGTTCAGCTGCTGCATTTGCGGCCCATGGAATACAGCCGTCTGGAAAATCCCAGGCCAAAGCTTTGGCCTGCGCCAACTCATGCGGCATTGACAAACTGGTGGGTAACGGCTCGTGTGGCACTTCATAGTTCACCGAAGTGCGGTGCATATCAAGCAGCCATTGACGAATATTAGGCAAGGCATCGTTTGCTAGCCAGTTAGCTGGTGCGCGATGGCCAGACCACAGCGCATAAGGAACCACCCACGTGGGTAAATCAAAAGACATAGCCTCGATTGTCCTTGATGACACAATCACACCCTGTGAAAAACCACTCCTCTCCTCTTCCCTATGAATTACTGATCGGCTGGCGCTACACGCGTGCGGGCCGCAGCGCTGGGCGCAACGGGTTTATTTCGTTTATTTCTGGCGTGTCGATGTTGGGCATCGCTTTGGGCGTCGCTGCGTTGATCATCGTGTTGAGCGTGATGAACGGTTTTCAAAAAGAAGTGCGCGACCGCATGCTTGCCGTTGTGTCGCACATCGAACTGATGACGCCTACTGGCGAAGGTTTTGCGGATGTTGACGCCGTTTTGAAGAAAGTTCGCCAACACCCAGAGTTAGTAGCCGCCGCGCCTTTTGTAGCGCAACAGGCTTTGCTGGCACGTGGCGAAGACATGCGCGGAGCCTTGGTGCGTGGCATAGAGCCAGAGCTCGAAGCCAAGGTCAGCGACTTCACTTTACAACTCCCACCTAAAGTGCGAGCGTCTTTGCAAGCTGGCAGTTTCCATGTGGTGTTGGGTGGTGAACTCGCACTTGCCATGGGTGTGCAAGTGGGCGACCGCATCACACTCATTTCACCAGGCGGTCAAGTAACTCCAGCTGGCGTATTACCAAGACTGAAGCAACTCACGGTGTCTGGCATTTTCGATTCTGGCCATTACGAATACGATGCCACCTTGGCGCTCATGCATGTAGAAGACGCCCAACGTATTTTTCGGGTCGATGCCCCAAGCGGCATTCGACTTAAGATTCAGCACATCAACGATGCGCGCTCGGTGGCTTACGAACTCTCAGCCCTTTTAGGTGGCGAAGTGATCGTGCGCGATTGGACGCGTCAAAACCGTACATGGTTTGCCGCCGTACAAGTTGAAAAACGCATGATGTTCATCATCCTCACCCTCATCGTGGCGGTGGCAGCTTTTAACTTGGTGACAACTTTGGTGATGACCGTGACCGACAAACGTGCTGACATTGCGATTCTGCGCACACTCGGCGCCAGCCCATCGAGCATCTTGGCGATTTTTGTGGTGCAAGGCGCGACAGTGGGTGTAATGGGCACTTTGGGTGGGCTGCTAACGGGTCTTGGTGTGGCATTCAACATCGACGTCATCGTTCCTGCGATAGAGCAATTGCTAGGTGCAAGTTTTCTGCCGCGCGATATTTATTTGATCAGCCGTATGCCGAGCGACCCGCAGTCCGCCGATATTTGGCCCGTGGCTTTGATATCGCTAGCCCTAGCGTTTGTAGCGACGATTTATCCGAGTTGGCGCGCCAGCCGTATCCAACCTGCACAGGCTTTGCGCTATGAATAAGCCCGCCAGTTTGGACAACATGAACAAGCCAACCGTTCTAGAAGCGCAACACATCAGCCGGAGGTTCAGCGAAGGAACTTTGGACGTCTCCGTCTTGCAAGATGTCAACCTTTCGGTGGCCGCTGGGGAAACGCTGGCCATCGTTGGCGCCTCGGGTTCTGGCAAAAGCACTTTGTTGCATATCTTGGGCGGCTTGGATTTACCCACTTCAGGCTCTGTGAACCTGCTGGGACAAACATTGGGCGGACTGAGTGCCAGTGAATTAGGGGATTTACGTAATCAACACTTAGGCTTTGTGTATCAGTTCCACCACCTCTTGCCAGAGTTCAGCGCGATCGACAACGTCGCTATGCCATTGTGGATTCGCCGTATGGACCGCAGTGCGGCTAACGCGCAAGCTGAAGCACTGTTGGAATCTGTTGGCCTTGGCCCACGCATACAACACCGACCTGCGGAATTGTCTGGCGGCGAGCGCCAGCGTGTGGCAATTGCCCGTGCTTTGGTGACACGCCCTGCTTGTTTATTAGCAGACGAACCTACGGGCAACCTAGACCGCAATACCGCAGATCTTGTTTTTTCTATGATGCTCAACTTAGCCCATTCGCAAGGCACTGCCTTTGTGGTGGTCACACATGACATCCAATTGGCGAGTCGCTGTGACAGACAACTGCATTTAGTAGCAGGCAGCTTGCAAGACTAAGGCCATGCCTTGGATAGACACCCACTGTCATCTAGACGCCGCAGAATTTGACGCTGACCGCGATGCGGTGCGCCAAAACGCCAAGTCTTTGGGCGTAGAAACTTGCGTCATCCCCGCTGTGATGGCATCCCACTTTGACGAAGTGCGGTTGTTAGCCCACCGCCATGCAGACGCCTACGCTTTGGGCATCCATCCGCTCTGCACCCCACAAGCAGTAGACAAAGACCTTGCCAGCTTGGACACGCATCTGCATGCGCATCGCGATGACCCACGATTGGTCGCGGTAGGCGAAATTGGTTTGGATGGTTTTGTGCCAGAGATCAACACGCCTGAAGCGTTTGCCAAGCAAACCCATTTTTTTGAAGCGCAACTGCAAATTGCGCAACGCCACCAACTGCCCGTCATCTTGCACGTGCGGCGCAGCGCTGATGGCTTGCTCAAAGGGCTTCGTCAATTTCCAGTAGCCGGTGGCATCGCTCATGCTTTCAGTGGCAGTCTTCAACAAGCCCAGATGTTTATCGACATGGGCTTCAAACTCGGCTTTGGCGGCGCGATGACATACGACCGCGCGACCAAGCTAAAAGCCCTTGCTAAAGAGCTGCCGTTATCGGCCTTGGTAATAGAAACCGATGCACCCGATATCCCGCCAACTTGGATATACGCCACCGCCGTACAAAGAGCCGGTGGCAAGGCCCAAGGCAGAAATAGCCCAGCCGAGTTGCCCCGCATCGCCACGGAGTTGGCTGCACTTCGCGGCATCTCCTTGCAAGAGCTTGCGGTCGCTACTTCAGAGAATGCACGCCAAGTGTTACCCCGCCTACAATCAGTCCTGTGATTAAAACTGTATTAAACGCCGATCTGCACTGTCACTCTGTAGTGTCTGATGGCACTCTCACCCCCGAGGTCTTAGCTGCCCGCGCCAAAGCCAACGGCGTTGAACTTTGGGCGCTCACAGACCACGATGAAATCAGCGGCCAAGCGCGCGCTATGGCCGCCGCCAAAGCCCAAGGCATGCATTACCTCACCGGCACTGAAATCTCTGTCACTTTCGCTGGTCAAACCGTTCACATCATTGGCTTAGGTTTCGACCACGAAGACGTAGGTTTACAGCAAGGTTTGCTCAAAACTCGCGGTGGTCGTAGCGAACGCGCCCAAGAAATGTCGCAAGGGTTGGCGCAAGTTGGTATACAAGGTTGTTATGAGGGTGCCTTGAAATATGTGGGCAACCCTGAACTCATTTCTCGCACCCACTTCGCTCGCTATTTGGTGGAATCCGGCGTTTGCGTTGACACCCACGAAGTGTTTCGTAAATATTTAACCGACGGTAAGCCAGGTTTTGTGCCGCATCGCTGGGCTTCGCTCAAAGAAGCCGTCCAGTGGATCACTGAGGCACAAGGCATTGCCGTGATCGCCCACCCCGGGCGGTACAACTTCACCCCGAATGAGGAATACGCCTTTTTCACTGAATTCAAAAACCACGGCGGCCAAGGTGTCGAAGTGGTGACTGGTAGCCACACCACTGCTGAATATGTGGAATACGCGGACATGGCCAAAGAATTCGATCTACTCGCTTCGCGCGGTAGCGACTTTCACAGCCCAAAAGAAAGCCGTATTGATCTTGGAACGCTGCCTTGGTTGCCCGGTCAACTTACCCCTGTGTGGGAAGCCCTGGCCCATCGCATCCAATGAGCACCGCTTCCAAGCATACGTCTGTAGACGGCTCCCCTCTCTCTGCGCAACAGGCCTTTGCCGGCATGCTCTATGCCGTGATCGCGATGGCGTGTTTTACGGTGCTCGATACGACCAATAAATTTCTTCTGGCTAGCGTTCCCATGTTGATGGTGCTGTGGTTTCGTTATGCCTTTCAAGCCGTTGCAACTACCGCTTTGATGTTGCCTCGCAAGGGCAGGGCCGTGTTTCAAACCCGCGCTTTGAAACTCCAAATTGTTCGTGGCTTGTTACTCCTGACATCTAGTTTTTTGGCTTTTGGCAGCCTGATTCGTATGCCTGTCGCCGAATTCAGTGCAATTGCTATGTTGTCGCCTCTAACAGTCACCATCTTGGCGCGCTTTGTATTGAAAGAACACGTTTCTAAGTTGCGTTGGGTGTTTGTATCGGGCGGCATGGTGGGCGCCTTGCTAATCGTTCGACCCGGCGGTGGCATGGACGCAAGCCATGCTTGGATTCCTCTGCTGATGGTGTTGTCTTATTCAACCTTTCAAATTTTGACCAGCCACATGGCTAAAACAGAATCGCCCGAGACCATGCACATCTATACCGGCTGGGTTGGCGCCTTGATTTCCACTGGTTTGGTCGTCAGTGCGTGGACTACAGAACTGACTGGTTTTCAATGGATGTTGATGGTTTTGATCGGTTGTGCCGGAACATTAGGGCATTACTTGCTGATCGTAGCCTTTGCGCGTGCGCCTGCTTCGCGCGTCACGCCTTTTCTCTACAGTGGTATAGCTTTTGCCACGTTGACCGGATGGGTGGTTTTCTCGCATATCCCCGACCCGATTGCGCTCACAGGCATGTCATTGATTGCCCTGTGTGGCTTGGGCGCTGGCTGGCTCGGCCAACGCGAGCATGCCAAAAGCGTTCCGCCTGCGCACGATTGATACAACCCAACCATGGCGCAGTTTTTACAGGTACATCCTGAGAATCCGCAACCGCGCTTACTCAAACAAGCCGTCGCTTTTTTAGCCAGCGGTGGCGTGGTGGCCGTGCCAACCGATTCGAGCTACGCCTTGGTCTGCCACTTGGACGATAAAACAGCCGTTGAAAAAATGCGCCGCATACGCCAAGTAGACGACAGGCACCATCTCACTTTGTTGTGTCGAGATTTGTCCGAGTTGTCCAACTACGCCAAAGTTGATAACCGCCAATACCGCTTGCTCAAGGCGTCAACGCCTGGCGCCTACACATTCATATTAGAGGCCACCAAAGAAGTCCCTCGGCGAGTGAGTCATCCGCAACGCAAAACCATTGGCCTGCGGGTGCCAGAGAATAAAACTTTGCTCGAACTTTTGGCGCTGCATGGCGAACCATTGCTCGCCACAACATTGATTCCCTCTGGCGAGACTGAGCCCATGAATGACGCGCAAGAGATTCGCGAACGCTTCGAGCACGAACTCGCTGCGGTGATTGACGCGGGCGCTTGTCCGCTAGAAGCCACCACGGTCGTCGACCTTACTAGCATGGATGGCGGCGGCGACCCCACCATCATTCGGCAGGGTCGGGGCGCTTTACGCACTTTAGGCCTCGAATAGGCAAATTACTAACGACGCAATGCGACAATTCTGTTAATTCATTCCACAAAGTAAATGACATGAAAGACCGCGTTCTCTCAGGTATGCGCCCCACTGGCGCCCTGCATTTAGGCCATTACCACGGCGCTCTCAAAAATTGGGTGCGTTTGCAGTCTGAAATGGAGTGCTACTACTTCGTCGCAGATTGGCATGCCCTGACCACGCACTACGAAAGCCGCGAAATCATTGAACAAAATGTGTATGAAATGGTGATCGATTGGCTTGCCGTAGGCCTCGACCCCAACCAGTGCACCCTGTTTTTGCAAAGCCGCATCCCTGAACATGCTGAGCTTTTCACCCTCCTCGCGATGGGTACGCCATTAGGTTGGTTAGAACGCGTACCCACTTACAAAGACCAGCAAGAAAAACTCAAAGACAAAGACTTAGCAACCTACGGCTTCCTAGGCTATCCCTTGCTGCAAGCTGCGGACATCTTGATTTACAAAGCCAAATATGTCCCAGTAGGCGAAGACCAAGCCAGCCATGTCGAACTGACACGCGAAGCTGCAAGACGCTTCAACCATCTCTATGGGCGCGAAGCCAACGCCCTCGAGAAAGCCCAAGCGAGTTTGGCCAAGTTGCCTAAAGACAGCGTCAAGCGGTTTGAGAAATCTCGCAAAACCTACCAAGAGACTGGAGACGCCAAAGCTTTGGAAGGTGCTATGGGCTATTTATTTAGCGCACCTGAGCTCGACGCGTTAGACCGTGAGCGTTTAGAGGGCTACTTCAAAGGAACGGGCAAAGTCATCTTGCCCGAGCCGCAAGTTTTATTGACCGAGGCCAGCAAACTGCCCGGCTTAGACGGCGCCAAGATGAGCAAAAGTTATAACAACGCCATTGCCATCCGTGAAGACCGCGCCACGCTGGAGCACAAAGTCAAGCGCATGCCGACCGACCCAGCCCGCGCCAAGCGCACGGATGCTGGGAATCCTGAAAACTGCCCTGTTTGGCAGTTCCACAAGGTCTACAGCACGGATGACACCAAAAAGTGGGTCATCCAAGGCTGCAAAACGGCAGGAATTGGCTGTTTGGAGTGCAAACAGCCCATCATTGACGCCATCTTGCGCGAGCAGCAACCGATGTTTGAGCGTGCTGAGAAATACCTAAGCCAACCCAAGCTCGTTCGTGATATTGTGGACGCAGGTACTGAAAAAGCACGCATAACCGCCCGAGCCACCATGCGCGATGTTCGGGCAGCAATGGGGCTAAACTACTAACATACACGCGCAGGAGTAATAAAAATGAGTATGTACATCATCGATGACCACCCCTTAGTTCGTTCCGCCATTGCCATGCTGTTGCGTCGCATGCGCTCCTCCACCAAGGTCATCGAATTAGACAAATTTAGTGAATTGCAAGCCGCCATCATCAAAAATGGCGAGCCCACTTTGTTTGTGCTGGACTTGCTCTTGCCTGGTGTCAAAGGCACCAGCGCGGTCACCGAAGTGAAAAAAATGTACCCCGAAGTGCCTTTGGCAGTTCTCTCCTCTATGCCTGCTGGTGAAGCAGAAGAAACCTGTATCGAGGCCGGCGCAGACATCTACATCGAAAAATCGACCCCTAGCAACGAAATCGGCGAGGCGCTCAAAGGCTTGTTTGCGGCTGAGGCTTTCGACGATGAGACCATTCCGCTAGGAGACACCAAGCTCTCCAAGCGCCAAAAGCAACTCATCATCATGTTGGACCGTGGCTTAGGTAATCGTGAAATCGCAGAAGAGCTCGATATCAGTGAACACACCGTCAAAGTTCACCTATGGCGTCTGTTCCGTCGCCTGGGTGTGAAAAGCCGCACACAGACGCTGCACTTTGCTCGGATGCATGGCTTGCTCTAAAAGGTTTTAGTGAGATCTGGCTGGCTTTAGCCCCGCCGTAAGCTTGTAGTCACCGCAAAAAGGCCTCTTCAATAAGGCCTTTTTCATTGCTGCGGTTCGCGCACCATCAGGTTGAGGCCACTGCTGCCCAGCTTCACAGGTGTCAGGCTCACACCCAAATCTCCAGGTTGTGCCGTGGCTTGGCCGCTTTTGGAGATTCGCACTTTCACCGTCACCTCGGTCATGCTCGATAGCTTGGCCGCTGGGTTCATCGATGTGCTGTCGTCCAAGACAAAGTCAAAAGGCAATTTATCTGCTGTGGTTCTGACAATCGCGAGTGGCATACGCGAGCCAGATACGGGGGTCGCGAAAACAAACACCGTGTCCGTTGGCGCGACTTTGTCGGCCAGCTCTTTGATCACACTCACTCTGCCTGAAATTCGTGCCGAACTTGCTTGGTTATTGGCAGCACCTGCCGAGTTAGCGTTTACCGCAGCGCCGTTGTTAGTGGAATTGGTATTTAGCTGTCCGGGCGCATTAGCCATTGCATTGCTGCGAGGGGGTGCTGCGGGCAAACCCATTTTTTCGCGGGTCTGTGCAATTGCTCGATCTAATTCAGGCGCATCAGGAGAGTTTGGCTCCACCACTTCTCGAGCCCGCTCCCAAAAACGCAGCGCAGATCGGTAGTTAAGCTCCGTGTATGACGCGCTGCCCGCCAAAAACAAAGCGTTTAAGTGCTGCGGGTCCGCCGTCAACACACGTTGAATGATGGCCCATGGCTGTCCTGCAAAGTTGCCTTGGTTTTTCTGCGCCAAAACTTCGGCATGTTCAATCGCCAAGTTGTCGTCTTTGCTAAGCGCCAGCGCTTTTCTAAAAGCCTCATCAGATTCATCAAAAAGTTCGCGCGCACGTTGCACACGTGCCAGCATGACCCAGCCATCGACTTGATTAGGCTCGTCTTGTAGGCGACGCATCAAAGCGGTGGCCATTTCGGTCATCTTTTCGGGCGAAACGTTGGAACCTTGCTCAGCTTCAGCCTGCAAGGATGCAGGGTTTAATGCAAGAGGTTGACCCGTCACTGCATACATCAACATCGAAGCGACAGGTACCAAAAATACAAAACTCATTACCAAAACCCATGGCGCACGCCAAGCTTGGGGTTTAGGTTTTGCAATTTGTGCGGGCTCATGCACTTCTACAAGCGACTCTTCTTGCGAGGTTGCCTGAGAATGCTCGGTGCTTGTTGCGTCGCCACCGACATCCTCAAGCAATCGTCTTGCTAATTCATCTTTGGCAATCTGCAACTCTTCGCTACTCAAATTACCCAATACATATTCTTTTTCTAAGTCGCGTAATTGGTCTTTGTAAACCGCAGCGTTGGCTTGCACAGGGTCGTCTACGCGATCTTGAATTTTTTGGATATCTTCTGCACCCAGCTGTGAGCCACGCCACAAACTCACACTGATGACTGCCAGCACGACAGCCACCATGGCTAAGGCGTACAAAAGAAAGCTTAGTTCTGGGTTCACATCAATCTTTCAACAACTGCTCGACCCGCGCGCGTTCGTTATCACTTAATACTTGCGGCTGCACGGTTGCTCGGCGTTGACGCAGATACACCAATAAAAAAATGCCCGCGATCAACAAAACCACAAACGGGCCAAACCACAGCACCCAAGTTAAGGGCTTGACTTCAGGACGGTAGAGCACGAAGTCACCGTAACGAGACACTAAAAAATCTTTGATCTCTTGGTCGGATTTATTAGCACGAATCAGGTCACGCACTTCGCGACGTAAATCGTCCGCCAATTCTGCGCGCGATGAAGACAAAGATTCGTTTTGGCACACCAAGCAACGTAGTTCTTGTGAGATATGAACCAAGCGCGCTTCCTCAATAGGATCATCTACCAACGATACAGCTTCACGCGCATGGACCAAGCCCATACACAGAGCCATCAAAAAAATGCAGGTGTATTTCATGATTTACCCAAATTTTGCATCAGCGGCAAAATTTTCTCAGCCAAAAGTTGCGGCGTGACTGCGCCAACATGTTTGAAACGAATCACACCTTGCTGATCGATCACATAGGTTTCTGGCACACCATAGACGCCATATTGAATACCCACTCGGCCATCTAAATCCATCACCGATGTGGTGTAAGGGTTGCCATGGCGTTGCAGCCACAAAGCACTGCGCTCACGTGCCACTTGCAATTTGACGGCGTCGCTTTGTTTGGCTGCAGGGTCTTGCGGTTGGATTTCTTTGTAGCTCAAACCAACGATAGGAACTTGGTTTTTTTCAGCAAATGCCACGAGTACTGGATGCTCTTCACGGCAAGCCACACACCATGTGGCCCAGACGTTGAACATCCATACCTTGCCCAACATCTGCTCAGGAGAAAATGTTTTATCGCTCTCTAAAGTGACCAAATTAAAAGCAGGTGCCGCCTTACCAATCAAAGGCGAGGGAATTTCGCGAGGGTCACGGTTCAAGCCAATTGCTAGAAAAATCACTAGGCCAAAGAAAAATACCAACGGGATGAAAACCTTTTTCATGCACGGTATCTTCTATCTAAAGCGGCAAATAAGCCGCCAAGCACCATCAACAGCACACCGCCCCACAACCAAGGGACAAAAGGTTTGTAATAGACCCGCATACTCCATTCGGTACGCGCATCGTCTAGCGGCTCACCTAGTGAAACATACAAGTCGCGCATAAATCCGGTATCAATACCCGCTTCGGTCATGGCCATGGCCGATGAAAAATAACGACGCTTTTCTGGATGTAAAGTTTCGATCACTTCATTGCCACGCTTGACTTCAACATCAGCGCGCACAGCTTTGTAATTTGGCCCCGTCACTTCGCCCAGCGACTTCAGCTGAAAGCTGTAGGGTTCAATAGTGACTACGTCATTCACATGCATACGCACATCGCGTTCCACTTCATACGAATTCACGCCTGTTATACCCACAACAAGGACTGCTATGCCAAAGTGCGCAGTATGCTGCCCCCAGAAAGACAAGCCAATACGTCCTGGTTTGCGTAACCGCGTCACCACTTGTTGCAAAGTACCCAAGCCCACCCAAGCACCCAAAAATATGCCCAACATGGCGCCTAAAGACCAACCACCCAACACGAAAGGCAAGCCAATAGCCAACAACACTGCAGCAGCACCTGAGAAGCGCAAGGTATAGGCAATCTCAGACACCTTGGCTTCACGCCATCGCGCAATGGATCCAGGGACCATCAAAAACACCGTAGGCACCAGCAGTGGTGCGAACACCGCGTTGAAATACGGTGGGCCCACAGATAACTTGCCCATATTCAATGCATCAATGATCAAGGGGTAAATCGTTCCAAGCAAAACAGCGCCTGTAGCCACCACCAGCAACACACTATTGGCTAGTAAAAACGACTCACGTGAGACCAACTCCATGCGGCCACCTAATGTCACACGTGGTGCTCGCCATGCGAATAAAGTGAGCGAACTTCCGACTACCACCGCTAAGAATACCAATATAAAGACGCCACGCTTTGGGTCAGATGCAAACGCATGCACGGAAGTTAATACGCCTGAACGCACCAGGAAAGTTCCAAGCAAGGACAATGAAAAAGCAGCAATTGCCAACAACACTGTCCATGCTTTGAAACTGCCACGCTTCTCTGTCACCATCAATGAGTGAATCAGTGCGGTCGCCACCAGCCATGGCATCAAAGACGCGTTTTCAACCGGGTCCCAAAACCACCAACCACCCCAACCTAATTCGTAGTAAGCCCACCAAGAGCCAAGGCCAATACCAAAGGTCAGGAATGTCCATGCGATCACTGTCCAAGGACGAGACCAACGTGCCCATGCAGCATCTAAACGCCCGCTGAGCAACGCAGCCACAGCAAAAGCAAAAGCGACAGACAGACCCACATAACCCATGTAGAGCATAGGTGGATGGATCACAAGACCTGGATCTTGCAGGAGTGGGTTTAAATCACGCCCATCCAAAGCGGCAGGCAATAAGCGCTCAAATGGATTGGATGTGATGAGAATGAACAGTAAAAATCCAATAGAGATCAATCCCAACACGCCCAATACCCGAGCCACCATATCTAGAGGCAAGCTTTTAGAAAATAGTGCAACGGCCATAGACCAAACCGCTAACAACAGGACCCACAGCAAGAGCGAGCCTTCATGACCACCCCATACCGCTGCAAATTGATAGGGTTTGGGTAGCAAGGAATTGGAATGTTGGGCAACATAAGTCACCGAAAAATCATTCGTTAAAAAGGCGGTGGCTAAGGCTGCAAAAGCGCACGCCACCAAAACACATTGCAATATCGCCATAGGCCTGGCCAAAGATTGCAAGGTGATTTGTAAAGTTCTAGAGGGTAGATAAGTTCCCGTCAAAGGCAATACACCTTGTATCAGCGCAACAACCGTTGCCAAGATAAGCGCGAAATGACCGAGTTCAGGAATCATGGAGTACCTAAGGCTTTGTGTTTATGGTTTTAAAGATTGCGCAGCTTTGGCAGCTGCCGCTTGGTCCATCGCATGCTGGGCTTCTGGTGGCATGTAGTTTTCGTCGTGCTTGGCCAACACCTCGCTGGCAACAAAGATGCCGTCGTTTCCCAACTTGCCTTGTGCCACCACGCCTTTGCCTTCTTTAAACAAGTCTGGCAACAAACCAACATAGACCACAGGAACCTCTTGCACCGTGTCGGTGATGACGAATCGCACTGAATTGCCGTCGCGTACCAAGCTGTTTTCTTTCACCATACCACCTGCACGGAAAGTACGACCTTTAGGTGCCTCACCATTGCTAACCTGCGTGGGGGTAAAGAAAAACACCAAGTTACTTTGGAATGCATTCAATACAAATGCAGCGGCAGCACATAAGACCAGTACGCCAACAGCAATCCACATGAATCGACGCGTTCTTGCTTTCATAGACTACCTTCGTGCTCTGCACGCAATTGGGAGAGAAGTTGCTTATGCGCCAAACGCGCCTGCCACACCTCTATGGCCATACATGCAGCAGTGACTCCCATACTGCCCCAGACGTAGAGACCATAGCCGCCCATATTCCAAAATTGGCTCCAGCTTTCCCAGATCATGTGGCCTCCTGAACTTTGGCGTGAACCCATGCAGCATGTGACTCGCGTTGCAAGATAGTGGTGCGCACGCGGTACAAAACCAAAGCAATGGTGTAGAGCCAAAAGCACATGGCCATCAACAACATGCCCCACAACATGACTTGGGCCATGCTGGGTGACTTGGTCAAAGATACAGATGCGCCTTGGTGCAAGGTATTCCACCACTTCACTGAGAAATAAATAATGGGCACATTGATGGCACCCACAAT
>Ga0247831_1003179_pt1 | contig 24643 bp, 21 predicted proteins | sample LaCruzMarch2015__9_FD_192406 | JGI IMG/M metagenome (GOLD analysis project Ga0247831, IMG submission 192406) | Freshwater microbial communities from meromictic Lake La Cruz, Castile-La Mancha, Spain - LaCruzMarch2015_1m | ecosystem: Environmental > Aquatic > Freshwater > Lake | place: Spain...
CGGTGCGAGTTACTTCATCGAGAAAGTCCGCGAACTCGCCCTGCTGCGAGACATCATTCGCGCCGCTACCGGAGCCGTGGAAAACTGCTACAGCTACTCCGGTGGCATACAGGAATTCGTCGATAAGGTAGAGCAAGACCTCTTCAAAGTCACCCAGGAGCGCGTGGGCGACGGCGCCAAGCCCATGCGCGAACCCACTCGGGAGGCCATGGTCGTCATCACCAAAATGCTGATGAAAAAGGGCGAGCTCACGGGTGTGAGCACCGGCTACAAGGACATCGATCGCTACCTTTTCGGGCTGCAAAAATCCGAAATGATCGTCCTCGCCGGCCGCCCCTCCTGCGGCAAGACCTCGCTCGCGATGAATTTCGCCGAACACGCCGCCCTGCCTATCCGCGGCCCGGGTATCGCCACCCTCGTGTTCTCGCTCGAAATGAGCGCCGCCCAACTCGCCCTGCGCCTGCTTTGCTCCCGCTCCCGCGTAAATATGAAGCTATTGCGCGACGGACTGCTCTCCAAAAACGGCGAGGAGCAACAGGAACTGCTCCGGGTAGCCGATGAGTTCTCCAAGTGCCCCCTGTTTATCGACGACTCCAGCTCCCTATCAGTCATGGAGTTACGGGCCAAGGCCCGCCGCCTTCACGCCCGCCAGCCCCTCGGCCTCATCGTGGTTGATTACCTGCAGCTCATCAGCCCGACCGACGGCACCGTGCCGCGCGAACAACAAGTCGCCGAGGCCTCCCGCGGCCTGAAGTCCCTCGCCAAGGAGCTCGCCGTCCCCGTGCTCGTCCTCGCACAGCTCAACCGCGCGGCGGAAAAGGAAAACCGCCCCCCTCGCCTTTCCGACCTGCGCGAATCCGGCTCGATCGAGCAGGATGCCGACGTCGTGCTCATGCTAAACCGGCCAAAGGAGGAAAACGACAAATTCCAAGTCGCCAGCGGCACGATGGAGCTTTTCATTTCCAAAAACCGCAACGGCGAGGTAGGCGACCTGAAGCTTACCTTCCTCAATTCGATCACCCGTTTTGAAAACTATACCCAGTAACCCCGCCGCGCGAATCCTCGCCCGGCTCCTCTTTGTCTGCCTTTTCGCGGTCTCCACCGCTGCGCCTCTCGCCGCCCAACCCGTCGCCGGCGGCGCCGTCCCTGCGTCCGCCTCCGCCACGCGCGTAGGCAACATCACGGTGCACTTCAACGGCCCCGCCAACGTCGCCGAACAAGTCGTCCGCGCCAACATGCAGCTGCAAGAAGGCTCCGCCCTGGAGGACGCGCTGATCGACCGGGATATCCGCTCCCTCTACCGCACCGGCCAATTCGAATTCATCGAGTTCAAACGAGGCATCCTCACCGCTGGAAAAGTCGATCTTGTTGTTGAGGTTACGTGTAAATTCCGAGTCGAATCGACCACCTACGTCGGGAATAAAAAAGTGAAGGCCAAACGGCTCGCCAAGGAAGCCAAAACTAAAGACGGCCTCCCGCTCGACGAGCGCCAGGTGAAAGAGGATTCCGAAAAGATCCGCGAGTATTACCAAAAAACCGGCTACAATCAGGCAAAGGTCGAATACCGCATCGAACGCGACCGCGCCACCGGCCTCGGCAAAGTCTTTTTCGACATCTCTGAAGGGCAAAAAGTGCGCATCAAAAGAGTGGTCTTTGAAGGGAATGAAAAAGTCTCCACCCGCCGCCTCCGCAAGACCATCGAAACCAAGAAGTGGAACTGGTTTTCTTGGCTCACGGATACCGGACGCTTTCGCGATGACCGCTACGAGACCGACTTCGACAAACTCCGTGATTACTATCGCGACCAAGGCTTCCTCGACGTGGAAATCGACCAGGCTAAGGTGAAGTTCGATTACCCCCAGCCCAACCGCCTCGTGCTGACCTTCGTCATCGTCGAAGGCCGACGCTACAAACTCGGCACCGTCACCATCACGGGGAACAAACTCCACTCATCCGAGAAACTGACCGGGCTGCTGAAACTAAAGTCCGGCGACACCTTCGCCCCCACCGCCGTTGAGAAGGATCAAAAGACCCTCGAAGACTACATCGGCAAGGACGGCTACGTCGACGCCCGCGTGCGCGTCATCCGTAAACCCAACCTGGAAACCGGCGCCATCGACCTCGAATATCAATACACCGAGGGCGAGAAGTTCTTCGTCGAATCCATCCGCCTCGAAGGCAACACCAAGACCAAGAGCGTGGTCGTGCTCCGCGAATTGGCCCTCGGGCCGGGCGAAGTCTTCAATACCGTGCGCATGCAGAATTCCAAACTGCGTCTCGAAAACACCCGCTTTTTCGAGGAGGTAAACATGAGCCCCGAGACCACCAACCTCCCCGGCCGCCGAAACCTGAAAATCGCCGTCAAGGAGGGCCGCACCGGCAACCTGACCTTTGGCGCCGGCTTCAGCTCCCTCGAAAGTGCGATCGTTTTCGCCGAGGTCAGCCAGTCGAACTTCGACCTGTTTAACCGCAAGAGCTTCTTCCAAGGCGACGGCCAGAAGTTCCGCCTCCGCCTCCAACTCGGTTCCCGCTCCAGCGAAGCCACCCTGAGCTTCGAAGAACCCTGGTTCCTCGAACGGGAACTCGCCCTCGGCTTCACCCTCTACCGGACCAGCTCGGACTACTACAATAACGTCTATGCCGAGACCCGCACCGGCGCCGAAGTCTACTTGCGCAAACGCCTCTTTGAGCTTGTCGAAGGCCGCCTCGGCTACACCTACGAGATCGTCGGCATCGAAGACGTGGACCGCCGCACAGCCCCCTTCCTGCTCGCCGAAGAGGGCGACCGCACCGTCTCCAAACTGACATTCAAGCTCCTGCGCGACACCCGCGACCGCCTCTACAACACCACTCGGGGTAACCGCGTTGAGCTGTCAACCGAGCTGGCCGGCGGCCCCTTTTCCGGCGAAACCGATTACTACCGTGTAGAACTCCGCGCCTCCCAGTATTACAACACCTTCGAAACCCTCAATCAGGTCGTCTCCTTCATCGGGCGAGCCGGCGTCATCAATGAATACGGCGACAGCACATTTGTTCCCTACTTCGACCGGCTTTTCCTCGGCGGCCCCAGTTCGCTCCGCGGCTTCGAATTCCGCAAAGTCGGCCCGAAGGATGAAAAAGGCCTGATCACACAGCCCGATCCCGACGGTGCCGGCCCCTTGACCGATCCCGATGGCGCCAACATCCCCCCCACCTATCAGCCCATCGGCGGCAAAAGCTATGCCATGGGCAGCATCGAATACACGTTCGAAGTCGTTGATCCCCTTCGCCTCGCAGTCTTTTACGACGCAGGATTCGTAAACACCGACGTGTGGGATTTTGACGCCTCCGGCTATAACGACAACTTCGGCTTCGGCATCCGCCTGATGGTAGGCGGTGCCCCCCTGAGCCTGGACTTCGGCATCCCCATCACCACGGACGCCCACAACAACGATGGCATGCAGTTTAATTTTTCTTTTGGCACTCGTTTCTGATTTGCCTGACATCTACCCCTCCCGCTTCCAACCAAAACATCACCACGCATGAACAAGCTCGTATCTTCCCTTCTCGCGATCGCCGCCCTCACCGGCGCCACCGCTCTCTCCGCCGTAGCCGAGTCCGCCCCCAAAATCGTCACGGTAGACATGGCCAAACTGCTCGACGACCACTACGAAACCGTTGAGCAAAACACCAAGCTCAAGGGCGATGAAGGTAAGGCCAACGAGGAACTCGAGAAGCTGAACAAGGAAGGTCAGGACCTCGTCGCTCAACTGAAGGAACTCGAAGAAAAAGCGAAGAACCCCGCCCTCGCTGCCGACGCCAAGGAAAAGCTCCAGACCGAGATGCGCGCCAAAATCGAAGAGATCCAACGCAAACAAAACGAAGTCCAATCCTTCCGCGGCAACACCCAGCGCTCCCTTCAGCAGCGCATTCAAAACTTCCGCAAAATCATGTTTGAAAAGATCAACGTCACCGTGACCGAGGTCGCTAAAAAGAAGGACGCCACCCTCGTCCTCGACAAATCAGGCTTCTCCCACATCGGCATCAGCCCCGTCATCTACGCCGACGCCTCCTACGACATCACCGAGGAAGTCCAAAAAGAGATCAACAAGGGCCGCCCTGCCGCACCCGCCGCACCCGCCGCCACGGCTACTCCCGCGCCTGCCGCTAAGTCGGACGACGGCGCCAAGGTGACCTTCCCCGGCTCCAAATAAGCCCCCGGGCCAAGTCGGCCTTTTACCCTCCCCCATGGGCCCGTGCCTAGCGCACCGGGCCCTTTTCATTGGCGCTTCCCGCCCTTCCCCTCGAAAGCATCACCCTGCGCGCACCTCCGCCGCTTCATTTAAATCCGCCTTCGGGTGCAACCATCCATGACCCTTGCCTTTAGCGCCGAAGACCTCCTCGCCCTGCTCTCTCCCCGCGCCACCCGCGGAGCCACGCCGGCGACCATAACCCGCATCTCCGCGCTAAAAGAGGCCCAGCCGGGAGATCTCTCTTTCCTCGGCAACCCGAAATATAAACCCGAGGTCGCCGCCACCCGCGCCTCCGTCGTGCTCCTGCCCGCCGACTTTGCCGGTGATCCCGCCCCCGACCAACTCTTCCTGCTAGTCGACAACCCCTCCGCCGCCCTCGCCACCCTTTGCGCCCGGATCGAAGCTTCCCTCTGGCCACGCCCGGCCCCCGGCATCCACCCGAGCGCCGTGGTCGCTCCCGACGCCGACATCGATCCCAGCGCCACCATCGGCCCCTTATGCGTCGTCGAGTCCGGAGCCCAAATCGGCCCGTTCAGCGTCCTGCACGCACAGGTATTTATCGGCCGCCGGGCCCGCGTCGGCGCCGGGTGTTGGTTCATGTCCAACGTCCACCTCGCCACCGAGTGCGTCGTTGGCGATCGCGTCCGCCTCCATGCCGGCGTCGTGATCGGCGCCGACGGCTTCGGTTACGAGTCATCCACCGGCCGCCACGTGAAAATCCCCCAGATCGGCCAGGTCGTGATAGACGACGACGTGGAGGTCGGCGCAAACACCACCATAGACCGCGCCCGTTTCAGCCGCACCCACATCGGCGCCGGCACCAAAATCGACAACCTGGTAATGATCGGGCACAACGTAACCGTCGGACGCCACTGCATACTTTGCGCTCAAGTCGGCATCTCCGGCAGCTCCATCCTGGAAGATTACGTCGTGCTCGGGGGCCAGGCGGGCGTCGCCGGCCATCTTACCATCGGCAAGGGCGCCAAAACCGACGGCCAGACCGGCATTAACACCGACCTAGCCCCCGGCACCTTCTGGAAAGGTTCCCCCTGCCTGCCCTACCAGCTCGAACAACGCATCAACGTCCTCCGCCAGCGCCTGCCCGATTTGTTCCGCAAGGTTGACACCCTCGCCGAGCAACTCGCCGAGCTCAAAAAAAACCTTCCGGCTTCCAGCGCCTGAGCAAAGCCGGCTTTGCCCTTCGACCGGCCACGCCTTTCCCTGCCGACGCCATGCCCGAACTCGCCGAAGTCGAATTCATCCGCAAACGGTGGAACCCCGGTATCGGCCACTTCGTTACAGGCGTCCGCCTGCACCCCCGGGCGAGGATCTTCAAGACCTGCGACCCGGCCGAGCTGGTGCGGCTCCTGCCGGGAGCGCGGCTCGATTCGTCCGCCGCCGCCGCCAAACAGATGCTTTTTCGCCTAACTGCTGCCGACGCCACTCCGCTATGGCTCGGCCTCCACCTCGGCATGACTGGAGAACTCTCAACCCGCCCCGCCGGTCTGCCCGACACCCGTGCAGAGCATCTCATCCTCGACCAAACCACAGCCACCCAATCCCTCGTCTTTGCCGATTTTCGCATGTTTGGCCGCGTGCAGTTTCAATCCGGCCCAGATACCCCCGCCTGGTGGAGCTGCATCGCCCCCGCCGTGACTTCGCCCGCCTTCACCCTAAGCGCCGTGAACGAGTTTTTTCAGCGCCGCGCCCGCACCCCACTAAAAGCCGCCCTCCTGATGCAGGAACGCTTCCCCGGCATCGGCAACTGGATGGCCGATGAAATCCTCTGGCGCGCCGCCCTGCACCCCGCCCGCCGCTGCGGCGACCTCTCCCCGTTAGAGGTGAAAAAAATCCACCGCGAAACCATTTGGGTCGCCACCGAAGCGCTCGCAATCACCGGAGAGACCTTTGCAGATCCACCCGCCTCCTGGCTTTTCCAACACCGCTGGAAAGATGGCGGGATTTGCCCTCGCACCAAAAAACCACTCGAACGCGCCACCATTGGCGGTCGCACCACCTGCTGGTCACCCGCCCGTCAAAAGCTCGCTTGAAACGCCCTCCTTTAATCAGCTCTAGCCATGCTCATCGCCCCTTCTTCCCAAATCATCTTCATCGGCGACTCCATCACCGACGCCGGCCGCGATCCCGGCGGTGAGGCCACCCCGTGGAACCCCCGCGCCGGCACCGGCCACGGCTACGTATCCTTGGTCGAGGCCTGGCTGGGCGCCACCCGCCCCGCCGAACGCATCCGCATCATCAACCGGGGCACCTCCGGACATACCGTGCGCGACCTCGCCGCTCGCTGGGAAGCCGACGTCCTCGCCCCCGCTCCCGACTGGGTCTCCATCATGATCGGCGTAAACGACGTGTGGCGCCAGTTTGATACGCCGCTTCGCACCGACCTCCAGGTCCACCTACCCGAATACCGATCCACCTTGGAAAATCTGGTGGCCCGCACCCGGCCGCGCGTAAAAGGCCTCGTCCTCGCCACCCCGTTCTTCATCGAGCCGCATCGCGCCGATCCCATGCGCGCTAGGATGGATGCCTACGGCGCAGTGGTGCGCGAACTGGCCACCACTTATGACGCCGTGTTTGTGGATACCCAGGCCGCCTTCGATGCCGTCACTGCCCATACCCACTCGATGACCCTGGCCTGGGATCGCATTCATCCCAACCCCACCGGCCACCTTATCCTCGCCCGAGCCTTCCTTGGCGCCATGGGTGCGCTTTGACCTTTTCCGCCATGGCCACCCTGTTCGAACGCATCATCAATCGGGAAATCCCCGCGAAAATCGAGCATGAGGACGAACACTGCATCGTTATCCACGACATCGCCCCAGCTGCTCCCGTCCACCTGCTCCTCATCCCGAAAGTCGTCATTCCCCGCGTCGGTGAAGCTACTCCCGCCCACCAAGCGGCGCTCGGTCACCTGCTGCTAACCGCCGGCGCGGTTGCGGAAAAACTAGGCCTCGAACGCGGCTTCCGCCTTGTGATCAACCACGGGCCCGACGCCTGCGAGACCGTCCCCCATCTCCACGTCCACCTCCTGGCCCGGCGCCAGCTAAACTGGCCGCCGGGCTGAGCGCTCCTATGCCCCCGCATCCGCGCCACGCATCCGCCCCTACCCCGCCGCCCGAGCCACCGCCGCCCTTCCCGGCCGCGCCGCCGGAGGCCGGGCGCGGTTTGACACCCGAAGCCCTTTCTCGCCTCGACGCCTACGGTCGTGAACTCGCCTCCGGCGGCGTGATCCGCGGCCTCATCGGCCCACGCGAAGTTCCCCGTCTCTGGGACCGCCACCTCCTCAACTGCGCCGCGCTCGCCGAATTGATGCAGCCCGGCGAACTCGTGGCCGACATCGGCACCGGCGCCGGTCTGCCCGGTCTCGTGCTGGCCCTCATCCGGCCTGACTTAAGAGTCATTTTGGTCGAGCCGCTTCAAAGGCGCTGCGATTTTTTAGCCGAGATGATCAAGTGTTTCGAACTCGGCAAACGCGTATCGATCCGTCGCGGCAAAGCTAACGTCGTGCCCCCCTGCCAAGCCGACGTCGTGACCTCCCGGGCCGTCGCCGCTCTCGACGAACTCGCCGCTTGGAGCCTGCCCCACGCCCGCGTCGGCGGCCGCCTGCTCGCCCTCAAGGGCCAGCGCGCCGTCGAAGAACTCGCCGCCGCCCTGCCGGTGCTCGGCCGCTGGGGAGCCGAGGCGGATGCCAGCGTCGAAACCTGCGGGGCCGCTTGGTTGGAAAACCCGGTTCTCGTGGTCCGTGCCACGCGGCGGCGTTGAGCAGATCGCGTCAACGCGCTTCGTAGGCTCCATCCACCCGCTTCGCCACGAGTCGCTTCAACTCCAGCATCATCAACGTAGCCGCCAGCGCAGGACTGGCCAAACCGGTGAGCCCCACCAAGGCATCCACCGAAAGAATGGCGCCGCCGGCGAAACATCCCAGCACCCGCGCCTCGTCCGCACCGAGCCCGGTCACCCCCGGCGAAGCTGCCGCCTTGGCCGGGATGGGCGCCACCCCCGCCGGCCCGAATCCCTCCAGATAGTTCAATTCGCCCAAAACATCCTCCACCGAAGTCAATAAAGTCGCCCCGTCCCGAATGAGTTGGTGGCAACCCGCACTGCTCGGCTGGTCGATGCGCCCGGGCACCGCAAATACGAGCCGTCCCTGCTCTCCGGCGAACTTCGCCGTGATCATCGAACCACCGCTCACATCACTCTCCACCACGATGACCGCGCGACTCATTCCCGCCACGATACGGTTGCGCATGGCAAAAGACTGCTTGTCCGCCCGCCGGCCAAAGGGGAACTCCGTGAGCACCGCTCCCCGCTCCTCGATGCGCCGATAGAGCCCTAAATTCTCCGGCGGATAGACGATATCGATGCCGTTGCCCAATACCGCTGCCGTAAGCCCGCCCGCCTCCAGAGCCCCCTCATGGGCATGACTATCGATCCCGCGCGCCAGACCGCTCACCACGCAAAAGCCCAGTCTGGCCAGATCATACCCCAGTTTCCGCGCCGTAGCCTGGCCATAAAGCGTGGTTCGCCGCGAACCCACGATGGCAACGCAAGGCGCAGCAAAGGTGTAATCGCCCCGCCGATACAAACCGAGCGGAGCATCCGGCAACTCGCGCAGCAAGGGCGGGTAGCCCGGATCGCGCAAACTGACAAAAGTGGCCCCGGCTTTCGCCAGCCGGTCCTCCTCCCTAGCCAGATCCACCAAGGCTTTCCACCCGCGCAAATTCCCGCTGATTCGCGGGCCCACTCCCTTGACCGCTTCCAGCGCCGCTGCCGGCGCCTCGAAGAGCCGCCTTGGATCATCACCAAATTCCGCCAGCAGCCGGTTCGTGGTCACCGGCCCGATATCGGGCAAAGCATTCAAGACCAAAAACGCCTGCGTGACGGTCAATTCCCCCATTTCGCCAAGCTGTCCGGCGTTCGGCCGGGCTGGCAATTCCGGAAACGCAGCCCCCGAGCGAAACGCCGGGACGTCAATCGGATTGCCGTCCCCACCCTCGCCCGCTCATCCCTCAGGTCTTGTATGATTCTCGAGCGCGACGACCTCAGTCCGGGCAAACTCCTGCTCCTCATCGCCGGCCTCACCGCCGCCGCTATTTTATTTTTTAATTTCCCCGCCCTTCGCCTGCGCTACCAAGCTTGGAAACAGGGCGGCACTCTCGCCCAAGCCCGGCAATTTGCAGAAGCAAATGACCTCCCGAACGCCCAACTGGCGATCAATAACGCCCTCCGCCAGGACCCCGGTAATCCCATGGTCTGGCGCTTCGCCGCCGACCTGCTGGAATACACCGGGAGCAACGATGCGGTGCGTGTGCGCCGCCGGGTCGTCGAACTGAATCCCGCCGAAATCAGCGCTAGCTACGATCTCATCCGCACCGCCCTGCTTTTCCAAGACATCCTGACCGCCCGCGAAACCATCGAAACGCTTCCCGCTTCCGAGCAAAACACCGCCCCCTACCGCCGCGCCACCGCCGCGCTCGCCATGGCCAGCGGCCTACCCGATCGGGCCGACACCATTCTCGACGGTCTGGTGCAGCTCGCCCCAGACGATGCGATCGCCCGTCTCGAACGCTACACCATAAGCCTCCGGCACGCCCCGGCCGGCCGCGCTGACCAGGCCCGCCAGGGACTCCGTGAGCTGGTGACTCGCAAAGAAACCCGGCTGACCGCCCTGCGTGAACTGATCTTGGACGCAGGCCGGCGTCGTGATTTTGCCAGCGCTCTGACCCACACCGAGCAACTACTCGCGGAGCCCGACCACGCTTATGTTGACCGGCTTCTGGCCGCCAACGTTCGGCTGGCCTCAGGCCGGTCCACGCTCGCCGAGTTGTTGCCCCCGCTCCAGACCGAAGCCACAGGCAAACCCGAGGAAATCCGCCAGCTGATCGGCTGGCTGCTCGCCATCGACGAGGCCTCTGCTGCGCTCGCCTGGCTGGACAGCCTGCCGTCCGCCCTGCGCGATCGCCCGGAGGTGCTGACCGCCCGAGCCAACTGCCAGGTCGCCCTGCACGCTTGGCCGGAAGTCGCTTCACTGATCAAACGCGGCGCCTGGGGGCCTGTCTCCGATGACGTCATTCAACTCGCCCTCGCGGCCCGGGCCCTCCGCAGTCTGGAACGCCTTTCCCTGCAACGTCCGCTGTGGGACGAGGCACTGCGGGCCTCCGCTGCCAACCTGAACGGCCTGCTCGTCCTGCACCGCCTGGCTTTGAGCTGGAACTGGCGCGCCGAGGCCCGCGCCGCCCTGCTAATGGTGGCCGAACGCCATCCCAGCCAGCTCTGGGCGCATCAATCGCTGGCCCAGCAATTCCATGCGGCCAGAGACACCGCAGGCCTCAAAGCCGTCTTCCGACTCTGGAATGAAGCCCAACCCGGCAACACCTACGTGGAAGGCAACCGCATCTTTCTGGACCTCCTCACCCGGGGAGAGGCCGGATCCGAAGCCCTTGAAGCGGCCGCCGCCCGCCTGTGTGCCTTGCAACCTGATAACCCGTTTTTTACCACCAACCACGCCTTCGCACTCTGGCGCCTGCAGCGCTTTCCTGACGCTCTCGCCGCCCTAGAAACTCTGCCTCCCGGCCGCCTCGCCGAACCGGGACGAGCCCTTTATCACGCCCTGATTCTGGCCTCCCTAGGCCGCTCCGAGGAAGCGGAGGCCGCGATCGCCCGCACCAGCACCCAAACCGCCGCGCTGCTCCCCGAAGAACGCGGGTTGCTCGATCAGGCCCGGGTGCTCGCCCGGGCCAAAACAGCCGAGCCAGAGCCTGTCGCACCGACTGAAACCTCCCCGACCGCAGTCACCCCATGATCAAGAACCGTCCGAGGCTCGCGCTCCCGCTGGCCCTCGGAGCCCTGGCCCTCGCCCTAGGCTCGCGCTGGGCCGAAGCCTGGAACCAGCTGCCCGATCTGGAGCATGCCTGGCTCGTGCCGGCCCTCGCCGCTTACCTGGCCTGGGAACGTCGCCGCGATCAGCCCGCCCCAAGTGCCAGCCTTCGGCTGCAAACCCTCGCGTTCAGCGCTGGACTGCTGGCGGTGACCTACGTCGCAGGCCGCGTGCTGCTCGCTCCTTTTCCTGCGTGGCCGGCGGCGCTATGGCTTTTTTCGTTGAGCGGTTGGGGCCTGGCCCTCGCCTTGGTCACTGCCTGCGCCGGACCGGGGCCCGCCCGGCACTTTGCCTTTCCTATCCTTTTCACCGGAACTGCCCTGCCGTGGTTCACCGTGATCGACGTCCACCTCATCCTGCCCCTGCGCACGGGGCTCGCCAGCGTCGCGGCAGAACTGATCCACGCACTCGGATACCCGGCTACGGCCGAGGGCACGGTCATCACGGTGGGCCGAGGCCTGGTGGGCGTGGACGAGGCCTGCGGCGGCGTGCGTTCATTGCAAAGCGGCATTATGGTGGCCTTGTTTTTCGGGGAACTACTGCGGCTGAAAACGCCCCGCCGCCTCGCCCTGATCGCGATCGCGATCGCCCTAGCCCTGCTGAGTAATCTGGGTCGCACCTGTTTTCTCGCTTGGCAGGCCGCCGCGCAGGGTCCCGCGGCAGCCGAACGGTGGCACGATCCAGCCGGTTGGACCCAGTTGCTAATCGCGTTAGGCGGACTTGCGCTCGTCGCTTCGTTTTGGAGCAGGTTCACCCCCGTTCCCAAAATCCAACCGGCTTCCGAACCGGCCCGCAAGGACTTCACCGGCTGGCGCCCTTTATTTGCCTTGGTCAGCCTGCTTATATTTTCGGAAATTGCAGTTTCGCTGTGGTTTAAACAACAACCAGCCCACTCGACTGCGCCCGGGGTATGGAGCGTAGCGCTGCCCGTTCAAGATCCCTCCTACGAACCGACCCCTTTTGCCGAAAACGTGCGCAATTTGCTCCGCTGCGACGATTATCAAGCGGGCCGCTGGCAAACTCCGGAAGGAGGCCGGCGGGCCGGCTACGTGCTCACCTGGCGGCGTGGCGAGGTCGCCCGGGATATCATCGCGCTGCATAATCCCGAAATCTGCCTGCCCGGAGGCGGCAGCCGCTTGCTGGAGCGCGCCCAATCAGAACTTGTAAAGCTATCCGGTGGAACGATTTTGCCCTTCTCCTCAACAACCTTTGAAGAACGCAACGGCCCCTTTTACGTTTTCTACCTTGCCTGGGATCAAACCCATGCACGCGCACTGGCTCCAGCAAATGATACCGGCTGGCGCGGTTGGTGGGCCCACCGGCTTGGCGAGGTCGCCGCGCGCCGCGCCCGGTTCGAGGCCTGCGTCATCGCCCTGGCTTACTACGATCAACCCGATGCAACTGCCGCCCGCGCCGCATTTTCTCGCGAAGCCAGCCACCTCTTCGCTTCACCCGAAACCGATCTATAATTTAACATTCTCCGTATTGACCAACACGCTAGCGCTACCCTGATTGAGTAAAATGAAAGTAAAGAAATCACATAATCGAACCGGTCCAAACTCCCACCCCGCGCTGGGCCTGACCTGCCTGTGTCTTCTTGCGGCAAACCCACCCCTCCACGCCCAATTCAACCCCATCGGATTCGAAGGCGCCACTATCTCGGGCATTCCCTATGCCACAAACGTAGGCATTCCGAATGGCACGCCCGCCAACACGGCTTTCAGTTACACCTTCGTCGACGGCAATAACCTCCAATCCTTCAGGAACGCTTCCGCGGGCATCGTGGATTCGGACGACGGCAGTGGCGGCGGCTCCGCCGTGCCAGATTACTATAAATCCCCGGAATTCGGTTGGCGCATCGACGGTTGGCAGACGACGGACAACACCGCCGCCAACTGGGATGTATTCAACAACGCTTACGTCGGCAACGGAGCCTCCATCGGCGAAGACTACCCCGGAGGCGTAGCGGGTCGCCGGACCGAGCTCAGCGAAGCGATCAACATCAACCGCAATTTCTCCCCCGCCGCCGGCAATCTCGCCAAAGCCCAAGGCCTCGGTGATTTTTTCCTGGATACGCACGGCTCGTCGGGAAACACCTCGCAAATCGCCCTCGATTTCCAGGTTAACCAGGTCGACAACTTTTTTATCACGATGGCCTTCGGCGGCCGCGATGCCGGTTCCCAAGCCACGCGCGGCTACTTCCGCCTGCTGGAAAATGGAGTCTCGATTTTCAACGGCAGCACGCAGGATACCCCCTACGAGGCTTGGACGCCCATCGACACGAACAACCCCTCGGCCGGAGCAGTTCGGACTGAGACCCCCGCCAGCATCGGCGTTACCCAGAAGGATTGGGAGTATTTTAAGAACACTTTCGCGGTCACGCCCGGCAATAACTACACGCTGCAAGTCCTGCTGCCCGAGGAAATCAACTTCGATTTGGCAATCGGCGCGCAGTATAGCTACACCCCTGGCATCATTACGGATTTCTCTGCCGTGCCGGAAGTCTCCGCCTACGGCCTGGCCGGATTGGCCTGTGCAACCGGCTTCGCCTTCCTCCGTCGTCGTCCCCGCCCGGCCGCAATAGCGCCCTCCGCATAGCCGGGATCATTCCGTTGGACGGCAAAGCAGCGGGGCGAGGTGGCGAGCAGCTTTTCGGTGCGGACCAGGCGGAGGGTGAGCCCGCAGGGCGAATAATACTCGAAAAGCAGTTCGCGCGAGGGCTCACCGAAAGAGGCCGTCAACTCGCCTCGAAGCGACCCGGGCAACGGCATGACCGCAGCTTAGGCTCCGCGCACCAGCGCGGCCACCGCCAGCGCGGTGGTTTCGGTGTGACTAAGCGTCAGAAGCACCCCGGCCGCCCCGCGCGCCGCCAGCAAGGCCTCGCCCCGGGCGTCAAGTTTCACCCCGGGCGCGCCCCGCGCGTCATGAACGACTTCAATCGATTTCCAGCCTAACTCCGCACCTATGCCGGTCCCGAAGGCTTTCGCGACCGCCTCCTTGGCTGCGAAACGCGCCGCGAGAAACGGCGCCGGATCACGCATGCCGAGACAGTAGCCGCGCTCTGCCTCCGTAAAGGTGAAATCCAGAAAGCGCTCCCCCTGCCGTTCCCAAACGCCCCGCACGCGGGCGACGTCGCAGAGATCGCAGCCGAGACCAAGCACATGTCCAGAGATCATCGCAAAATCATCAACCGGCAGGGTTCATCCGTGCCTTCATCTCCCGCACCGCCTCCCCGATCCCGGTCGAGAGCGCGCGGCTGATGATGCTGTGGCCGATGTTTAACTCATGCACGCCGGGCAGCGTGCGAATCTCGGCGACGTTGACATAGTTGATCCCGTGACCCGCGTTGACCACGAGACCAGCGGCGTGGGCCTGCCGCGCCCCGGCAACTAACCGGGCGAACTCCTCACCTCTGCGCGGACCATGCCAGGCGTTGGCCCAGGCACCGGTATGAAGCTCGATCCACGGCGCCCTCAGCTCTGCCGCCGCGTCGATCTGGACTGGGTCGGCATCAATGAAGAGACTCACCAGGATGCCGGCCGCGCGCATCGCCTCACAGACCGCGCGCACCCGGTCGCGCTGGCCGGCGACATCCAGCCCGCCCTCGGTGGAAATCTCCTCGCGACTCTCCGGCACCAGACACACCGACTCGGGCCGCACCTTGAGGGCGAAATCCGTCATCGCCGGCGTGCAAGCCATTTCAAGGTTGATGCGGGTCCGGGCGACCTCGCGCAGGCGCCAGACATCGCGTTCCTGAATATGCCGACGGTCCTCGCGGAGGTGAATGGTGATGCCATCCGCACCCGCCCGCTCAGCGAGGGTGGCGAGATCCACCGGATCAGGCTCCACCGGACCGCCGACGGTCGCAGCATAGCCCCGATAACGCGCCTGCCGCACCGTCGCAGCATGGTCGATGTTGACGCCAAGGAGTATCATGGAGCCCATCCTTGACCGACGGACGGCGGCGGGAAAGAAGGGATTTCGCTTTCGCCCCGCCCGCCGGAGTCTTTGCTGGGGCCAGATGAAGCCCGCGCCCGCCCCCAAGGAGAATCTGCTGCTCAACCTGGTCTGCACCATCGCGGTGCCGTCGCTGGTCCTCTCCAAACTAAGCGACCCCGCCCGCCTAGGGCCGGAGCTGGCGCTGGTAGTGGCGCTCGCTTTCCCCCTTTACTACGGGGTCTGGGATTTCGCCAAGCGGCGAAAGTTCAACTTTGTCGCGGGCATCGGCTTCACCAGCACCCTGCTGACCGGCGGCTTCGCCCTGGCCAAGGCCGACGGCATCTGGTTCGCGGTGAAGGAAGCCTCGGTGCCGGCGGTGATCGGGTTGATGGTGCTGCTTTCGACCAAGTCCAAACGTCCGCTGATCCGGGAGTTTATCTTCAATGACCAGGTTATCGACATCGCCCGGGTGGACGCCGCGCTGGAGGCCCACGGGGCGCGGCCGGCCTTCGAAAAACTGCTCGCCGTCGCCGGCCGACGGGTCACCGCGTCGTTTTTCCTCAGCGCGATCCTGAACTTCCTGCTCGCCCGCTGGTTCCTGACCGCGCCGACCGGCTCCAAAGAGTTCAATCAACAGCTGGGGAGCATGAATGCATGGAGCTGGGCGGTGATCGTGATCCCCAGCACGGGCATGATGATGTGGGCGCTGTGGGGCGTGCTCGGCGGGGTAAAAAAACTCACCGGACTAAGTCTGGAGGAAATCATGCATGCGCCCGAAAAACCCGCCCGTCCGCCGGCCGGCGGTTGAGCGCCGCGCGCGGCTCCGCCGATGCTTTCCCCCTTCGAACTCGTCCGCTACCAGCGACAACTCAGTCTGGCCGGGTTCGGCCCCGAAGCGCAGGGCAAGCTAAAGAACAGCTCCGTGCTCGCGGTGGGCGCGGGCGGGCTCGGTTGTCCCGCTCTGCTCTATCTCGCTGCTGCCGGCGTAGGCCGCTTGGTTGTAATCGACCCCGACCAAGTGGAGTTGTCCAACCTGCAACGCCAGGTGCTCTTCACCACGGCCGACCTCGGCCAACCCAAGGCCGAGGCCGCCGCCCGCCGTCTGCGCGCGCTCAACCCGGAAATCGCGATCGAGTCGATAGTCGGCCGCCTCGACCGGGCCAACGCCCTAGCTCTCGTCGGCGCGGCCGACTTGGTGCTCGATGGGGCGGACAATTTCGCCACGCGCTACCTCGTGAACGACGCCTGCGTGCTGGCCGGACGCCCCTTCGTGCACGGCGCCATCCAAGGCTTTGAGGGGCAGGCGAGCGTATTCAATTGGCGCGGCGGACCGACCTACCGCTGCCTTTTTCCCGCGCCACCTCCACCGGGCGCCGCACCGGGTTGCACCGAGGCCGGCGTGCTTGGCGTGTTACCGGGGCTGCTCGGGACGGTCATGGCCACCGAGGCCATCAAGCTCCTCGCCGGCATCGGCGAACCACTGTCGGGCCGCGTGCTCCTCTGGGACGCCTGGAGCCTGGCCGTTCATACCCTGGCACTCACGGCCGATCCGCGTTCCCGCATGATCACCGAGTTGCCGCCGGATCCAGGGCACGAAGCCTGCGTGGCCGATTGCGATCCCAATCCTGATCCCCGGGAAGAGCTGAATGCCGACGCCCTTCGGGCGGGGTTGGCTGATTTGCAATTGCTCGACGTGCGCGAGGCCACGGAACGATCGCTCGGCGCGATCGGTGCTTCGGTGCACGTGGCGCTGGACCAACTAGGCACCGCAAATCTGGCGGAGCTTGGTCTAAAACCAAACCTCCCGACGGTGGTGTATTGTGCCGGGGGAGTGCGCAGCCTGCGCGCGGTGCCAATCTTGCGAGACCGGCACGGGTTTACCGCCGTGCGCAGCCTGCGCGGCGGCTACCGGGCCTGGATGACGCGGCTGGCGCAGGATTGACAAAGACCGCGATCAGCCGCGCTGCTCGGCGGGGACAAAATCGCGCAAGGGGGCGCCGACGTAGACTTGGCGCGGACGGTAGATTTTCAGCTTCGGATTGGCCGCGACTTCGCGCCATTGCGCGATCCAACCAGGCATGCGCCCAAGGGCAAACATCACGGTAAACATGTTCTCGGGGATGCCGAGGGCGCGCATGATCAGCCCGGAGTAGAAATCGACATTGGGGTAGAGCTTGCGCTGCACGAAGTAGTCGTCGTGCAGGGCACACTCCTCGAGCTTCATGGCGATGTTGAGCAGGGGGTCGTCCTTGATACCGAGGGAGGCGAGGGCCTTGTAGAAGGAGGCCTTGATGATCTTCGCGCGGGGATCGTAGTTCTTGTAGACACGGTGGCCAAAGCCCATCAGACGGTCACCTTTGCCGGACTTGGCGGCGGCGATGAACCGGGTGCCGTCGTCACCGTCGGCGTGGATGTTTTTCAGCATCTCGATGACGGCCATGTTGGCGCCGCCATGAAGCGGACCCCAGAGGGCGTTTACCCCAGCGGAGACCGAGGCGAAAACATTTGCCCCGGCGGACGCGACCATGCGGACCGTCGAGGTGGAACAATTCTGTTCGTGATCGGCATGGAGCAGAAGGAATAAGTTCAACGCGGACGCGACCTCAGGGGTCGGCGTATAGCCGGCATAGGGCTCCGAAAACATCAAGTGCAGGAAATTTTCGCAGTAGCCGATCTGAGGATTGGGATGATTGATAGGCAGGCCGCGGGAAGCTCGATACGAACAGGCGGCGATAGTGCGGACCTTGGAGATCGCGATGGCCGCCGCTTCATCAAAATGCTGGAGATCGGCTTGGTGGTTGTTGCTGGCCAAGTGGGGATGGTAAGCGCCGAGCGCGTTCATCGTGGCCGAGAGGATGGCCATCGGATGAGCGCCAGTGGGGAAACCCTCGATGAACCGAATCAGATCCTGCCGCAGCGGGGCGTGCCTGGTAAGAAGCTCCACGAAAGAAGAGTGCTGCGCAGCCGTGGGCAGTTCACCGTTCATGACCAGCAGAGAGGTCTCGATGAAGTTGGATTTTTCGGCGAGTTGCTCGATGGGGTAGCCTCGGTAACGCAGGATGCCGACCTCGCCATCGATGAAGGTGATCTTGCTGAGGCAGGACCCGGTGTTGCCGAAGCCGTCGTCGTAGGTGATATGGCCGGTGTCGCCGCGCAGCTTGCCGATATCGATGGCTTTCTCGCCTTCGGAACCAGTGATGATCGGGAGAGAGAGTTCCTTGCCGTCGATAGTCAGGGTAGCGGTGTGGGCCATGTTGAAGCGAAGAGAGCAAATAGGGTGAGCCTTGCAAAGCAAAGTCGCCCAGTCACCGGGATTTGACCCGGAGCCATTAGATACGGCACACTGGGGAGTAAGGTAAAGTTACGCCCGCCTGCTGGTTAGTCCCCCGGCGCAGCCGGACCGCCTCGGCCGGGAGCAATCCCTTACCCGGGGCGCGGCGCGGCTACTAGGCGGCAACTTTCGGTGGGGCCTTCGGCGCGCCCCGCTACTCTGCCGTCCAACGGAATAATTCCAGCTCAGGGTCCAGCCAGCGCCGGAGTGGCGACCGAGACGAAGTTGCGGTAGATTCCTAAACCCTTGGCCTGGCTTTTTTCAGGATGAAACTGCGTCGCGAAACACCGGCCACGCGCGATCGCAGCCGTGAAGACGCCGCCGTAGTCACATTCGGCCAAAACGAGGTTGGGATCATCCGGCACGCAATGAAAGCTGTGCACAAAGTAGAACGCCTCCCCTTCCGCCGCCAAACCCGCTCGAAGCGGCGAATCGAGTTGGGTAAAACGGACCGTGTTCCAGCCCATGTGGGGAATTTTATACTCGGGAGGACGCACAAAACGGACCACCCGCCCGGGTAAAATCCCCAGCCCGGCGCTGCCCTCCGGACCACCCTCTGCAGAGTGGTGAAAAAGCGCCTGTAAACCCAGGCATACGCCGAGAAAGGGGCGGTCGTCCGCAATCCACTCCCGTATAGTATGGTCCAGACCCGTGGCCCGCAGCGACGCCACACAGTCACGAAGCGCGCCCACGCCCGGCAAGACGAGTCCGTCCGCGCGGGCATCCGCAACCTCCGCAGGCGTGCGCACGACGCGCAACTCCGCCCCCACCGCCTCAAGGGCCTTGGTGACAGAACGGAGATTACAGATGCCGTTGTCTATGACCGCGATCATGGGTGTTAATCAGATCAAGCCCTTGGTGCTGGGAATTTGATCCACGCTGCGAGGATCAATACGCACGGCCGCATCAAGAGCCCGGGCCAAACATTTAAAAACCGCCTCCGCGATGTGATGGGGCTCCTCACCGTAATCGAGCTTCACATGCAGATTGCAAGCCAAGGCATTGCTAAATCCACGACAAAACTCCTTGACCAATATGAGGTTAAAGTCGCGCACATACATGGTGGGGGCGGCAACGTCATAGACCAGTGCGGCCCGTCCGGAGAGATCGACGACCACGCGCGCCAGCGCCTCATCCATGGGGACGAGGAAAAAACCGTAGCGGACGATGCCCTTTTTATCGCCCAGCGCTTTTTTAAAGGCTTCACCCAAGACCAAGCCTACGTCCTCGACCGTGTGATGGTAATCCACGGCCACATCACCGACACAAGTGAGGTCGAGATCAAAGTGACCATGCTTGGCCAACAGGGTCAGCATGTGGTCGAAAAAAGGCACCCCCGTGGCGATGCTGGAACGGCCGGAGCCATCGACATTGAGGGTGAGTTTAATGTCAGTCTCGGCAGTCTTGCGGGCGATGGAGGCGGTGCGGGAGGCGGGCATGAGAAAAAGCTAGGAGTAAGCAGATGAAAAAGTCGAAGATCGAAAACGAAGACGGCGCCCAGCCAACACTAGGCCATTTCGTCACCCGCGATTGGCGATCCCGTTCCCCCCCGCCACCGGGCCCCGGAGACGCAAAAAACCCGCGAGCGCCTTTCGGCACCCGCGGGCTCTTGTCGCTCAGAATGGTGGAGGTGGCGGGAGTTGAACCCGCGTGCCCCTGGCCTTCGCGTATGGCGTCTACCCTTATAGTGCCGTTTTAAATTCGCCGGCGTCTCGCGGCTGCACGCGCAAGGACGCAAACTAACCCCCGGATCGAAGATACGGCGCCCACACCGCGGGTGGCTCTGGGCGCTATGTCCACTGTCGTCGATCACGTCAGCTAGTGGACGTCACTGGGCGATCGTCACAGCACTTAGGCTGCGAGGGGCATTTCTTCGAAGGTGCCGTTTATTTTTGTGTGCAGGAGTTTATAACGCGAGGCCTACACTCGCGAAGGGCGGCCAAACACTCCAACCAAGGGTCGAATCCAGAACACCCCCGAAAGTTTTGGCCTTCGGTGATCTTCCGGGACCGGGCCTAGGCCCAGTCGTGCCGGTGATCTGAAAGAACGAAGTAGGATACTCGCTGCTTGCCGCCCCGATTGCAAGCGCCGCACGGAGGGCATTCGCGTTTACCCGCCCGGCCGGCCCGAGGCCACCCACTCGGCCACGATGGGGCCGTCCGCCGCCGGCATCTCCAGCCCTCCGATCTCCGCCCGCGACACCCAGCGCAAGGCCTCATGCTCCCGCGCCACCGGCTCCGCCCCGGGCGCCAGTCGCGCCAGAAAAGGCAGCAACCGCACCGTCACCGTGGCATAGGCATGTGTAACCGACCCCAGGCGCGCGCCCGGCACCACCTCGCAACCAAGCTCCTCGCGGATCTCGCGCACCAGCGCAGCCGCCGCTTCCTCGCCCGCTTCCACCTTGCCACCGGGGAACTCCCATAAACCGCCGAGATGCTTGTGCGCCGGCCGGAGCGCGACCAGCAACCGGCCCGTCTCGTTCTCGATCAACGCGCACACCACCTCCACCACGGGTCTTGATTCCATGTAACGACAGAACTATCAATCCCGCCGCCGACAAGACTCGACCCGCCACCATGTCCTCCCGTCGCACCGCCTCCCCTCGCCCGCGGGCTTCAAAGTTTCTGCGACCTTGGCTGATCGCCGCCGGAATAGGCCTCGTCCTGGGCGCCTTGCTCCTATCGCTCGATTCCGGCGAATCCCCCCTTCCCTTTGTCGATTACGGCGCAGGCGAAAACGCGGGGGAGTCCTTTCACCCAACCGAGGCGATGATCCAGCGCGCCGCAACCGAGTTCCGGGACCCTTTTTCGCGCCCCGCCACCACCGTTCTTCCAGACGGCCAGAACGCCGGCCTCACCCCCCCGCTAGCTTCCCCCACAGCAGAAAAACCAGGATCTGCGCGCTAAAAACCCGCAGCAGCATAACAAAAGGATACACGGCCGCATACGCCACCGCCGGGGCGTCGCTCTGGGTGGTCTGCTGGGCAAAGGCCAGCGCCGGCGGATCCGTCATCGAACCGGCAAGCAAGCCACACAGTTCGGTGTAGTTGAGTTTTTTCCAAGCCCGCGCCACCAGCCCCACGAAGAGCAAGGGCAACGCCGTCACCAACGCGCCGCATGCGAGCCAGCGAAGGCCGTCGCCCTCGAGCAGGATCGCGACAAATTTCTCGCCGGACTTGATACCCACCGCCGCAAGGAAAAGGGTGATGCCGATCTCGCGCAGCGCCAGATTCGCACTCGGTGGCAAGTGCCACACCAACGGACCGGTGTTGGCCAACCGCGAGAGCAAGATAGCCACCACCAGCGGCCCACCCGCCAGGCCGAGCTTCACCGCCGCCGGCAAACCGGGCACCAGCAGCGGTATCGAGCCCACCAGCACACCTAGCGCGATACCGATGAATAACGGGATCGGCTGCGGGTGAGTGAGCGCCTTGGGCGAATTACCCAGCGCAGCCGCGACGGCCTCGATGCCCGGCCCCTCGCCCACCACCGTCAACACATCACCAAACTGAATGCGCAAACCCGCCGACGGGGTAAATTCCAGCCCTTGGCGCACCACCCGTGTGACCACCACATGCCGCTCCGCCAGCACCGCAAGCTCTCCCAATGGCCTGCCCAGCACCTCCCCCTTGGAAACCAGCAGACGCTGGCTGAGCACGGCGCCCGGGAGCGCTTTGAGATCCACCGCCGCCTCCGCACCCACCACCACCCGCAAGGTCTCCAAACCCTCCTCTGCACCCACCGCGTGCAAGATATCGCCTGGAGCCAGTGGCGTCTCAGGCCGCGCCACCGTCACCACCCCGCCGCGCCAAAAACGCGATACCACCACACCCGAAGCAGGCAAACCCGGGATATCCGCGATGCGGCGGCCGGCCAAGTTTGTGTTACGCACCTCGAAATTCCTGGCCAACAAAGGAGGCGTCGCGGGCTTGAGCATCGCCTCCGCCGCCCGCACTTCCGCCGCGACATCCACCCGGAATACGGTCCGGAGAATCACCATCGTCAGGATGATGCCCAGCACCCCAAAAGGATAGGCCACCGCATAGGCCAGCCCTTGGATGACCGCCGCATCCGGCGGCGCCCCAACTTGCATGAGCGCTTCGCCCGCCGCCGCCAGCGAAGGGGTGTTGGTCGTGGCGCCGGCGAGCAGGCCCGAGCCCGCCGCCAGCGGCGCCCAACCAGCGAGCACCAGCCCAGCCGCAATCGACGCCCCACCCAGCACGATAGCCGCGGCAAACCCGTTCAAAACCAGCCCGCGCGAACGGAGGGAGGCAAAAAAACCCGGCCCGATCTGCAGACCCAGCGTGTAAACGAAGAGAATCAACCCGAACTCGCGCACGAACTCGAGCACGTGATGGTCCGGCGCCAGTTTGAAATGCCCCAGACCTATCCCGACAAACAACACGCCCGCCACCCCCAGACCGACTCCGCCGATCTTGACCTTGCCGAGCGCCGCGCCCGCCGCGCCCGCACCCGCGAGCAGGATCACCGTGCGGGCGACCGAATCGTTGGAAAACAGATTTATAAGCCAGTCCATGCGCCAACTCTAGCACCTGGGCACGCCCCAAGCCTCCTTATTTTTTGGTCAATTTTCAGCGCCGGTCTAGGCCGCCAGACCCAACCCGCCGTTCGGTCCCGGCCAGCGCCAGCACATCGGAGCACGGTCAAGGTGGCAAAACCACGGGACGGCGACCCGGCCGAATTCGAAATGAGCACACGCCGGGCGTGCTACCAATCCGGTAAAAAGAACGGTGCAGGCCGCGCCCGGCGTGCATTTAGCCTTCTCCCCGCCGCGCCGGCCGCCAGCCTCCGGACGTGACCGAGACCCTTCGCATCCTCATCGTCGGCGGTGGCGCGGCTGGTTTTTTTGCCGCCATCCACGCCGCCGAAACCGCCCTCGGCGCACGCGTGTGCCTCTACGAAGCCACCGCCCACCCCCTCGCCAAGGTGCGCGTGTCCGGCGGCGGACGTTGCAACGTCACCCACGCCTGCCCCGATCCCCGCGAACTGGTGAAACGTTATCCGCGCGGCGGACGCGAGTTGCTCGGCCCCTTTACCCGCTTCGGCCCGCGCGATACCATCGCGTGGTTCGAGACCCGCGGCGTCACCCTTAAAACCGAGCCCGATGGGCGCATGTTTCCCGACACCGACGACTCCGCCACGATCATTGCCGCCCTCCGCACCGCCGCCGACCGCGCCGGCGTGCGACTCTTCACCAGCATGGGGGTGCGCAGCCTCGCCCGCGCCCCCGGTGGCGCCGGCTTTGACGTCACCTTCACCGATGACTCCGCCGCCACCTTTGACCGCGTTCTCCTCGCCACCGGCGGCAACAAAGGCTCCGCCGGCCTCGCCATCGCCACCGCGCTGGGCCACACCATCGAACCGCCCGTCCCGTCGCTTTTCACCTTCCATATCGCCGACCCACGCCTAGTCGGCCTGGAAGGCGTGTCCGTGCCCGATGCCGCCGTCTCCGTGACCGGCACCAAACTCACCGAGCGCGGCCCGCTGCTCGTCACCCACTGGGGCCTGAGCGGCCCGGCCATCCTGAAGCTCTCCGCGTGGGGCGCGCGCGAACTCGCCGCCCGCGACTACCGTTTCCCGTTGGTGGTTTCCTGGACGGGCGAGACCCTCGCCAAAACCACCGAGACCCTCGCTGCCTGGCGCCTCGCCAACCCGCGCAAACAGATCACCACGCTCAACCCGTTCGCGCTCCCTTCCCGTCTTTGGGAACGCCTCGTAGCCGCCGTCCCCGGCCTCGCCCCCGACGCCCAATGGGCCGGCGTATCCAAGGAAAACCTCCAACGCCTCGCCGCCAGCATCGCCGCATCGGATTTCGCAGTCGAGGGTAAGAGCCTGAACAAGGAAGAGTTCGTGACCTGTGGCGGCATCCGCCTGCGCGAGGTGGACTTTAAAACCATGGAGAGCCGCCTCGTCCCCGGCCTCCACTTCGCCGGCGAGATGCTCGATATTGATGGCGTGACCGGCGGCTTCAACTTTCAGGCCGCTTGGACCACCGGCTGGACCGCCGGCCGAGCACTGGCCGGCGGGACCGGGCAGATCGGTTAACCACCCGTGCTCGCCTCAGCCTACCCTCCTCTTTCCCTCGTCCCTGTGAACGCCTTCCGCCCGCTCGTCATCGCCGCAGTCGCCGTCCTGCTCGCGGCCTGCGCCCCGCGCAAAACCCCAGCCAGCGCCGCCACCCCCCCGTCCCGCACGCTGATCTTCGCCGTCGAGAATGGTTACGTGC
>Ga0247831_1003182_pt1 | contig 24609 bp, 28 predicted proteins | sample LaCruzMarch2015__9_FD_192406 | JGI IMG/M metagenome (GOLD analysis project Ga0247831, IMG submission 192406) | Freshwater microbial communities from meromictic Lake La Cruz, Castile-La Mancha, Spain - LaCruzMarch2015_1m | ecosystem: Environmental > Aquatic > Freshwater > Lake | place: Spain...
CTAATGAAATAGAGTCTAATGAAATAGAGTCTAATGAAATAGAGTCTAATGAAATAGAGTCTAATGAAATAGAGTCTAATGAAATAGAGTCTAATGAAATAAAGTCTAATGAAATAGAGTCTAATGAAATAGAGTCTAATGAAATAGATAATAATATAAAAATATGTTTTTTATATGCATATTATGAAAAAAATATAAAATATAAAATAAATTTTATGTATTTTTTAAATAATGGATTAATTGATACAGTTGATTATTATATAATAATTAACGGAATATCAACAGTTACTATTCCTAAAAAAGATAATGTAAAAATATTTTATAGAGAAAATAAAGGATATGATTTTGGAGCATATAGTTATGTAATAAATATAATTAATTTAAATTATGATTATTATTTTTTTATGAATACATCTGTAATTGGACCATTTATAGATAAAAATGAAAATTGGATATTAAAATTTTTAAATTTATTTAAAAATGATGTAAAAATTGTTGGAACTTCAATAAATATTTATAAAGGAAATATTTATGGATATGATTTAGTTAAATTATATTCTAAAAAAAATGTATATTCTCATGTTCAATCAATGTTTTTTGCAATAGATTATGAATATTTTATATATTTAAAGAATCTAAATTTTTTTGATGAAAATATATTAAATAAAAATGATTTTAATTATGTTATTGCAAATAAAGAAATTGGATTATCACAAATTGCACTAAATAATAGATGGAATATCAATTGTATATTAGATAAATATAGAGATTTAGATTATAGGATATTAAATAATGATATAAATAATACATCTAGAAAAGGTGATCCATACTATAGAAATGCATATTTTGGTAAAACTATTAAAAATAAAGATGTTATTTTTTATAAGACAAATAGATTGTAAAACTATTTTAATATAAATATTTCTTTTTTTTTATTTATTGGATTATAAATTATTATATGATTATAATTTCTATTATCAAAATCTTTAACAAATATTGGTAAAAAATATTTTTGTTTATGATTTAAGTTATTCTTATTTAATATTTTAAACATATTATTTATATTTATATTTATAAAAAAAAATAAACTTAATTTTAATCTAATCATTAAATATGAATGAATTCAAAATTGAAAATTTTTGTTCAGAACATAATTCAGAATTTAAAAATTATTACAATATGTTAAATAATCCATTTTATATATCAATATTATTAATATGTTTGAAAAACATTAATAATGAAAGAATTAAAAATAAAATATATGACATGATCGTTAAAAATCATGATTTTGTATTGGATAAATTAAATAAAATAGATACAATAATATCTTATTATAAACAAAATAATTTAATTAATAAATCTGAAATTGGTAATTTTTTTAAATATTATGAAATACATAAAAAAAATACTAATATAAATAATCATGATGAGTTATTAACTTTATTTTATAATTTAATTTCATATAATAAATGTATTTCTTTATTAAAAGAATGTTTTTATATATTTTCTGATTATAGAGCATGTATCTATTTTATGACACCATCTATTAATTTTTATGAAACTACTAAAAAAAAAATAAATAATGTTATTATAAATTTTAGAGATAATATAAATACTCTAAATCAAATAATTAGTAAAATATATATAGGTGACAAAAATCCATGGGGATCAATTTATTATTCAACTACATATGCAATGTTTGAAACATTAATAATTATAAAAAAATATTTTAAAAATCCTTTAAAAAAATTAAATATTGAATTTATTATTGATAAAAAAAATAATAAAAATATTATAAATAATTTATGTAATAAATATAATGAACTAAATGTTAAAAAAATAAATTATAAAGAAATAAATAGTGTATCACATTTTATTTTAACTCTTAAAAAATTAGGTCATGATTTATGGTTTGTAATTTCACTTGTTTTTGATACAATTTTTGAAAAATATAAAATAAATAATTTAATGGACTCTGAAATAATTGGTAAAGAAAAAATACTTTATCAAAAAATGAATAATAATATTGGTTTAAAGTGTTTTTTATTAACAACTAATGGATATATATCAAATACTAATTTATTTAAAAATTTTAATGATTAATTTATATATATATATTATATGAATAATGTTATGATAAAATTAGAAGATAAAATAAAACAATTACAAAAAATAAAGAAAACAATAAAAATATTAGATACTAAATATAAAAATAAACTAATACATATTTCTAGAGATGGTCCATTAAAATTAAGTGATATTATGAATCAAAATAAAAATTTTGAATCTGTGTATGCACCTGATACTATTTATGAAAAGACTTATTATAATCCAAACGGTTTATGGGTGAGCTGCGGTTCTAAATGGATGAAATTTGTGATGTATAATACTTCTGATATTTATTATGAACATAATTTTTTAAATTCAAATAATATTTATGAAATAATATTAGATAATGAAAAAATTCTTTATATAAATAATTTAGATGAACTTATTCGTTTTCATCAAAAATATGCGTTTTATACATCAGATGGATATAATATAGATTGGATAAAAGTTAAAGAAGATTTTGATGGTTTAATTATATGCCCATATTTAGGTAATCAAATATGGAATAAGATAAATAAACCAACAGATGTACATATACCAAATTATTTTATGAATAGATATATTAAAAATAGTATAAAAGAAAATATTATAAAATATCCTAAATTTTATTTAGAATGGTATAGACATTGGGAAACTGATAGTGGCGTTATATGGAGAAAAAGATTTATTAAAAAAATTATTAAAATAAAAATTTAATTACAAAGAATTTAATATATTATATATTTTTATATATGGAAAATTTTTTAAGTCTAAAAAAATGGTTACATAAAGAAAATGATAATATTAAAATGTTTGATAAAGATTCTCGTGGATTATACTCAACTAAAAAAATTAAAAAAGGAGATAGAATAATGGAAATACCTGAAAAATTTATATTAGAATTGGGTAAAATAAATGATATTAATTTATCAAAAGATTTACATAATACAAATTCTTATATGGCAATGTATTTATTATTAGAAAGTTTAAAAAACCAAACAAATTGGAAAATATATTTAGATTCATTACCTAAAAATCTTGATGAATATATATATTTTTATAATAAAGATAAATTATCTGAATTAAAACATACATCTATAATGTGTAAAGGAACATATAATTTTATTGTTCATATGCAAAATATTAAAGAAGATTGTCAAAAAATATATGAATGGATAAATAGTAACAAATTAAGAAAATTATTAAAAAAAATGAATTATAATGATTTTTTTAAATTATTTTTAAAATTTCGTGTATATGTATGTTCTAGAATATTTTCATATATGAAACATAATAATGATGAAAATGGGCTTGTTCCATATGCAGATTTACTAAATCATTCAGAAAATCCAAATACTACATGGTACTATGATGATAAAAAAGAAGTATTTGTAGTAGAAGCAACAAAAAATATAGAAAAAGAAGAAGAAATATATGATAGCTATGGGAATAAAACAAACATGCAATTAGTTATGTATTATGGATTTTCTATAAAAAATAATAAATTTTCAGAATTAAATTTTATACATAGAAATAGATTATTTACAATAAATTATGATACTAATATAAAAGAATTAATTAGATATTCAAATATTGTTAATTATAAAAAAGATAGTGAAAAATTTACTGAAAAAAGTGTTAAAGATAAAATACAAAAACTATTAGAACATCATACTAAAAAAATAAAAGGTGGAAAAATAAATGATAATAATATATTAAATATTTATGATGATGAAATAAATCTTATGAAAAATATTTTAAAAAAATAATTTTTTTATAAAGTTAATATATTTTAAGAATTTATATAATTAATATTTATATATTAATATATGTACAGATAAATTAATTTTTTAATAACATTAAAAAAATCTTAAGTTATATTAATCATATTGGAGCTGTAGAATATATATTTCTTACCATAATTTGAATAAAATATATTTAAGATATTTTTATTTATTTATATTTTTTATAATAATCATTAACATTGTATATAAATTATATATTAATATTTTTTTACCAATAATTTATAAAATAGATTAACTAAATATGTTAATTTTTATAAAAAATTAACATATTTTATAAAAAAATTTAATAAATATAAATAAACATTTTTCGTAAAACTATTTATTCTATAGCTTCATTATATAATTATTCTTAAAAATAATTATATACCAAAATTTATGATTTTTGGACACATTTTTATTAAAGAATTAAATTATAAAATATTTATAATTAATAAACTCTATTGAGCTGTTACATCATTCATTTATTAATGTTTTATTTGTAAATATTTTTTGTTATTTTATTAAAATACCAACTAAAAATAAAAATTTATTTTTATAATATATTAATCGAATAAAAAAATCCTACTAAAAATTTTTATTTTCTTAAATATTTATATCAAAAAGAATCTATTAAATTATATAATAATATTAAAAACAATTTAATATTAATGGTAAAGGTAGAATAAGTTTGATGAAAGACACTTTTAATTGTAATATTAAAAATTTATATGTTTGGAAAAATGATAATAATTATAAGAATCATAAGAATACTTATAAAAATATTAGACCAGATATTATAGAAGAAATTTATTAAAACATTGCTAAGTTTCATTTTACATCTCCATTAAAAAATAATTATTATCTTTTATATCTAATTTCTTCTTTTATAATTTTACTTACATCATTAAATGTTTTATTAAATAAATTTAATTCATTTTCTATTATTTTCTTATATTTATCTTCGAAAGATAATTTAATAAAGGTGTTATTACTATATATAATAATAGGTTCCATACTTGGTTCTAATTCTTTTTTTATATATTCTTCAAGTTCTGTTTCGTGTCCATCTTCGTCTTCATCTAAAACTGAAATAAACCAGTAATATCCTTTTTTATGATCTAAATTAATATATGAAAATATTTTATTATTATTATCATATATATGTAAATCTTTATCAATATAAAAATCACAACCCATATTTATTTTATACAGTTTATCTCTTGAAATAAAATTAGGATATTTTTGATTGATTATCTTAAAAGAATTACACAATTTTATAAAATAAATAAATAGAAAATAATTTAAAAATTTCATATTATATTATCTTTATATTATCTTTATATTATCTTTATATATCTTATTAATAAATTAATCTATATAAATAATAATTTTATTATCTATATAATGAAACTAATTAATATATCATATTTGTGTATTCTATATCCAGTTTTTAGTAAAAGGGCATTTTCAAATATAAAAACAAATATTAAAAAAAAATTAAATTATATTCCAAAAACACAAAATCAATTAGACTATTATGAATCATTAAGTAATAAAAATATTGATTTATTATTTTGTAATGGTCCTGCAGGAAGTGGAAAAACATTATTTGCATGTAAATATGCGATTGAGGAATTAAGTAATAATAATATTAATAAAATAGTAATAACACGTCCTACAATAACAATTGATGAAGATTTAGGATTTCTTCCAGGAAATATCAAAGATAAGATGCATCCTTGGACAATACCAATTTTTGATATTTTTGAAGAATATTATTCAAAAAAAGATTTAACAAAATTAGTAAGTGATAATATTATTGAAATTTCACCACTTGGATTTATGCAAGGAAGAACATTTAAAAATTCTATTATTATAGCAGATGAAATGCAAAATAGTACTCCTTCTCAAATGTTTATGTTATTGACAAGATTTGGAAAAGATTCAAAAATGATAATTACAGGTGATTTAACTCAAACAAATAATAAAGATAATGGATTAAATGATATATTATTAAAATTAAATAATAATTACTATAATAATTATGAAATGGTAGAAGATAAAATAAAAATAATTAAATTTGAGATAAATGATATACAAAGACATAATATTGTATCAGTTATAACAAAATTATATTAAATTGTTGATGAATCAGTATTATTATTTATAATACTTGTTAATTCTGTTTCATTAAGATTTGTTTCAGGTAATACATAAGGAATGTTGTCTATAATTGGAGCTGGTAATTTATAAGGATTATTAAATCTAGAATTTTTTAAGTATTGTGAATAAACAGATTTTAAAAAATCATTTGTAACGGTAAAAGTACGCTGTTGTTTAGTTCCTGCATATAAGTCTTTTGGAAAGACTAGAGTATAACATAGAAATTTTTGTTCTGAAAATACTCTAAAAGAATTTGCTAAGAGTTGTAAAGTTCTTGTAAAAAAATCAGCATTTTTTATATAATAATATAGGACTTGTTCGTTTTTACTTAAAACAGTTTTTGCTTGTTCTGGAGTAACAGAGTAATTAACATCTATAAATCCATTTTTAATATTATTACTCCAACTAGTTGGTAATTGTTGATTTTGTAAAACTCTCATTAGCCATGTTGTCCTAACATTATCAATTTTTACATATTGAATTGAATTATCTAAAGATCCGCCTGCAGAAGGGAGATATACTGTTATTTCTTTTCCTTGAAATCCAGAAACTGGATTTAATTTTATAGTTGAACAAAATTTTCTTGGATTATTATTATAATATGCTCTTCCTAAATTTCTTAAATCTGTTACAACATCAAAAAAAACATGGTTATATGATATTGCTAAAAGTGCTTGTCTATAATAATTTATTTTTTCAATTGAATTAAAATTAAATATTGAAGGATTATTTTTAACATTATAAGTAGGTAATCCACTAATAGGTCCATTTGTTAAATCTGTAGTTGACATCTTTTATAATAATAGAGTATATATTTTTTTAAAAAATATAAATTATTTTTTGTTTAATAAATACTTATAGATATAATAATATATCTATAAAATGAAAAAAATTATTTTTTATGATAATATTAGTACAATGCATAATTTAAATCATAAAAATATATTAGTTGAAGGTATTGGAGCATCAGAATATCAATTTTATAATTTAATAAAACATATATCAGAAAAATTTATAACAATATGTTTTAATATAACTAATAATAATTATTATTTAGATAATGTTATATATATTTCAAATAAACATTTTATTGATTATGATATAGAAGAAAAAGATATTATAATATTTCATAGATGTTATCCATATGATAGATCAATTATAAATAGATTTAAAAATAATTTGAAATATATATGGTGTCATGATTCATTTAATAGAGGTACGTTAACTGGATATATATTTGATGACGTACCTGACAGAGATATTTTAAATAATTTTATTATTAATGAAAATAATAAAAATACTTATTTAATTTTCCCAAGTAATTATGCAAAATCAATATGTATCAACTATTTTATAGATTATCATTTAGAAATTAATGATAATAAATGTATTATAATATATAATATTCTTTATGAAGAAGAATTTAAATCTATTAATATAACAACTTCTATTGATAAAAATTTAATTGTTTATGCATCAGCTTGGTTTAAAGGTATTGGTATAATAATTAATTTATTTGAAAGTTTATATAACAAAAATAATAATTTAAAATTAGCTTTATTAACACCTGGTTATGATATGAATATTGTAAATCAATATGCACCATTAATAAAAGAAAAATTTAAAGATAATGTATTGATATTTGGTAAACAATCTAAAGAAAATTATTGTAATATTATAAAATCAAGTTTATGTGTTTTATCTCCTAGATTTATTGAAACATTTGGATGTGTATTTTCAGAAAGTTATTATTTAGGAACACCTGTTATTGCAGATATAAATACAGGTGCAGTAAAAGAAATAATAGATAATTCATATATAGTAAATTATGATAATATAGATGAAGTATATGATAAAATAAAATATATACAAGATAATAGAGAAAATATTTGTCCAATATTAGATGAAAAAATGATGTTTAATTATAATTTTAATATATGGTGTGAATTATTGAATTCTGAAAAATGATAAATTATAGGTCTGCAGAAGGACATGCGACTATTAAAAAAATATCCTTTTTAATAAAAGGATACTTATTACTATTAATTTTTATATGATTTCCTATTATATTTTTATAGTAGATTGATTTCATAAATTCATCGAAAACTTTTTCATAAATATCCATTATATTAGAACAATTAAAAATAATTTCTAAAATTATTTTTTTATTTATTGATGTATTCATAAATTCATGAAAAATTTCTTTGAAGTTATCTTCTATAAATGAGCATTTAAAAATAATCTCAAGTTCATTAATATCAATCAAACTTTGCAAAATTTTACAAATAATTTTTATATATTTTTGTTGATCATAATTTAATAAATGTCTAATATTATTAAATTCAAATTCTAGAATTTTTATATTTTGAAATTGATTAAAAAATTTACTTATTAAATTATTATCTGATAAATTATCATATCTTAAAAAACAAGTATTACAACAATCAAAATGTATCATATCAAAATTCATATCAACTTTTTCACAATTTATATCTAATAAAGAACTATTAAATGGAATAATTGAGAATATTTGACGAGTATTTAAACTATTTTCTTCTAATTTTTTTAATCTTTCCTCTAATAATCTAAGTTTATATTTAGTTTCATTTAATTCTTGTTCAATACTAAAATAACTGGGTAATTGTTGATTAAGAACTAAAAAATCATTTAACGAAATTAAATCAGTTGATTCAATTATTTCATCAGAAAAAGTAATAAGATCACTCATATTTATTATATTTTATAAAATATAATAAATATTTTTAGTTAAATAAATCATTTTTTTTAAAGATATTTAAAAATTTAATTATTGTGTATTTCTACATGAAAGTATATAACCACCTTTTGAAATCATATTAAGTTGAAGCCAAAAACCCATATTAAAAAGAATCACTGCAAAAGCATGTATTTTTTGATCAAATACTGTTTCTGCAAATAAACCTTCAATTGCACCTCCTAAAGCAATAAGGATTGGCGGAGCTAATGAATGAAATAAACTAAATTTACCTGGAAATACTAAAACACCTAAATCTGAAAATGCATAAATATTTAATGAAGCAGATACTATAAACGGTATTAATGTAGTCCAAGCTAATGGGAATGTTGAACCACCTGCTGTTTTTCTCCATCTAAAATTAAAAGTAGCTTTATAATCTTGATTACCAAGATAACCAATAAAGAAACCTAAAAAAGATAAGAATTTAAAGTAACCATAAAAATATGTTGGACCTAAAATAGCATATGAAAATGCCTGTAATCCAATATATTGCATGTTAAAAATAAAAAAATAAGCAACAATTCTTAACCATTGATTATTTTTATCAGAAACAACTACATTTGTATTCTCTAATTCTCCTCTTAGTGGATTATCAAAAGGAGCAACTTGCCAACCTTCATATGTGTGCATCATAATACCTGGAAGACCACCAAAAAATGCAATTATAGGAGAAAGAAGAAATAAAAGTGTCCTTTCTCTATCATTATTAAAATAACTAGTCCATTTATCACTATTATTAAGTATAGACTGAGCCATTAAAAATGCTGGAATAATAGGAGTCCAATGAACTAGTTCAACTAAATTTAACATAAAAACATTTGCTGTATGAGCCATATTAATATCATATAGAGACTTTTTTGGAGGTGCTTTATTCCATCCCCATGATGGATTTGAAGGAAACCCTATAGAAAACCATTTATTAATAGAAAAACAATATACCATTTAATAATAATACTATTTATATTTTTAAATATAAATAATCCATTTTATAAACTCTTAATATTTACACTTCTATTTCAAAATTGTTTATTAACAAGATAATTAAATAAATCATCAACATTCGTAAATTTCATTATATCCAATACATCTTCTTTAGGTAAATTAATTTTATAATAAGACTCATAATAAAAATATTTTGTGTATAATTTAGGATGAAAAATATGAAATTCATCAATAATTTTAAAGAATACATTATTAAATTCTTCTATATTTTCTTTCTTTTTATTTTTAAATATATTATAAAAAGGAATATTTAAATTTTTTTCAATATAATCAAATAAATAAATTGTTTTAGGATATATTTTTGTATATTTATTTTTTCTATCTATATAAAAATGATAATTTTTATTAATTATCATTTTAAATCCATTTTCAGATCTATTTTTACATTTTAATTTTGAATATTTTTTTTTATTAAATATTATACGCATAATTAGATCATATATTTCATTAAATAAAAATTTTTTTCGATCTTTCAAAAATAATTCATCAATTATTTCTGTATAATTTTTATAATCTTTAACAAATTTTTTATGAAAAACAAGACCATAATCTATTGCAGAAAGTATTATTCCATTGAATGGAATATTTTTATTTAAAAATGTAAAATTTATTAATTTAGTACGATTTATCATAATATTATTAAAATTATACAAATCATTATGTGAATATCCACCTTTATATGCAATATATGCAATATTACATATTTGTATAATAATTGAATAAGTTTGTGAAATATTTAATGATTTTTTATTTAAATATTCTAATAATGTTGTATTACCTTTATATTCTATTAATAATTCTGAGCATATATTGCTATTGTTTATTAAAAAAATTTTTTTAATATTATATTGTCTTATTTGTACATGTTTACAATTATCAATAATTCGATTATTATATAATTTAGTAAAAAATATTTGTTCAGATGGATTTAAAGTATTAATATAATTATAAAAATCTATTTCTCTCCAAAATGAATGTCCATAATCTTGTATTTTATTATTATCTAAAATTTTTTGTATTTTTAAAGCATATTTATCATTTTTATATTTTACTAAATATACAGTTCCTAACATACCTGCTCCTAATTTTTTTAAAATAGTTATTTTATTAAAATCTATCATATTAATATAACTTTAGATAAAAATTATATTAGAGATGTAGAATAAATAGTTTTACAAAAAATGTTTAATTTTTATAAATATTAATATTTTATAAAAAATGTAAATATTTATTAGAATTTATCTAAAAAAGTTAATCTATTTTATTAATAATAAAAATATAATTCATATACACTATTAATGATATTATATAAATACAAATATCTTAAATATATTTTTATTTATTTTATTCAAATTATGGTAAGAAACATACACCCAAATCTAGGATTTTTGGACACTTTTTTATTAAAGAATTTAATTCTTAAATATTTTATAATTTGATACACTTTATATTTTTAAACATTAATATATGATAATTTTTTAATGTTAATAATTTAATTATAAATATATTATTTTATTGTTATTATTATAAAAATAACTGTCCTAAAATCCTATATTTGGGTGTATTCTACATATCCATTATTTTTATATATTTGTATAATTAATTATAAATAAATTATTCTTTATATAAAAAATCATAGATTTGAGTTAGGACTAGACACGTTGGTAAAATTTTAGATAATAGATTAAAGGTCTTTGCTTACATTATTAATTTTATATTGATAACGATTAATATTATTTTTGTATGATTTCCTATTAAATACTTATAGTAAGTTGAATTCATAAATTCATTTAAAACTCTTTCATAAATATTTATTATAGTAGAACATTTAAAGATAATTTCTAAATCATTCTTAATAAAACTTTCTAAAATTTTATAAATTGTTTCTTTACACTTTATAGAGGAGTTAGAGTGATATTTTAAAGAAAATAGGAATCATTAAGTTCTATTTCTAGAATTTTTATATTTTGAAATTGAATTAAATAACATACACATGACTACAATCAAAATGTTTCATATCAAAAACATATTAACTTTTTCACAATTTATATCTAATAAACAATCATTTATTGGAATAATTATAAATGTTTTACAAGTATTTAAACTATTTTCTTCTAATAATCTAAGTTTATATTTTGTTTAATTTAATTTTTTTAATACTAAAATAACTAGGCAATTATTGGATAGGATCTGATAGTTTATTTAACGAAAGTAAATAAACTGATTTAATTATTTCAATAAAATAAATATTTTTTTTATTAAGATAATGTATCACATGACTCATTAAAATTAGTTGTTGACAAATTTGGATCGGCATTACACATATATCTACCAATTTCTGTAAAATTTTGTCTATAACTACATGGTATAGTAGAATAAATATTTTGTTCAGTATTTGGTAATCCATCAGCATTAGGAGGACCCAACCAACTACATTCATAATATGTTGTAATAGGATATGTTGAACCAAAAGTTGATTTTGGTTCATTTAACCACTGTTCTTCTAAAGTCTCATTATAATTTGGAATATCTTGATTATTATAAAATGCACTTGCAGGAGTTTCATCTGATGTCCATAAACCTGCTGATATATCACCATATTGCCAAACATTTGTTTGTGGCTGAATATTTAATGTAGGCTGTTCATATCCAAGTATTTGTTGAGTAGTTGGTGGAGTATTTGGTGAACTATTAGTTGAACATTTTGTTGGACATTTATATTGTGCTTCAGGAATAATATATTTTTCCATTTCTACAGCAACATTTTTTATGATTTTTTCTACTTTATATATTGACATTCGAGAATATACTACATAATATATTATTATTATAAATATTATGATTAATACAATAGTTGATGTAAATAATTGTAATAATGTTAATTTATTATATGCATTTAAAAATAATAATATACCAAATAATATAATCCCTAATATTATGTATTGTAATGTTATAATTTTATTTTCTTTTAAATAAATTTCATTATTTTCTTTAATAATTATTTCTTCTTTATTCATTATTGCGTTATTAATTTCAGTTTGAGTCATATATAATTCATTAAATTTCATTTCATATGATTGTATTAAATCATTTGTTATTGAATTTAAAGTCTGAGTACTCATATATATATTAATTGAGATAAATAAATTTTTCTTATTTTTTTATAAATATATAATATAAAATTATGAATGATATTATTAAAATTAATATGCTAAAAAATATATTTTTTGATGTTTGACTATTATTTTTAAAATTTTCTAAAATTACAATATTATCAGCACTAATTGCACCATCTATACTTTGTTCAAATAAATTTTTATAAGTCAAAGCTTTTTCTTTTAATTCATTATTATATATTATATCTTCACTAGATGGATTCTCATTATTTTTATTAATAATTTCTTTTACATTAGCTTGTTTAGTAATATATTTATTATATATTGAACCATAATTATTTATATTAATATCTGATTTAGATGATAGATCATATTGGCTATTTCCATTAAAAATATATTGAGAATTATTATTAATTGGAATATTATTAGATTTATATAAATTATATATACATTCTGGATCAGATGAAATATTTGTATAAGTATATTGTACAGGTTCAGTAATTTCACTATTGCCAAATCCTCCACCAAATCCTCCACCATATGGATTATTTGACACACTAACAGTCTCATTAATTGTTTCAGTTATATCATTTATTGTATTACATTTTCGAGTATCAATATTTTTATTTGAATAAGAATTATCTAAAAATTGACTAATACATCTGTCTTTTATATTTTGTTGTTTATCTTCTGGTAGAGAAGTATATGGATAAGTATATTTTGTTAAACTATATCCTGAATTAGTTCCTGTTACACTATTAATTTTTTCTGGAAAAGTATTATATTTATTACATACTTTAGATGATGTATTATAAGAATATGATGTGCATACTGGATCTGTATTACAATTACTAGAACATTCTGATTCAGAATTTGTAATATTATTTGTTTTATTATAAGGAATCATATTTTCAAAATTACAGTTTTGACATGTACTAAATCCATCAGTAGTAGGATATAAATTACAATATATCTGGGTATATAAATCATTAAATCCTGAACTAAGAATATTTATATTTTTTTCTGACAAACTACCAGTTTTAAGACTAGTACTATAAATATTAGAAACATCTGTATTTGATAGAACACTATTGTAAACTCTAAAATCTCCAATATTTCCATTAAAATATAGATTACCAGGTGTACCTGGTTCTGAAGATCCAATATAATTTAAGTTTCTAAAAATTTGTTGAGGATATATTCCAGAAAATGTTTTAACAATATTTCCATTAAGATATATACTCCATAATCCTGAAGGATTCATTGTCCATGATACATGATTCCATGAATTATTATTGATATTTGATATAACGTTCATTTCTATAGTTTGTTCGTTATCATTTAAAACACCAAACATTAAGCCATCATTTACTATACCTACTAATATATCATTAGTTTCATTACTATTACTAAAAATAAAAATATAAGTCCCATCTGTACTATTATTTGATCTAAACCAAAATGTAAATGATAAACCAGTAGATAATACATTAATAGATGGTATACTAATGGATTGATTTTGTGAAGAATTAAATAAAGCAGATGAAGAATTACTATTAAACCCATTTTCATTAATTGAAACATTATTTATAATTGTTGCATTATATAAACTTGCATTACTACTATTACTAATATTTATGATTGTATTTGGCGGAGTATAAGAATAAGAATCAAATGTATATTGTATTACTAAATTACTCATCTTATATATTTATGTATAAAAAAAATTTAGATTTATTTTCTTAAATAAAATATAAATTTATTTTTTATTATTTTTAGATGAAGTAAATATATAATAAAATAAAAATGCAAACATCAATAAAATTAATAATAAAATAAAATGTCTTTTTCTATCTGCATCTTCATTTATATTAGTAAAAGTTTCATTAAAATTAGAAGAATTTAATATAGGTTTTGCTGGACCAGGTGGTTGAAATGGTTTTGTACTAACATATACTTGATTTGTTGTTGCACCACCTAATGCTGAACAAGAATTTTTATTAACATTTAAACCATATTGATAAGCTTCTTGTTCATTATTTCCAGTATAACATGTTCCTTGATTATTTAATCCAAATACTATATCTTTTTTTTGACTTGCTATAGTTTGACATTCATCAATTGATTGAACTTGACCTTGATTATTTGGAATAGCTTGCATACCAGTACTAGTATTAGTATTATAACATCCTTTATAATTATATGTACCCGATGATTGTTGATATGATGGACATTGATTTTTTCTACTTTCTTTACATCCAATTGTAGACCAATGATTTTGTAATTGCGTAGGCGTTGTAATACCACTTGATGCTAAGTCTGGATTATTATCTGCATAACAAGTTAACTCGCTAGAATTCATTTGATAAGAACATGATGAAGAAGGATTAGCATAAACTAAATTAGTCCAAGAACCACCTAATGTACCACATGCATTATAATCAGTATTAGATCCTAATGCCATAGCAGCAGCTTCATCATTTCCTGTAAAACATGCATAATTAGCTTGTACACCAAATACACTTTGATTTAGATTTTCAGCTATTTGTGCACATTCTTCAATAGAGGTTACATTTTGCTGTTGATTGGGAATCATTCTTGAACTATTATCGTTATAACATCCTAGATAAGTATAACCATTTACAGAAGCAGGTGGTGGCATATTTACATATAACTTATTTGCCCATGAAATACCTAAAGTTTCACAATCATTAAAATTTTGCCCAAGTGATACCCCACGATTATAATCAGTACCTAACCAACATTGTCCATAGTATTGTAAACCAAATGCATTATAATTACCATCAATTGCTTGTTGTCTACATTCTTCCATTGAACTAACATTATTTCCTTGTTTTGGTAACATTCTATTTCCATCATCTTTATAACAACCTTGATATACATAATTAGCCATTCTTATATAATATCTTTATAATTTATTATAAAGATATTATTTTAATATTTAAAATAATTTATTTTAAATATATTTTACATTTTTAAATATAAAGTTAATGATGTAAACTTAATTTTTTTATTAATAATACTGATAAAATATTTTTATAAAAATATTTTATTGTTAATTTAAATTATTTTAAGTAATTTTAATATCATTATATTTAATTTTTTAATAAATATTCCAATAATTATTACATAATAATACTTAAATCCTTAAGTTTACAGAATTGATATAAAGTATATTAATTTTTATTTATAACATTTTTTTTTAATATAAAGTATATTATTAAAATTATAATAAATATTGCCATAGCAAAACCTATTAAAGAATAAATTAATTTTTGTTTATATGAATTTCTATCAGTTGATATCTGTAACATTCTTGATCTAGTTAATAATAATTTTTCTTTTTTTTCTATACTATCATTTAATTTATTTAATATAATTTGTTTTTCTTCAATTGTCCTATTTTTATTATTTATACCACTCAATTCTTGAGCATATAACATATTATTATTTTCAATATCATTTATTTTATTCATTATTTCTTGACTAATACCTGGCATCTATATCTATAAATTATATAAAAATATTTATTAAATTAATTATTTATTTTTAATTGCGGAAATTTTTCTTTCGAATAAAACATACATTACTATAGTAAAAATAAATATAAAAAATATTAATGCAATTAATGTATATATTATTTTTTTTTTATATGCATTTTTATTTTGTACAACTTGTAACATTCTAGATCTAGTTAATAATAATTTTTCTTTATCTTCAATTTCAGTTAATTGTGTGATTTGTATTTCTTGTCTATCTATTAATTCTCTTTCTTTATTTGCTATTTCTTCTCTTGACACACCTAATAGAACATTATTATTCTCAATTGATCCTTCAAATGCTGTTTTTTCTAAGTCAATTAAGGTTGTTAATTGTATTAAAGGAGTAGCCATTATATACTATAATTATAAAAAAAATGAATATTATTATATTTAATTTTATTTTTTTTATTATAATAAAAAATGGAAAATATAACTATTGAAAATATTTCAAATTATACTCTACAAATCAAAGATAATATATTAACTTTAATACCAAAAACTTCTTTAGAAGTTTCTAAAGAAGTTTCTAAAGAAGTTTCTAAAGAAGTTTCTAAAGAAGTTTCTAAAAAAGTTTCTAAAGAAGTTTCTAAAGAAGTTTCTAAAAAAGTTTCTAAAAAAGTTTCTAAAGAAAAAATTTATTTAAAAAATAATCATATAGAAAATTTAGCAGATGATAATGAAGAATTAATTAATAAATTAAAAACATTAGAATACGATCCTTATTATACAAGTCATTATTATAGTGTGGATCCTTCTCAAAGTTATGAAATATATGATTTATTACTAGAACAAGCACACTCTAGAGTAACAGAGTTTAGTAAAGGAGATAATGATCCATGGCGTATGGGTAAATAAAAATATAATATTTTATAATATTATGAATAAAAAAGATTTAATAATTTTTAATTTAGAAAAATTAAAAAAGAATTATTTAGGTAATGATAAAAAATGGAATTTAATATCATTAACAAAAGCTATTGAAAATATTAAAAATTATAATGGAGAAATAATTTCAGGTGATCATATGAGAAATAAGATAAAAGGTATTGGTGAAAAAATTTCTAAAAGAATTGATGAAATATTAAAAAATGGTTGTCTTGAATTAGATTCTTCAGATGATATAAATAATTCTATAGAAAATATTTTACAAATAACAGGAGTCGGAATAGTTACCGCAAAAAAATGGATTTCTTTAGGTATAACAGATATAGAAAAATTAAAAAGTGCAATTAAAGAAAATAAAATTAAAACTACTCATCATATTAATATTGGTATAAAATATTATGAAGATATTAAAAAGAAAATTCCTAAACAAGAAATTGATAAAATAAATAATTTTTTATTAATAATAAAAGAAATAGATAATGAACTTATATATGAAATTTGTGGTAGTTATAGAAGAGGATTATTAGAGTCAGGTGATATTGATGTTTTAATATCAAATCCAAAATTCTATATAAATATTGATAAAAAAAATTTTTTACAAAAAATTGTAAAAAAATTAGTAGATATAAATTTTATAATCGATAAAATAACATTAAAAGGAAATACAAAATTTATGGGTATATGTAAATTAAATAATTCAATTCCTAGAAGAATTGATATAAGAGTAGTTGATTATTGTTCTTATTATACATCATTATTATATTTTACTGGAAATAGAAATTTTAATATTTATTTAAGAAATTTAGCTTTAAAAAATAATTATAGTATAAATGAATATTTTATTACAGATAATAAAAATAATACTTTAATATCTTTAAATAGTGAAAAAGAAATATTTGATATTTTAAAAATTCCTTATTTAATACCAAGTGAAAGAAATATCTAAATATATTCACAGATTTCCGTATCAAAATTTTCATTTATTTTGATTAATCTAAATGGTTTTCCACATCCATATATTAAATCATTATTTTTGTAATAATCACATAATTCTTTTGATAAATGAGGATCTATTTGAATTCCATTTTCTTTTATAATACCATGTCTAAAAATAGCACAATTTATTTCTGTTATAATAATATAATCATTACAATGTGGACAGTTAATTATTAATAAATTTTTATCCATTAAATAATATATATATATAAAATAATTTTTTATTTAATTATAATTTATAATATTTAATTATATTATATATGCAAAATATAACTTTAGAAGTTGGAAATAATTCACAAAATATATTACCAGTTCCTTATTTAAAAAATCCTGTTCCAAATGTAGAAAACCCTATGAATTATGGTGCATCCCCTTATCCAGCTTTTACAAAACAAACATCTAAAAAAGATGATAATTTACAATATTGTAATTTTTTAGAACCTTCTCCTAGAGATCAACGTTTAAATGTTCCATATGAAGGAAATAAATATTGTCCTAATTTTACAACTCAGCCATATAATAAAGATTCATGTTATTTAATGGATTCTAAATCACAAGGTGTTGTTGGTATTGTATGTAATGAACCAGGTGGTTCAAATAATTCAAATTTTTATAGAGGTAATCAATTTTCAAATGATTATCCATTTAATTTTAATGAAATTATGAATAATAAAAAAATAGAATATACTGTCGAAAATCCTGTTCAAATTCCAATGGAATTACAAAATCCAATGATTATATATGATAATAATAATTTTTATCCAACACCATCTTTTAACTTAAAAGATAATAAAAATTTTTTAACATATCCTTTACAAAATAATTTTTCAGAAGATGGTTATCCTATATACACTTACCCTTATAAAACATTAAATTCTATTGAAACTTTTGAAACTTTTGAAAATAATACAAATAGTAAAAAACATTTTTTTTTTATATTACTTATTATTTTTACTATACTCTTATTTTTATATTTTTTTAGAAATTAATATTAATTTTTATATATAAAAAAATACTTTTATATTAATAATTAATGAATTTACCAATTGATATTATTAATAAAATTTTAGTATATGTAAATGAATTAAATAATGATATATTAATATTACATTATAACAATTATAATATAAATTATAAAATTAATTTTGAATCAGAATTATTATGGAATATTAAATCAATAATTACTATGAAAAGAATATATCCTCTATGTAATAATATTACATCATATAATAGTAGAAATTTATATAAAAATGGAAAAGCTCATTATGAAAATTTATTAAGGAAAAAAATTATTATATAGGAGTTGTTGCATATAAAAATGAATTTTATGGTTTTATAAAATAAGAGAATACTTATTAAATAATTACAAATTAATTATTTAATATATTTATTATTTTCTATATTATATAAATGAGTGATAATTTATCAATTTTACAATATTTAAAAAAAAAATATGATATACCTTTTCTTGAAGAAATAGTATCATTATTTTATTTAAGCTTATTATGTTCAATTATAATTTATCTATCAATGAAATTTGAAGTAATCCAAATGACCTGTATAATATTTATAATATTATTTTTTTCAATGTATTTAATAAATCAATATTATAAAAATAAATATAATGAACAAATGGATCATGTAAATGAAAAAATGAAATATATTTCAGAATTATTACAAAATATTTTTGATAAAAATAATTCATAAAAATTGATAGTAAATTTTTATTATAAATTATTTTTATTGTATATTTCACAAAGAGAAATGGCTAAAGTTTGTTGTGACGAATGTTATCGTTACTTCTGTCCTATAATTGAAGTAACTGTTGAACTTAAAAAAAATCCAATTCTTTCAAAATATTCTAAAAAAATATCTTTTTTGGTAAATCTTGAAGAAAATGAACAAATCTTTTCATTCGGCCATGATCCTGTACAGACTTGTCCCTTTTGTGGTTCAATGAACGAAAAGGAAACAAATAAAGCCCAGATCATATTTAAATCTGAAGAAATTTTTATTAGTTTTTTCAAGAGATTTGGATATCCTCGTTCAACTAAAACTACGATTACTCGTAATCGTGGTAATCGTAATGGATGCTGTAGAATTCATCCAAGAGATGAGACAGACTGTGAAAAAGAAATGAGTGATTTCGGCACTATTCTTTTAAATAAGACAGATAAAGAACTTAACGATGGAACCCATCAAGAAAAAAGTGATTTATTCTCTCCTCTTTTAAACAAAAGAGTTCAAAAACTTAAGGATGATGAGAGATTATCGACTGATATTTCTCATCCATCAATGTTATCTTGTTTATTAAAAGAAGAAGATGAAGATATTTATGGATAGATTAGGCCTGGCCCTGGATGGAAAATTTTATAACTTTTTAATATATTAGAGATGTTGCATAATTTGATACACTTTATATTTTTATTTTTAAACATTAATATATGATAATTTTTTTAATGTTAATAATTTAATTATAAATATATTATTTTATTGTTATTATTGTAAAAATAACTGTCCAAAAATCCTAGATTTGGGTGTACACCTATACAACATTCTCATATTTTAAATAAATTATTTTAAAATTATAAAAATTGATTTTATAATTTAGAAAGATAATATAATATATTATTATATTATAATGGATTTTTTTCAAGATAAAAAAAATATGTTTAAAGTTCGTCAAACATTATTAGAAATGATTAAAGATAGAGGTTTTATTGTTCAAGATAATGAGAATATTACATTTGAAGAATTTATCATAAAATATGATAATAAAAATTTGGATATATATATAGATGATAAAGAAAATAATAAGAGTTTTTATATACATTTTCATAATGAAACAAAAAATTTTAGTAAAAGTGATTTAAAAAATATTGTTCAAAAAATGATATCTTTATATGGTGATAAATATATAAATATAATTCTTTTATTAAGAGAAAAAGAAAATAGTGCAGTTACTAAAGAATTATCTAAAGATATGTATAAAAACATTGAAATCTTTTTGAAAAAAAATATGATTTTCAATATTACACATCATATTCTTGTACCAAAACATACTATATTAAGTATAGAAGAAGAAAAAGAATTACTTGATAAATATAGTACAACTAAAAGTAAATTACCTAAAATTTTTAAATCAGATCCTATTACAAAATATTATGGGGCTAAACCAGATCAAATTTTTAAAATATTAAGAAAAAGTCCAGAAGTAGGAGAGTCTGTTTATTATAGATTAGTACGTTAAATGAAATATATGTTTATAAATTTATTACTATATTGACATATTTTCATAATAATTTTTTTGAAAAGTATAAATTTTGCTATATGATATTTTTTTATAATAATTAAATAATGATAGTTATTTTATACTTATTTTTAATAATTTTTATAAAATAAACTTTCGTAATCATTTTATAGAAAGAATGCAAACCGATTACGAAAAAAATTTATTCAGTTCACTTAATCAAAGTTGTGGAATATATAATATACCACTTGAACTAAAAAATACTCTACGATATAGGTTGAATAATTTTGATAAATGTATTCAATGTATTCCAACTGATTTAAGAGTCTTAATAGAAAGAGTCAGAATACAACATTCATTAAATGATTTATATGATTTACTTCCAACAAACTGTTCTAGTTGTGCCACTTTCTTAATAGAAAGAAATTTAGATAGAATTAATTGGGTAATTCCTACTACTGTTACATCTGTTACTACTGTTGCTAATAGTGATGATGATAGTGATGATGATAGTGATGATGTACCAGATCTTGTTTACGAGCTGTGCTTCTAGTCAAATTTTAATTTATTATAATAAATTAAAATATAAATAAAATATAATTTTTGAATAGCAGAACTTGACCTAACGCTAGCATAGGATTAGCCCTGGATAACATATTAATTTATTATTAAAATTATTAATAATTTATAAACATGGAAAGTTCTACGCTAGCACAATGAATTATATAGGGTTTATAAAATATGATGGATAATACATTTTATGAGATTTTTTTAAAAATTATTATATTTTTATTATTAAAATATCAATTTTTGACTAGAAGCACTGAAGCTAGTCTAATATATAATGAGTATAAAAAATTGTCTTAATTTTGTCTTAAACATTATTAATTATAGTAATATTTATAGTATTTCAATATACTTGGTTGATAAACTTTATTTTATTAAAAATAAATGCGTATTTTTAATAAAATAAATGCGTATTTTTAATAAAATAAAAATTTTTATATAAAAGAATTTATTATTTTTTATAAATTATTAAAATATCTATAAATAATATTTTATAAAACTATAAATAATATTTTATAAAAACCTTAAGTTACTGTCGTTGTGTCCAAATGTGTAAAAAGTTTCTAATAAAACTAAATAAATGTTTATTAGTTAATATTGGAGATGTTGCATATCAATAATTTATTGTATAATATAATTTATATATTTCCTGTTAATGTTACATTATTTACTAAATAATTTGGTCTACTAAGTTGATCAATTAATATATTTGATGGATCCGTTCTATTATTATAGTTATAATAATTATTATTTATATATTCAAGTTCTGAATCAACAGAATTATATGAAAAATTTCCATTTACAGAATAATCAACCCAATCAATATTTTGATTTAATTCAGTTGATCTAGGTGTAGGTATTAATAATTGTGATGGAGCTGTTCCATCATTATAATAATATCCCTTAGTAAATTCTGTTATTCTATTATCATTCATATATGTTACATTTTCTTCTTCTGTTGTATTAGAAGGAGGACAATCACAATTATCATTAACCCATGTTTGTTCATTAGTACCATAAATACTATCTAAAGCTTTATTCTCTATTTTGTCAGACCATTTTTGTAAAGATTTTTCTAATCTTAAAAGATTATTATTTCCTGATAAATATCCTATTGCATCTTTTATATAAAAAATATTATATGAATATAATAATAAACTTAAATATAATAATGATATAATGATTACAATTATTATTAATATGCTCATACTAATTTTAAGATATCCATATAAAAATACAGAAATTAATAATATTAATGAAAGTATTATTGATATAATTAAAATATTAATATTCAACTGTTGATTTTTTATATTATCATTAATTTGATCTATTATTCTATCTTTATTAGAAATATTTGATTGTATTATTTCTAATTCTTGTAATTGTTTCATTAAATTATTATTTTTTATTCCCAATAATTCTCTTTGTTTTACTAATATTTCTTGATTAATATTATTACTTTGTGATATATTATTCTGTATTTCTGTATAATCTGAAAGAGTTGCGTTAGTACTTGCAACAGTCTGTGCAATAGTCTCATCATTTGTATAATATACACCTGAATTAGCAGTTTGTATTTGTCCAGCCATTTAGTACTTATTAATATATTACATAAAAAAATAAAAATAAATATTTATTTATTTTTTAAATATATTTAGGAAATGGCAATTCTTTTATTATTTTTTTATTTATTAAATAATTAGTATATGTATATATTTCTATAAGTTCTAATGCATTATATATATTTGAATGTATATCATAAAAATCAATTGGTGGGATTATTCTATATGAATAATCACGTCTTTCGAAATATGCATTTTTAGCATTTTCTAATGAATCGTATAAATTAATATAAAAATCTCTATTTTTTATATAAAAATATAAAATAGAATCTATTTTAGATATTGTTTTTAAATATTTCATTTGATTATTTATATTATTATTTTCTTTAAAATAATCACTCATGTTTTTAAATAATGTTATAATATCTTTAGCAGAATATTTTTTTTTAATTTCTTTATTAAAACTAAATATATAATAATATTCTTTACAATCATGATAAAATTTTAGAGAATCTGAAAATGCTTTATCTAAATTAATTAAAAAATTTTGATTCATTAGAAAAATTATTATAATAATATCAGTATTTTTTTTTTCTGTATTTATTCTAGGATATTTTAATAGATTCATTTTATAATTATCATAAACAGTAATTTCATTAATATTATCCATTTATAATATAAAAGATTAAATTTATTATTATATAACTTAATTAATATCTCTTAATTACTATATATTTAATTAAAAATATTCTATAAAATTTTATATTATAATTTCGGATAAAATTATAAAAATTCGGATAAAAATATAATTTTATAAAAATATAAAATTATATATCAAATGACATATTCTTTAGAAA
>Ga0247831_1003183_pt1 | contig 24602 bp, 23 predicted proteins | sample LaCruzMarch2015__9_FD_192406 | JGI IMG/M metagenome (GOLD analysis project Ga0247831, IMG submission 192406) | Freshwater microbial communities from meromictic Lake La Cruz, Castile-La Mancha, Spain - LaCruzMarch2015_1m | ecosystem: Environmental > Aquatic > Freshwater > Lake | place: Spain...
GCGAAATTGACCATAACCATTATAACCAACTGCCCAAACTGTGCTGTCGCTTAATAGGTAAAGTGTAAACGCATCTTTTGAAGCTACTGAAACTATTCCTGACAGACCATTTAAGGGTATTGGTGTTAAAGTCCCAGTAGTTGTCCCATTACCCAATTGTCCATTTGGATTTGATCCTGTTACTTTTGCTTCTCCGCTGGCGCAAACAAATACGGAATGATTACCGCCAGCCGCTACAGTTTGTGCAGATACAGAAATAAAGTTAAAACAAATAATTGCAGCTATAGAAAAAAGAGTTCTGAATTTTATTGTACATCTTTTCATTTTATTTTGATTTTTTACGACAAAGGAAATGCTTTTTTAAAAACTTAAAATAGATGAAAAGTTATAGAGACTTTAATCTTTTATGTACCTCGCAACTTTCAATATGAGCGCCTGGCAAATATCCTGTGCTCATTAAAAACTCATTTACAATTTCTCCTCCGGTAAATTTGAAGGTCTTTTTGAAAAGTTTTACCCATTCTTCTTTATTAAAATGAGCATACGCATCTAACCAGTTTTTAAAAGTTTTATACTCGACTTTTAAATCTAAAATTGCCTTCGCATTGTGAATTGCGGCATCGATTTTTAACCTATTTCTAATAATACCCGCATCGTTGAGTAAACGCCCTCTTTCAACATCATTATAGGCTGCAATCTCTTCAATATTGAAGCTACTATATGCATTTCTAAAATTTTCTTGTTTAATGAGAATGGTTGTCCAGCTTAAACCGGCCTGATTAATTTCTAAAATCAACCGGCCAAAAAGTTCGTTGTCATCTTCAATTGGAAATCCATAAGCAGTGTTGTGATAAATCACATGCACATTGTCTTTTTCCATCCGAGAAACAGCGTCGCAGTAAGAAGTTGGTTTTTCCATTTTACGAGATTTCTTCTAATACCAAGAATCCTTCATTTTCTATACGCATATTTTCTATCAGTTCATCCAAAATACCAAATCCAAATCGCTGAATGAGAGTGGCAATGCTTTCTTTCCTTTCTTGTAAGGTTCCGCCTGGGTTAGCATGTTCTAACAAACTTTCTATTTGCTGCATTTCAATCTCACTTTTCTTCTTTTGTTGACGAATCAATTTCAATGAGAATCTTTCCATTTGAGCTTCTAATCTCTTTTCAAAGGCAGTGGCAGCAGATTTTGTCGGCATGTCAATATGAGATGCAATTCCTTCTAATTTATTAGCAATGTCTTTTAATTGAGCTTTTTCTGATAACAAAGTCAAATCATCATTGGAATTTTGCAAGGCTACTTTTCTTTGGAGAACGGACTTTTCTAAAAACAAATCCTCAATTTTCAAACCTGCATTCGAAAGCTTATGCGAATTTTTAACATCCAAAACCAAAGCTGAATTTCTTAATGCCAAAATAGGGTAAGGCACTTTATAAAAATCAAAAACTCCTTTCAATTCTAGCCAATAAGCTATTTCAGCTCCACCTCCAATGTATACCAAATTTGGTAAAATACACTCTTGATACAATGGTCGCATCACAACATTGGGAGAAAATCGTTCTGGAGAATCGCTTATTTCTTTTTTAAGACTTTCATGGTTCCAATTGAATTTTCCATCATTTGTAAGGAATTTATTCCCTTCAAAAACAATTCTTTCTCTATAACCATCTAACAGGTAAAAGAAATTAATTTCCCTGCCATGCACCTGACTTTTATATGATTTTTCAAGTAATTCGCGCGTTTTCATAACCTCTTTATGGCTATTTTGCTCGAGAATATCTTGTAAAATTATCTTTGAAAAATGTTTTTTTAATTCTGCATCATCAGCATCTATGGAAATTACTCCATATTTCCCAAATATTGCATGCACAATGTATCGGGTTGCATCTGCCAATGTTTTGCTAGAACTCGATTTTTCAAAAATATCAATGATTGATTTGCTATCAGCATCTATTCCAGCATGATTTTTTAAATCATTCACCAATTCTGCTAAACCTTCTGTACTAAATCTTCCAACGGGGCCAACTTGGTTGGTTTTCCAATCATGTCTTTTGTTTTCTACCCACACATGATTTATTTCTGCTACATCATGGTCTTCTGTTGCCATCCAAAACACAGGAACAAAATCATAATCAGGAAACAAATTCTTTGCTTCTTTGCTCCACTTAATGGCAGAAATTATTTTATAACAAGCGTAAAGCGGTCCAAGTAAAATACCCGTTTGTTGCCCGGTTGTAATGGTAAATGTAGAATCTTTGGTTAAAGATGAAATTTGAATTTGCGTAGGTTCATCCAATAATCCAGCTGATTCATATTGTTTCAAAATTTGCTTCGCTAAAACATCTCTTGGTATTGCAGTATTTTCTTTTTGTGAAATTGCTTCTCGAATACTTTTTATTGATGGAGGAAGTTGATAAAACGATTTTAAAAAATCATTTCCGCTTATGTAATCTGTAACGATGGTTTGAAATTTACCCGTTTGAAGGTAAGGAATCTGGCTACATCGATATTTTTTCATGCCTGCAAGTTACCATAAAGATCAAATTCCTCAGCATGTGTAATGGTTACGTTTGCAAAATCTCCAATTCTTACATAATTATCTTTTGCTTTTACAAGTACTTCATTGTCAACTTCTGGTGAATCAAATTCAGTTCTGCCAATAAAATAATCACCTTCTTTTCTATCAAACAATACCTTAAATGTTTCACCAACTTTTGCTTGGTTTAAGGAAGCAGAAATCCCTTGTTGCACATCCATTACTGCTTCAGCTCTTTCTTGTTTCACATCAGCGGGAACATCATCGTTCAAGCTATAAGCATGTGTATTTTCTTCGTGAGAATAAGTAAAAACGCCCAGTCGCTCGAACCTGCTGTTTTGCACCCATTCTAACATTTCTTCGTGGTCCTTTTCTGTTTCACCAGGATAACCAGCTATGAGTGTTGTTCTAATGGCAATTCCAGGAACTTTATCGCGAATTTGGTTCACTAAATCGGTTGTTTTTTGTTTAGTAGTGCCACGGCGCATGCTTTTTAACATAGCATCACTCACGTGTTGTAAAGGCATGTCTATGTATTTGCAAATATTCTCTCTGTCGCGCATCACATCTAACACATCCATTGGAAATCCACTTGGAAATGCATAATGCAAACGAATCCAATCTATTCCATTAACATCTGCCAAACGATTTAGTAATTCGCCCAATTTTCTGTCCTTATAAATGTCTAAACCATAATAAGTTGAATCTTGTGCAATCAATAGCAATTCTTTGGTGCCGTTTTTTGCCAAGTGTTGTGCTTGTTTTACCAAATCTTCCATTGGTAAACTTATGTGTTTGCCGCGCATCAAAGGAATGGCGCAAAAAGAACATGGTCTATCGCAACCTTCTGAAATTTTAAAATAGGCATAATGTGAAGGAGTTGTAATGATGCGTTCTCCAACCAATTCGTGCTTATAATCTGCTTTTAAGGTTTTTAGTAATTTCGGTAAATCTCTTGTTCCGAACCAAGCGTCAACTTCAGGAATTTCAAATGATAATTCTGGCTTGTAACGCTCACTTAAGCAACCTGTTACAAAAACTTTATCTACCTGACCTTTTCCTTTTGCTTCTACGTATCTTAGAATAGTATTGATGCTTTCTTCTTTAGCATTATCAATAAATCCGCAAGTATTGATGATTACAATTTCTGAATCATCTTTCTTTGATTCATGTTCTACCTCAAATTTATTAGCCTTTAACTGGCCCATTAGCACTTCTGAATCGTATAAATTTTTTGAGCAACCAAGTGTTACTACATTTACTTTATTCTTACGGAGTGTTTTGGTTTTCAATGTTTTATTGATTAAAAATTTGTTTAAGCCTTAAATAATGAATCAACAAACTCTGATTTATTAAATAACTGAAGGTCTTTCATTCCTTCACCAAGTCCGATGTATTTAACTGGTATTTTAAATTGGTCGGAAATTCCTATCACAACTCCTCCTTTTGCTGTGCCATCCAATTTTGTAAGTGCCAATGCATTTACATCAGTTGCTTGAGAAAATTGTCTGCATTGTTCAATCGCATTCTGTCCTGTTGAAGCATCCAGCACCAATAAAATTTCATGAGGCGCATCAGGAATCACCTTTTGCATCACACGCTTAATTTTACTAAGCTCGTTCATCAAGTTAATTTTGTTGTGCAATCTTCCTGCAGTGTCGATAATTACTACATCAGCATTTCTTGCTTTTCCCATAGTAACGGCATCAAATGCAACAGCAGCAGGGTCTGCATTCATGCCATGTTGCACCAAAGGAACTCCAACTCTGTCTGCCCAAATGGTGATTTGATCTACTGCAGCAGCTCTGAATGTATCTGCAGCTCCAAGAACCACGCTTTTTCCATTAGCTTTAAATTGATGCGCTAATTTTGCGATGGTGGTAGTTTTTCCAACACCATTTACACCAACTACCATTATAACATAAGGTTTATCGGTAAATGGTGTGCTAAACTCAAGCTGGTCTTCACTTTTATTTTCTTCTAATAAAAGCGCAATTTCTTCTCTTAAAATATTGTTTAATTCTGATGTGGTAGCATATTTATCTTTTGCAACACGCTCTTGAATACGCGCTACAATTTTTAATGTTGTTGTAACGCCAACATCTGCACCAATTAAAATTTCTTCAAGGTTATCTAATACTTCATCATCAACTTTTGATTTCCCGATAAGAATCTTGGTCAACTTAGAGAAAAAGCCCTCTTTCGTTTTTTCTAATCCTTTGTCAAGGGTTTCTTTTTTCTCCTTCGAAAAAAGTCCGAAAAATCCCATAGTCGTTTAAAGTATTAATGTCTGTTTGCAAAAAAAGCTCCTTCCTTATTCAGGAAGAAGCTCGTAAAGTTAAGCATCATTACAATGCAATTATTTTTCTGTCAAGAAATCTTTGATGTGGTCGTTGTGTACCACTTCTTCTTTAAATGCATAGGCTCCTGTTTTTGGAGACTTTACCATTTTTATAACTTTAGTGAAGGATTTACCTGCTCCAGTTTTTAGGGTTGCAACTACTTTCTTTGCCATCGCTCTTTATTATTTAATTTCTTTATGAACAGTTACTCTTTTCAAGATTGGGTTGAATTTCTTCAATTCCATTCTTTCTGTAGTATTCTTTTTGTTTTTTGTAGTAATATATCTTGATGTACCTGGTACTCCACTGGTTTTGTGTTCAGTGCATTCCATTATAACCTGTACGCGGTTTCCTCTTTTTGCCATTGTAATCGGTATTTCTTTTTAAGGGCTGCAAATATAGTTAAATGTTTAATTCAAACAAGCATTAAATTTCTATTCTTCTAATAAATTATTTGAAGCAATATAATTTGGGTATCTAATGCCATGAACTTTTTTTACTTCTTCTGTTAATAATTCCCTAAACTCTTTGATATTGCTGCGTTCTGTTGCAGAAATAAATATTGCAGGTGCGTTATTTTTAGCCATCCAACTTCTTCTCCAATCCTCTAAACTTAGATTTTCTCTTGTGATTGGAGCCAAATCATCCTCATCTTTTTGCGTATATTGAAAGGCATCAATCTTATTAAAAACCATAATAATTGGCTTGTCTAAGCTTTTTATTTCTTGCAAAGTATCATTTACAGCTTCAATATGGTCTTCAAAACTCGAGTGAGAAATATCTACCACATGTATCAAAATATCTGCTTCTCGCACTTCATCAAGTGTAGATTTAAACGACTCTACCAGTTGTGTGGGAAGTTTTCTTATAAAACCTACTGTATCCGAAAGTAAAAAAGGAATGTTGTCTAAAACTACTTTTCTAACTGTTGTATCAAGTGTTGCAAAAAGTTTATTCTCAGCAAATACGGTCGATTTACTAATCAAATTCATAATAGTACTCTTTCCTACATTGGTATAACCAACTAAAGCAACTCTTACTAAATCTCCTCTGTTCTTTCGCTGCGTTGCCATTTGCTTATCAATATCTCTTAACCTTTCCTTAAGTTTCGCAATTTTTACCTGAATAATCCTTCTGTCTGTTTCAATCTGGCTTTCACCTGGTCCCCTCATTCCAATTCCACCTTTTTGTCGCTCCAAATGCGTCCACATCCTGGTTAATCTTGGTAGTAAGTATTGATATTGAGCCAATTCAACTTGAGTTCTTGCTGATGATGTTTGGGCCCTGCCTGCAAAAATGTCTAAAATCAAATTGTTTCTATCCATTACTTTGCAATTGGCTTCTTTCTCTATGTTGCGCAATTGTGAGGGACTTAGCTCATCATCAAAAATAAGCAAATCCACGCCTTGGGTTTTAATATATTCAACTATTTCTTGAAGTTTTCCCTTTCCAACAAAAGTTTTAGTGTCTGGTCTGTCTAGCTTCTGAGTAAATCTTTTCAAAGGAATAGCACCCGCTGTTTCTGTTAAAAAAGCCAATTCATCTAAATACTCTTCTAATATAACCTCGTTTTGCTCTCTTGTAACCAATCCAACAAGTACAGCTTTTTCTCTAAAATCTTCTTCTATTTTCTGCAATTCTGCTACCTTATAAATGTGGTGCAATTTAACAATTCGGTATTAAGCTTTTACTAAATATTTTGATGTAAAATCAGGTAATGCCACCTCTTCTATAATTTCATCTTCCATCAACTTAGCCCAACTCCTCAAGTAAATGGCTGCATCTTTAGAACTATTATGATTTAATGGAATGTTTTTTTTGGGAATATTATTCAAGACTTTACTGTCACTAAGTCTTTCGAGATGTATTAAATCATTAGTAGTGAATCCGGCTTCTGTCATTTTATCAATAATCACATCCATTGGCAATCCGCTTTGTGGACAATAATCTCTTAATTGATCTTTCCAATCTCCACTTCTATGCATTGATTCTTGGTGAATCCGTTCTTTTGTTAATCCCGTAATTACTTGTGCAAGATGTCCACAATTACAACTTCCCATATGACCCCATTGATAATTTACGCCCTTTTCTAATTGATTTGCAGTTTCTAGGAGAGCCTCCATTAGTTTGATAGTTGCGATTGCCATCTTTTTTATTTTTTTATTTAACAATTTACCCTTTAAAATGGTTTATAAATTATTGCAAATATATTTTTTCGCTTTCATCCAATTTTGATTTTTGAAAAGTTATGACAAACATGAAATTGATTCCGCTTTTCCCTCTTGATGTGGTAATTTTACCCTCAGAGGAGTTTTATTTACATATTTTCGAACCTCGCTACAAGCAACTCATCTTGGAAGCCAAAGAGGAGGGAATCTCCTTCGGAATTCCTTTTGTAAAAAATGGTGAAATACAAGATTTCGGCACAGTTGTGAAATTGAAAACCATATTCTCAACATATCCTGATGGTGAATTAGATATTTCTGTAGTTGGTACAGGTATTTTCAAAGTGAACGAGCCTTTATCAATTATAGAAGATAAACTTTACTCTGGGGCTGTTGTTTATATATTTAATGAGACTTCTTCTCCACAAGATTATTTGTTAAAATTGAGACCATTATTAATGGAATACCTTCAACTGAAAAAAGGTGAGCCTGTTAAACTGAACAGTAACAGACCTGAAAGTAGTTTTCATGCCGCTGCTCTTTTGAATTTTGCCCCTGAAGTTAAGTACAAGTTAATAACTTTTCATTCTGAACAAGAAAGGTTGATTTGGCTCATAAATGAGTTAAAAGTTTTACTTCAAGCAAGAAAAATGGAAATACAACTGGATCAAGATTTCTACCTGAATTAAAATAAAATTGAAAACCACTTGATTATTCAAATACTATTCACTTAATTTGCACCCCCAAATAAAAAAACACAAATAACTCAATAGTCATGTCAAGAGTTTGTCAATTAACAGGAAAACGCGCAATGGTAGGTAACAACGTATCGTTCTCTAACCGTAAAACGAGACGTCGTTTCAATCCGAATTTAGTTACCAAAAAATTCTTCCTTCCAGAAGAAAATGCTTGGATTCAGATTCGTATTTCTACATCTGCACTTAAAACAATTAATAAAATCGGAATTTCTGCTGCTTTAAAACGCATCGAGAAAAAAGGAATTTTATAACTATAACAACATTAAGTTCTCTATTTGAAACGCTGCCTTTTAGGTGGCGTTTTTTATTTTTGTACTATGATATCTTCAAAGGCTGTTCTTCTGTCCTTGTTTTTAATAAGTTGTTCTTCGCTTTCTGCTCAATGGCTTACAAAACAAAATTTAATTGTAAAAATTAATGTTGAACAGAAAGAAATACATGTTCAATGTGTTCAATCTTGGCCTGCTCAGAAAAGTATTGCTGTATTGTTGCATCAAAACTTTATAATTGATTCTATAGTTTGTAATGGAAAAAAGATTGAATTTTCAAGAAAAGACAGCTTATTAACATTAGATGTTGTAGAATTTGAACTTCAAAAAAAAGTTATTTCATATTATTACCGCGGAAAACCTAAAGAAGCTGTAAATCCGCCTTGGGACGGAGGTTTTGTATGGAAAAAAGATAATGGTGGAAAACCATTTATTGGCACTGCAATGCAAGATATAGGTGCATACCATTGGTTTCCTATTGCAAGCAAATTTGATTTTGGATTCAACAATTCTGTGGTTACTTGTACTTACCCCAAGGTCTTGTTTTTTAAAGGTAATGGTAGGTTAATTCAGGATTTTATTCAGCCCAAACAAAGAACAACTTCTTGGGAAACTAAAACACCCATTTCAGCATATAACATTTGCCTAAACATTGGCGATTTTATTCACCTTTCTGATACATTGTTTAGACTTGATGGCACTAAACTAAGCCTGGATTACTATCCCTTAAGTTATAATAAAGAAAAAGCAATCATACAATTTGAGCAGGTAAAACCAATGCTGAATTGTTTTGAAAAGTATTTCGGTGAATTTCCTGCACAAAAAGATGGTTACAGTATAGTAGAAGCACCTTTTGCTGGTATGGAGCACCAAAGTGCCATTGCTTATGGTAACAATTATCAAGTTGGTTATAGTGGACGTGATTATTCAGGAATTAGGTTAGATTTCGATTTTATTGTTATACATGAATCTGGTCACGAATGGTGGGGAAACAGCGTAAAAGCCTGCAATGCAAAAGATTTTTGGCTGCAAGAGGCATTCTGCACTTATGCTGAATACACTTATGTAAAATGCCAATATAATGATTCAATTGCAGATAAATATATCAACCGTAAACGCACTTTAGTTACCAACACAGCAAGTATTTTGAGTGGAAAGAAAACAGGAATTGACATATATTCCAAAGGTGCATTGATGATTAGAAGTCTGCAAAATTTTTGTAAAACAGAAGATGATTGGTTTCGAATCTTAAAACAATTTGCATTAGAACATAAACACAAATGCATTACTACAGAAGAATTAATTGCCTGGTGGAGCAAACAAACGAAAATTGATTTAAAACCATTTTTTAAGCAATATTTAGAAACTATAATGATTCCAGAGTTGGTTTATTCCGTAGAAAAAGTGAAGAATGCCTTTATTTATAAAGCCAGATTTAACAATGTTGTTGAAGGATTTTCTTTGCCTGTAATATGGTCAAAGGGAGTAAAAACCAACAAAACGACTTTTTTAAATAGCCAAGAAATCACCTTTGAGTTAAATGTGGAAGATGCGCTACCCAACTCAGAAATATCGTTTTTTATCATTTCGAAATAGCTCTCTCCCTTTCAGGTTTTCGTTTTTAATAAATAATGACTACTTTTAACGCCTTGAAAAAAAACCATCTACGATGCTTAAAATCAATACATTTAATTTATTTTTAATAACGTTTTTAATAACAATATTCAGTCAGTCGGCCTTCTCACAGTATGTCCAATCGCAGCAAACAGCTGAAGATTTGATTAACAATGTGTTAGCAGGGGGAGGAGTTCAAATATCTAACGTTAGTATTTCTGGTGATTCAGCTCAAATTGGAGAATTCGATTTAGGTACTTCTGTCGGGCTATCTATAAACAGAGGAGTTGTAATGACTACAGGTAGTATTCCTACACAGCTGGTAGATGATGGCTTTTCTGGTACAATTAACTCCCCCGCAGCACAAGGAGTCCTTTCAACTTCTTTTTCAAATGTTATTGATGCAGGAGATGATAATGATTTAAATTCAATTATTGGTAGTTTTGGAGAGCCTTCTCCCAATACCAATAACAAAGCAGTAATAGAATTTGACTTTGTACCTTCTGGAGACTCTCTTAGATTTAATTATGTTTTTGGTTCAGAAGAATATGAAAGTTTCGTTTGCTCTATATTTTTCGATTGTTTTGGCTTTTTTATAAGTGGCCCAGGTATTACAGGGCCTTATGAAGGAAATGCAAAAAATATTGCAATTGTTCCTGGGACCAATTTACCAGTGAGTATGAATACCATTAATGATGGAATTGGAGATGGTGGAAGTTCTTGTCCTCCAGGAGGCCTAAATAATTCGGCTTATTTCGTTGATAATCAAGCCTCGCAAAATTTCGGTGTTTATGGTTTCACAACTATGTTAACCGCTGAAACCAGCGTACAATGTGGAGAAACTTACCATATAAAATTAGTGATTGCCAATGGAGTTGATAATGGGCTAGACTCTTGGGTTTGGTTAGAAGCTGAAAGTTTTAACTCAAGCATTCCAAACTTCACTACAGGTAACTTACTTCCCGATAGTTCTGCCGTTGAAGGTTGTACTCAAGGAGTCCTAACTTTCTTCAGATCCATCAGTGATGAAGCATTAGCTGTTCCTGTGGTTTACCAAGGAACTGCAACCTCAGGTGTTGATTATACTCCATTACCTGACACTATATTTTTTCCTGCTGGTGTAGCGTCTGTAGATATTCCATTTACACCACTTCAAGACAACATAGCAGAACCAATAGAAACTGTAATAATTATTTTCACTTTTTTTAACGAATGTGGAGATACTATTGTAATTGAGCAAACAGTTAAAATTAGAGATGAGTATCAACTTTCAATTGTTACTCCTGATTTAGTTTTTACATGCCCTCAAAATAATCTTACTATACAAGCTCAAGTAACCGGTGGATTCCCTCCATATACCTATTTGTGGGAAGACAATAATCAAATAACGCCCACAATCAATGTTCCTGTGGCTCAAACAACAACATTTGTTGTTCAGATTTCTGATGTATTAGATTGTTCTTTTGCTCAATACACCGATTCTGTTGTAGTTACCATTCTTTATGATTCTTTAACCACTACAACTACCGATACATTAATTTGTCCCGAAACAACATTAGATCTAGTAGCAACAGCCGAAAATGGGGCGTTGCCATTTACTTTTGATTGGCCAAATCAAGGCATTACAAATGATACTTTAACGGTTACTCCAGCTGATTCTGCAATTTACATATTTACAATTACTGATGCTTGTGGTATTACTATAGAAGATTCAATAGTTGTATTTGTTCCTGAAACAGATTCTTTGATTATAACGGTCAACGATACTACAATTTGTAAAAACGGAGAAGCAACCTTATATGGTTTAGCTGCAGGAGGAACTACCCCATACACATACATTTGGACTGGCCCTCCAGTTATAAGTATCGTGAATGATTCTACTAGTTCTGCAGAGCCTCAATCAACTACAACATATTTTGTAAACCTAAAAGATAAATGTAACAATATTGTAACAGACTCATTAAAGGTTACAGTTGAAAATTGCGAATTGAATCCAGGAAATGCATTTTCACCAAACGGTGATGGCTTAAACGATTTTTTCAAAGTAGACTTTATAGAGTTTTATCCAAACAATTTGGTATTTATTTTCAACAGATGGGGTAAAAAAGTTTATGAAAAAGCAGCTTACAATAACGAATGGAACGGTGATGGTCTTCCTTCAGGAACTTACTTTTATGTAATTGATCCAGGAGATGGTTCTGAAACATTAAAAGGTTTCCTCACTCTTTTTCAACAATAAAATTATAGCTCCGAAAGGAGCTTTTTCAATTCTATGCGATCAATTATTTTAACTATAACAATGGTACTAAGTGCCTATTATTCTTTTTCTGCTAACGATTTGCATTCTTTTGCAAAACCTAAAGAAGCAGTAATAACTCATATGTCACTATCTATAGATGTAGATATGGAAAAACAAATAATTAGAGGTATTGCTAGTTACACCATCGAAAAGTCAGCAAATGCAACTTTGATTTGGTTTGATACCAAGCAATTAAACATTGAAAAAGTTCTTTTAAATGAAAATATAAAAACGAATTTCCAATTATCGCCTGAAAAACCATTTTTAGGTAGAGGTTTATCAGTTAACATTACTCCAGATACCAAAACAGTTAGTATTTATTATTCAACAACAAAAGAATCTGCAGCCTTACAATGGTTAAAGCCAGAACAAACAGAAGGTAAAAACGCTCCATTCTTATTTACTCAAGGACAAGCAATTTTAACCAGAACATGGATTCCTATACAAGACAGCCCTGGAATTCGAATTAGTTGGGATGCTAAAGTTAAAGTACCTCCTACTTTGCTTCCTGTTATGAGCGCTCAAAATCCAAAACAAAAAAATGAAACAGGAGAATATACTTTTAGAATGGTAGAACCTGTGCCAGCTTATCTTATTGCTTTAGCTGTAGGAGATTTGCATTTTATTACTTTAAGTGATAGAACAGGTGTATATGCTGAAGCAGATATGATTGGTAGAGCATCTGATGAACTAATGGAAATGGATAAAATGTTGGAAAGTGCCGAAAAATTATACGGAACTTATCAATGGGGCAGATATGATGTAATTGTTCTACCTCCTTCTTTCCCATTTGGTGGAATGGAAAATCCAAGATTAACATTTGCTACACCAACTATTATAGCAGGCGATAGATCACTGATCTCTTTGGTTGCTCATGAATTGGCCCATAGTTGGTCTGGCAACTTAGTAACAAATGCCACTTGGGACGATTTCTGGTTGAATGAAGGCTTTACTGTTTATTTTGAACGTCGTATAATGGAATCGATTTCAGGTAAAGAATATGCCGATATGCTTGCTGTTTTGGGATATCAGGATTTATTAGAAACTATAGAAGATTTTGGTGACACTTCAAGTGCAACTAAATTGAAGTTAAATTTAAAAGATAAAGATCCCGATGATGGAATGTCTGATATTGCCTATGAAAAAGGTTATTTCTTTCTTCAATACCTGGAAAGTAAATTGGGAAGAACTTCATTTGATTTGTTTTTGAATGAATACTTTAAAAATTACGCTTTTAGAACGATAACTACTGAAGAGTTTTTAGGCTTTTTGAACAAGAAATTTGCTGGAAAACTCGATCCTTCTCAAATTGATGAGTGGATATACAAGCCAGGACTCCCCAAAACCTTAAACAAACCAGTTTCAGTAAGGTTTGAAATGGTAGACAAAGAACTTTCTCGTTTTATTGATCAATCTACTAAAGCTGATAAATTGGAAACAAAAAATTGGTCTACACATGAATGGATTAGGTTCATTAGAAATCTCCCTAAGTCTATTCCTATTAATAGAATGATTGAATTAGATAATGCTTTCTCATTCACTCAATCAAAAAATGCAGAAATTCAGTTTGCCTGGTACATACAGGCAATTCAACACGATTATACAAAAGCCGATAATGCAATAATTAGCTTTTTAAGCTCAGTGGGAAGAAGAAAATTTGTTCTGCCATTATTTAAAGCCCTTTTTTCAAACAACCGAACAACCCAATTAGCTAAAGATACTTATATAAAATTAAAGGAGGGTTACCATTCTGTAACTCAACAAAGTGTTGATGAAGTTTTTTCAATCAAATGATTTTGTGATTTTAAAATGTTTATTTATTGATTAGGTTTGCATCGAAATTTTAAACTATGAGTCTAGATACAACGCACATTAAGGGAATGAAAATTAACTTAATAGATGAATTACCTGAAGTTAACGAAACTGCTTTCGATTTTACTTTCGTGAAATCAGATATGACAGAAGGAAGCTTGTACGATTATGAAAATAAAGTAAAAGTGTTAATTGGTTTACCAAGTTTAGAAACTGGTCCATGCAAACGCGAAGCAAGACAGTTCAACGAATTATTAGGAACTAAAAAAGGGGTTATTGGAATTATGATTTCTAAAGATCTGCCTTATTCTGCAAAAAAGATTTGTGAAACCGAAGGAATAAGCAACATAATCTTTGGTTCTGACTACCGTTACACAGATTTTACCCGTGAATTTAATACTGAAATGATTGACGGGCCGCTAAAAGGACTTAGTGCAAGAGCGGTTTTCGTTATAGATAAAAATAATGTGATAAAATACGTCGAATTAACCAGAGAAATTACAGATGAACCTCAGTATGAAAAAGTATTAGCAGCCGTTGATGCTCTTTTATAGTATACTTATTCAAACAAAGAAAGCCATCATTTTTTAATGATGGCTTTTTTTGCTTATATATGGTTGTAGTTATACTAAGCTAATATCGAACTGAACCAAGTCAATAAATTGTTTAACTCTTTCGTCAACTTCTTTACTTTTTAAATTCTGTATACGCTCAGTACCAAATTTTTCTACACTAAATGAAGCCATTGCTGAGCCAAAGATTACTGCCCTTTTTAAATTATCGAAAGAAATGTCCTTTGTGCTTGCAATGTAACCTATAAAGCCACCAGCAAAGCTATCTCCAGCTCCAGTTGGGTCAAATACATCTTCTAGAGGTAGAGCCGGTGCAAAGAAAACTTGTTCCTTATTGAAAAGTAAGGCACCGTGTTCACCCTTTTTAATAATCAAATACTTAGGCCCCATTGCCAAAATTTTCTGAGCAGCTTTTACCAAAGAATATTCTCCCGAAAGTTGTCTTGCCTCTTCGTCGTTTATTGTTAAAACATCAACTCTTTTTAACAAGCTTGTTAATTCAGGCAAAGCAATATCCATCCAGAAGTTCATAGTATCTAACACTACTAGCTTAGGTCTTGTTTTTAACCTATCTAATACCTGATGTTGAACTGAAGGTGCCAAATTACCAAGCATTAAAAATTCGCAATTCTGATACTTTTCAGGTATTACAGGGTCAAACGTAGCTAAAACATTCAGTTGCGTTTCAAGTGTATCACGACTGTTCATGTCATTATGATATTTTCCACTCCAGAAGAATGTTTTTTCGCCTTTCTTAACTTGTAAACCTTCAGTATTAATTTCCCTATTTTTCATCATATCAATAGCTTCTAATGGGAAATCATCTCCAACTACAGATACTAAGTTAATACTTTGTGTAAAATAGGAAGCCGATAGTCCAATGAAAGTAGCTGCGCCACCAACAATTTTATCTGTCTTACCAAAAGGGGTTTCAATTGCGTCAAACGCTACAGTTCCAATTACGAGTAAACTCATTTTTTAATGTTTATTTTTTTAAAGGATAAATTTCTAGGGCTTTTTCTAATATGGTTATTGACTTTTTTAAGTCTTCAACCTGAAGTACATACCCAATTCGTACTTCGTCTTTTCCTAAGCCGGGAGTTGAATAAAATCCAGTGGCAGGAGCTAACATGATTGTTTCATTATTGTATTGAAAAGATTCTAATAACCATTGACAAAAATGATCAGAATCTTGAATTGGTAATTTTGCCATCGCATAAAAAGCACCTTTAGGGTTTGGGCAAAACACCCCAGGAATCGCATTTAAACCAGTAACTAACACATCTCTTCTTTGAACATATTCTTTTACAACATTAGAAAAATATGAATCTGGTGTCTCTATCGCAGCTTCAGAGGCAATTTGACCGAAAGTTGGTGGGCTTAAACGTGCTTGTGCAAATTTTAAGGCAGTTGCCATTACTTCTGCATTTTTACAAACTAAAGCTCCTATTCGCGCACCACACATACTATATCTTTTTGAAACAGAGTCAACCAAAATCACATGTTGATCTAAGCCCTCTAATTGCATTGCCGAATAAAAAGAATGGCCATCATAACAAAATTCTCTATAAACTTCGTCCGCGAAAAGATACAAATCGTGTTTTAAAACAATATCTCGAAGCTTCAGCAATTCATCTTTTGAATAAAGATATCCAGTAGGATTTCCTGGATTTGAAATTATAATTGCTTTTGTTTTTGTGGTAATCAACCTTTCAAAGTCTTCAACAGGAGGCAATGCAAATCCAGATTCAATAGAAGACCCAACAGGAATTACTTTAGCTCCAGCAGTTAATGCAAAACTATTGTAGTTGGCATAAAATGGTTCAGGTATAATTACCTCATCACCTGGATCTAGACAAGACATTAGTCCAATAAGCAGCGCTTCAGAACCTCCTGTGGTAATCATGATTTGAGTATGATCAACGTTTATGTGGTGTTTTTGATAGTAACCTGCTAATTTCTTACGATAAGATTCATTTCCAGCACTATGGCTATATTCAATCACCTTTAAAGTATTGTTTTTAATAGCTTCTAAAGCTACTGCAGGTGTTTCAATATCAGGTTGGCCGATATTGAGGTGATAAATTTTAGTACCTCTTTTCTTTGCATCCTCTGCAAAAGGTACTAATTTTCTAATTGGTGATGCTGGCATCAACCTACCTTTTTCCGAAATTTTTGGCATAAAAAAACCCCCTTTTAATCGGGGGCAAATATCATAAAAAAATGATTCGAAATATTTATTTCTCTAGGGGAGCCAATCCTGATTTCTTCTCAGGCATTCCAGCGTCTGTTGGAGCTTGTTCAACGTTACCTTTTATGTATAACATTTTAGTAGCAGTCTTATCTTTTGCTGAATTTTGAACAGTAATTGTTACGTTTTTGTTAATTGCACCTGCTCTTTTTGTATCATAGCTAACTTTTATAGAACTTGATTTTCCCGGAGCAATTGGTTCTTTTGGCCACTCAGGTACAGTGCAACCACAAGATCCTCTTGCATTAGTAATAGTTATAGGTTCTTTACCTGTATTTTTAAATTTAAATTCACAAGTTCCGTCGGCACCATTTTTAATAGTACCATAGTCATGCGTTTCTTTTTCAAATTCAATTCCTGAATTCCAGTTTTCTACAGCAGCAGCTGGAGTTGCAGCTGGAGTTGCTGTTTGCGCTTGTAAGGCGAAGAAGCCAAATGCCGCAAATGCCATAGTTAAGATTGTGCTTTTCATTATTGTTTTTTTTTGGATGAATGGTTCGACAAATTTATATTTATTAATTTATGATTTAGGTTTTTTATAAGAAAAACCGCTCGATTATTAAGATTATTTCTTTTCTGGTGTAACTTTCTTTGCTTCTACGTTGCCCTTTATGGTAAGTTTCATAGAACCTGTCTTGTCTGAATTTACTCCACTTACAAATGCAACTGTAACATCTTTTGTAAAAGTGCCAGGTCTGCCATCTGAATTAAAACCAACTTCTATAACCCCTGTTTTTCCTGGTGCAACCGGTTTTTTATCCCAAACTGGTGTTGTGCATCCACAACCTGCAGTTGCATTCTGAACAATAATTGGTTCTTTTCCAGTATTCGTAAATTTAAATGAGGTTGTTACTTTAGGACCTTCTGGAATTTTACCAAAATCGTGCTCCGTTGTAGGGAATTTTGCAGTTGGAGTCCAGTTTAAATCTGTTGATGCTGGCTGTGCCATTAATGCTACTGATCCAGAAAACATCAATAAGGAAAGAATTAGTTTCATAAGATATTTGAATTTTTAAGACGGGCACATTTAGCAATTTTTAAGCCAAAAATAATAAAAGCTGTGAGCGTAAATTTAGAAAATTGTTTTTTCAAAAGTTAGCACTCCATTTTTCCATTACTTTTGCACCCTTCAATTGATGTAATGGAAATTCCCAAACAGTATTCCCCACTTTCTGTAGAAAATAAATGGTATGCCAATTGGCTCGAAAAAGGTTTTTTTAAATCTACTCCCGACCAAAGAGAGGCATTTACAATCGTTATTCCTCCTCCAAATGTCACTGGTGTGCTTCATATGGGGCATATGCTCAATAATACCATACAAGATGTTTTAATCCGAAGGGCTAGAATGCAAGGTAAAAATGCTTGCTGGGTTCCAGGTACCGACCATGCTTCTATTGCAACTGAAGCTAAAGTTGTTGGCAAACTGCGTGAACAAGGCATAGAAAAATCTTCTTTAACGCGAGAAGAATTCATGAAACACGCTTGGGAGTGGAAAGAAAAACATGGTGGAATTATTCTGGAACAACTAAAGAAACTTGGTGCTTCTTGCGATTGGGATAGAACCAAGTTCACAATGGATGAGGATATGAGTGAAGCCGTTATAGATGTTTTCATCGATCTTCACCGAAAAGGACTTATATATAGAGGTGTTAGAATGGTTAATTGGGACCCGAAAGCACAAACAGCTGTTTCTGATGAGGAAGTTATTTACAAAGAAAATCCCTCTAAACTATACTATATAAAATATCTTTTAAAGGATGGAGATGGAGAAATTACAGTTGCTACAACACGTCCTGAAACAATTCTAGGCGATACTGCCGTTTGTGTAAATCCTGATGATGAAAGATATAAGCATTTAATAGGGAAGTCTGTAATTGTGCCAATTGCAGGCAGAGTTGTTCCAATAATTGCTGATGAATACGTTGACGCATCTTTCGGAACTGGTGCCTTAAAAATTACCCCAGCTCACGATATTAATGATTATAACATTGGTCAAAAGCATCAATTAAAAGCCATCGATGTAATTGCGCCTGATGGAAACATGAGCGCTGCTGCTGGATTTTATGTTGGTGAAGAAAGATTCATCGTAAGAAAAAAAATTATAAAAGACATTGATGCTGCAGGTCTATTAGTGAAAATTGAAGAAATCATTAATAAAGTAGGTTACTCAGAAAGAACAGATGCGGTGATTGAACCAAAACTTTCTATGCAATGGTTTGTGAAAATGGAACAAATGGCTAAGCCAGCTTTAGAAGCAGTTACCAGTGGGAAAGTTAAATTGCATCCTACAAAATTCGTAAACACATACAAACATTGGATGGAAAACGTGAAAGATTGGTGCATTTCACGTCAACTTTGGTGGGGACAACAAATTCCTGCTTGGTATGATAATAAAGGGGAGGTTGTTGTTGCTAAATCGGAATCGGAAGCAATTCAGCAATTTCAGTTAAAAGGAAAAGAATATAAATCCGGAGATTTAAAACAAGATGAAGATGTATTAGATACATGGTTTTCTAGTTGGTTGTGGCCTATTTCTGTTTTCGATCCCAAAGCTATCTCATTGCCCAAAGAACAGTGGAACAAAGATTTAAATTATTATTATCCAACGAATGATTTGGTTACTGCACCTGAAATCTTGTTTTTCTGGGTAGCAAGAATGATTATGGCTGGAATTGAATATTGCGACGAAATTCCTTTCACCAATGTTTACCTTACTGGTATTGTTAGAGATAAATTGGGGCGCAAAATGTCCAAATCTTTGGGTAATTCACCAGACCCAATTGGTTTAATCGAAAAATACGGTGCTGATGGCGTTAGGGTAGGAATGCTGCTTACCTCTCCTGCTGGAAATGATTTACCATTTGATGAAAGTTTATGTGAACAGGGGCGTAACTTCAATAATAAAATCTGGAATGCATTTCGATTAGTTGAAGGTTGGGAAGTAAGCAATACAGAACAACCACAAGCCTCTGCGGAGGCTTCTTTATGGTTTGAACAAAGATTTTATGAGGTGTATGCTGAAATAGAAGATGGCTTTCAAAAATACAGAATTTCAGAAGCTTTAATGAATTTGTATAAGCTCGTTTGGGATGATTTCTGCGCTATTTATTTAGAAGCAGTAAAACCTGCATATCAACATTCAATTGATTCCCAAACAAAACAACAAACTGTTTATTTCTTCGAAGAATTACTAAAACTAATGCACCCTTTTGTTCCGTTTATTTCGGAGGAAATTTGGCATTACCTGAAAGAGCGTAAAAACGAAGAATATCTTATTGTTACTCAAATGCCAGAAATGGCTGAAGCAAATCAAGTTATACTTGCTGATTTTAACCACATCAAAGAAATTGTAGCCCAAGTTCGAAACTTTAGAAATGAGAAAGGAATTTCTCCGAAAGAAACTTTTCCATTGTTTTGTAAAAAAGGGAACAAAAATAGTCTATTGCCTTTCACTGCTGTTTTACAAAAATTAGCAAATATTTCAGAAGTGGTTTCTGTAGAAGAAAAGCCAGTTGCAAGCTATTCTATCATCATTAAATCTGAAGAATATTTCCTTCCTGTTGGAGAAAACGTGAATATTCAAGACGAAATAGAAAAGTTAAACAAAGAATTGACTTATACAAAAGGCTTTTTAGTTTCGGTTGATAATAAGCTTGGAAATGAGCGCTTTATTGCAAATGCGAAACCAGAAGTTATTGCCATCGAAACCAAAAAGAAAAATGATGCCCTGCAAAGAATTGCAGCAATTGAGGAACAGTTAAAGAGCTTCACGGTTCAGTAATCTAATGGATTTAACTTTAGGTTTTTCTCCTTGTCCAAACGATACCTTTATTTTTGATAATTGGGTCAATGGCAAGCTTGCAAATAATACTTTGCACGTTTCTCCCACTTTGGCAGATGTAGAACAACTGAATGCGATGGCTAAAAACGCAGCTTTAGATGTTACCAAAATTTCTTTTGGCGTTTATCCATTTATTGCTGATAAATACCAAATTTTAGATGCTGGAAGTGCGCTGGGTTTTGGTTGTGGACCTTTACTTATCTCAAAAAAAGAAATTCAATTTTCGGATTTTGAAAATACTGACCTTAAAGTTGCAATTCCTGGTTTTTCTACAACAGCTAACTTGTTATTGAGTCTTGCATTTCCTAGTGTGAAAAATAAAGTGGAATACGTTTTTTCTGATATTGAAAGTGCAGTATTAACTGGTAAAGTAGATGCAGGTCTCATCATTCATGAAAATAGATTTACCTATCAAAAGTTAGGCTTAAGAAAAATTATTGACCTTGGCGAATATTGGGAAAGCCTTTATAATCTGCCTATTCCCTTGGGCTGCATTGTGGTAAAAAGAACATTAAGAGATGCTGTAAAAATCCAAATTAATGCAGCCATTAAAAAAAGTGTGGAAGTAGCTTTTGAAAATCCAGTCGGTACAATGGATTATGTTGCGCAACACGCACAAACCATGGAATTATCTGTAATGAATCAGCACATCGATTTATATGTAAATAAATACAGCATTTCCTTGGGTGATGAGGGCCATAAAGCAATTGAAAAACTTTTCAGCGTGGGAAAAACTAATGGTTTGTTTGAATTTGATTTGGAATCTATTTTTGCGCCAAAGGCTTGAGGGCTTCAAATGGAGCTTCCCAAATTTCAACAATTGAATGTTTTACAATTCCGCCAAATAAATGCGGAAAGAATCCCGAACCATCATCAGCAGCCTCATAAATAAGCGGCACATTCACCAAAGTTGTATCAATCTTTAAAATCTGAATATCCTTCTTTCCTTTGAAAAATCTTTTTAAAGTATTGGGTAATTGTTCCAATTTAGAACAATGTATAAATCCTTCATGGTCTAAAGAATCTGCCGTGTACTCAGGTTCATCTATCTGCGCATTCCAGTCTTTTAAAAAAGCTATATGGAATATAAATCTCGGGGCTGCCATTTTCTTAACACAAAATTAGTCAGAAATTGAATACAATCAAATATCTAAGGCTTATAAATGTTAAAGAAAAAATTAATTTTGCAACAAATCAAAAACCGCTCTTAAAATGAAAAATATTCTCGCTTTTGTTTCAATCTTATTTAGTATCCAATCATTTGCTCAGATTACTTTAGGAGTTAATTCTGTTTATTCCGCAGGAGATCAGTTTATAGTTGCTTCAGATACTTCAGTTTTTTCTACTTTAACGCCTGGTAGCGCAGGCCCTAATCAAACCTGGAATTTTTCTGATTTAAATGAAAGCCGTGTTGATACCTTAAATGTTTTCGACCCAGCCCAAACGCCTTTCTTCAATGATTTCCCAACAGCAACCACAGCTTTGCTTCAAGACTCAAATTATTTATATGGCAATATCTCTAATAATGAGTTTAGAATATTAGGTTCCGCTTCAATTGCAGCGAATAGTGATATTTTTGGTAATGTTTCAATTTCTTCAAGGGAATTTAAATTTCCTTTTAATTATTTAGATACAATTAATCTTAGAAGAAGTTTTAGTATTACAGTTGAAGGTTCCTTATTTAAAGTGCCTCTTGATTCTGTTAGGATTTCATTTAATTCTATAGGTGTAAAAACAGCAGATGCTTGGGGTAATGTAATTATTGGAAATACTTCAAATAGTTGCCTAAGATTAAAAGAAGAAACTACAGATGAATTTCTTTTTGAAGGATATGTTTCAATTCTAGATTTGTGGACACCAATTTCAGGAGACACTTCTCAAACTGTTATTTATACCTATATATCTGAAAATTTAGGCTATCCATTTGTAACATTAAATATGAATGGAGACAATGAAGTAATTTTTGCCGAATATGTAAAAGATTTTACTCCTTCATCTTTATCAAAAGTAACTTCAGATATTGAGATAAAAATATATCCTAATCCAGCATCAGATGTGCTTTTTGTGAGTACCAAGGATTTTTTTGAAGGTGATATTGAAATTGTTGATGTTCAAGGCAGAAAAGTTTTAACGCAAGGTTTTATAGGGAAAAACGGGGTAGTTCAGATTTCATCATTCAATTCAGGAATTTATGTTTTGAAGCTAAAAGATAATAACGGATTGTTGCTTAAGCAATCTAAATTTTCAATTGTTAAATGATGTATTCAATGAAGTAAGTTTCACTTGTAATTTGTTAGAACTGCTTTTAGCTTTTGTCGTTATACCACTCAAATAGCTAATAAAAAGCATATGAGTAAATTTCTTACCAGAATTTTTGTAGTAGAAGACAATGAGTTTTTTGCTACCCTTATCAAACAAAAACTAGAAATGAATGACCAAAATGAGGTCACTCTTTTCTTTAATGGAGATGACTTTAGAAAAGGTCTACATCTAAATCCAGATATAGTTGTTTTAGATTATAACTTGCCCAATGATAATGGAATTGACCTGTTGAAAGAAATAAAGAATTTTAACGACGATATCAGGACAATTCTTTTATCTGGACAAGAGAAAGTTGATATTGTAATTGAAGCCTTCGAAAACGGAGCAGAAGAATACATCAAGAAAGATGATAACGCTTTAACAATGCTTGACCTTAAGGTGCAAAAACACAGCAGCAACGTAAATTTGCGTAAAGAGGTTGATGTATTGCGCGACCAAATTATTGACCGTAATCGATACGATAGAATTATTGGGGAAAGTCCAGCAATTTTGAAGGTGTTACGCTTAATTCAAAAGGTAGAGAAAACCAATATGTTGGCTTTGATTACAGGTGAAAGCGGAACTGGTAAAGAATTGGTTGCCAGTGCTATTCACTATAACTCAGCACGTAAAAACAGACCATTCGTAGCCGTAAACGTAGCTGCAATTCCCGAAGATTTAATTGAAAGTGAATTGTTTGGTCACGAACGTGGGGCTTTTACAGGCGCCGATAGCAAGCGAATTGGCAAGTTCGAAGAAGCCAACGAAGGAACCATTTTCTTAGATGAAATTGGCGAAATGGATGTGCACATGCAAACCAAATTGCTGAGAGTATTGCAAGAAAGCAAGATTACCAGATTGGGCTCAAACAAAGAAATTCCATTAAATGTGCGCGTAATTGCTGCTACTAATAAAAACTTGGCACAGCGAGTAAAAGACGGAAAGATGCGCGAAGATTTATACTACAGATTACAAGGATTCTTAATTCACCTGCCGCCATTGAGAGACAGAGGAAATGATATTCTTTTATTAGCAAAGAATATGTTAAAACAGTTTTGCGATTCTAACAGGATGCCTGTTAAAACATTTTCTTCAGATTCCTTAAAAGATATGATGAAACACCCGTGGAGCGGAAATGTGCGAGAATTGAAAGCTTTTATAGAACGAGCAGTTTTAATCAGCGATGGGGAAGTAATAGAAACCGAAGATTTAATATTTTCTCAAGAAATTTAAATTCTGATAAGTATGAAAAAGCCCCTGTAGACGCTTGTTTACAGGGGCTTTTTTTGTTTCTATAATTGATTAATGGTGCACACCACCATCTCCGTGCACATGTCCATGTGCTAATTCTTCGGCAGAAGCAGCTCTTACATTTGCAATAGTACCTTGAAAATGAAGGTCTTTACCAGCTAGAGGGTGATTAAAGTCCATAACAACATACTCGTCTGCTACAGCAACAACTAAACCTTGCAATTGATTGCCTTCGCTGTCTGTCATAGGAATAAAGTTTCCAACACAAACTACTTCTTTATCTAGTTCTTCGCCTGGTGCAACAAATGCCTCCATAGGAATTTTTGCAACGTTATCGTCTGATAGTTCACCGTATCCATTTTGTGACTTAATTTTGAAATCAAAGCTATCTCCTGATTTCAATCCATGTAAGTTTTGCTCAAATTCTTCCAACAATCCGCCGGAACCTTGAATAAATACAAATGGTCTGTTAGATTCAGTTTCTTCTACTAAATCTTCTGTAGCGAAATCGTTGTCGCTAATTGTAAGTCGGTAGTTTACAGATACTACCATGCTTTTTTCTACTTGCATGCGAATGTTTTTTTTGC
>Ga0247831_1003188_pt1 | contig 24578 bp, 19 predicted proteins | sample LaCruzMarch2015__9_FD_192406 | JGI IMG/M metagenome (GOLD analysis project Ga0247831, IMG submission 192406) | Freshwater microbial communities from meromictic Lake La Cruz, Castile-La Mancha, Spain - LaCruzMarch2015_1m | ecosystem: Environmental > Aquatic > Freshwater > Lake | place: Spain...
TTGCTCCAATGGAGAAAAGGCGCACAATACTATTTATTTAATTTTTAAGCATAGTTTTACAAAAAAATTAAGTTCTACATTCCTTTGAACCTCGCCGGCCCCGACCCAACTATTCTCCTCGACATTGTTAAAACGCCTATGCCATTTGGGAAATACAAAGGAACACTCATTTGCGATTTACCCGTGTTTTACTTAGAATGGTTTGCCAGACAAGGTTTTCCTTCTGGTAAGTTGGGTGTGCTGCTGGAAACCATTTTTGTTATTAAAACAAATGGCCTTGAACAATTACTTACTCCTTTGAAGAAAGCAAGAAAATAAATACCTTCGCCGGTAATATGAAAATCATCACGTCTGCCCTATTGACCTTGTTATTTCCTTGTTTTGTTATGGCACAATTAGGCAAAATGGGTACAGTTGCGCTAACCGGAAATGCTATTGTGAACGAGTATACCACGCTTACTGCAGACGTTTCAAGTGGTGATGTTTTAATTACCGCTGCTAGTAATACATTGAATGCTAACAATAGATTTCCTAGCGCTTTAGCTGCTGGCGATTTACTACTTTTCATACAAATGCAGGGTGCTACAATTGGCACTGCCAACGATTCTACTTACGGAGCAGTTCTAAATTATTACAATTGCGGAAATTACGACTGGGCCGAAGTGGCGAGTGTTGGCCCTAACAATACAATTACTCTGGCTTGCGGACTGCAAAATAACTATACAGCAGCTGGCAAAGTGCAAATTATCAGGGTACCTCGTTATGAAAACCTAACTTTAAATAGCGGTTGTATTGTATCTGCTCCAAGTTGGGATGGACAAACAGGTGGAATAGTAGTTATTGAAACTAATAGCAATTTAACATTTACAGGTTCGGGGCAAATTGATGTTTCAGGCAAGGGTTTCAGGCCTGGAAATACAGTTGAACATGATGGAATTTGGGATTACCGTGGTTTTGTAGCCAACGCTTTAACTTTTGGTGCCGAAAAAGGTGAATCCATAGCAGGTTACTCAACCGATTATGATTTAATTGGAGGAAGATATGGTCGTGGAGCTCCTGCAAATGGCGGTGGTGGCGGAAATTCCCATAACACCGGCGGCGGCGGCGGAGCTAATGCAGGCGATATTGCAAATTACACAGGCAAAGGAAATCCATCATTGAGCAATGCTAATTGGGCCGCAGCATGGAATCTACAATCACCAGGATTTGCTACTTCTACATCTTCAGGAGGCGGACAAGGTGGAAATAGTTTTTCTGGTAGCAACCAAAATGCTTTAACTGTTCCTACTTCCAATTCTTTGTGGGGCGGAGACTGGAGAAGAAACCAAGCAGGTCGAGGTGGTCGTCCATTAGATACTCAAACTGGAAAAATATTTTTTGGAGGCGGTGGCGGTGGCGGCGACCAAAATAACAATTTTGGTGGTAACGGTGGCGCTGGTGGAGGAATTGTTTTGCTGAGAAATTATGGAAATTTGGTGGCGAGTAATTCGGCATATATTAGGGCAAATGGTGCAAATGGAGTAAGTACAACATCTACATTTTTAAGTGGAGGAACAGATGGCGCTGGCGGCGGTGGCGGCGGTGGTACAGTTGTTTTTAGCTCCAGCAATTTATTAAACAACACCAACTTACTGCGCATTGAAGCTAAAGGAGGAAATGGTGGAAATCAATCTGTGAGTGGTCTTACTACTGAAGCAGAAGGTCCGGGCGGCGGCGGTGGCGGCGGATTAGTGGCTGTTTCAGGAACGCTAACTAATGTAAATGTAACGGGAGGCGCCAATGGTACTACCAATTCATCAGGTTTATCAGAATTTCCACCAAATGGAGCAACCGCAGGAGGAGCTGGTTTAGTTACCGAAATAGTTGAATTGATTAGAATGAAAGATGATATTGTAAAATCGAGCAGCTGCGGAACAGGAGAAATTTATTTACAATTGAATACACCAGAAGCTACTTTAATTTCATGGTCAGATTCCTTAATGGGAACTCCTTTGGCTACACTTGCGGGTTTCTCCATAACAATTACAGCTACGCGTGATTTTTATCTTACAGCATGCCCTTTACAACAAACCCAAACTGTAGAAGCTATATTTTTGCCTTTACCCTTAGTAGATGCAGGCACTGATATTCAGATTTGTACAGGCCAATCCTTTCAATTACAAGGAAATGGAACTGGGAATATATTTAGTTGGTCTCCTGCTCAATTTCTAGACAACAGCTTAATTCCTAATCCAATTGCAAGCGGCATTGATTCTGTAGAATTCTTTTTAACTGTAATAGATACGAACAACTGTTTTAATTTCGATTCTGTATTAGTTACTCCTGGCGGTAATATTACAATTACAGCGAGCTCAGACACCACAATATGTGCTGGAAATACCTTAACCTTACAAGCTTCAGGTGCCAGCACTTATGAATGGACAAGTCCTGGAATAAACTTAAATGGTGATATTGTTACATTAAATACCGATACAACAGTTGTTTTAGAGCTTTTAGCAAGTAATGGCAATTGTTTGGCGAGAGATACAATAACAGTAACAGTTAATGCTCCTCAGAGCTTCATATTGTTGGGTGGAGGATTGGTTTGCGAAGGTCAAAGTGTACAAATAATAGCAGAAGGAGCCGTTTCTGCATGTTGGATTACAGGATTAGATACCATTTGCAATGCGTCTAATAGCTTTACAGTTGTGCCCATAGATTCTTCATTTGTTACAGCCATCACCACAGATGCAAATGGCTGTAATTCCACAACTGCTCCAATTTTAATAGCAGCAATTCCTGCACCTATTGCAGATTTTTCATATAACCAGATTTCTAATTATGAAGTTGTATTCACAAATAATTCAACTGGAAATACAAGCAATAAATGGTTAATAAATAATCAGGTTTTAACCCAATCTTCGCCTACTTACAATTTCCCTTTTGATAATAATTATCAAGTTACTTTAATAATTGAAAATGGCTGTGGTTCAGATACTATAACCAAGTTAGTTGAAGTAGTAAAACAAGTTGGAATTGAAGATATTGCAAAGAACGATTTTACTATTTATCCGAATCCTGTAAAAGATTTTTTTACTGTTAAAAGTGCGTTTAATACCTTCCAATCTTTAGCTATTTTTGATGCAGTTGGTAAATTGGTTTTTAGTGCCAATAATTTAAATTGCAACGAAGCTATTTACATAAGTAAAATTGCTGCTGGTATTTACATGCTGGTTTTAGAAATAAATGGAAAAAGGCAAGTAGATAAATTGGTGATTCGTCTTTAACTTTAATTAAAGACTTTAAGTTATTTGTTTTTACCAATTTTTCATGAATAATTTATGGGCTTCTTTTTCTAATAATTCGCGGTGATCGGGGTGTGCTATTCCTATTAAAGCCTTGGCTCTTTGTGAAATATTTTTTCCATACAAATCTACTGTACCATATTCAGTTACAACATACTGAACATGTGCGCGAGTGGTAACTACACCTGCACCACTGCTAAGAACGGGCACAATTTTAGAAATACCCTTACGCGTTGTAGCTTGAAGTGCAATAATTGGCTTTCCTTTTTCACTGAGAGCTGCACCCCGAATAAAGTCCATTTGCCCTCCAACACCACTAAACAACTTAGTGCCAATAGAATCAGCGCAAACCTGACCAGTTAGATCTATTTCTATGGCACTATTTATTGCAGTTACCTTTTTGTTTTTTCTAATAACAGATGTATCATTTACGTAAGATACGTCAAGCATCTCAACTTCAGGATTATCGTGTATAAAATCATAAAGTGCTTTTGTTCCAATTGCAAAAGAAGAAACTATTTTTCCTGGATGATTCTTTTTAAGTATGCCATTAATTACGCCACTTTCAACAAGAGGAAGTATTCCATCAGAAAACATCTCCGTATGTATTCCTAGGTTTTTATGATTACTTAAAAACTTCATTACAGCATTTGGAATTCCTCCAATTCCTATTTGCAAGGTTGCACCGTCATCAATAATATTTGCAATATTCTTTCCAATTGCTTCTTCTGTTTCTGTAATTGGTTCAATTAAACTTTCGAAAATGGGTACATCAGCATAAACTGCAGTAGTAATTTTTGAATAATGAATAAATCCATCACCATGAGAGCGCGGCATGTTAGGATTAACTAATGCGATAATCTGATGCGCTACGTCGCACGCTGCTTTTGCAATATCTACTGAAATACCTAATGAGCAAAATCCGTGTGTATCGGGAGGGCTAACCTGAACAATCGCTACATCAATTGGAAATTTGCGACTTCTCATAAAAATTGGAATTTCGCTCAAAAACATAGGAATATATTGAACATTAAATTCATTTACATGAGGTCTTATATTTTTCCCAATAAAAAAAGCATTCACACTAAAAGCCTTTGAATACTTAGGATTGGCATAAGGCGCATCACCTTCTGTATGAAGATGCGTAATTTCTACACCACTTAATTCTTCATATCTATTGCTTAGTGCATTTACCAAAATTTGAGGAGTAGCAGCTCCACCATGAATAAATACACGGTAATTATCTTTTATGATTGATACCGCTTGTTCAGCTGAAACAAAATTCATAGATTAATTTTATTGGTTCTAAAATGAAGAAAGCTTAATAGGCTGTCCAACCTCCATCTGCAGTAATTACAGTGGCATTGATTAAACTGGAATCGTTACAAGCCAGAAATAATGCTGTTTTGGCAATCTCATCAGATTCTCCCATTCGCGACATATTTGCAGCGCCAGAAATACAACGTTCATATCCAAAAGGGTTTGGTTTCATGTTTTTACCAATATTAGTATTTACACCACCTGGAGCAATTGCATTGCACCTAATTCCGCTATTTGCATACATAAAACCAATGTTCTTTGTTAAGCCTATTAATGCATGTTTTGAAGTAGTATAAGCGGCTCCAGCTCGCGCACCCATTAAACCACCAATAGAGGCAATATTTACAATTACTCCACTTCCTTGTTTTATCATAATAGGAACCACCAAACGACAAGCATAAAAAGGTCCATTTACATTTACGCTCAACACATGTTGCCACAATTCATTACTAACTGAATCAACCGGAACAAAGTCGTCCATAACACCAGCATTATTTACCAAAACATCTATTGTTTTAAATGTTTTAATGGTTGTTTCAACCAGTTTTAGTATTTCCTCTTCCATTGAAACATTACAAACAACTCCAATTGCTTTTCCGCCATTAGTTGTAATAGCGTTTACAACTTTATCTATTTCTACTTGACGAAGGTCTGCAATAACAACATGGGCTCCTTCTTGCGCAAAAAGTGTGGCAATGGCTTCTCCCATGCCAGAAGCTGCACCTGTAACAATTACTGTTTTGTTTTCTAATTTTTTCATGATTCTTTATGATTTTAATGTATAAATAGCTTCTGCTTTATTCATATTTTCAATTCCCTTGATTAAAGCGTCAGGATTAAATGATATACTATCAATTCCTTCTTCAATCAAGAAATTAGCAAATTCAGGAAAATCACTAGGAGCTTGCCCGCATAATCCTACTTTAATTTTATTTCTTTTAGCTGCTTTAATAGTGTCACTTATCAGATGTTTTACAGCAGGATTATTCTCATTAAACAAGTAACTAACCAATGAGGAATCTCTATCTAAACCTAGGGTAAGTTGCGTTAAATCATTTGAACCAATTGAAAAACCATCAAATAGTTGCGCATATTCATCTGCCAGTAAAACATTGCTTGGAATTTCTATCATTACATATATTTCCAAACCATTTTCACCTTGCACAAGTCCATTTTTATTCATTTCTGCAATTACTTTTACGCCTTCTTCTGTGGTTCTGCAAAAAGGAATCATCAACTTCACGTTGTGCATTCCATAATTTTCTCTTACTTTTTTCATAGCAGCGCATTCCAATTCAAATCCTTTGCGATAAAAATCACTGTAATAGCGAGAAGCTCCCCGAAAACCTAACATTGGATTTTCTTCATCAGGTTCAAAGTACTTTCCACCAATTAGATTGGCGTATTCATTACTTTTAAAATCGCTCATCCTCACAATTACATCCTTCGGATAAAATGCTGCTGCCACTACTGCAACCGCTTCGGCCAGTTTATCAACAAAATAATCCTTCCCATTGGTATAATCTTTTGTGAGTTGCGCAATTTGATTTACAACTTCTTTATCTGTTACTTTCTGTGGCTCACACAATGCCAAGGGGTGAATTTGTATACTATTTGAAATCGCAAATTCCATCCGCATTAAACCAACTCCTTTATTTGGATATTGACTCAATTCGAAAGCCCTGTCTGGATCTGCCAAAATAAGCATAGGAGCAGTATGAGGCATTTCTAACTTGCTAAAATCCTGTTCAGTTATTTCCCATTTTAATACTCCATCATACACTTTTCCTTCTTTACCCTCCGCGCATGAAACAGTAATTTCTTGCCCATTTACAATTTTTTGTGTTGCATTATTACTTCCAACAATTGCCAGTGTTCCCAATTCTCTTGCAACTATCGCTGCATGGCTGGTGCGCCCACCTTTGTTTGTAATAATTGCAGCAGCTTTTTTCATAATCGGATCCCAATCGGGATTGGTAACATCTGTCACCAATATTTCACCCGGTAACAATTGATTTTCTTCTTTAGGCGAATTTAAAATTCTTGCTTTTCCTGCAACAATTTTATCGCCTAAAGCAATTCCTTTTGTAATAATATTACTAGTTGATGTGAGCGTGTATATTTCTCTTACTTGCTTTCTTTCCTTGCTGTATATGGTTTCTGGTCTAGCTTGCACAATGTATAGCTCATTGGATAAGCCATCTTTTGCCCACTCAATATCCATTGTTTTTTTATAGTGTTTTTCAATTTTGTAGCACCATTGTGAAAGCAAAATCACTTCTGCATCACTGAGTGAAAATTGTTCTTGTTTTTTAGCGGAAGTAGTCTCATTGATAATGGTATTTTCTGCGGAATTTGTTTCATCGCTTTTAGCATAAATCATGGTTTGCTCCTTTTTTCCACATTTTCTTTTGAGTATTGGCTGCAAATCAGGATTGTTAACAGTTGGTTTAAACACCACCCATTCGTCGGGAGTAACACGCCCCTGAACAATATTTTCTCCAAGCCCCCAAATGCTGTTAATGATAATAGTATTCCGAAAACCGGTATCAGGATCAATGGTAAATGCAACACCAGAAGCTGCAAGATCGCTTCTCACCATTTGTTGCACACCAACAGAGATAGCAATATCCATCTTTTCGAAGTCCATATCGTGACGGTATTTAATGGCCCTGTCAGTAAATAATGATACGTAACATCGTTTTACAGCTTCTTGTAATTGTACTTCACCTCGTATATTGAGGTACGATTCCATGCGACCGGCAAAACTTGCAGAAGGTAAATCTTCTGCAGTGGCGCTGCTTCTTACTGCTACATCTAATGAACTGTTTCCCGTTGTTTTACACAATTCATTGTATGCTAAATTTAAAGCTGTAATTAATTCACTCGGGAGTTTTCCTTGAAAAATTAAGTTTCTAGCTTTTTCTCCAATTGCTGAAAGGTTCGAATATGTTTCTGTGTCAATCTCTTCCATTAGTTTTTCTAATGTTATTTCCATATTGTTTTCTTTTCTAAACAGGCGATATCCATCTGCTGTAATTGCAAACCCATCAGGAACTTTAATTCCTTGAGAGCCAAGTTGATTGTACATTTCTCCTAAAGAAGCATTTTTACCGCCTACTTTATCGATATCTGTTATAGCTATTTGGTTAAATTTTAAAATTAAATTATCATTTTTCATAAGTCATATATTTTCTATAAAACTAATATCAAATTACAATATCCATTATGACTTTTATCATGAAAATGAATAAGTTATGATTTATTTGAGATTACTCAATCGAATTTACTAAGATTACAGACATTTACTACTTAGCCAATTTATTACGTAAATTGGTTGAGATTAATGTATTTTTTCAACTGTAAATTTGAAACAATCCTAAAATCCAATATTCGTAATGATAAATAGCAGTTTAAATTGGACTATAAAGAAGTATATTCCGTTTTGGTTTATCCTATTTGTGCTTTTTTATGGAATTAATCAACTTATTCTGAAAACAACCAATAATGCTTTTATAGATTATTACTTAAACGATTTCCTAGCAGTTCCAATAGTACTTCAATTGGTACTGATAAGTTTTCAGTTACTTTATAATAACGTGAATATTTATTTAGGAAAAGATAAAATCCTATATACTGTAATTTATATCAGTATTTTCTTTGAATTATTCTTACCCTATTTTTTTGAAAGATTTGTCGGTGATTGGAAAGATGTATTGATGTATTGCATGGGCGGTTTTGCATTCTTCTTATTGCAAAAAACCACGAGATAAATACTTGAAGATCGATAAAAAAAACTTCCAATCTCAGTTATTACAATAGCAATAACTAAAATTGGAAGCATAAATAAGGTTAACTTTTTAATTTATAAAGCCAGCGATATTCCTAAACTTGCACCAATACCACCAATTTGCTGTTTGTAATTGTTAAGAAATCTTCCTGCAGTATTTTTTCTGTTTTCATTTTGAATAATAGCATCGGGCGTTGCAGTTAAATAATCAACCCGCAGCTCCACTCCTACTTTTTCGCTAAAAAAGTAACGAGCGCCAACTCCGGCTTGAATGCCTAATCCACTTCCTGTGGATGCTCTTTGGTAAAATGTTGCCGCTGTATTATCTTCTAAATCTACCCGCATTTCTGGGGTTCTAAGTGTAGATAATCCAGCCAACACATGCACATCAACAGATAATTTACCAAATGGAAAAGTATAAGTTGGCCCAACTAAATAATTCATATTGATATAATCACCAGAAACAGTAACTGTTGTGCTATCAACATCAAAATCATCTAAATATCCATCAGAAAGTGTCTGCAATCCATTCGATTGGAAAAAGCGTGAACCAACCACAACTCCTATGGCTAAGTTTTTAGTTATGTAATATCCGCTATGTAATTGAATGTTAAATCCACCGGAAGCAGCGTATCCTGAATTTACATCAGCGTAATCAGTTTTTGTAAAATTTCCATCTGCTGTGGTGTATCCTCCCAACACATTAATAAACAGTTTTCCTCTTTCTTGCTGTGCAATTAAAGATGTAAATGATACAGTAAACACGAGCATTAATGCGATTTTTTGAATTCTATTTTTCATATTTAAATTTTAAAAAGTTAGTCAATAACGTTTACTTGAAAGTTTACATCTACGTCTGTTGAACCAGGTGCAAATGTGCCATTTTTAACGTTTGGTTGATGTCTTAAAACAACATTTAATTTTCCACTTGCAACATTGCTTGTAATAAAATTGCTAGTTACACCCAAAGGCAGTGGAGGTGAGTTTGTATCTGTATCTGTTAAATTTACTGCTAAATTCCCCCCTAAATTACTAGCTGGAAAATAAAATAACTGGTGATAATTTGCCCTTTCTTTTATTTCTTCTGTAATATCTTCTACTGGAGCTTTGGTTTCATCTAATAAGTAAATAGTAGCTTGATATGTACTGTTCTTTTTTAAATTTAACACTGCCAAAGAAGTGTCCGCAGGATTGGTATCTTCCGGCGTAAGATCTTTCCAGATAGCTACTACAGTATCATTAGTTGTTGTATTTACTAACTGCAGCTTAACTGTGGTTAGAAATTCATTGCCCGGTAAAGGTGGTGAAACGACTTGTTCTTCTTTTTTACAGCTTGTAGCAAACAAACTAATCATTAAAATTAAGGAAGCAAAACGTCCTATTATATTGTGTTTTTTCATTTTTTAAGTTTTTTAAATGTGAATGGAATGGTAATTCGCAGCATAACAGTTCTTCCAATATCATCGGCGAAATACCTGAATCTATTGAGATAATCTCGGTATGCTACATTCATTAAATTGTAAATAGAAATGCCGACTTCTATGGGTTGTTTTTTTCCAAAGGAAGAGGCAGCCTCTAAGTTTAAAAGTTGATAAGCTGCAGGAGGACTTGTGTAATCGCTGTTTTGCGGTACATTATTTTGTCGAGCAACCATTAAATAATTAATTTTTACATACGGTTTTTTTCCGCGTTCATTGGCTTTTCCTTCCAAAACCAAAAATACTTCTGCCCTATTTGCTGGAGTGAATATCAAATAATCCTTTATGGTGCTATTCCACCCTTTAATTAAACTGATTTTTGTACCTAATTTTATCTTCGGAATTACTTGGTATTTTAAATCTAAATCTACACCTGAAATAATTGCATTAACCTGCGTTTGAGCAAATGCAGGATACGAACCGGCAATTGTAGTAACGGGTGACAAAAGTGGCTTTAAGTAGATGAAATTATTGATGTTATTTGAATAAATTCCAGCTTCTATCTCTAATTTTTCCTTCTTCAAAATGAATGAAACTGCAGAATTAAAAGCGCGTTCTGATTTCAAAGTACTATCACCAATTTCAAATGAAGCAGCACTCTGGTGCACTCCATTTCCATACAACTCGTTTACGTTGGGCGCTCTCCAGGCAGAACCTACATTCAGATTTAGACTCATAAAATCATTAAATCTATAGGTTCCTCCAATTGTATAAGTAAAATTATTAAAATCTCTATCGCCAGTGAAAGGATTCAAGGTGCTGTAGTTTATTCTGTAGGTTCTTAACCAACGGTAATCATACCTTATTCCAGTTTCAAGGAGTATTTTTTTAACCCTTTTACTTAATGCCATAAAAGCACCGCCACCGTAATTTCTAAAGTTTGGAATTAAAGCCCTATAAGATAAACCTTCAAATACATTGCCTTGAGTAATAAAACTTGCACCGGTACTCAACTGAAAGTTGTTTTTAAACTCATTTGTATATAACGCTTCTAAGGTATTAGTACTTATTCTATAATCAGCTTGTGGCGCTGAAAGTATAGCAGGATCGGTAGAAAATGGCAATCCGGTATCGAACTCTTTACGCAGGTTTCGTTGCAATCCATAAACTACTTCGAGTTTGCTTACCTCTGTAAAATGGTAGCAAATACGACCTTTTGCTGTTGCATGAAGTATATCCTGAAATCCACGTTCTATTTTTCTGTTAAAATCAGCTTTTAGAACAGGTTCTGATTGCTGCAGTGCGGCCAATAAATCATTCAAATTCCCAGCATGTGAACCCCCAAAAATTCCGATTTTAGAGGTAAAAACAGCACCTGACATTTCTACTATCAACTTCTTATTTTGATAATATAAAGTTGACGAGAAATTCTTCTCTTTCACACCTGTATTTTGCAGAAAATAGCGCGCAGTTTTTAAATTTCCTGCGTCTTTTAAAGTTCCCTGTAAACGAATGCCAAGTCCTTTTAGCTTTCGTGAAAAGGTATGGTCTAAACATACTGAAAGGGCGCCCATTCTTCCATTATTTATTCCTACGGCTTTCACTTCTAATTCAGTTCCTGGTTCAATGGAAATTTCATGCGGCTGCAATAAAACAACACCACCTATGGCATCTGAACCATACCGTAAGCTAGCAGCTCCTTTTAAAACAGTTGCATTGGCGACAGTAAATGGATCGATCTCAGGTGCGTGTTCAGAACCCCATTGTTGAGATTCTAAACGTAAACCATCATTTATAATTAAAACCCTATTGCTATGTAAACCATGAATGATGGGTTTTGAAATAGTTGGTCCTGATTGCAGGCTATTTACACCACTCGCAGCTTTCAGCATTTCACCCAAGGGTTTACCAGCATTGGCATCTAAGTCAGCTTGCCTGAGCGTTGTAGTTGAAATACTTTCATTTCCAATCCTTTCAAAATGGTCATCGTGAATTTCAACAGTTTTCAACTTTCTATTCAATGAATTTACCTGAATAGTAATTTCAGTAGGGCCTGATATTGTGAATGTTGTATCTACAACTCCTTCATACAACCCTTTAGAAAACAGGTTGTACTGTCCTGCACAAAGTCCTTCGAAAAGAAGAAGTTCATTACCGGTTTTCGTGATTTGTAGTTGCTCCTTTTGGAGGGCAAAAATAACCTCTTGGCCAGCACTGTGTTGCTCTGTATGTGAAATGTGTATTGTAAGTTTTAGGTTACAACCTTGAGCTTCTATATTTTTTGGGGAAGCAAAAAGTAATAAAACTACACCACAAACAAACAACACGCTATAAGCGAATGATTTTTGTTTCATTGAAAGTAAGTCCTTTAGAAATGTGAATAATATCTTTTTAGGAGATAATCTCAGGAGGACCTTTGTTACAGAGCAAATGGGTGAAACCTCTGTATATATTTTTTGTTAAATAAGATTTTGAAATGTAGGCAATAGTTGCTGTTGGAGAAAAACTAAATGGAGGATTATCAAAATATTTAGTAAAGTCGAATCCACAACTGGCACAAGGGTGTTTTGTATCTTTTAAGTGGGCTTTGTCTTTGCATGAATTTTCGTTTTCCCAACCAAGCGCATCTGCAATTTCGCAGGCAGAATGCAAGTGAATATGATGAGCGTGTTCCTGAATACAAATTTCGGTTTCACTTCTGTGCTCGTGATTTTCTATGAGATACGAAAACCTGAGGCAGAAAGCAAAAAGACAGAAATAAGTGAGGTACAACTTTGAATTCACGGTGCAAAAGTAATGATTATGTATCAACACTTTAATGTTTATTGACTAAAAAAAACAGGGGGATTGCATCCCCTCCCCGATTTCAATTTATGCCGATTAAAACCAATTAGTCGCATGCTAAACGTTTATAAAATTTAAGTTTTCAAATATTTATTGATAAGTTTTGTTTGGTTTAAAGTATATTAATTCCGAAATTTGAACGAGGGTGGGAAATCTAGTTTCCCCAAATCATCGCCCGCAATTCTTAATTATTCATTATTAATTCTTAATTCTTAATTCTTAATTATCTGTTATTTTAATAGAAAATATCTCATCTGCATGCATTAATTTATGCACAACATCCATTCCGTCTGTTACTTCCCCAAAAGCAGTGTATCGACTATTTAAATGCGGTGTTGCACAATGTGTAATAAACCATTGACAACTTTCTGTATCGGTTCCAGAACTTGCCATTCCAATAACTCCAGCGCTATTAAATGCCTTGTTGCCGATTTCTGTTCTAATGGTTTCCTTGGTACTTCCAAAACCATCGCCACGCGGGCAACCATCTTGAATCACAAAACCAGGAACCACGCGATGCAATCTTTTATTATCATAAAAACCATCGGTAATTAATTTTACAAATCTACCAACAGTTCCTGGCGCTTCGCTTGTCCACAATTTTAGCATAACATTCCCTTTGGAAGTTCTAATCTCAATAGTCTGATTTTGGGGAATTCTTTCCACTAGTTCCCAATTTATCGGATTATTAAATTCGGGAATGAGTCGTCCCTCTTCTATTTTACCTTTTCTAAATTGTATTGTTTTAAAGAGTTCTCCATAAATTTCCACATCACGTGGCATTAACAATTTATTCATTGCTGCCTCTAAAAAAGAATCATCATTATAATTTATTTTAACGCGGTTTTTATTTACCGATAAAATGGAAGAATCTCTTAATATTTCGGCCGATAAAGCTAAAAGGCTCACATCTTCAGTTTCGATTGCGTCTTTGATAATACGTGCAAAATAATTTTCTAAAGTAATTCCTTTAGAAACTTGTTTGTTCCATTTATCTGCAAATTGTAAAAATCTCTTGTCTTTTCTAATGTTTAACAAGGCTTCATAACCAAATTCACGCACTAAAATACTTTCAGAATCAAAAGAAGCTTGTTCTATGAATTCCAAATTTTTCCAATATCCTGATAATGCTTTTAAAATATAACCTTTTATATACTCGTCTTTTTGAAGAGTATATTCCTTTATTAATTTATTAGAAAATGTTTCTGCTTCATTATCTGCCAATTTCAACAAAATAGTTTTGGCATAATAATATTTAGCTCGCTCATGCTTACAAGCTTCTGCGAGCTTTTTTAATTCCTCTACTTCAAACTTATCAGGATGTGAAATACTCCATTCTGCAATTATTTCTTGAATTTGCAGATTATTGTCCTTCAAGGCAAATTCCACAATCGCTTCTCCTTTATTTTCAGGCAATTGCAATAACGATTTTGCAATGTTTAATCGAATGATGTAATTCTCTTCTTTTGAATAAATATCAATAATCTCATTAAAATCTATGCAAGATCTAACCATGCATTTTGCAAGATTTATACGCACATCTGTATTACTATTTCCCTCAAATACTTTCGAAATTTCAGTATAATGTGCGGTTGGAATTACAGTTGCCCGACTCAGTGCTGCACTGGCATAATACAAACTACTTTCTTCTGCTATTAATTTCAAGCAAATCGGCAAATAAATATCTTTCCATCCATTCAAATAAATCATTTGAAAAAGTCCTTCTGAAAATGAAGCATACAATTTCTTTTTAATATTTGTATATTGGTTTATATACCATTTTGGTTGGTTGCATTTTCCAAGAGCAATAGTAATTTCTCCTTTTACCTTGTCTTCCTTTTCCATTTCATAAGCTTCGATTAAGAAATTTCCCAACAAACTATCTTTTTGTTGCCCTAGAGAAAATGCAGCAGCAGCTCGAACATCTCCTGCTTTGTCATTTTTTAAAGCTTCTTTCAATGCTGGTAAAACTTTCTCATCCAAACAAAAACCTAATCCAATTGCCGCTTGTTTTCTTACATTATCATTTTCGTGTTCTAGAAATTGAATTAACACAGGAGCATTTCTTTCGTCCTGAACCATATAAACTTCTTGCATTTCGGTATCTGCAAATTTATTGGAAAGCGAACATGCTGAAAAAAGATAAAGGCTATAAACAAGCAATTGTGAATAAAAGAAATGCTTAATATTTAATTTACACATAAATATAGAGGAATTATAGGCAAATGTAAATGTTTAGAGTAGTTAAGTAAAGATGTTTAACTAAAATATTATTATTCTCTTAATATAAAATGTTGAAAATGCTAAACTGCACATTACTTTAAATTAATTGTATGCTCGGAAATTTACATATATTAATTTTTTATATGGCCCAAGAACAAAATTCATACAGAAAAATACCCGTTGTGGTTATTTCAGATGTTCATTTAGGAACTTATGGTTGCCATGCAAATGAACTCGTTGCTTATTTAAAGAGCATATCGCCAGAAATTTTGGTACTTAACGGAGACATTATAGACGGGTGGCAATTTAATAAACGTTATTGGCCTGCTGCGCATCACCAGGTTTTATCGGTAATTATGAAAATGATCTCTAGAGGCACTACAGTGTATTACTTAACTGGAAATCATGATGAAATGTTAAGAAAATTCAGCGACTTGAATTTAGGTAATTTTCATTTAGCCGATAAATTGGTTTTAAAACTAGATGGAAGAAGGGCTTGGATTTTTCACGGTGATGTGTTCGATTTATCAGTAAACACTGGTAAATGGATAGCAAAGATAGCTGGAAAAAGTTATGATTATATTATACTTTTAAACAGGGCTGTAAACTGGGTATTAGAGAAATTAGGTAGAGAAAAAGTATCGATTTCCAAAAAAATAAAAGCAGGTGTTAAAAAAGCAGTGAAATTTATAGATGATTTTGAGGAAACAGCTGCTCAGCATGCTATTGATCAGCAATATGATTATGTTATTTGTGGTCACATTCACCAGCCTCAAATCCGCAAAATTGAAAAAGAAAATGGTAGCGTTTTATATTTAAATTCTGGTGATTGGATTGAGAATCTTACTGCCTTAGAATATGATAAAGGTGAATGGAGAATTTACAATTATGAAAAAGAAATGAGCGCTCTTTTAGGGCAGTTAAAAACAGAGAAAAAGATAATGGTTTCACCAACATTTATTGAAAGTGAAGCATTTGTAGTCTTAAATACTATTTAATATAAAATGAATGTATTGTATGCCATTCAAGGCACAGGAAATGGACATGTTAGTCGCGCAAGAGAAGTAGTTCCATTGATTCAGAAGTATGTAAATGTTGATGTATTTTTAAGTGGGAATAATTCGAATATAGAGTTGCCTTTTGATGTAAAATACAAAAGTAAAGGAGTGAGTTTCGAGTATGATGGAAGCGGAGGAATTGATTACCTTAAAACGATTAGAAAACTCGATATCAGAAGAATTAGAAGAGAAATTAATGAATTCCCAATTAGCGATTACGATTTAATTATAAACGATTTTGAGTTTATTTCGGCTTGGGCAGCATGGAGAAAAAATGTACCCTGTTTAGCATTTTCGCATCAGGTATCATTGTTAAGTGCTTTAACTCCAAAACCAAACACAAGCGATTTTGTAGGTAAAAATGTGCTTAAAAGGTTTGCTCCTGCATCTTATGCTGTTGGTCTGCATTTCAAAGCTTACGATGAGTATATTTTCACGCCTGTAATACGTAAAGAAATACGCTCTCTGAATCCAATAAATGCAGGTCATTACACTGTTTATCTGCCTGCTGTTAATGAAACAGAATTACTAAAAATTCTTTTAAACATTCCAGATGTGAAATGGGAAGTATTTTCTAGAACAGCCCGTAATCCTTATATAGAGCGGAATGTAAGCGTTCGTCCAGCCCAATCAGAAACTTTTGTAAACAGTTTGGCCACCTGCGAGGGTTTGTTTACATCTGCTGGCTTTGAATCGCCTGCAGAAGCTTTATTTATGAATAAAAAACTATTTGTAGTGCCTATAAAAGGGCAATATGAGCAATTTTGTAATGCAGCTGCTTTAGACCAAATGGGTGTTCCTGTTGCTTGGAAGTTCGACAGTAACATATTACAAGCATTACAAAACTGGATTCAGTCTGATAAAAAAGTTGAAGTCTTTTATCCTGATATTACTTGTCAGCTAATTGAACAAATGTTATTTGACCAATCTCCATTTTTAGAACCAACGCTTGCGGTGAGTTAAGGAGATTCCATTAGACTTTTTTTGAAAATATCTTTAGATGCATAAATTTTAATGCGTCTAAGATAGCTTCATTAATAAGGTTAAAACTCATTAGAAAATCAATTGTTTAAAATTATGTTTTTAATTTGAATATCAAGGCAGCGTTTGAGCAACTAGTTTGAGCTCATTTAAATTATCAAAAGGTTTTTCACCCTTTAAATTTAAAAAGTAAGTAATGAAAACATAGTGACACTGAGGAATGAAGCGGCATCCTCACTATGAATCAATAAGCATTCTACTGTACTTGATACAAAATAATTCGAGGTAAATCAATGTAAAAAATCAAATTCCCGCTATTATTGCAATAAATTAAAGTATTTAAAATATAATGCGTTGGGGCTTGATTTTAATAACTTTATAATGTCAAACTTGTGAAAATTAAAAAATTTATAGTTAAAAATGCTGTTTTAATTGGAATAATATTATCCATATTGTTTATATCACTTGCTGCATATTTTTATCCAGGCGGTAATCTCTCCGATTCGAATGCCGAAGGGTATAGTTTAACTGAAAATTATATAAGCCATTTATTAGATTATACCGCAATAAATGGAAAAGAAAATGCAGCAAGACCTTGGGGAATAATTGGTGTAGTAATAATTGGAATTACTACTGGTTTTGCTTTTGCACGATTTTCGAAAAAAGTTGAAGCCAGAAAATTTGCTGTGGTAATTAAAGCACTTTCGTTTGCATTAATTGCAGTAACTACACTCATAACCATTCCGGCATTGCACGACGGCACGGTCACGCTTGGAAGCATTTTAACCTTGCTCCTGTTTTTTTATGTAACTATTTTGTTTTTAAAATCTAAAATGCACTTTTTTAAATTTATTTCTACTTTATTTCTTATTTGTTATTATGGTGCTGCATATATGTATTTTACCCGAACAGGATTAGACTATTTGCCAACTGTTCAGAAAATAATTCATATCATGCAAATTGTTTTTATTCTTGGTCTTGAATATTTTACAAGAGAAGAAAACTTCCGTACAACTAAATAATTAATGGAGAAAATAGCCTTAAAAATAAAACCAACCAATGCTCTTGCTGAAAATTCCTTTCTAAGGTATTTTACATTTATTGTTTTGTATTTCTCGCAAGGTATACCAGAAGGTTTAACGCTATTTGGAATACCAGCATGGATGGCCATGAATGGAAAAAGCACCGAAGAAATTGCAGGTTATAGTGCCATCGTATTAATTCCATTTGCATTCAAAATTTTATTTGCACCAGTTATGGAGCGGTATTCCTATTTACCAATGGGTAAACGCAGGCCATGGCTTCTTTTCGGCCAATTTGGAATTCTGTGTGGCCTCATTGCCTTGTCTTTTGTACCAGATCCGCTCAATAATGTCTCTTTACTCATAACTTCAGTGCTATGTCTGCATGTATTTATTATTTTTCAGGATATCGCTACCGACAGCCTCGTAATTGATATTGTTCCACTAGAACAACAAGGAAAAGCTAATAGCCTGATGTGGGGAGCCAAAACTGTTGGAACCTCCGTTTCTTTATTCATTGGCAGTTGGCTTATAAATAATTATGGATTTTCAACAGCCGCACTTTTAATGTCCACATCCGTTTGTTGCATTATGTTTGTGCCACTTTTGTTGAGAGAACGTAATGGAGAAAAGTTATTGCCATTCACCAAAGGCGAAACTTCTCCCGAGGCAAAATTTCTAAAAGTAGATAGTTGGTTTTTGCTATTTAAATCCTTTAAACAGGTAATTTTATTACGCAATATATTATTGTTAACGTTAATAGTTTTCTTTATCACAGGCACTTTGCATTATATGCGCACCCTATTTCCAATTTTTACTGTAAAAGAATTGGGCTGGAGCAACATAGATTACTCTAAGGTTTTTTCCACAGCTAGCCTCCTTGGAGGAATTGTAGGAATGCTCATTGGAGGATTTTTAATTGGTCGTTTAGGCATCATAAAACTATTACAAACATGTCTTTTTATAGCAGGTTTATTCGCCATAATTATGGCATTTTCGGTTTCTCTTTGGAAAATAAATGCATACACCAGCGCTTTTATTGGCATTTTCTGCGTGCTCATTACACTTATAAATATCTGCGTTTTAGCATTGGCCATGCAAGTATGCTGGAAACGAATTTCAGCCCTCCAATTCACCTTTTTTATGACCATTTTTAATACTGGTTTATCAGCAGGTTCAGCATTATTAGGTTTTTTAAGCGCCAGATTCGATTGGCAAATTGTATTACTTATTTACGCTGGTATTGTATTTTCAACAGCCTTACTTTTAAAACTCATTAAAATAGAAATTCATTTAAATCAAGTGGAAATATTAGAAAGTAAATACTTAGAAAATAAAGCCAATTAAATACTTTTCTTTATTAAATTAAAACATAATAATTCTATTTAGGGCGAATGCTAAACTAATGAAGATTTAATTGTAAAAAACATTTTTAATTCGTACAATTCAAAGCTTTAATACTTCTTTACAACAGTTAAAAGATAAATGCTTAACCTAAACTTAACATTTCTTCAATTAACTTATTGATTTACTTCTATACATTTGGTTTAATCATGATAAAATCCTGTTTTAGAAGATGTTTTGATTTTTCATTTATAATCTTGACTACAGGGCTGCTTCTTTTTTCTTGTCAACCAAATCAAAAACCATCTAGGTTAAAAGAGAGTGAAGACACATTGCGCTTCATGAGTTTTAATATTCTTTATGGCGGTGATGAGGTTGATTTTTCAAAAGTTGTAGAAGCCATTCAATTGGCTAATCCTGATGTAGTAGGTATTCAAGAAGCTGAAGTTGCGACAGAGAAATTAGCTAAAGCACTTAATTTTCCTTATTACGACTCAAAACTTCATTTAATTTCAAAATATCCTTTAATTAGATCTTTCGACAAAGGTTGGTATTTCACATACGTAGAAACAGAACCTGGAAAAGTATTTGTATTTTCAAACATTCATTTACCTTCAGACCCTTATGGTCCTGAATTAGTGAGGGATGGAAAGCCAATAGACAGTGTATATAAAAATGAATACCTCACAAGATTTCATGAATTAGATACCCATAAAAAATATTTTTCTGAACTTCAAACAAAAGGATTTCCAATTATTTTGACAGGCGATTTTAATGCACCTTCACATCTCGATTGGACTTCTAATCATACAGGTAGCAGATCTCATATGAAATATGCTGTTGAATGGCCTGTTTCGAAATCGCTTGAAAAAATGGGGTTTATTGATACCTACAGAAGCGTTTTTCCTGATGCAAAAGCAAACCCTGGCCTCACTTGGACACCAGGGTTTCCTGCGCCTACAACAAATCCAAATGAAACACATGACCGAATAGATTTTATTTGGGCTTCAGGTACAAACAATGCTATAGATGCCAAAATATTGGGAGAAAAAAATGGACCAGATGTAGATATCTCGGTAACTCCATATCCATCTGATCACAGAGGTGTAATTACAACCTGTGTATTAAGTGCAGTTAATTGCCCAAACTACATTCAAACAAAAAATAGGATTATAAATTTTTCTGATTCTATAAAACTGAAATATTTCACTCAAGAAAAAGGCCCTTTTCAAATAATACTAAAGGACAGCGGTGGAAAAAGTATAACGACGTTAAAAAACATTAAATCGTCAAATGATGAATTGTATGTAAAACTAGCAGATCAATTCACTAAAAAAATAGATATTTATTTGCTCCAAAAAGATTCAGTTATTGCTCAAGGAAATTTTTGGAGATTAGAAAAGGATAAATTTCAGCCTAAGCTATTACTTACTAAAGAAGTTTATTTGGAGAATGAACCCATTCCTATTACTTGGCAAAACTCTCCAGGCGACCGTTTTGATTGGATTGCTATTTATCCAAAATCTGCCAATACTAAAGCCGACTATGGTTTGACGCATCAACAAAGTAAATATTTGATTTACAAATATACAATGGGTGAAGTGAGTGGAAACCTTATTTTAGATAGCTTGTCTAAAGGAGATTTTTGGCCATTAAAGCAAGGAGAATATGTAATACACCTTTTGTCTGACGATGGCTTTCAATCGTTAGCATCTAAATCAATTAAAGTTGTTAAAAACAATAAAGACCTATAATAAACACATGAAAAATTTTATACTAACAGTTTGCTTTTCTTTTTCTTTCTTATTTGTTCAAGCACAAAACCAAAAAGGAACTATTGCAGGAAAAATAAATGACAAAAATGGTTTACCGCTTTCTTATGTTTTGGTTTTTTTAGAAGGAACAGAGATTGGCACAATTACCAACGAACAAGGAATATTTATTTTAAAAGCTCCAATAGGCAATTATAAGTTATCGGTAAAATATGTCGGTTATACTGATGCTTCTGTTGCAATTTCTATAAAAGAAAGTAAAAATGAAGATGTAATATTTGTTTTGGAAGAAAAAGCAAACGAACTTCAAACTTTTGAGGTATCTGGAGTGAAGGTAAAAAGTGCATCGGCAACCAGAACTATGATGGAATTACAGGATATTCCGCAAGCTATTGTGGTTTTAGGACAAAAAACAATTGACCAACAAGGAGCTTTCGATTTAACTACTATAGTTAGGAATATGAGTGGCGTAAATTTTACAGGAAATTATAGCGGAGCTGGCTCTTATCAATTTTTCAATGCGCGTGGATTTGAACTTTCTAATTCTCAAAATTACAGGTGGAATGGAATGATGATTTGGAACTTAGGAAATAATTATTCTGATAATATTGAGCAGGTAGAATTTTTAAAAGGTCCGACCTCTATATTATTTGGAGATGTGGCTCCCGGTGGCATTATGAACTTTGCAACTAAAAAACCATTAGCTGATTTTACTGTAGATGTTGATTTTAAAGTAGGTCAATGGAATTTATTAAGGCCGGCTATAGATATTTCAGGACCTATTACTAAAAACAAAAATTTAAGATATCGTATAAATACCTCTTACGAAAAAACAAATAGCTTTAGAAAAAATGTTACTTCCGACAGAATTTTAGTTGCTCCAACCATTGCTTGGGATATTAATTCAAAACTATCATTTAATGTGGAGGCTGTGTTTAAAAATGCCACTTCCATAGATGACCCTGGCTTGGTTTCACCTGATGGAACCATTTCAGGTTTAAAAAATTTAAATCCAGACTTATATTTAAGCGAAACCTCTCATAAATACTTATTTAGCGACCAAAGTTACTTTGCTACACTTACTTACCAGTTGTTTAAAAACTGGAGAATCAGGGCTGTCGGATTTTATGGAAATACTAACAATAGACCTTTCGGTTTATGGCCAGACCAACCCGATTCTTTAGGGACTTTCGGTAGGAATCAATATGGTTATTACCAACGTTTAAAAAATTATTCTTCATCTGTTGACGCTTATGGAACTTTTTACACGGGACCAATAAAGCACAATTTATTGTTAGGTATGGAATACCAAGCAACAGCATATAAATATACCAATGAAGGTTATTTGTCTCCATTTGATTCTACCAATATTAATAATCCTAACACTACGATTTCTGGTGTAGTTGCTCCTTCCAAAGAGCCATATTTGCCGTTTGAATCGAGAATTGCACGTATGGGATTTTATTTTCAGGACCAAATTATGTTTCTAAATGAGAAACTGCATCTATTAATAGGTGTTCGCTACGGTCAAACAAAACAAGGCAATCAATATTTTGAAGATCAATTGACTGGTACTGCTTACGAAGGATATACAGATGATATCGTAACAAAAAATGTGTTAAGCCCAAGAATTGGATTAGTATATAAACCTAAAAAAAATATATCTATTTATAGTTCTTATTCAGAAGGATATGAAATCAATTCTCCAGATATATTTGCGCAGAACTATGCACAATATGCTACACCTCCTGCTACATTAAGTAAACAATTTGAAATTGGAACCAAAGCCAATTTATTAAAAGATAAATTAGGCGCAACGCTTAGTATTTTTCAAATAAATAAAAGAAACCCATATGGATTTGTTTACTTGGATCCTGAAAATCCCAATTATGATGAATACAATGTATATTACGAAGGACATCACCGAAGCGAGGGAATTGAGTTAGATATAGATGGGAAAATAGTGAAACAACTTTCAGCAACAGCAGGATTTGCATATACTAACGCATTTATTGTGAATGATCCAGGATATGCATCAGGGAATAGGTTACCAAATACTCCAATTTATACTGGTAACATTTGGTTAAACTACGAACCCATAAAAAAGCTAAAAGGACTTACAATTGGCTCGGGAATTTATTATAAGGATAAATTCTTCTCTGGAATCAATAACGATCCCAATTTAGAAATTCCTGCCAGCTATACAATTGACTTTGCTATAGGATATAAATTTAAGAAATTTGGAGCCCAGTTAAATGCTACAAATATTACCAATCAAGTGAATTATTCCAATCCTTGGATTTTTAATTTGTTTGAAGTAAGGCCTTTAAGAAGAATCGTTTTGACATTGACTTATAAATTTCAAAAGAAGTAAGGAAATAATTTAGTGATAAAGTTAAGAAATTCTCCATCTCTTCAAATCTAAGGGTTCTGCCGAAATTATTTGAATATTAGAAACGCCAGCATAAGTTGGATTTACTAAAAAATTAAACTCCCCTTTTACCAAACTGCTGGGAACTTGTAGAATAGGAAATGAGGCCTTGCGAATAAAGGAATCTCCTAAACTTTGGGTTGCTTTATTGGGTGGGAAATCATTCCAGTTTTTAGGTAAAGTTTGGATTTCTAACTTTTCTTTGAACAAACTATCAGGAATTTCTAATTCTACCAATAATCGATCGTCGGGAAGGTCGGAGAAAAGGTCAACGCGTGTTAATACTTCTAAAATTGCCAAAGAACGACTTCCTGAAGTATAAAACATTGCAGTATGTAAACTATTCCAACGGTTGCCTTGAGATAAAGCAGCTCCTCGACCACTTAAGATTTCGCTTAAATACAACTGTCTTTCTATTCTGTAAACTAACATTAGGCGTAATTTCCAAAATCTATAATTTGAAGGCTATTGCGGACTTCTTGCATACCAGTAAAGGTATCGAAAAGGCTTTCGGGAGTATGACCAGCCAAGGAAGGATTGGGCTTGCGGAGCCAACTATCAAAGGCTTTGTGCTCATTATTAAAAACCTGAAGGCCATATTCTAAAAGCTCATACAGGGCTAAAAGCATTTCGGTATCACGAGTACTCAATAGCTGACCTTCCCGCTTTTTTTTATTATAGGTAGTTTGAGGCATTCCAAGGTATTCGAGCATGCGCTTAACTGGCAACTCGGCACGGTAACTAAGAGACTCAACTGTTTCGTAGGGCACTCCATGCCGAATTTGGGACAATTTTTGAATTCCTCCTTCGTAAGTTACCTGCAACTCTTGCACGGATTGACGACTGGTGGAAACATCATAAGACTTTGGGTTTTTAGAAGCTTTTGGAGTACGTTTTGATTTTGGAGCATCTTCCATAACAATTAATTTGCTACTAATATACAACAATTTTGCTTTAATCATTTACAAATATCCTGAAATTTTTTATTAACATAACTTGATACATTTCTTTTAAAAATACAGCAATTAACTTTAGTCTTGCAATGCGAGCACCTCCTTTCTTAATTCAATTTTCTTCATAACAATTACCTC
>Ga0247831_1003189_pt1 | contig 24568 bp, 21 predicted proteins | sample LaCruzMarch2015__9_FD_192406 | JGI IMG/M metagenome (GOLD analysis project Ga0247831, IMG submission 192406) | Freshwater microbial communities from meromictic Lake La Cruz, Castile-La Mancha, Spain - LaCruzMarch2015_1m | ecosystem: Environmental > Aquatic > Freshwater > Lake | place: Spain...
AGAAAAGGAAAATGTATCTTCTCCGCTCTTTTTCAAGGGAATAGTTTGCAATTCGTGTTCCATCCGTACGATGATAGAGTTGCCGCTGCTGGGTGCTGCTCGTTTCTTCAAAGAGGTTAGTGATGTTGATACTGACAACGGTTTGTTGCTACGAAGCATCCGACGCTGATGTCGTTGCCACGACGAGACCCGCGTTTAGATCGAGCCTAAACGTAAAAAGAAAGCGTCTGGCGCTCGCCCGTCACCAAGAACAAAACACATCGCAGTCGAGTCGTCATCAACGTCAGCCCATGGTACGAATTCTACTGGCTGCTGCCCTCGTCGCGGCGGCGACGGCCTTCTCCTCCTTCACCCCCCGCATGGCAACAACTAGCCGGTCGTCAAACGGGAGCACCTTATCAATGAAAATATATGACTGGAAGCGTCGCACGGCCGACGAGTCAGCCATCCACGAATCGGAGTTCACACTCGACAATCTCCGTCCGGCACCAGGCTCGCGTAAACGCAAGTCACGTAAGGGACGAGGTATCTCGGCTGGTCAGGGCGCGACATGTGGTTTTGGTATGCGTGGACAAAAGTCACGTGCCGGTCGACCCACACGCCCCGGCTTCGAGGGTGGACAACAGCCACTCTACCGTCGTTTACCAAAATTCCCAGGCCAGCCCACTGGTCCTGGACATACGAAGGAGGTTTATAATCTAATTAAGCTTGATGAGATTAATGGTGCTGTGGAGGGAGGAGTTGTTAATTTCGATTCTCTCTTTGAGGTTGGTGCGATTACCAAGGCCAAGTATCCCATTCACAAGATTGTTGTTGGACGGGAAGACTTTACGGCACGGGGTGTGACTGTCCAGGCTCATGCCTTCACGAAGAGTGCTAGGGAGGCAATTGAGGGTGCTGGTGGAAAATGCGAGTTGCTTAGTAAGACGACTAATGCCGTCTTGGTGGAAGCATAAACTGATTGTTTGTTGGTGAGATTATGGATTGTGGGTGAAGGGGAAATGGTTGATAATAGACTGGTTAACAATTATTAATCGTATGTAGATTCATTAAATTTTGATCATGTGTGAGTGAATTGAACTATGTAGTTTCCTTCAGTGAAACGGGAGGGGTGTGGGGAATTGGCGATGAACTCTTATCTATGTGATGCGTTTTCTTACAGGTTTGTTTATTAAGCAATACTATTACTGAGACCTTGCACACAGCAGGGATCATGAAGGGGAATACTTCGCCAGGATTGATCATGTGCGTAGTCCTTCACCTCTCTATATCTAACCAGCTGTATAAGCTGGTGCACCGAAGCCAATACTCTGTTGTGGTTGCTTTAACATCGATACTTGGGGCAGCTCCACTTCCATCGATGTAAAATCTTGTCTAGTGCTTTCTTGTAGTATTCGTACGAGCGTGACAGAAAAGCACTTGGCAATTCCATGATCTCCCTTGATCAGTGCTATGCTCAGGCCTAGATCACTTCTATTCTTCATCGCCCCTCGTAACACAATGGAGGGTTTGTTCTCGCCCTTGTCAGTACCATCAAGGGTGGGTGTTATCATCTGACTTATCAAGTCAAACGCATGCTGTAGGTCATGCCGACTTGTCATGTTGAATATCGTCATGGCACAAACTTCCTCCTTGGAATATTCGGATAAATGGCAAAAAATGGAATTGCAATCAACAAATGACCCTCCAAGGGAGGCAATGGCCATGCCAACTGCGCTGTTGTTGAACACATCTTTGTATTCATCATTGATAGCATTCGTGACAGGTGGAGGCGGTGGTGGAATTTGAACTGATGGGATGATTGAATGGGCCTGTTGTACGCCCAGGTAGGCAACAGCGGGTTGTTGGGCGACAAGAGGGAATGCATTAGCGTCGCCAACAGGATTTATGGCTAAAGCAACGGGGTTGGCTATAACACCAATTTGCTGCATCTGCTGCATAAGAGTTTGTTTCTCCCTATATCATACAGAAAACAAAAGAAGCATTGTCAGTGGGGATACAAACAAAAAAAATAAATCTTTGGCATTATGACAATTTGACTTACAATTCCCATTGAGCATGTTGCTGCTGCAAGGTGTTGATATAGTTTGCAGCCTCGGAAAGTACCGAGCTCTTCGTCGTTTTACTTACGGTCACCCCTCCCCTAAGGAGCAGAGCCCGCAAGTCATCAATCTGACGTGCAATACGGCAACTTCGCTCCTTCTCTCGTGCATTCCGTTCCTTCCGCTTAGCCGGTGTGTCAGGAGCCGTATCTTTCGACACATCTGTAGACTTGGCATTTTCGGCACTTGGCTTCTTCGCTGAACTTGATGGGTGGGACATAATTAGTTGCGCTGCCTGAGTCAAATTGGATAATCCGATGAGAGCGTGCTGTCCCCCCAAGCTACTATATGGTGTGATAGTAGCTGTCCCAATGGGAAGTGATGCAGTGTTGGGTAATTCTTGGCTTGGGTCGGACCCAGACAGGGAAGAAAGATTCTGTTGATCCGTAGAGAACCGAGCCTTCTTTATTGGTTGGCCTTGGCTCGAAACACTCGACGATTTGTTCGAGGATGATTTATCGGTCCTGACCTTGAGTGACGACGACGAACCCTTGTGTGTTGCCAATGGACCACGCCCGGGAAGTAAGTTGTTTGTACCACTATCTTGATAGTTTGGTAATCGACTACCACCCCACTCCTCGTCAGTTTTGTACCCCTCATCATCCTCATTACCCCCGTCACTCTTGGTATTATCATTCGTCGTGCCGCTTGTTTTCTTGCGTTTCTTGCTAGAGGAGGACACATCGATTCCACCTAGAGATTCAATACATTGGGGCGGGAGGGTTGACATGAGTGAGTGAATCCTGCACCTAGAAGAATACATGATCACGAAAAAAATTGGCACGTACCTCCCACGTCCACATTCCAAGATACTTGCGCCGTACTCCTCGATGACTTAGCCACAGAAGTCTTCAAAGTCGGGACAACTCCCCCTTCTCCGACACCACCATGAGCAGACGCCCCCATCATCCCCTCCACTCCTTCCCCACTCGCCTCAGCCTTCTGAGCCGTCATCCATTCCTGATTTGAGCTAGTCGTTAAACTACTTATCGTGCTTTTACCCCCCGAGCTACCATCATTGCCAGAGTTGGACCCACCCGAGGCATTCCCTCCATTCTCACCACTATCACTTCCGGAACTGGTTGACTGTTGGGACCCCTCCTCCCCTCCTCTACCACCACCGTTCTTAACATTCCCATTTTCCGGGCATTGTCTGTGGTGAGACGACTCGCCAGTAGTGTTGCCCTTACCCTCTCTACGTTTGGACTTTTTATTCTTCTTCCGCATGTCAGTATCCTCCCCAGATCCCACTTCTCCTGGATTTTGTGCCATATTGTTATTGTTATTATTATTATCCTCGTTGTCATTATTACTCCCCTGCTCACTCCCCTCCCCCTCCTTTTCGGCCGCTTCTCCACTATCAGAGTTGGACGGACTTGACGTTGAATCAAAGTTGAAATTCATACCAAAGCTAACTATGGAATGCTCGCCACTCACACCATCCATGGAGTATCCTAGAGACCCCCCTCCTCCTATTTTTCGACTACGGTTGGGAGAGTCCACTGTCGACAGGGCACGCTCACGACGACGGTGTCGACTCTTGGCAGTTTGCTTCACCTGTTCCGGAATAGGAGACGACCCGCTCCCTCCTCCAACCCCGACACTGGCAGGAGGTGGGGAGGACTGAGACGAGCCACTACCGCCACGTTTACGTTCCCCACTACCACCATCGACAGTGGCTGCGTCGCTGCATAGGGTTGCAGAATCTACGTCTCCTTCATCGGCCATGTTCATGCTAGCTATGTGATTATACTACCCGGTTTTTCCTCCGCCTATTCTTACGCCGAGCTGTTGCTGTTTCCTCTCTTGTGGTGCTGCTGCTGTGGTGCTACTTATGTGGAGAAGTAGTACTTGTAGAGGGCAATGTGTTCGTCGGGTTGCAGCTTGATTGATTCAGGCAAGGGAATGACGTGGACGATAATTCTTGCGACAGGGAGGTGTCTAATACTAAATAGCACTGTACTTATAATTAGCCTAATACTTTGATAAAAGAAACATCCCATCCAATAATCATTCTGACGTCTTGATAGAGTAGATATCTACGTATGTACAGAGACGATGAGGCTGGAAGGGAGCTGAAGGGAGGATGAGCATGTCGATGGAAAATAAGCTGATGCAACTTGAGGACGCGACGGCAGCTGCCCAATCCGTTTTATCAATAAAGGAGTCAGAACTATCATCTGCATCGGAGGCGCTGAGTACAGCCAAATCAAAATTAAAGTCCCTTAACCCAGAAGCACAGCAAACGCTTCATGTGAATGATACTGAATTGCCAGAATTGATAAGTGCTGAACTCCAAGCACGAGAGGAGTATAATACAGCCAAGGCACGCTGCGAGACGAATGCAAAATATTTGGAATTGTTCAGACAAAAAATGTTTAGAGAAGCGAAAAGTAGTGATCGATAGTATTGGGCTCACACGATTGGTAGCAACCACATACCCAACTCAAAAACGCTGTTCATTCACGTTTCGAATATTTCTGTGGTAAAAATACAATGAACAACCTTTCACAAATAAGATGATGGCAACTGATACTGATGACTACTTGTATTTGCTCCAATTGCTATTAGAAATAACGTTTACTTGAGATATTTATTCAGAGGAATTTGCTAACGTGTGGATGATGGAACGTAATTTCACCGTACTAAGTCCAGCCCTCCCTACCACAAATCCTTCCACATCTTCAAGAGATGCATATTTCATAGCGTTTTGTTCATCGACAGAGCCGGTGTATGTCAATCGACATGCAGATGCAGCCTCCGATGAGACACTTTTGGTAATCCATCGTCTAATATAGCTCCCTATACGCTGCGCCTCCTCGGGCGAACAAGGCGTGGCACCTGCACCTACTGCCCACACAGGCTCGTAAGCAATAACAATTCGATCCCACTCATTATTCTGTATCCCTTTTGCAGCCGCTTTCAGTTGTTTTCGTAGCGTGTAGAGAGCAAGACCCCACCGTCTCTGATATGGCAATTCCCCAATAGTAAGTGTAACATCTAACCCAGCAGAGAGTGACTTCTTAACTTTATCGGCAATTAGCTCATCTGTCTCAAATAGATTATTTCTACGATCTGAATGTCCTAATAATATTGATTTACATCCTACCGATTTGAGCATTGTTGTCGTTGTTGTGCCAGTATTACCTATGTTCGGTCCTCGAGCATCGAATACATTTTGACTCCCTAGAATTATCTCTTTCGTAAGACGCTGACGCACCCGATCCAAATAGACGTATGGAGGGTTCACGCAAAGCTCAACTTTACGTTTCTCCATGTCGCTGAGTGATCCCCACATTTGATTCAAATCATCACATAATTTATCGACTTCATCGATAGTTTCCAGTGCACATTTCCAATTGCATCCGATGAAAAGCTTCTTTTTCGTCATGCTATGAACAACGGGAAGTGTGAACATGATGAGCGCAATGCTCACAAGGAGTTGGAAACAGCGCTCATCCCTCATACTGTGGTGATTTTGCCAAAAGCCCCTGCCACACAAGAGGTCTTGGGCATTTTTTTGCTTCTCACTTCAACCTTCGACCCTCTAGGTTCCTCGACACAGGACCTACGACGATGAGGGGAATCTCATCCATCGGCCACGTGTCGCTGCTATTGACGGCGAACGCCTTTGCGCCCCATCATGTGCAACAGCCACTTTCATCGATCAAGTCTACCGTGTCGTCAACGACTTATTTACCTTTCAAGACGACGTCGCATGTAAATTACAGCAAGAGTATAAGTGCACTCAATGCTGATGTGGCATACCCTATTGATGGTAGCTGTGATCCTTTCGACCCAGAGTCTACTGAATTCTGTACCACAGACGCTGCAGAAATTGATGGGAGCATGAATCGAACAATTCGACTGACTGTGCTGTTCGCTCTCTGGTATATTCTGAATATTGGGTACAACATTGGGAACAAAAGTGTGCTCAATGCCCTGCCATTGCCATGGACTGCCGCGACAGTTGAATTATTCTTTGGATTTCCATATGTATTGCTCCTATGGGGGACGGGAATACGTAAGGCTCCGAAACTATCATTCGACAACATTAAGACATTGAGTTCTCAAGCTTTCTTTCTTGCCGCGACGCATGTGGCGGGTGTGGTATCGTTTGGGGCAGGCGCTATTTCGTTCACACACATTGTAAAAGCAACCGAACCGGTCTGGTCTGCTCTTATCTTAGCTGGATTTGGAGAATTCTTGCCCATACCAGTCTACCTCAGCTTGGTTCCAATCATGGGTGGAGTGGCCATGGCGTCGATGAAGGAATTGTCATTTACGTGGGTTGCTTTCACAGCCGGTGCCATTAGCGCATTCACATCAGCTGCCAAGGCAATCTTGTCAAAGAAGGTGCTGGATGGAAAGCCGTTGGGAGAGAATCTCACTCCAGCGAATATGTTCGCCGTCCTTACAATTCTTGGTTTTCTATTTATCCTTCCAGCCTCGCTTATGATTGAAGGTCCTGCTAAAATTTCGGTTGCCTACAAGGCATCACTTGCGGCTGGCTACACTAATGCTCAACTCCTTCGTCTTTTAAGTGCATCGGGATTTTTGTACTACCTGTACAACGAGGTGGCCTTTATGGCGCTCAATGAAGTAGCTCCAGTTACACACGCAGTAGCGAACACTGTCAAACGTGTTGTCATTATTATCGCATCAGTCCTTGTGTTTAGAAACCCTGTGAGCCTACAAGGAGGAATAGGCTCGGCTATTGCAATCCTTGGGGCGTGCCTTTATTCTGTTGCAAAGAGCAAGTGTAAGCCCAAGCCTAAGACTGCTTGAGAGGTTTCTGTGATGTCATCGTAGTAATGCGTGAAGCAATGATTAACAGTATAATCATGATAAGTTATTTCTCTAGAAATATCACCAACGTGACAAGCGATCGAAAAAAACTATAGATCTATGGATATATCCGTCTAGGGTCACGAGGGAACATGCTACTCTTGCGAATGTTTGGCAAACCCAAGTACAGCATTACCACGCGCTCAAGACCGATCCCACCTCCACCATGAGGCAGCGCCCCGTTCCGGAACGAGTCGACATAAGATTTGATCGTATCGACATCAATACCCCAAGATCGTGCCCGCTCCTCAAGGAGGTTTGGTTCATGGACGCGCTGAGCACCCGATAGAATCTCTTGCCCGCGGATAAAAACATCGTAACTATTCGACAAGGCTGGGTTGCTCGGATCGGGCATCGTGTAGAACGGTCGCACAGACAAAGGATACTTATCCATAATGTAAAAGTCGGTGCCATACTTCTCCTTGACAATGTCACCAAGCTTCTTCTCGTTCTCTGTACTCAGGTCATCAAGGTCGCCCTGATCGATCCCCGCCTCCCTTAATAGTCGACACCCCGTCGCGAAGTCAATCTTCAAAGTCTTCTTTGGATACGCTAGATCATCAAAGCCATGCTGCTCCCTAATACGCTGCAGCTCCCGTCCACACTTATCTTTGAGTCCGTCAAAGATGTGTACAAACATATCTCCCAATACATCTAGCACTTCATCGTAATGCTCATTAATTGCCATCTCCAAATCCAAACCAGTAAATTCACACAAGTGTCGACGAGTGTTTGAATTCTCAGCACGAAAGACTGGACCGATTTCAAAGACACGTTCAAATCCCCCACAAGCACACGCCATCTGCTTGTGTAGCTGAGGACTCATACTAAGACATGCCGGTCGACCAAAGTAATCAAGACGGAAAACGTCAGACCCACCCTCACTGGCGCCACCGAGAAGTTTGGGGGTGTGTATTTCAACAAAATCCTGAGATAGGAGGTACTCTCGAAACAACGTGCATACCATTGATTGGATACGGAATATACTTTGATTCGCGGGTGTGCGTAAATCAATCCATCGATGATCAAGTCGTGTCTCTTGTCCTACTCTACCCCCCGCCTCTGCCGCGGAATGATTGGCATCGTGATCGTACGCACCAACATCAGTCTCTTTGACCAAATCGGGACGACATGCGTCTTCCATTTGAAAGGGCATGGTTGCAATGGCCTTGTGGACACAATGAAACTTCGTGACCTGTATCTCAACGTTAGATTGTGTGGCGCCCTCCACTGGTTTGTCTGGAACTCTCAATATACCAACGACGTCGACGATGGATTCAGATGGTACATTTGTCATGTATTTGATCATTGCCGGGGGTATCTCCACTTTGCCGTCACCACCCTTGGATTCGAATGCAACACATTGGACTGTAAACAGTGACGATCGTACAACGACAAATGACCCTTTCCCCACTCCCCTTGATGTATGTAAAAATCCACGCACTAGCACCTCCTTACCCTCTAACTTTGTATCCAAATTTCCAATATTAGTATAAGTTTTCGAATTGGATGATGTAGACTGGACCATTGGTGCATCACCAAAGACGTTTGTCCAATCCTCCCCCGCCGCACCTGATAGCTTCTCAAGCTTCTCACGTTGAACACGTTCACGCTCCTCACGTTGCAATCGTTTCTTCTCCTCCTTGGCAGCCTTCTCGGCTGCTTTTGCTGCACGCTTTTCGATATTCTTCTCAGATGCCACCTCCTCAATGACGGCCTTTTCCTTCTTCACCGTCGAAGTGGCAGCCTGATAGTCGGCCCCCGTTTGAGATTTGTACTGAGCTTTCAACGCTAGCATTTCCTGTAGCAATGGATCCCATTCCTCCTTGGGTGCTTTGGCATTCTTGGCCCCGGCGATGGATGTGCCGAGGGACGCGATACGCTCGGTGAGTTCGTCCATTTGTTGTGTCAACTTAAAGAGCAGAGATGGGCGGGAACTCACAACCGCAGGTTTCGGGTTAAAAAAATAGGGTTCATTCAATCATCCATGAGTAGTACTATCTAAATTAGAGTTTAATGCGTCTTCACATCATCTTGAAGAAGGAGAAGAGACATCGATCGAAGTCGTAGCGTAGTACTATGGACGTCTACATTGAGCAATACAATGATGCTATGGACAAGGTTGGTGATGCAATCATCAACTGGTCAGATCCGGACGGAAATTTCCGCGGTGACCGAGAAGGCTGGTTCCTATGTGACTTTCGATCTGCTGGGACCATAGCATTGATCTACGTTGCTTTTGTCATCTTTGGGAGTATGATCATGCCATTCCTACCCGCGATTGATCCATATCCCATCAAATTCATGTATAACGTGTCGCAAATCTTCTTGTGTGCATACATGACAATCGAGGCTGGGTTCCTCGCACATCGTAATGGATACACCTTTCTTACTCCATGCAATAAAAATGACGTTGCAAACCCACCCATTGGCAACCTCCTATGGCTGTTCTACATCTCCAAAGTGTGGGACTTCTGGGATACCATCTTCATCGTTTTGGGTAAAAAGTGGCGTCAACTCTCCTTCCTTCACGTTTACCATCACACGACCATCTTCCTTTTCTACTGGCTTAACTCCAATGTAAACTTTGACGGTGACATCTACCTAACAATCTTACTAAACGGATTTATCCATACCGTCATGTATACGTATTACTTCATCTGCATGCATACGAAGGACCCTATCACGGGCAAGAGCTTGCCCATATGGTGGAAGAGTAGTTTAACGAGCTTTCAGCTTATCCAATTCACATTAATGATGTCTCAGGCATCCTACCTCCTTTATCATAAATGTGATCAGTTGTCATTGCGGGTAACGCAAATCTACTTTTGGTACATTATGAGTCTATTCTTTTTGTTTTCTCAATTCTTTGTGAATTCGTACATTAAACCGTCCAAGAAAAGAAAGACGGCGTGAATGTGAGGGTGAGGGGATAGTGTATGCAGAGTGGGGAACAATCATGGGGCGGGGGATGGAGCTAAGGATATTTTTGATAGAATTGTATGTATGCGTGTGGGGAGAAACAATCGAAAACAAGTTCGAGGAGGAAAGGAGATGTCTAATCGCGATAGGGAGTATTATTCTACGTGCTCAATTGAGGCGTAGTGCATTGTACCAATTGATGAAAAGTCATATTACTATTGATTTGTTATACTCAACAAGTTTGAGTATGTACCTAACGCTAAATAAATGATTCAATGCAAGCAAGTTTTTTTTCAATCCGTAAATGAACCGCAACTTGTGAGTCCACCATCCACCATACTTTCATGATGGATGAATCTCAGAAAAGCGAACGAGGTGGATCGCCTCAGAATTGCCAGTGTCTCATCCAGATTACTCGTTACTATGCTATGACCATTTACGGCAATGATAATATCACCAAATCTGCGAACGAGGTTCTTCAGTTCGGCGGGGCCCTTCGAGCCATCCGGGAATTGACGGAAACCTAGGAAGGCAATGCGACCTTTTTTAATCTCGCCAACGTTTAGCAACAGCCCGTGTGGTGTAAGTGGAATTATCGCATCGTATTCCCCGACGAGCAATGGTGGAAGCACAGATTGATGGTAACGATAGCACAGATTGTTCTCGTTGGTTGCTACTTTCCACACGAGCTCTTTCACAATCGATATAACCTCGGTCGGATGGCTTGTCAGCTCCTCCAACTGTCGTGGCGTATTAGCACCAAGTTCATCACATTGTAAGTTGCTTCTCTGCAAGGAAAGCGGTGTTCGCAGCGAGGGTACTTCTGGCTCATGGTCTTGATCGAGTTGACTGAAATGGTCATTTCCAGATGACAACGAATCTGCACTGACCGGTTGACCATTCGCCTTGCGCTTGTTGCGTAGTGTCCTCCGTTTTTCGTTTAGAGCACGCTGACAATTGAAGCAAAGTCCTCCACTCATATAAAGCGACATGGGCTCATGCGGCTCGGAGTCGTACAATAGCACGGGTACTCCTACACGAGGGCAATCTACCGTCTTGCATAGCGTTTGTCCAGCTCCAGGTGGAATAGAAATGTGAGAGTGGTGTTGGACAAGTTCGTGATCGTATTCGCTGGGAGTAATCCCGTAGTCAATGATGATGTATCGTTTACTCTTGAGTCGAATCATTATTTGCCCGTTGTGGACACCATCTACACCTGCCTTGCGTACATAATGATTGCCGTTACTTTTGCCCAATCGCCTTATTTCGTCTTCGACGTACTCCTCTGGTCGAATCAAAATACTACCATGAATGTTCCTCTCGGCACTTGAATCTGTGCAGTGACCAGTATTTTCAACAAATGCGGTTCGTTTGGCTATCGTTTCATCTTCACCGTTCTTGCGTATCAGCTGGCCGACCTTCTCAACAGCTCGCTTGTCTCCCACATCCTCCCATAGCCGTGTTTCCTCGTTACGGCACAAGAAGCGACTTGGTGGATTGGCCTGACGCAGGGCACTAACAATCATTCGCGTAACCTGAATCTTGTCGCCCATTTTTGCTTGATTGTACAAATACCGATGTTTGTTGACAGTCTCCCGAAGTCGGACATTACCAGGGTGAGGGGTCGTCCCACCTCCTCTGCCTGTGAAGAAAGATTGTATGATCATGAAACGATTAGCTCCATATCACATCTATTGAGAATCGAAAACACTTAATCGAAGCAAAATAATGCACTCACCTAGGAGAACGTCTTCATCCAATGGGGAAATGTCAGTCGAGCCAGGATCCGAGATCGGCGGCGACATTTCTACCATCTTGCCTAAATTGGATAAATGTTTGATAAGACATCAAGCGAGTACTATTATGGCACTGTGAAACACAACACGTACCGTTGTCACCACAAGAGGTATCGTCAGTGTCTTCAACCTTCTCATCTACATTCCATTCAAAGCCGATCGAATTGAGAAGCTCGATTCGTCTCACTGACAATTTATTCTGTTTCCCCTCTAAGACAATTTGACGGAATAAACAACGTTGATCAGAGATCCACCTCCAGAGTGGGATGTCCATTTGACATTCGAAGTCCCCGTGGGTTTCAAAGTGCTGCCTAAGCTGTTCTAAGCGCTTATCCCACGACTTGTAAGGAGCAGCATTAGTGCCCCGTTCTTGGATACACTTCTCATCATTCGGTATTGGCTCAACCTTGATATGAAGATCTTCCTCCTTCGACGTAGCTTGATTCTGGCAATCCTTACAACGGCACTTATCGTCACACTTGAGACTCTGATTGAAACAAATCTGTGAATGCAGAAGAAGGACAAGTTGGGATATACACAATAAACGGATGCCGAAGTAGCAAAAGAAGTTTAGACTCACGCAATATTTCTTTAGGCATTTGTTCTTCTTACAGCTACAGCCGCCTTCCGAGGAACGGGGTGAGAATGCACCCGGTCGTCGATTTATGACTTCTTCCACTGCCATCGTACGAGCGCCGCCAGGACCAGAATATGTTTCAGTGTTCTCGCAGTCATGGCATTGGCAACTATATGTGCATAACAAATTCTGCTGAAAGCAGTTACAATAGAGCTTCAGGCATTTGGACTTCTGGCACTTGCAACTGATGCGTCCACAGTCATTGTTTTTGCGATTCATGTTATGACGCACGAGTTTACGATGCACTTTCGTCACGCATTCTAAGGAAAAGATAAACAAATGAATGATTAGACATCAAGCAAAGACTGAGATGGCACACTGGAACACTGTTACTTACCCTTGTCATCACAAACTGAGATAACGTCAGTGTCTTCAACCTTCTCATCTACATTCCAGTCAAAACCAATGGAATTGAGAAGCTCAATTTGTCTCTCTGACAAGCTATTCTGTTTTCCTTCTAACACAATTTGGCGGAATAAACAACGTTGATCAGAGATCCACCTCCAGAGCTGTTTGTCCATTTGACATTCGAAATCCCCGTTGGTTTCAAAGTGCTGCCTAAGCTGTTCTAAGTGCTTATCCCACGACTTGTCTGCTGAGCCCCGTTCTTGAAGACAAGATTTTTTATCAGGCACCTTAGCACGGACTATGTTACTCGAACGCTTTCCCATATCATCCGTCTCTGATAACACCTGTCGCTTGCGGAGCGGGAGACGCACCTCATCAGTCGCATCCATGACATTCGTATAGTGAGACTCATCCGGCACATCCATGATGTTCGTTGGGCTAATGCTATCTCTGCCATCGTCACTACAACCGTCACAATCCTTCTTACCTGTTGCAAAAGTAGTAACTACACTCAAATCAATGTCACAATGTTTCTTCGTCCTCTTCGCTTTCGCCGATAGGCCAGATGGTGCCCGAGGTCGCTTCCTCCTTTCATCGCTAAAGCGATTCCCTCTCTCCTCCCCTCCAATCATTGCTGCTAAAGATTCGACGCTCTCGTTTCTGTTTGGCTGTGCCTGAATCGCCCGAGCGGAATCGAGTGATGGATCACTCCTACGTTGTTTCTGTTCGTCGTCACTACAACTACTAATGGATTGTAGAGCAATGCGTTGCAACAGGATTGCTCCATCGACGCTGTCGGCCTTTTCCAGTCGTCGGTGTGGTGTTTTAGCGTGCGGATGTTCGGATGCGACGAGTAACCCTCTATCCCAGTCATTGCACATACCATCAGATTTGTCACGCAATGGCAGCTGATCATCTCGGCGATCTTGCTCACCCGTCCTACTTTTGGTCTTCACCACTCCTGCCCTCGGATTTGTTGCCACCAATGCCGTCGTCAAGGACGTCAAAGACTCTAGACGATTCGAACTTTCAGACTCCTCTTCGCTTATTGTCGGTGGGGGAGGACGGGTATGATATGCGTCGACGTCAATAGGCCTGGTGGGGGCGTTATTGCGAATAAAAGTGAAAATATCGGACATCGGCGAGTCGCGTGGCAGCTCCACGCCGTATATCCGCCTCCATTCCCTCTGGATGGAGCTACGGGAGATGTAATGGACTGTCACCATGACCGCCACTTCTGTGGATGAAGTATGGAATAGGGTATGCCCAATGCTTCAGTGGAAGGACTTTAGTATGCAGGGTTCGTTCGTCTCTTTCGACAAGAGGTTGTTCGTCTCTATCCTTCCTGTCCATCATCCCGCCATACTATCATCTCTCCTCTTGATCTAATCATGGCGGACGAAGCGCGAGCAATGCTCGACGCGCTCATGGGGGCGGACAGGAATGCGCCAGTGGAGGGTGCCTCAGGAATTTCTTCCTCGAGGGGTGGTGGCGGTGGTCCAACGCGACGGCAGAAACGCTCGTGCTATGATCCAGACGTATGTCCGCTATATTGTGCTTGGTCACTGTCCAATCAGGAGGAACCAACATGGGCCGAATCAGTTGCGGTGAACGAGGGCATGGGTGGGATTGACGTATTTGATCTTTTCACGAATACGAAATCGGACATTGGTACCAATCCGTACCGTGTAGATGATCATGCACGGGAGGAATTTGCGTCTTTACCAGATCATGAAAAGCGTCGACTGGGATATGAGGAAATGTTGGCAAGGAAGCTACTCGACCTAGTTCGACAGTGTGATCGGATCGTATCAAGGAATAAAGAAAAATTGCGAAGGGAGGTGGCACAAGCGATGAAACAACGGACAGATGGCAGTGGGATCGGTAATCGTGAAGACCTGATTGTCACGGTTAACGAGGAGATGCTTGAGAAGTGCGCGACGAACGTGGCACAGGCCACACTCATTGAGGAGGAGATGTCAATCTTGCTTGAGAAAGTTGAACAATTACAAAAGGACGAGGAGGAACTGTTGAAAGTTATTGCCGCCGAGGAGGAGAGTGCCAAAGCAGCCGCCGAGGAGGAGGCAGTAAAAGCAGCAGCCAACGAAGCAGAACCACCAAAGAAGAAGAAAAAGAAGACGAAGGAGGAGAAGAAGGCCGAGAAGGAGGCTGAAAAGGCAAAAGAAGCAGCGGCAGAGGAAAGTGCCGTGAATTTCCCACCAATAAAGGTCATTGACCCACGTCTGCTCGAGGTGGAGAAGGCCAAACTAACGACCCTCCTTGAATTGCAATCGTTGGTATTACAGCTTCCACCTTTGCGAGATAATACTGACAATCTTTTACGTCAGCTACAGTACCTCCGATCTGATACGTCAACTGATAAGGTCGTGTGTGAGGTATCTGGTAACTTCATGAGTAGTCGTGATGCTGATGAGCGCATCGCAGCTCACTACGCTGGGAAGCAGTACGTTGGGTGGAAATTAGTCAGAGATAAACTAAAGGAATTGCAAAAGAGAGGATTCAGAGGGGAAGGGGGAAGCGTGGGTGGTGCAGATCCGCGAGGTGGTGGACCACCAGGAGGCTATGGCTACGGGGTTGGTGGTAATAATGGGAGGGGTCCACCACGCGATGATAGAGGAGGATATGGGAGAGGCCCGCCACAGGGCTATGGTGGTGGCAGGGACAACAGGGGGGGATATGGTGGTGGATACAGAGATGATCGAGGAGGCGGATATCATGGCGGTAGTAGAGATGGCAGAGGAGGGGGCCCTAATTATGGTGGTGGCCGTCGCTGGTGAAAGAAGAGGAAAATAATACTGGATAAGTAAGATTACTTTATGTTTCCAAACAAGCTACTGGCATCCTATGTATGAATTTCTGCATGCATGATATTCACTACAAACCACCTCTTATAGTTCCAATTCGAGATAAGTTGCACATTGTCGCTCAATATACAATTTCAATCATGCTAAAATCGACGTCCGCTTTAAATTATTCGACATTGACACAGGGTATGTCTCGACGAAAAATCGTGCCTGCTCCTGTGGAATGTTCGCGTACTTAACATCAGCAAGCTCCTTCAGAGCTGTCCAACCTTTACAGCCAGACGTTTTACGTACATCAAACAGGGCATCATACAAGTCTTCCATACTTATGTACATGAGACTTTCATCATTCTTGCCTGCGCGACAAAGCACCTTACGTCCATCAGTAATTGTTCTTACATGATGACCAGTCCGGCGTCCATGATTCTCCTTACTACACTTCATCTTCGTGTAGAATGTCTTATGTTGTCGACGAAAGTCCATGACACTAAATTCTGCCGTCCCAGTCTCCCAGTGTTCGGCAATAAAGATGGACTCATCAAGCTGTGCCCTACTCCTGAGATTCAGCGCAGTCACAGGAATTGTGTACGATCCCAATCCGGAGTATGGGACACCACAAAGCTTTTGATAGAAAGCATCTCGATGTTCCACAATCTGATCGTGAGTCATATCACCGCCAGATGCTGGAGGTGGGAGAGTCAACGGGGTTCCATCGATTGAAAATCCAGGTGGGATATCAATGTTGGAATTGTCTCCCGTCTTACGCTTACGCCCCTCAACCTTCGGCGACGTGTGTGAATCTAACTGATCATTTTTATCAACATTCGACGACCTCTTGTAGCCGGTTAGTGCAAAAGTGGCCAAGTCGAAGAGATCCTTTGCACCGTGCAGACGAGCCGTTGCGCGAGCGTGATCTGCCTCCGCAGCCTCGAGCTCCGATGTAACTCCTCTAAATGCGGAGATTAATGCCGCGTCACGTTCATTAGCGTCTGCGAGACTTGCGGCCGAGGAAATGATTTTTTTGTGGTGTTCGACGAGGGTGGTATGGTGAGATTCGGCCATGGCTCTGTCTAGGGGGTTGGGGCCGGGCGTCGTTCGTATCCTTTGGCGGGGAGGCTGAACGGCCCACACAAGAGTGTATTATATTTATGTAGAAAATAACCTAAGAAGACATACCTCACCCTCTTCCCCGTTTGTTTGAAGTATCTAGTGGCGGCGTGTATTATCGAACCCGGATTATCGAAGGGCTTTGCAAATCAGATTGGAAGATGTTAATCATCGCAGCAGCGATTTGTTATCCTCTATTGATCACATCATGTGATGTCTTCGGTTTCTCATCACCCACGCCAGTTCTACTAAAAGTTGCGAGAACAAATAATCAATATCAACCCATTCGTTATCAAGCTCCTTCCATCACTGCATCATGGAGAAGACCGATGATGCATCGACGAGAAATTGTTCTGGAATACAGTTCAAAATCACGGTCACAATTAGCGCTATCAGATGCATCTGCGTCGGTTATTTACAACGACGATGACGACAATAGCAGCACAAACAACAATGCCAAACAATTGCAATCATCCTCGACGACAAGACCAAAATGGGCATTGCCATGGATGCCAACGTGGTTCATTACCATTAGACCGCGTACTCAATTCATCATTGGACTATGTCTGTATGTATTTCATTTACGGATACTAACTCAACATCAAATAACATTTCCTTTCCAACTCATCCCAAATGATGAAGGTTGGTTCCAAAGCATTGGTCTTGATAGTCTTGCCGGTATGTTGGCATTTGGGGGATTGATTTGGTTGAGAAAAAACTCGGTGGAGTCTGATTCTATTGTAAAAGCAGTACCATCGATATGGTCTGATCCTACGGCGTCAGAGGCACCGTGGAGATTGAGATCAAAAAAGAAAGCGAAGAAACGAAAGAAATCGAATGATTTACAAAATGTTGATGTCGATGACGTGAAGGAGTTACATCCTCGATCAACCTCCATTGTTGCATTTCTCCTCCTGACGGTGGGATACTTCTCCACAGGACGATTTTCGCTTGTATTTGAAAATACATTGTATGCAATGGCTGGTTCGGGCCTTCCTCTAACTGTTCCGATGCATCGAAGTTTGGTAGTATTACTTGGACACTTGGCCTGGGTTGTCGTTGGTAGTGCCATCCTAGCTGGGGTATTAAGCCCGAAGCCATTCTTTGGGGGTGGATGGATGAAGGCACCCACAATTGATGATTCGGTCAAAGACAAAAAGAGATTGAAGACGAGAGTCCTTCGACCTTATCGGTGGTACACAAATAAATGGGATACGTACTGGCTCTGGTGGACAATAGGTGGATACTTTGTATCTGCATGGCTCTTTAACATTGCTGACTTTGTGAATCAAATTGTATTACCTCCGTACTTATTCGCACAACAAGCGGAGGGCGTTGTGTCTCAGCTGATCAATCCTGAGAATAATGATTTTCTTGCATCACTTGTGGGTTATATCGCACCTTGTCTGAGCGCACCGTGGTGGGAAGAAGTTCTATATCGTGGTTATTTGCTTCCTGCTCTGGGTCTATTCATGGGTTTCTGGCCAAGTGTTTTCGTCAGCGGAATACTGTTCTCGGTTCACCATATGAATCTCATGGGAGCAATACCTCTGATGGTACTCGGCTGGTTATGGGCTGCCTTGTATGCGAAATCTGGAAATCTACTTGTTACGATGTTGATTCATGGGATGTGGAATAGCCGAGTATTTCTTGGAAGTTGGTTAGGACTCTAAACTTCTTAAATACTTTTGTCATTTCTATTTCTCACACAAATTACGACCGCCGACAATGAGTCGCCGTCGGTCGCCATCCTCACGATGCTTCACCACGGCCAAGCCGCTTCCTTCACGAATTCACCTCCTCACCACTCACTGCCGACGCGATGATGCTGCGATAAAGATGGGCACTCTGCTTCGGTATACGCTCCTGTGTCGCATAATCCACATAGACAAGCCCAAATCTCTTCTCGTAGCCATATGCCCATTCAAAGTTGTCAAGAAAAGACCAGGCAAAGTATCCATCGACTGGTACGCCTGCATCTCGTGCCCGACCTACCGCAGCAATATGACCACGGAAGTAGTTTTGCCGCTCAGCATCGTCAATTACACCATTCTTGTCTGGTGCAGTGCCATATGCTGCACCATTTTCTGTAATGATGATTGATTTTGGACTGTAGTTGTCACGCAGGTCAATAAGAAGCTTCTCGAGCGCATCGGGGACAACCTCCCAGCCCATCTCTGTCATCACTCCAGTCGAGTGCACCGTCACTGGCAAATTGTCTGTGGACTTCTCGTCGCGTATGATCGCACGGCTGTAGTAGTTAATACCGAGGAAGTCGGTCTCAACCGATATCGTCTCCATGTCACCAGGCTCGACGAACGGATGCGGACCCTCCTCTGGCAGCACCTTATCACGCTTATAGTCGACCACCTTATCAGCGGGGTAGTCACGTCCAAATATCGGATCCAGGTACCAGCGGTTGAAAGAACCATCGAAGGAACGTGTCGCCTCGAGGTCCACCACACTATTTGAAGCACAATGAGCAGGGCAGAGATTGAGCGTTATTCCTACTACCGCACCTGGACTATTGGCACGAATTATCGGCACCGCCATCCCGTGTGATACCAACAAATGATGTGCCACTTGAAGCGAAATGCCAATGTCTTTTATACCGGGTGCGTGCTCGCCAGTACCATGACCTAGATGCGCTATGCACCAGGGCTCATTGTGCGTGACCCAGTATTTCACACGGTTACCAAAATGACGCGACACTATCTCTACATAGTCAACAAACGCGTCCATCGTCGAACGGACACGCCATCCACCCTCATCTTCAAGTGCCTGTGGCAGGTCCCAGTGATAAAGCGTTATCATGGGTTCGATGCCTCGTTTAATCAGTCCATCGACCAGCATACTGTAAAATGCAATACCCAACTCATTTACAGGACCTCGGCCTGTAGGCATAACTCTCGACCATGCGATTGAGAATCGATAGCTCTTCACCCCCATCCAAGCAAGAAGATCTAGATCTTTCTCCCAGAGGCGGTAGTGATCACAGGCAACATCTCCATTCGTTCCATCGGCGATTTTACCATGCGTTGCACAGAATGTATCCCAGATACAAAGACCACGTCCATCAGTTGACGTTGCACCCTCGATCTGGAACGACGACGTCGCAACTCCCCAGAGAAAGTCTTTGGCTGTCCACATGGCCTACCAATCCAAGTGGTTGTCGGTTTCGTTCTCTCTGCCTCCCCTTGGTACTATGGTACCGACAGTAGATTGTGGTCTAGGCAGCAGAGCCTTACCAAATGCCTCAGTCTTCATCCAAGTATTGCATCGTCGGACAATATCTAGATACAACACCATGATGTCATTTTCATTTGGCGGGTTCATTGAAACAAACCCAAAAGAGAGGCAAAAACTCACATAGTGCAATGTCCACGAGACTATGGCGAGGTTAAGGGTGATATCGCACTTTATTGTGATATTCTTCAGTTGCGCCGATGCCTTTTCACCTCCTCCGCATAAAGCATTACATGGAACGAATCTTTATGGCATTAAAGGATTTCGTTCGTGGTTTGACTCAGTTTTCCCATCTGCTTTAACAATAATCCACCCCGATACACCAGATTTCCAACCTGAAGTATTTGATCATGTCCTTATCGATGCTAATCAGTTTCTCCATCAGACACTACGAAGAGCATATAATATTAGAGCAAAACGGTCGTCTGCTGGGCAACAACAGCTTGACGATGATATAACTGAGCATTCGCTTCTATTATTTATCAAAGAGTTAAACCGCATCACAACAACGACTGCAATACCACGTAAAAGTCTTGTCATTGCAATCGATGGATCACCAGGTGCGGCCAAGCTTGACAGGCAAAGGAGGCGTAGGTATTCAATATATAAAAGAGCAGAAGCACAAGAACGGCAAATAGAAGTATTGAGACATAGAGGTTGGAGAGATAATGATTTCGGATTTTCTAATAATGGTAATAAAAAGAATAGCAATACTCCAGGACAAAAGCACGAGAGAGAGCGTGTTACACTCAACATTACGCCAGGAACTGCATTCATGGATAGAGTTACTGATGCACTGCTATATTGGGCATGGCAACATGTTTCCCGTTATCCACGCGTTAAGATATATATTAGCCCAAGCTCTGTACACGGAGAGGGGGAAGTAAAATTGCTCGATTGGATAACGTTTGGTCAGAAGCCATTTCCTTCTCCCCAGAATAATCGAGTGAATGTTAGAAAGAATGAGACTTTAGCTTTTCTTGGCGGTGATTCGGATCTTGTTTTAATGGGCCTAGTTGTACCACCATCGATAACACACAATATACACGTAATTTTGCCAGGAGGTAAGGGTGAGAGCTTGGTTGCATCAATATGGGAAACTACTCGGATTATGGCCGACATGATCGAGGGGACTGCAACATATGGTGCCAAGAAAACAAAGAAGAATATCAAGAGACAACGATTACTAACTCTGAATCAAATCAATCAGGTCAGAATTGATACCACGCTGCTTGTAATTTTGAATGGTAATGACTATCTTCCAAAATTGAAGGGATGCAGGGCAGGGTTTGATTCATTCTTCCCAAATTATTTGGATCTTGTGCAATCCTCGATGGACAAGCAAAGTGACAACAACAACGACAACGACTCGTTTATGATTAATTTAGATGAACATGGCGAGCTGCAGATGAATGTCAAATTTGCCATCAAGTTCTTTCGCTCACTTACATCTCAAGTTCAAACCACATCATATGATGACAATATTGGAGACAGCTCAGCATCGTTGCAATCACAGCTTGGATATCTGAACAATCTGGTTGATTCAAGGATATTCCCTGGTCCGATCGAATTCAATACAATTGCCCGACAGGACTCGTTCTTTCCAAAACGTGTTCTCACTGAGACATTTACCGATGGAATGGAAGTTATGAGGTTGAAAATAGGAATTTTCCCAGCCAATTTTGTTGCGTCAACAAATACCACTGCATTAGCAAATGAAGAGATAGCAATAACCTTTTTGAGCGGTGATGATCAAGGCCATGGCGTAATATTCCGTGCGATACGAACAGCTGGAAATGGTCGAGCATATCTTTTCGAAGTTCCTCGTAGGCAGAATAACTCCATCAAGAGCACCAAAGAGAGACTTGCACGTCTAGCTTTGGAAGAAATATTCGGCATCGATAATGTGGATGCATTGTTTGAAGGGAACGATTACAACAATGACGATGACGAATGCGACCTAGGAATAATCGACAGTGTACAACAAGGGCAAGCAAAAGCTGATGCCGCATGTTACCTTGGTGGATTACTTTGGAATCTAGAAACTTATCTGAATGGTTGCTGTGTAGATTATGGCTATGACTATGGCAGTCGCGCATCTCCTATGCCTTTTGAATTAGTCCAATACTTAGAAACCATCGACAAGCAGGGAAAGCACAGAGTTACCCGCTCCGATTTGATTGGTCAGACCATCTCTGCACCGATAAGTGATGGGCTCTCTTGTTTGGCAGCAGTGCCGCCCCAAGCTTGGCACATTGTTCCCGATCCATATAGCTTGCTTGTTCAGCCAGATCGGCAAAAAAGCTTTGACGATATGTACAATAGCTGTTTTCATCCTGATACCAGGGTGTTTGATATTGAGAGTTTTTCTCGAAAATGTTTAGCAGAGCTGGCAGCAATTCAACCAGAAAGGAAAGTTATTTCTGGTGAAAGCGGCAGTTCGAATGGCAGACGTATTCAAGTGGGTAACCAGTTCTGGACAGTCTTGTCGCGTTCGAGTGTTCCTCTTACGGACCCTTTTGAGCCACCAAGACCATTCTCTGATAGAATTCCTAAATTGCGGAAGAACTCAAAGATAAAAGCAACCAAGATCCCTGTCAAAACTCAAATAGAACGTCTACAAAGCACGACAATAATCAACACGTCTGCAAATGAGGAATCCGAGGAAAGGGACAATGTCACTAGAATCCAAGGGTCTGTTCATGACATTCAATACAAGACAGCCTTTAAACAGCGGTCTTCGCGTCTCGGAAGATGATGCTGAGGCGCCGTCCCCGTATCACATTAATACACGTATTTTCGCATAACTGTTTGTCTTCCATTTCCATAAATTCATATGTTGCGTTTGAAGGTAGTAGCTCGTGAGTATAAGAGTATCGGCTCATCCCCGAGAGAACATAGAGGGATAATCTAGGGAGGTATATATCCACGTAACCATTGGAATCGTCGACCTTTGCGTTACTTTCCCACTCCTCTGCTGACGGCTTTAGTCGCATGATAGAATCAGAAAGAAGAGATATACCCGCAACAATCCCCCCTGAAAATTTGATGGAATCAACATGCGCAGTAAGTTCACCGTTTGCAGATAGATCGATTGCGTGACACGGAAGCCAACGTATGCTGTTGGTAGATGAAGAATGATCGTTTAATTGGTGATTTTCGAGGTGCCTGCGAGTTTTTTCAATCACTTTCACATACGGCGGCACATACACTCCAGTGTCAACATGCTCCACATCATTCTGTCGAGGAAACTGATCATCCGGCGTTGGAAGTTCCACCTCTCTGTATTGTTTAATGACTGCATCCCAATGCCCATCCTCAAACCGTCGGCGTTTTAACCGACGACCGGCCTCCTCTATCATTGCCCTCCCTTCATCTTCTGTGAGGAAATGAGGATAAACAACTGCGGACGACGCATCAAATCCATCCGGCGCATTCTGGATATTGACGAATCTACGATCGGCAACTGCTGAAAGAAGGCGACGTCCGACTTTGCAAACGGCGCCTCGCCGGAATAATGACATCGTCCTCGAGAGTCTCCTGTAGAACATTTGAGCTTAATTGGCAAGGTGTGAAAGTGCAAGCTGGAAATAGAACCTACTCAACACCTGACGGATTACGTTTAATATCAAAAGTAGTTTAGCTGGCTATTAATAAGTAATGGTCTACCTGAAACTCAATAGTAACACTATCGCCTGACCCACTGGGGAGACTTCCGTGCCTTAACTCTACCCACCTTCTTACGTTCAACCTTTCGTGGATCACGCGTCATGAACCCCTGTCGCTTCATTGGTGGCCGGTAGTCCGGATTATACTTCTCCAGCGCACGTGCTAGCCCTAAACGAACCGCCCCTGCCTGGCCAGTCAAACCTCCCCCCCGAACGACGGCAGTGACGTCGAATTTACCACAGGTTTGAGAGGCAACGAATGGACCAAGGATGTGATCTCGATGAGTCTCACGTGGGAAGTAGGTTAGAAAATCCTTCCGATTAATAACAATTTCTCCATCTCCCGGCTGGACCCAAACTCGTGCCTGTGCCGCCTTTCGTGATCCACGTCCATATGCCCGCCCCCGTTCATCAATTTCTGATACACGAACTGGTGGACGAGCGTTCGCTACCCATCGTTTCTTCTGTGCCTCCTTCGCTCGCATCGCCTCGAGTGCATCTCGTGATTCTTGTGTCCCGTCGTACAGCCACCATGTTGCCTCCTCTTCTTCCTCGGCCTTGCGTCGGTCCATTGGGTCGAGATATGTTTTGCTTTCGGGCTCGTCCTTCCATTGAGCATCATCATCGTCATCGTTGTAGTCGGCCTGATATAGGGATACGGCGTGAATGCGGAGCATGCTCTTCCTATCCGATGGCGACGAAGAAGAGAAAAATCGCGAGCTACGAAGATTGATGGCGAATATTAATGATGATGATGACGATGGTGCATGGTAGAGACGGATCATGCTCTTCCTATCCGATGATGACGAATATGACTCTTCTGCCAACGACGACGCATTACCAAATACACAACCTGGTCCTTTCCAACAGACTCGACGGAGCGCTAGTAGCGATCCTCTCGCAGCGGCGGCCATCTCAATTTTTTTTTAAGGACCAAGTAGATTAGGCATTGTCCGCAGGCGGGGAGCCTTTTTCCTACTTTCGGACTTCAGGACTTTGTGTAATATGTAATTATGTGCTACATACTCTTGAGTACTGCACCTCGTCCGCACGCATGATTTTGATGTTT
>Ga0247831_1003190_pt1 | contig 24568 bp, 19 predicted proteins | sample LaCruzMarch2015__9_FD_192406 | JGI IMG/M metagenome (GOLD analysis project Ga0247831, IMG submission 192406) | Freshwater microbial communities from meromictic Lake La Cruz, Castile-La Mancha, Spain - LaCruzMarch2015_1m | ecosystem: Environmental > Aquatic > Freshwater > Lake | place: Spain...
CAGCGGTGACAGCGAGCGCTCCTGCGAGTCCTTTACATTAAAGCTCAGCCAGGGACGCCCACCTGGACCGCCGAGAATGACATCCGCACCCGATCGGTTCACGATGGTCACCGTGGCCGTCATCGGCTCCTGGGAAATGTAATTGATGCGGTCCAGCTTCAACGACACCTCATATTGCGCAAAGGCAGGCAGAGCAGTGAGCAGGGCGGCGAGAATGAAAAAGGCGCGGAACATATGTGGTGCGTTATAGCACCGAGGCGGGAAAGTCGGAAGTGCAAAGTCGAAAGACGCACCCAGTTCCCACACCCGCCTTTCGACTTCCGACTTGCACCCCTGCCCGCCAGCGTGCAATGCCCAAGTCCCGCATGTCCCCGCAGCAAGAAATCAACCGCCGCCGCACCTTCGCCATCATCTCCCACCCGGATGCGGGAAAGACCACGCTCACGGAGAAGCTGCTGCTCTACGGCGGTGCGCTTGCTTTGGCAGGGTCGGTGACGGCGCGCAAGAACCAGCGTGCGACGACTTCTGACTGGATGGAGCTGGAAAAGCAGCGCGGTATTTCGGTCAGCTCGACGGTCCTTCAATTTGAATACAAAGGCAGCGTGGTGAACCTGCTGGACACGCCGGGGCACAAGGACTTCAGCGAGGACACCTACCGCGTGCTCACGGCGGTCGATGCCGCCATCATGGTCATTGACGCCGGTAAGGGGATCGAGAGCCAGACCCGCAAACTGTTTGAGGTTTGCCGTCGTCGTGGCGTGCCGATCTTCACCTTCATGAACAAGCTGGATCGCCCGGCGCGCGAGCCACTGACGCTGCTTGATGAGCTGGAGACCGTGCTTGGTATCGGTGCCTGTGCGATGAACTGGCCGCTCGGTCTTGGCCAGCGTTTTCGGGGCGTTTACGACCGAATGAAGAAGGAGGTGCACCTGTTCCAACGCACCGTGCACGGAGCGTATCAGGCACCGGTGGAAGTCGGCAGCTTGCAAGATGACTACGTGCGCGAGAACACGGACTCGGATGCTTTGGAGCAGTCAATCCTGGAGCTAGAAATGCTGGAAGGTGCGGGCCATGCCTTTGATCGACGCAAGGTCGAGCGCGGTGAGCTGACACCCGTGTTCTTCGGCAGTGCGAGCAACAACTTCGGCGTGCAACTGCTGCTGGACGGCTTCCTCGACCTTGCTCCCCCCCCCGCCCCGCGCATGGCTGGGGATCGCATCATTGAGCCTGAGACCCCCGGCTTCTCGGGCTTCGTCTTCAAAATCCAGGCGAACATGGACCCACGTCATCGCGACCGCATGAGCTTCGTGCGTATCGTGAACGGCAAGTTCGAGCGCGACATGTCAGCCATCAACACGCGCACCGGCAAGAGCGTGCGCTTGGCGAACTCGCAGAAGCTGTTTGCGCAGGATCGTGAGACGGTTAACGAAGCCTGGGCTGGCGACGTGGTCGGCTTGGTGGGCAATCAAGACTACCGCATCGGCGACACGCTGAGCAATGATGGCACGCTGAAGTTCGACGAGATTCCGCGCTTCCCGCCGGAAGTCTTTGCCTACATTCACAATCCGAGCACCGCGCACTACAAGCGCTTCCGTGAGGGCTTGGACCAACTGCTCAGCGAAGGCGTGATTCAGCAGTTCTCCATGCCGCAAAGCTTGTCACGCATCCCCTTGTTAGGCGCCGTGGGGCCATTGCAATTCGAAGTCGTGCAGTATCGCCTGCAAGCTGAATACAACGCCGAAAGTCGCCTGGAGACCGCGCCCTGGAATATCCTTCGCTGGATGCATGCTCCGGAGAGTGTCGTCATGCCAGACGGACTAGCCATTGGCAGCGGGATGACCACCGCGATTGATGAACTAGGCCGTTGGGTAGTGCTGTTCGACAGCCCGTGGGCTCAGCGTTACTTCGAACAGCGCAATCCTGACGTGCTCCTGCTGGAGTTGCCGGAGTAATGGCAGATGGCCTCTGTGAGGCCGGGCCTGATGCGCTTCGCCCGTCATGCTGATGTAGGAAGCAGCGCGCCTCCGGGGTCATAACCCAAGCTACAACCGAATAAAAAAGGCAGGCCCTCACGGACCTGCCTTTCTCAATTTTCACCTTCAGGGCCTCACTTCTTGAACGGGCTCAGCGCCATCACTTTCAGGGCCTCGAACAAGGCGAGCGTAGCGTCTTTCGGGCCAGCCAGCTTGATCACGATCGGACCCGCGTCGTCCATGGGAATCAGCGCGCCTATGAGCGCGTAGTTGTCCTGTGCGCCCTGGCCCGAGAAGGGATCGGTGTAAGTGCCCGTGCCCTTGAACAGAGTCACTTTCTTACCACCCGCGTCAGCTTCCTCTGTCTTCACGTCGACCTCACCACTCAGCTGAGCCTTCCAGCGAGTGACGTTGCTTTCGACATCACCACCGAAGTGGAAGAACACCGCGTTCACCGGCTTGTCCTGACCAGCGACAGCGATTTCGAGCTGGGCCTTCCGCATGGAACTGGAGGGCTCCACAGCTTTCCAGCCCGCAGGCACGGCGAACTTCAGGCCACTGACATCAATGTCTTCAGCGTTGACGAAAGTGGATAAACAAAGGCAAAGAGCAAGAGCGAGGCGCTTCATAATGTGAGGGGGGGAATGAAAATTACTGAGTAACCTTGAGCACGCCTTTCATCATCACGGCATGGCCGGGGAACGTGCAGAAGAATGGATAGTCACCGGGATCCATCGGGGCGATGAATTCGGCTTCGGCAGTCTGACCAGGTTGGGCGAACTTGGTGAAGGCCAGCACATCTGGCGACTCAGGCACGTAGGCCTTCTCCATGCCCTTGGGATCGGTCAGCATGGTCATGGCAGCAGCCATCACCTTGGCGTCAGCACCCACTTTGCAAACCACGATGTTGTGCGGCTGCGGCACCATCGAGCCCGTGTTGTTCATGATGAGCTTGGCCTTGGAACCGGCTTTCACGGTCAGCTCGTTTTTGTCGTAAGCCAACGGAGTGGCGGGGTTGGCGCTGGGCTTCAATTCCAGAGCGACGGGGGCATCTTGGGCGCGCAAGACGGGAGCAAACGCCAGTACGGCGAGCAGGAGAACGGTGCGTGGGGTCATGTTTTTGATGAGGTTCCAGTTTTGGGGTTGGTTGGGAGAGGCAGCAATCGAGTGGCGGACCCACCTTCTTGCAACACATTTTACGTTCCACGAATGGCTCCGAATACACCAAAAACAAGGCAAGGATTTCCCTCTTTGAGGCGTAACATTGTGCATGGCTACCCCCCCAAATTCAGCCGTTACCCCGAAACGCCGCGCCTTTCTGCGCGGACTGGGCACGCTCATGGTGCTGCCGACCCTGGAGGCGTTCTCGCCACGCAGCTTCGCCGCTCAGAAGGCAGCTGCTGCCGCCTCCCCACTGCGTATGGCGTTTCTGTATGTGCCCAATGGCGTGAGCGTCGAGCAGTGGTTCCCGACCGGCGTGGGCACGGACTACCAGCTCGCACCATCGCTCAAGGCCCTGGAGGCGCATCGTAACGACTTCAGTATCATCACCGGTCTGGCCCATGACAAGGCGCGCTCCAATGGCGACGGCGCAGGCGACCATGCAAGGTCGAACGCGACTTTCCTGACCGGCATTCAGGCCAAGAAGACGGCAGGTTCTGACATCAGCCTGGGCATCTCAGTCGATCAGTTGGCAGCAGAAAAGCTTGGCCACCTCACCAAGCTGTCCTCGCTGGAACTCAGCACTGATGGCGAGCGCAGCGCGGGGCGTTGTGACTCAGGCTATAGCTGCGCCTACCAGTTCAATTTGTCGTGGAAGAATGAAACCACGCCGATGGCTCCTGAGATGGACCCACGGCTAGTCTTCGAGCGCTTGTTCGGCATGGGTGCCTCTGGCGGCAGACCTCAGGATGCTAGGCGTCGCCGCATCCTGCACAAGAGTGTGATCGATACCGTCATGGATGATGCGCGCACGCTGCAAGGCAAAGTCACAGCTGCCGACAAGGCCAAGCTGGATGAGTATTTCACGGCGGTGCGCGACATCGAACAACGCATCGAGCGTGCGGAAAAGATGACCAAGGCCTTGCCCAAGGGTATCCAGGCTCCCACGGGCGTGCCTGAGACTTTTGAGGAACACATCAAATCCATGTTTGATCTGTTGGCCCTCGCTTTCCAGACCGACAGCACACGCATCGCCACCTTTGGCCTCTCGCACGACGGCAGCAATCGCAGCTTTGCCGACATCGGCGTGCCCGAGGGCCATCATCAGCTCTCGCATCACCAGAAGGACCCTGACAAGCTGCGCAAGCTAGCGCTGATCGACCAGTTCTATGCTAAGCAGTTCGGCTATTTCCTGGGCAAACTAAAGGCGACCAAGGACAGCGACGGCACCAACTTACTGGACAACAGCATGATCGTTTATGGCAGCGCCATCAGCGATGGTGACCGTCACAACCACGATCACCTGCCTGTCATTGTCGCCGGTCGTGCTAAGGGCATGATGACCCCAGGCCGCCACATCGCGCTAGCCCAGGAAACGCCGATGACCAATCTTTACCTGTCCATGCTAGACCGCCTCGGCGTGCCTGCCGAGCGGATTGGAGATAGCACGGGGCGATTGGAGGGGATTTAAGCTGGATGTCCCGGCGTCGGTGTTCACGGTTCAGCGTGCAAGACACAACTGGACACGGTAGAGAGTGAACACCGAACGCTGATGGCCCTTACGGCACCAGCGCCGCCTTGCTGCCACCGCACCAGAGCATTTTCTCCGTGCGAACATACAAGCGACCATCACCAATCGCCGGAGAGGCATTGATCGGGCTGTCGAGCTTCGTGGCGGACAATTGCTCGAACTTGCGCCCGGCCTTCACAACGATCACGTCGCCCTGCTGGCTGCCACAGAAGACCTTGCCATCGCCGGCCACAGGGCTGCTGAAGAACTTGCTGCTACCTGCGCTGCCGTTCAAACGCTCTTCATAGACTAGCTCGCCCGTTTTGTAGTCGAGGCATTTCAAGATGCCGCCGTCGCCCACCAGATACATCAGACCATCCATCACCAGCGGCGAAGGGACGTAAGGCAGACCTTTGCTGAAAGCGAAGTTGACCGGATCCGGCTTTCCATTTTTCAGATCAAGCGCCGCAAATTCCTTCACGCCGCCCCCCGTGCCGAAGGTGCAGAAGTAGCGATCATTGCTGAGCACGCCCGATCCGAGGCTACGTTGGCTGTAGCCGGGATTGTGCTGCCAGTTGATCTTGCCGGTCTTGGTGTTGATGCCCATCACGCCGCTGGCGTTGTTGGTGCAGATGAACTCACGTTTACCATCCCCCAATTCATGCACCACTGGCGTGGAGAAGGTATTTAAGCAGTTCGGAAGGTCCAGCTTCCAAGCCTGTTTGCCAGTTGCTGCATCGAGTCCCACGATGCAGGCCTGCCATTTTTGCTGCTCAGGGTCCTCGGTGTACACCTTGCCATCGCGCTGCCAGTCGAACTCGCTGCGAACAACCATGATGCCGTCAGCCACCACCGGCGAAACACCGGTGCCGTGCTCGTGTATGTAGTTGGCCACATGCTCGTTCTTCCATAGCAGCTTGCCATCATGACTGAGGGCCAGCGCTTGGATCGTGGTGCCCGTGCTCCAGTTGATGTAAATGCGGGTGTCATCGATGAAGGGTGAGCTACTCGCGAAGCTATTGAAGTTGTGCTTCTTGTGCTCCTGGTAGGCCTCCTCGTGCCGCCACAGTTCCTTGCCATCCTTGGCACTCAGCGCGACGACGCCGTGCTTGCCAGGGGAAGTTTCCGCAGTGACCACAACCATGTCTTTCCAGAGAACCGGCGACGACCACCCCTTGCCAAGCTCGACCTTCCACATAGTCGATGCTTCATCGAACGTCGCAGGCAAGCCCGTCGTTTCGGCCACGCCCGTGCCATTGGGACCACGGAAGCGCGACCAGTCTGCGGCGGTAGCGAGTGATGTGAGAGCAAGAATGACAACGAGGGACAACTTCATAAAAAAACGAGAGTGAGGGACGAAACCGGGAATCTCAAAACAACTGTTCAGCCCTGGGATTTCTTTCCAGCTAGGCGAGCCGATTCGCCACATCCTTGGCAAAGTAGGTCAGAATCATATCCGCACCGGCTCGGCGGATGCCAATCAGCGACTCCTGAACCACCTTGGCCTCGTCCAGCCAGCCCGCAGCAGACGCGGACTTGATCATCAAAAACTCACCGCTCACCTGATAGGCAGCGATGGGCAGGGCCGTGTGTGCACGCAGTTGACAAATGATGTCGAGATAGGGACCGGCAGGCTTGACCATCAAAATATCAGCGCCTTCCGACTCATCCAGGGCCGCCTCGCGCAGCGCTTCGCGGGCATTCGCTGGGTCCATCTGGTAGGTCTTCTTGTCGCCCGCCTTGGGCGCTGAGTCCAAGGCACCACGGAAGGGCCCATAGTAGGCGCTGGCATACTTGGCCGTGTAGCTCATGATCGACACATCCTGAAAATTTTCGTCATCCAAGGTCTCGCGAATCGCATAGACACGGCCATCCATCATATCACTCGGAGCCACGATGTCGGCCCCGGCTTCGGCATGGCAGAGCGCTTGACGGCACAGCACATCCACCGTGTCATCGTTAACGATGCGGCCATCGGCAGCCACTAGACCATCATGCCCGTCGCTGTTGTAAGGATCCAGCGCCACATCCGTGATGACCGTCAGTGAGGGGAAGGATTGCTTCAGCGCCTGAATCGCGCGCGGCACCAGTCCCGCAGGGTTGTAGCATTCCTCGGCGCTCGATGACTTCAGCTTGTCGGCGATCTTTGGGAACAGCACCACCGCTGGAATGCCCAGGGCATGAGCTTCGCCTGCTTCTTTGACCAGGCTGTCTAGACACCAGCGCTTGCAGCCTGGCATGGAGGCGATGTTGTCATTCTTGCGGCCTTCTTGGATGAATAGAGGATAAATCAAGTGCCCCGGGGTCAGCTCCGTCTCGCGCACCAGATCACGGATGCCGGCAGACTTGCGATTGCGACGCGGGCGATGGGGAAGTTGCAGAGACATACCGCCAGTTTTGCCACAGACCGCGCGCGAGAGCGAGTGCATTTGTTTCGCAGCTCGGGATTCGAGTTTCAAAGGATTCGACCTTTCCAGTCGTAACGGTAGTCTACCGCCGCATGACCACCGAAGCCCTCAGCTTTGACCCCATCGCCGCCCGCGTGCAGACACGGGTGTTGCTGCGTCGCTGGCTCGGGCTTTTGGCACTGACCTTATGGCCTGCGGGCGCAGTGTTTATGGTGGTCGCGGTGCTGCGTTGGTTCACCGAGGTGGGGGCTTGGCTTCCTTGGCTGGCCTTGATCGCGTGGCTCGGTGGCACTGCGTTTTGGGGTTTTCGCCGCAAGCCTGGCAAGTATGAGGCGCTGGCACTCTGGGACCAAACACAGAATCGCAGCGAGGCCTTCGCTGCCGCATGGTGGTTCGAACAGTTGCCGCAGAAGACTGTGCTTCAGCAGCGCCATCTCGAAGCTCAGGCTGCGCATCTTGGCGCTGCCACGCAACAACTTGCAACGGACCTGCCCCTGCCGCTGCACCGCTGGCTGTGGGTAGCTCCTGTGCTGGCATTGATCGGTATGGCAGCTTCCACCTTTCGACCGCTGCCCGTGGGTGACATGGCCTTGGATGAAGCCATGAAGCAAGCTGCCGCGCATGAGGCTCAGCAACTGGCGCAGAATGATTGGCAAAAGAAAAAGATGGAAGGCCTGACCGATGAAGAAGCCAAGGCCTTGGACAAGTTGAAGCAGGATGTGAAGGGCAGTGCCGAGGATCTGGAAAAAGGCGGTGCGGGCACGGCGCGCGAGTTGCTCAGTGATTTGGAAAAGCGTGCCCGCGATGCTGAGAAGCTGGCGCAGCGTCTGGGCGATGACAAAGATGCCTGGGCCTCCGATGCGATGATCGCTGAGCTGCGAAAGCATGCGGATACCGCTGATCTTGGTGATGCGGCAGCGAACAAGAATGCCACGCAGACAGGGAAGGCTGCGCAAGATTTGGCTGCGCATTTAAAGCAACCGCAACTGCCCATCGAAGCCCGCGACCGGCTCAATGATACTTTAAAGGAAGTGCAAAAAGTTGCCGTGCCTGATGATCGTCAGCGCTCGGTCGGCACGCATGTGCTGGCAGCTGGCGATGAACTGGCCAAGGCCAACCTAACCGCTGCGGCAGCGGAGTTTGAAAAGCTCGCGGATAAGATGCGCGACCAAGCGCAGCGCGAGCAGACACGCAAGGAACTGGAAAAGCTTGCGCAGCAACTCCGCGATGCCGGCAGCCGCATCGCGGGTCAACAAGGCGGCGGCATGAAGCCCATGCAGGGCGCTGGCGAACAAGCTCAAGCCCAGCAAGCCGCGCAGATGCAAGGCCAGAACAGCCAGGCCCAGCAAGCGCTGCAACCACCAGGTTTGAACCAGCAGAGTCAGCCGCAGCAAATGATGATGCAACAACCGCCGCAAGGCACGGGCACAGGTCCGCAACAGCAGATGAGCGTGGTCCAGGGGCAGCCTCAAAATGGACAGCAAGGCCAGCAGGGGCAGGGGAATCAGAATCGGCCGATGTTGTTCGCCCCCGTTCCAGGAGCCAAAGCTGACCAGCAGTCTTCGGCGATGATCATGGCTCCTAACCTGCCCCAGGACCCGAGCAATGCCACAACGATGGCAGGCCCCGGTGGCCCAAGCCCCGGCGCGGGCAAGGCCAAACTAGACGCGGGCAAAACAGCTCAGACAAAGGCCGACGGCTCCTCCGTGGTCAATGCCAAGTCAGGCAATGAAGGAGCGAGCAGCACCCGCAGCATCGACGGTGGCATCAAGCAAGAGTCCGCTGCTCGAACCGCCCAGGAGACCAGTGTGGACTTCATCAACGAGCAAGAAGCCGCGCTGGATGACGCCGCCCTACCACCGCAACGCCGCGAGCAAGTGCGCCGCTATTTCGGTGAGTTGCGGAAGCGCTTTGAAACGAAGTAAGGAGCCTCGAGTGCCTTGGTTCGTGGTTGTTTTGTTCCCCAGCTTGCAGGACACTAGCAGACAGTCTCTCTGACCAAAAACCGAGCACACAGAACTCATCACCTCCCTCGCCCCGTGCTTCGACTTCTCGCCATCCTCACGCTCGCTTCGGCTATGCTTCGCGCAGAGACGATTACGACGCGAGACGACGCTGTGGGCCGCTCGCTGAATCAATGGGCCACAGAGGAGACGGCGGCTGGATTCTCGGGCTTGCAGTATGAGAATCGCGATGGCGATCACTCACCGCTGCCCGATATTTACAAACGCCTCAACCGGGTGTTGCCCTCGCCTGACGAGGTCAAGGAAGCACGCGATAAAGGCTTCCCCAATCAGCTGCGCAAGCTGCCGACGATTGGGAATTGCAGCATGTCGGGCACGCCTGACACCATCGGCAGCCTGCCGCGCACCATGTTCATGCATCCGCTGGGGCATGAGATTCTGTCGGCTCAGTATGCGGCGAACAACTTCTTCGTTTTCCCCGAGCATCTGGATCACGATCCCGGTGCTAATGGCGTGGGCGGCTGGGGCGACTTGTTCCCTGTCAACCACCCTGGCGTGCTAATCACGCAGGGGTCCTCGGGCTCTGACATGCCCTTCGTGATGGCTTTGCTTGCCACCGCTGCCGCGCTGCGCCCCGAGGTGCAGCAGCATGTCATTCGCCATGGTGTGCTGATGCCCACGCTGCAAGCCCTGCTGCGCCAGAGCAGCACGCAGGTGCAGAATGAAAGGGATTACTTCACAGGCCGAGCACACCCTGTGGTGTTTGATCCGGCCTCGCTAGACGAGTTAAAGATGATCACGTCCGCTCAGGTGATGTCCATGCTCTCCGTGCCGCCGGTGGCCCGACTGCGATTGCTCTCGGCCCCTTCTCCACGGCCAGGGATTGACTTCTTTGAGCCTGCGTCCGTCACGCAAGAGGGGCTGGGGGCGCAGCCATCCTGCATTGCGCGAGTCTATCGCAGCACTGCGGAGGCGGAGGACTTGCACTTGTCGGCGGAAGGTAGCAGTGATCCTGGTGGGAAGCCGCTGACCTATCAATGGGTGCTGCTGCAAGGCGATCCTGCGCGTGTGCAGATCATGCCGAATGAAGACGGCACACAGGCAACCATTCGGGTGCGCTGGCATCCGCCCTTGCTTGCAGCGTCGGGCATTCGGACGCATCGGATGGACATCGGCTTGTTCGCCAGCAATGGCCTGTCGTGGTCCGCCCCTGCGATGCTGTGCGTGGCGATGAATCCAAACGAGCGACGCTTCTTTGATGACAAGGGACGGCTAACGGAGATCCACTATGAAGCGGGTAATCCTGAACTCGGACTGCCCACCCAGGACGACGATCCGCGCTGGCAGGCTTTCAGCAAGGCCTTGAACAATCAGCCGCTACTCTCAGTGGCATTGAAGCAGCCCTTCGCTGCGTCCACGCGCACCGGGGCCATGCAGATCATCGACTTTTTCGCGGATGATCCGCAGTTCTTTATCCGGCATCAGGCCAAACTGCTGCCGCTGGCTACGAAATCATCCAAGACCACCGCCTTGACCGACCTGCGCACTGAACTGAAACGCCTGACCAGCATAGGTGTGCTAGTCGAATCCGCCGATGGTGATTTCACCACCGCCAATGCGGCCACCGCGCTGACCGAGGCGGATCGCTATTACCTGCGCCAGCTTCACCTGACCGTGCTCAGCCAAGTGCTGCTGCCGGGTTTCCTGGAGCGCTCCCCGGCACCGCTGTTCGTCGATCCCCGTCTGTCGATGCCAAAGGCTTGGCGCGATGTGTATCACTACGATGCCGAGGGCAAGCGCACGGGTTGGACACGCCACGGCGAAGGTCGCACTTGGAATTTCGACTCGAATGGACGCTTAATGGTCAATGATCAGCCGGTGCCAGTCGCTTACCGCGTGGAAGGCCGCCAACTGCTTTTTGACACAGTGCCGTTGAATGCAAAATAGCAGTTGTTATTGACCTGGGGCAGAGCACCTTCACCCTCCAAGTTTTTCTTTCCCATCATGCCCCCTCCAAGACGTTCAAATTCAGGCAATCGCGGCGGTTCCCGTGGTCGTGGCCGTGGTGGTCGCGGCGGTTTTTCATCTCGCCCCGCACAGAAGCCCGATGAACCCCAGGGACGTGGCCGTCATGGCGACACTGCTGAGAAAGAAGAAGCCGTCGAGCTTGATGGTGTCGTCAGCGCCGTGCTCGCAGGCACCATGTTCCGTGTGAAGCTGACTAACGATCACGAAGTGCTCGCTCATATCTCGGGCAAGATGCGCAAGCGCTTCATCCGCCTTGTGGTGGGTGACCGCGTGAAGCTAGAAATGTCGCCCTACGACCTGGAAAAGGCCCGTATTGTTTACCGTCTCTAAGCCTGCATCCACGCAGCATGGCGAAGGACATCGTTTATTTCGATCTGGAAACCCGCCGCACCGCGAATGACGTGGGCGGCTGGAATCACAAGGACAAGATGGGTATCTCGGTGGCGGTGACGTTCAGCACGGTGCTGAACGAATACCGGATCTACACCGAAGATGACATTCAGGACCTGATCAAGCAGTTGCTGCGCGCGGACCTGGTGATTGGGTTCAATCACATCAGCTTCGACTACGAAGTGCTGATGGCCCACACGATCATGGACTTGAAGGAACAGGTCCAGAGCCTTGACCTTCTTGTCGATCTGGAGAAAAAGCTCGGCCACCGTATCAAGCTAGATGCTCTGGCCAGCGCTACCCTTGGCGGCCTGAGCAAGACGGCTGATGGCTTGGATGCGATTCGTTGGTGGCAGCAGGGCGAGATCGTCAAGATCGCTGAGTATTGCTGTTTCGACGTCAAGGTGACCAAGTGCGTCCACGAATACGGCGTGAAGCACGGTTATGTGAAATACATCGACCGCACAAATCGCGAGCAGACTGTTGCGGTGCAGTGGTGACCCCGGATTGGAGCGCTGAAAGTTGAGGGTTGAGAGCCAGCAGTGGCTGACCACTAGTCCGCTGTCTCTCCCATGGCACCGACACTCAACCAATCACTCTCAGTTTCCGCCTGGACAGCCCGCGCCGAAGCTCATGCCGAGCGTGTGGCCAAGTGGACCGATGCGTTTGTGCAGCGACGCTCGCGCAATGAGAAGCATCCGGTGCATGACTTCCTGTTCACCTATTACAACTTCAGCCCCGCTAAACTGAGGCAGTGGATTCCCGCTGTGGGTGACGAGCTGGAGATCGACGACGAGTCCCTGGCAGCCCATCCGTGGCTGCGCGACCGTCATGTTCAAATCGAGGCCGGGATTCTTCGCCTCAACCCTGCGTTGATCGACGACCAAGCGCAGCGGATGGCTGGTTTTGTGGCTGAGCTTTGTGGCAATATTCTGGAGCGCGCACCGAGACTGCGGTGCTTCGGCCTGCATGAGTGGGCGATGGTTTACCGGCTGACGCCTGAGCAGATTCGGCACACTGGCTATCGGCTGCGCCTGCCGCCTGATGATCTGGCCACCTTTATCGAGAGCCAGTCCCTGTGCTGCTCGCATTACGATGCCTTTCGCTTTTTCACGCCTGAAGCCCGTCCGCTGAACTCGCTGCAACCGGCTCTGGACAGCCGTTTGCAGAACGAGCAGGGCGCGTGTTTGCACGCGAACATGGACCTCTACAAGTGGGCCTACAAGCTGTGGCCTTGGGTCGGCTCTGATCTCATCGCCGATTGTTTTTTGCTCGCCATGGAAGGCCGCGATTTAGACATGCGCGCTAGCCCGTATGACTTCGCGGACCTGGGTTACGAGCCCGTCTGCATTGAGACCGAGGAGGGGCGGCGGCATTATCAGGCAGAGCAGTTGAGACTCGCTGAAAAGGCCGAGTCCGTGCGGGGGCGACTGCTCCAGCAAGCGCGTCAGATCGGAATTCAAGCCAATATTTGTCTCCACAAACAGGATTGCAGCGGCGTATGAATGTTGCTTTCTTTGACCATCATGAACAATCCGCCTCCAGTCCCTCCTGTTGAGAAAAAAGGCCTGTCCGGTCTTGCCATCGCCGGTTTCGGCTGTGGCGGTTTGATTCTGATCATATTAGTCATCGGCTTCATCTTTGTCGGCAAGGCCTGCAACAAGATCAGTGAGGTCGCGGGTGACTTCACCAAGAACCCAGCTAAAGCCACGGCGATGCTGGTGCTGAAGATGAACCCGGACATCGAGATCATCAGCACGGATGACGCAAAGAACGAAGTCACCTTCAAGGAGAAACAAAACGGTGAGGTCATCACCATGTCCTTCGACGACCTCGCGCAGGGCAAGCTGACCATGAAAGACTCCAAAGGTGAAATCATCAGTATCGACGGCTCCAAAGCTGGCAGCGATGGCAAGATCACGATCAAGGGCAAGAACGGCGAAGAGTCCGTGATCGACACTTCAGGAGCCAAAGAAGGCCAGATGAAGATCAAGAGCAAGGATGGCGAAATGACCATCGGTGGGGGCAGTTCGAATGACTTGCCCGCTTGGGTGCCAGTTTATCCTGGGGCGACGTCGTCCGGTGGGGGCATGAAGAGCGTGAAAGAAAACGTGGCCTCTGGGGCTGTCGGCCTCCAGTCCGCAGATCCTGTGGGAAAGATCAAAGACTTCTATGAGGCCAAGCTCAAGGAGGCTGGCTACAAGGTCGAAAGCAACGAAATCACCGCTGACGGAAAGCAGACCGTGATCTTGAATGCGACCAACGAAACGAGCAGCAGCACTTTGCACGTGATTGCCAGCAGCGAAGAGGGCAAGACAGCCCTGATGCTAAATTACAGCGGGCCGAAGTAGGTTCGATCTCGCACAGTTCATCGACTTCGATAACCCGTCGAAGCTACGGAATGGCGCTCGGCACGGTATGTGCTGGACGGAGGAACGCGGTCAGCAACAAAGGATCGAAAGTTGACACCCCCCATCATGCCCCTATTCTGCCCGCCCCTTTCCTGAAAAAATGAGCACCGAAGCCACCCCTGCCGCCAAGCCAGTTTACAACGTCAAGAACCCCTTCGTCGCGAAGGTGGTCAAAGCTTATGACTTGTCCGGCCCGGGCTCACCGAAGAACACGCGTCACTATGAAATCGATCTGACCGGCTCTGGCCTCGAATATACGCCTGGCGATTCCTTGGCTGTTCAGCCAACCAATGATCCAGCCCTAGTAGAGGACACAATCAAGGCCCTCGGCTTGACCGGTGATGAGATCGTGAAGCACGCCAAGTCCGGTGCTGAGGTGCCGCTTCGCCAGACTCTCTTCGAGGCCAACTTGCTGACCGAAGTGGACAACAAGCTGATCAAAGCCATCGCCGAAAAGACCGGCAACGCCACGCTCACCGAACTGCTGCTGCCAGAGAAGAAGGACGAACTGAAGAAGTTTCTCTGGGGCCGCTTCGTCATCGACCTGATTCTCGAGAACCCAACGGCCAAGTTCGAGGCGCAGGAGTTCGTCACCTGCCTGAAGAAGCTGAACATTCGCCTCTATTCCATCTCCTCCAGCATTAAGGCGCACCCCGAGCAGGTTCATCTCACCGTCGCCACCGTGAAGTATGAAAGTCACGGCCGCGCGCGTGGCGGTGTCGCCTCCACCTTCCTCGCCGAGCGCGTGGTCACGGGCGAAACCCCGATCCCCGTTTTCGTTAACCTCGGCAAGGGCTTCCGCCTGCCCGATCCGAGCGAAGATGTGCCCGTCATTTTCTGTGGTCCAGGCACCGGTATTGCTCCCTTCCGCGCCTTCTTGGAAGAGCGCAAGATGACCGTAGCCAAAGGCAAGGCCTGGCTGTTCTTCGGCGAGGTCAGCGAGTCGAGTTGCTACTTCTACAAGGACGAGTTCGAAGGCTACCTGGCCGATGGCACGCTAAGCAAGCTGACCACCGCCTGGAGCCGCGACCAAGCAGAGAAGATCTACGTGCAGCACAAGATGCTGGAAAACAGTGCTGAGCTCTATGCCTGGCTCGAGCAAGGCGCGATCTTCTACGTCTGCGGCGACGCCTCACGCATGGCCGTCGATGTGGACAAGGCCCTGCACTCAATCATCGAAAAAGAAGGCGGCAAGACCCCTGAAGAAGCCGTCGCCTACATGGCTGCCTTCAAGGAAGCCAAGCGCTACCGCCGCGACGTGTATTGATGCTTTTCGCCCCTTGTCCCTGGCGCGAGTCAGGCTAGACATTAGCCAGACATGTCCCCCAAGATCGACCCCGCCCTGCACCAGGACAAGAAGCCGGACTGGATTCGCGTGAAGCTGCCTCGTGATCCGGTGTTCTGGAGCACCAAGGCGCTCATTTCCGACCTGAAGCTGCACACCGTCTGCGAGGAGGCTCAGTGCCCGAACCGCTGGGAGTGCTGGAGCCAGGGCACCGCGACCTTTATGATTGCCGGTGACCGTTGCACCCGCGCCTGCGGCTTCTGTGCCGTGAAAACGGCCAAGCCTTTCGCTCTAGAGGCGGATGAACCGCAGCGCGTGGCCCAGGCAGTGAAACGCATGAACCTCAACCACATCGTCATCACCGCCGTTGCACGTGACGATGTGCCGGATGGTGGAGCCGATCACTTTGCTAAGACCATCGAAGCCGTGCGCGCTGAGCGGCCCGAAATGACCATTGAGATCCTGGTGCCCGACTTCAACGAGAAGGATGATGCCTTGATGACGGTGATGCAGGCCCGCCCGCACATCTTCAATCACAACCTAGAAACCGTGGAACGCCTGACACCGCTGGTCCGCAGCCGCGCGCAGTATCATCGCTCTCTGCACGTCCTAAAAAAAGCCAAGCAGATCGCCACCGACCTGGGCAACCGTTGCGCCACCAAAAGCGGATTAATGCTCGGCTTGGGCGAGACCGAGACTGAGCTGTTCCAGGCCATGGATGACCTGCTGGAGCACGACGTGACAGTGTTGACCCTGGGCCAGTATCTGCGCCCCTCCGCCAATCACCTACCGGTGGTCGATTACATCCACCCCGACACGTTTGAAAACTACAAGCAGATCGCCGTCAAAAAGGGCTTCAAACACGTCGCCAGTGCCCCGCTGGTGCGCAGTTCCTACCACGCGGCGGACTTCAAGCCGGAGCTAGATTTGTAGCCATCTTCCCCGCAGGGGTTCGTGTGGATAACTTCTGCAAAACCCGAACTTCTGCTTGCCAATTCCGCCAGCCGTGGCAACCTGCTATCCCTTTAACCGAGATTAAAGCCAACCACTGCCAAGTAGGTAGACCAGCCAATTCAAGATCAATGAGCCAAGTTGTTTTCCAAGATACCCAAGCGTTCAAACTGCACGAAAAAGACACCGGTAGTGCCGATGTGCAGGTCGTTCGTCTCACGGATCGTATCAACCATCTGACCCAGCACCTGACGAGCAATACGAAGGATCACAGCACACGCCGTGGCTTGCTCCGCATGGTCGCTCTCCGCCGCAAGTTGCTAGATTATTTGAAGGCCAATGATCTGGAGCGTTACCAAAAGCTCCTCACCAGCCTGAAGCTGCGCCGCTAACGATGATTTCCAAAGGGTGATGGTTCTCCATCACCCTTTGATCGTTTAGGAGAGTGAGCTGTTTCTGGCATTTTCGGACCTTATTTCGGGTCGATGCCGCACATCGAAACCAGCGCTGCCAAACGATCCGCCGCATCACCACAAGTGATGCATCACGTCCTCAGAAAAGCAGGACACCCCCCAAGGATAGCAAGGACCTACATGACCGGGTGCCACTTTAACGCACTCGACTGATTTCAGAACCGCCAGCACGCATTTATTCGTCCTTGGTCATTCCGTCATTCGTCATTTCTCCTCTTTCCCCAAACCAAAACACAAAGACAAGCCAAACTATGGCCATCCATACACAAACCGTCCAGCTCGGTGCTGGAACCCTCGAAATCGAAACCGGCAAGTTCGCAAAGCTTGCTGACGGAGCCGTGACCGTTCGTCTCGGCGACACCATCGTGATCGTGACCGCCGTGTCCGCGACCAAGGTCAAAGACGGGCAGGACTTCTTCCCGCTCTCCGTCGAATACAAAGAAAAAGCATCCGCCGCAGGCCGCTTCCCTGGTGGTTACTTCAAGCGCGAAGGCCGCCCAACTGAAAAGGAGATCCTCACCTGCCGCATGACGGACCGCCCATTGCGTCCGTTGTTCCCGAAGGGTTACTACTACGACACCCAGGTCGTCGCCATCCTGCTCAGCGCAGACGGCGAGAACGATCCTGACATCCTGGCCATGAACGGCGCTTCTGCTGCGCTTTGCGTGTCGGACATTCCATTCGCAGGCCCAGTCGGTGCCGTTCGCGTGGGCCGCATCGACGGTCAGTTCATCGTCAATCCTACCCAGACCCAGCGTCTCGATAGCGATCTCGACCTCGTTTATGTCGGTAACAAAACCGAAGTTGTCATGATCGAAGGTGCCGCCAACGAACTGCCTGAAGAAGAGTTCGTCAAAGCCCTGCACTTCGCCCAGAGCGAAGTGGTCAAGCTCGTCGTTGCCCAGGAAGAACTCGCCAAAGTCGCCGGCAAGGTGAAGCGCGAGGTGCCCCTGCTCAATGCGAAGGACGAACTGCTCGAAGTCGCCTATGCCGTTGCTGGCGACCGCATCGAAGCCGCTCTCTACACCCCTTCCAAGGTCGCTCGTGGCAAGGCCGTCGGCGCGCTGAAGAATGAAGTCGAAGCTGCCATCAAGGCCAAGTTCCCTGAAGCCACCAGCTTCGAGATCAGCCAAGCCTTCGACTACTTGCAGAAGAAAGCCTTCCGCATCTCGATCCTCGACAAAAAGAACCGTTGCGACGGACGTGGCGTGGATGAAATCCGCCAACTCTCTGGTGAAGTCTCCGTGCTTCCCCGCACGCATGGCTCGGCCAGCTTCACCCGTGGCGAAACGATGGCCCTTTCCATCGCCACCCTCGCCCCAGCTGACGAAGCTCAGGAAATGGACACCTACGCCGGTGGCCCAGAATCCAAGCGCTTCATCCTGCACTACAACTTCCCACCCTTCTCCGTCGGTGAGACCGGTCGCTTCGGTGGCCAGAACCGTCGCGAAATCGGCCATGGCGCGCTCGCCGAGCGCTCCATCGCACCGGTCATCCCGACCAAGGCAGAGTTCCCATACGCAATCCGCATTAGCAGCGAAGTCATGGAGTCCAACGGCTCCACCTCGATGGCTTCCGTTTGCTCCGGTGTCATGGCCCTCATGGACGCCGGTGTGCCGATCAAGCGCCCCGTCGCTGGTATCAGCGTTGGCCTTGTTAGCGAATACGAAGGTGAAAAGATGAGCCGCTACCTGACGATGCTCGACATCATCGGCAGCGAGGATCACTTCGGCGACATGGACTTTAAACTCTGCGGCACCACCGAAGGCGTCACCGGCTACCAGCTTGACCTCAAGCTCCCTGGCATCCCCCTCGCGATCCTCGAAGAAGCCATCGTCAAGGCCAAGGCTGGCCGCACCCAGGTGCTCAGCGCCATGAACGCTGGCATCAGCGAAATCAAGGCCCTCAGCCCGTATGCGCCACGCATCGAAGTCGTGAAGATCAACCCTGACAAGATCGGTGAACTCATCGGTCCTGGCGGCAAGAACATCAAGGGCATCCAGGCCGAGTCCGGCGCTGAAATCAGCATCGAAGACGACGGCACGGTTTACATCTACGCGAACCGCAAGGAATCGCTGGATCGTGCCATCGAGATGATCTCAGGCACCTCACAAGAGATCGAGATCGGCAAGACCTACACCGGCAAGATCGTGAGCACGACGAACTTCGGCGCGTTCATGAACCTGGGCGGCAAGAAAGACGGTCTCATCCACATCAGCGAACTCGCCGACTTCCGCGTAAACAAGACCGAAGACGTCGTCAAAGTCGGCGACATCGTCACTGCCAAGTGCATCGGCGTCGATGACAAGGGCCGCGTGAAGATGAGCCGCAAGATCGCTATGAAGGAGAAGGACGCTGCAGCCAAGGGAGAGGCACCTGCTGCCGAATAACGATACTCAGACAATCAACTCCATCAGCGGCAGTTCAAAAGGGACTGCCGCTTTTTTTCAAAGTAGCCCCGTTGCCCCGAAAGGGGCGGCTTTGATCACAGTCTCCAGTTGCAGCGCAATGGGGCTACTTGCCGCCACACACCGGACACAAAGGATCACGCGCCACCGCGACCTTCCGGCAGTGCATGGTGCGGTAGTCGATGGCCATCAAATGACCCACAAGCGACTCGCCGAAGCCTGCTAGCAGCTTAATGGTCTCCATCGCAGCGATACAACCGGCTGTGCCGGACACGGCTCCGAAGACGGGGAACTCACGCTTCCACCAAGCAGGAGGCTCGGGCGTCACGCAGGCGAGGCAGGCTGTTTGGCCGGGCAGGATGGGCATCACGCTGCATTGCAGATCGAACATCGCCGCATCGATCATGGGCTTGCATTGCTGGACGCAGGCACGGTTCATGAGCAAGCGTTCCTCAAACAAGGGCGCGGCACTGATCACCACATCAGCTTGCTGCACCAAGGCCACCACATTGGCGTCGCTGATGTTCTTGCTCACGCCAATGACTTCGACATTCGGATTCAGGTCGCGCAAACGAGTAACCGCACAGCCCACGCGTGGCTTGCCGACATGCGCAGTGGTCATGAGCAGCTGGCGATTCAGATCATCGAGCCGCAAGTCACCACCGTGGGCGAGGATGATTCGCCCCACACCTGCGGCGGCCAGTTCAAGAGCCGCTGTGCCACCCACGCCACCGCAGCGGGAGATCAGCACGGTGCTTGCCTTCAGCTTCGCCTGACCAACTTCGCCAAAGCCTTCGGTCCAGATCTGCCATTCGTAGCGCTGGCTTTCTTCAGGGCTCAAAGGACACGCCCTCCTTCCATCAAAAGCACGCGATCCGCCAAGGCCGTCGCTTCGCTGCGATTGTGCGTGATGTGAAGGACGGTCACGCCCGTGCGCTGGCACACCTCGCGCATGAGCCGGTGCATTTCATTGCGGGTCTCATCATCGAGCGCGCTGAAAGGCTCATCCAGCAGCAGCACCTTCGGCTCGAAGGACAGTGCCCGTCCCAGAGCCGTGCGCTGAGCTTCGCCACCACTCAGCATCATCACCTTGCGATCCAGGAGCGGCGCGATACCGAGCCAACCCGCGAGTTCAGCCACCTCCTGTGGCTTGCGTCGAATGCGCAAGGCAAAGGCCAGGTTCTCGCGCACCGTCATCGTCGGAAACAAAGCCAAGTCTTGCGGCACATAGCCCACTCCACGCTGTGCCGGAGGCAGGCGTGTTACATCTTGACCATCAATTTTGATCGTGCCCTGCGTCACCGAGCGCAGCCCGCAGATCGCCTCAATGATCGTCGTCTTCCCCTGGCCCGTTTTTCCCATCAGCGCGGCATACTCGCCACGCGCAAGGTGCAGCGACACGTTTGCCAAACGAAACGCGCCGCTTTGAATAGTGATGTCGTCCAGTGCAATCATGATCCCTTGGTCCGCTGTTCCACACCCAACCAACGCAAAATGAGCAGCACCAGCAAGGCGACCACGACCATCACCAGCGAAACGGACACAGCGTTCTCCAGATTGCCCGTGCTCAGCTCCAGAAACACCGTGGTGCTGAGCACCTCGGTTCTCATGCGCGTCGCTCCCGCAAAGACCAGAATCGGGCCAAACTCGCCTAACGACCTTGCCCAGGCAATGGTGAAGGCAGCAAGCATGCCTCGCCGCGCCTGTGGCAGTGTGACATGCCAAAAGGCCTGGGCTTGCGAGCACCCCAACGTCAACGCCACCTGCTCGGAACGCGCCGGAATCTGGTCAAAGGTCACCCGCATGGTGCGCACGGCGAACGCGCCTGCCACCGCAAACTGGGCCAAGATCACTGCGGGCACGGCATACGTGATCTGCCAGCCGAGCCGCTCACGGAGCCAGTCTTCCAGGCGCACGCCGTTGATCGGCAAGTGAAACAAAATGAGCAGCGACAAGCCGACGACCAAGGGAGGCAGGACCACGGGAATCTCCACCAAGGCATCCACCAACCAACGCAGCGGAAATCGATAACGCGACAGCCCATAGCCAAGCGGCACGGCCACCACCAGCGACAGCACCGCCGCCGCTGTGCACGACAACAGCGTCAGCTGGACCGCGAAGCGAATCTCTGGCTTCCCCATCAGTTCCAGGATGCGACCCGCAGGAGCATACGCGACATCCGCGATCAGCAGCAGCACGACCAGTAGCACGTAACTACCGCCGATGACGGCCAGCAGTGAATGGAAAGCTTTGTCTTTGAGTGAACCAATCCGCATGAGCGCTTCTTTAACGAGCCTCCACTGATGGCCTTGCATCCCACCGATCACAACTGGTTCTCGGTGTCGTTGCGATCCGCGATGATACCTCACTCGTTCCTCCATTGCGTCTTCTGGCTTGTTTAAGGTTGAGCCTTTGGCTATTGTTCCTGTCTTTCAGCACGTTCGATGCGCCGCACTGTTGCCATTCCTCTGCTTGCTTGTGTCTTGGCTGCCGGTTTGATCGGATGGGCAGGGCGAGAGGCCGTGGTGCCGCCACCGCAAGGAGTGTCCCTGACTAAGCCCAAGCCAGCGCTCATTAGCCCGTCGATCGTGGCACCGAAACCAATCACGCCTGCACCTGCAACAACACCTGTCGCGGCACCATGGACCAGTAGCCCCATGGCTGCCCCAAAGGCCCCAGGCGTGAGCAAGGCCACGCCGGTCACGCCCCTCGATGGTGATCGCTACGCCAACGCCGAAGTAATCGAGCGCGAGGGACACGTCGCTATTGGCCAACCAGGACTGTATCGACAAGCGAGACTGGTGCGTGTGACCGGGGAGAAGTATCCGCTCATCGTGGTGCGAGATGAGGTAGAAGTGTCACCCACCGGCAACGCGAAGCTGATCAAGCAGCAGGCCATGGTCGCCGACCATGTGATGCTCAAGCTCAAGCCCGGCGTGACAGACGCAGCGCTGCTGGCAGCGATCCAGAAACTCGGAGGCACCGTGCGGAAGAAGATGCCCGCCTCACGCATCTGGCTGATCGCCTTTCCCGAGCCAACACTTTCCACGGTGACCATTGCCTTGCGTGATCTGGCTGCACTGCCCGATGTGACGGCCATCGTGGAGCCGGACTACATCGTCCATGCCAACGCTGCGGAGCCCAGTGACACAGCCTTCACTTCTCTTTGGGGGCTGCACAATACAGGGCAGAATGGCGGCAAAGCCGATGCCGACATCGACGCGCCGGAGGCATGGGATTACACCACGGGTAGCCGCAGTGTGCTAGTGGGTGTCATTGACACTGGGATCGACCACACGCACCCCGACCTGGCGGCAAACATGTGGATCAATCTGAACGAGATTGCCGCGAACGGTCTTGATGATGACAACAACGGCTATGTCGATGACGTGCGTGGTTGGGACTTCGCCAACAACGACAACAACCCGATGGACGACCACCTGCACGGCACCCACTGCGCAGGCACCATTGGCGGTGTGGGGAATAACGGCAAAGGAGTGGTGGGTGTGTGTTGGCAGGTCTCGCTGGTGGGGCTCAAATTCCTCAGTAGCTCCGGCAGCGGCACCATCTCGGATGCGACGGAAGCCGTCGCGTATGGCACGCAGATCGGGGTCGACATGACATCAAACTCCTGGGGCGGCGGCGGTTACTCGCTGCTCTTGAAAAGTGCGATCGACGCAGCGGGCACGGCCAATATCCTGTTCATCGCCGCCGCAGGCAATGAATCTAGCAATAGCGATAGTGAGGTGAACTATCCCTCGGGCTATGACAGCGCGAACATCATCGCCGTCGCGGCCACCACGCGCTCGGATGTGCTCTCGTATTTCTCCAACTATGGAGCGGTCACCGTGGATCTCGCGGCCCCAGGCAGTGAGATTTACAGCACAGCACCCAGCGGCGGATATGCCACGCTCAGCGGCACCAGCATGGCTACGCCGCATGTGACGGGAGCGTGTGCGCTGTTGCTGGCACATAACCCGACCCTATCCCCAACCGCAGTGAAGACCGCCCTGTTGAGTTCTGTGGATCCCCTACCCGCACTGAAGGGTCTGTGCGTCAGCGGTGGCAGACTGAATGCGGCACGGGCGCTTCAGCGCAGCTCAGAGCTGGCCGTGGAACCCATAGGAGACTTCACCTTCTCCATGCCGATGGGCGGTAGAGCGGAGGTAGAGGGACAGCACTTGAAACTGACCAACTACTCCGCAGGCATGGTGACTTGGAACGCCGAAGTGGACCAAGCTTGGGTGGCCATGAGCGGCACGGCTACAGGCACACTCGCTGCGGGTGCCAGTAGCCATTTGCAATTACAAGTCGTGGCTGAGGAAGTGGCTTTGCTATCGGCAGGCCTGCACCATGCGACGCTGACTATCACGGACCTGAGCACGGGACGCAGTCATGCCCGCGCTATCCGACTGGACTTGGTGCCACCCGCCCTTGTGGACATCTCATTGGACACGGACCCCGGCTGGCCCCGCACGAGCACCTGGGCCTACGGCGTGCCCACAGGTGGCGGTGGGCGATCACACGGGCACCCCGACCCAACGCATGGGGCGACCGGTGCACACGTCTTCGGCATCGACCTAAATGGCGACTACAGCACGAAGGTAGGCGGGCCTGATTGGCTAACGGCGGGCCCTTTTGATCTGTCGCAGCACAAGTCCATCCGGCTCTCCTTCCAGCGCTGGTTAAACTGCGACTACGAGCCCTGGGTATCGGCCATGATTGAGGTCTCGACCGATGGCAGTCAATGGACGCGCGTGTGGAGCAACGGCACCACCTTCATCACGGATGCCTCCTGGCGCAAAATGGAACTGGATCTGTCCGCCATAGCCGATCGCCAAGCCTCGGTATGGGTGCGCTGGGGGCATCAGGTGGGCCGCAGCACGAATGTCTGGGCGTGCTCTGGATGGAACCTGGATGACATCCAAATCAGCGGGCAGTTGGATCGTGCGCTCACGCTAATCGGCCCTTCGGAAGCCACGGAGGGCGAGGCCGCGCAGGCCTTCACTCTGCAACTGCATCCCTTGCCCACGGAGCCAACGACTGTCGCCCTGTCCGCCAGTGCCGCTGATCAGGTGATGCTGCCTGAAAGCGTGACCTTTGCCGCCGGGCAGGGCACCGCGACCTTCTCTGTGCAGGCGGCGGATGATACCCTTGCCGATGGCACGCAGACGGTCAATCTGGTCGCTACCTTAGCAGGTTGGCCTGCAGGCCAGCAAAGGATTGAAGTGCATGACAATGAAAGCAGCACCCTGGTCCTAAATTTGCCAGGGGAGGTGCGCGAGGGCAGCATCAATGTCTTCGGCAGCGTCTCTCTCGCAGCCCCGGCAGAGCGCACGGTGCGGGTGCGGCTCCATTCCGATGACAAGACCAGCATCAACACCCCCGCCAGCGTCACTATTGCTGCTGGCCAGCAATCGGCAGCGTTCCCAATCATCGTCACTGATGATGCGTTTATCAATCCTGCCCAGACTGTGGTCATTCAGGCGAGTGTGGCCAACTGGCAGACCACCACCTGCACGTGCACCTTCGTGGACGATGAGCCACATGAACTCTGGATTGACCCACCCTCGGCCGTGCAGGAAAACTTGGCCGCTACCTTCACC
>Ga0247831_1003193_pt1 | contig 24556 bp, 21 predicted proteins | sample LaCruzMarch2015__9_FD_192406 | JGI IMG/M metagenome (GOLD analysis project Ga0247831, IMG submission 192406) | Freshwater microbial communities from meromictic Lake La Cruz, Castile-La Mancha, Spain - LaCruzMarch2015_1m | ecosystem: Environmental > Aquatic > Freshwater > Lake | place: Spain...
TCATTCGCGTCCAAGGACTGAGGGTCGATCGACAGCGGCGTCTGGGCGCAAGCAGTGATCGCGAACAGCACGGCCAGACCGGCCAGAACTCTGCGGATGCCGAACATCAAAAAAACCTCCGTTGCGTTCGCCATCTAGCCGACAAAACCGATTGAAAGCCAGAGGGTAGGAGAGGTTGCCGATGTTTTTACGGCAGCGGACAAAGGAGGCAAAGAGTTAACCTTACCTGCGTGGCAACTGTGTTTAGCAAGTTGAAGTAAACCTTGTCTATACAACTGATATTTCCACATTATCGGCATGATGTTCTCAATCAAAGGGGACGTCGATGGGCCGGAATAAGGCTGCTTATTGGGGGTGTTCTGTACTCGCCGTGGCGTTTCTCGCAATCGCGGGTGCCGCTCAGGCTGAGGGCGGAAGTGGTGCACGCTACGAGGCTCCGAACGTGCCTGTTATGCCGATTGGAGGCGCAGCCTTGCCTCCGGGCGGGTTCCTCGCCCTGTGTGCCCGGTCTCCGCTAGACTGTGTCGAGAACCCGGCAAGCTTGCCGGATCTTGCCGACCTCGCGGCGGCGGCCAACCGGCGCTATTGGGTTGACGTCTTCCAGCCCCGGTCCGCCCCCGCCGCCCTGCGCCGAACTGACTTCTTTGACTGGTCACCCGTCTTCGCCGAGGCTGCAGCCGAGCGCGCTGAGCGTGCGCGGAAGATGCTTGCTGATGGTCTTTTGACCAAACTAGCCGATGATTTGCCCGCTCCATCGGCAGCAAAGACTGAAGTTGCTGCCCACGCAGCGGCTGTCGTGGATAAAGACTCGGCAGTTGGGACGCCTGCGGCGAGCGAAGTCGACCATGCCGCGGGAGATAAGGCCGGCGTCATCGGCTTCCCGACGACCGTTTCGGATGAAAAGGCCATCGTCGCCGCTGTCGACGTCGGAACCGAGGCAGCCTCGGCCGCTGACGCGGCCGTTCCGGCCGTCGAGGTGGCAGCGGCGATCCTCACCGACGTCGCCGCCTCGGCGACAGATATGCCTCTGTCGGTCTCCGTCAGCGTCCCCGCCCATGCAAAGACAGCGGCAGGCGATTCCGTCGTCGCCGATGTGGCGCAGCCCGCCGAGCAGGAGGCAGTTGCGATCTTCAACCTGGATCGCGCGGGCTGGCGGATGGTCAGCCGCGTCAACCGGCGTCTGAACCGTGAGATTCGTCAAGTATCGGACGACCGGCTCTACGGCGTAGAGGATTTCTGGCAGCGCCCGGAAGGAAGCCGCGCGCGGGGCGATTGCGAGGATTATGTGCTAGCCAAGCGCGCAGCGCTGATCGCTGAAGGCGTCCCCGCCGATGCCCTGTCGATCGCCATCGTCGAGACGCGCTGGGGCGAAAGCCATGCGGTGCTGCTGTTGGCGTCGGACCGCGGCGAGTTCATCCTCGACAGTCTGTCCCCTTGGGTGACGCGCTGGGATCGGGTGGACTACGCTTGGCGCGAACGTCAGCTGCCCGGTCGCCCCTTTGACTGGGTTCAGGTCGCCATATAGGGGTCTCCCTTCTCGGAGGGCCCAGATGACCGCTGTCGCCGCCTATCGCCTGCGCTTGGCCTTCGGTCTGGTGCTCGCCTTCTGCACCGTCGGCCTTGCGGTCGCACTGGCCGGGCCGGTCAGCATGCCGTTGTCGAGCTGGAACCCACCTGTGCGCATGGTCGCCGTCAGCGAGGGCCGCGCCGTGGCGGCCGCTGCAAAGAACCCGCCTGATCTCGAGGCCGCAGAGCGCCTGACCCGTCAGACCCTTGCCGAGAAACCAGGGGATGCGGCGGCTTGGGCACGATTAGCCTGGATCGCGTCTGAATCCGGCGACACTGAGGCCATGCTGGAGGCGCTGGATCGCAGCTACGCGGTTGCGCCGTTTGGGCCCGATATCACCGCCTGGAGGTTGCGGTTCGCCTATGACCGTTGGGGCGTCCTGACGCCAGAGCTTCGACGGCTTGCTTCAGAGGAGCTGGTCGTGACCACCCGACACAGACCCGGCGTTGCGGATGCGGCCCTCGCAGATATCACTGATCCCGCCGGCCGCCTGGCCTTTGATCTGACCGCCCGCCATGCAAGAGCGTCGGCTGGCTAGTCGCTATCGCCGCCAAAATCTGGGCTGGCTGTGGAATGCATGCCTGAGTTACAGAAAAGGCACGCTTCAACCGGAAACGCGTCCTTACGGCACCGAAGCTGATCGAACAGCGATTCTCTGGCGTTTCCATTCGAAGCCGATTGGTGTAACCACTCGTTAACTTTTCCCGAGGGGTTTAGGCGATGCTGAAGTCCGGTCTTTTCGCTGCGGCATGCCGCGCGGTCTTTGTTTTGGGCGCTGCTGTCGCGGTTGCGGCTCCGCCTGTTGTCGCGTCTGCGTCGGTTCAGGACCCGGTGGCTCAGCTTTCCGCCGAGATCCAGCAGGCCATCTTGACGGCCCAAGCCGAGGCCGCTGCGGCCGGCCTGTCTCCGGAAGACGCGGGGGCGGCCATTGAGGCGGCGATCCAGTCAGTGATCGCCATGAGCGGCCAAAGCCCGGCGGTGGCTAGTCAAGCCCTTGCGAGCGCCCGCGCGTCGCTTTCGGCCTCCGGCCAGCTTTCTGCTGCGGCGTCGACCGCGGTCACCAGCGTCCAGTCGGTCGTGGCTTCAGCGACCACGCCGGGCGGGGCCCCCGCTGCAGGCGGAGGGCAGACCGGCGGTGCGCCGATGGGCGCTCCCGGGTCGTCGGGCGGCGGCGGCGGCGGCGGGTCGGACTATCGCCCGGGTACCTGAACCGTCTTGTCGTTCTAGCCAGCTACACAACACCCGCCGAGCATTCAGGCGGAGGGGGACCAATGTCGATACCAACTTACCGCTTGGCATTGCTTATGGCCGTTGGCGTCTCGGCGCTCGCGGCGAATGCCCAAGCCCAGTCGACGTCGGGCTCGCTTAGTGCGGCTCAGAGCCAGGCATCAGATATGTTTGCGCGCGACCGGGGCGTGCCGGTTCGTGAGCGCCCTCGCCCCGGATACGAAGCCTTGGGGTTGCGGGTTGGGACCTTCACTGCCTTCCCAAGCTTGCAAGTTGACGCCGAACACAACGACAACATCTTCGCCGTCGCCACGGGGGCCGACAGCGACTGGATTGTCCGCATCAAGCCTGAGATCCAGCTGGAGTCGGGTTGGTCGCGTCATGCGCTCGGCGGCTATGCCCGTGCCAACATCAGCCGCTTTCAGGATTTCGACGCAGAGAGTTTTGAGGACTGGGGTGCAGGTGCCTCGGGGCGCCTCGACATTACCCGCGCTTCCAATATCGCCGCAGGGGCCGAATATGCCAGCGTCACGGAACCGCGGACCTCGTCAAACGCACCAGCCTCTACGCGCGAGCCCATCAGCTACGACATGGCCTCGTCCTTCATTGCGGGAACAAGCGTCAGCGGTCGCACCAAGCTTTCGGCCCGGGCCGACATGCGCGAGTACGATTATAAGGACGCACTGACGCTCGGCGGGGTTGTTGTCGACCAGGACAATCGTGACCGCACCATCACCAGCCTCACCGGCCGCGGCGACTTCGCGATCAGCCCCGCCACGGCGATCTTCGTTCAGGCAACAACGAACACGCGAGACTACGACACAGCGACTTCGCTCCTCCTCCCTGCGCGGGATTCTGACGGCTATGAGCTGCTTGTAGGGGCCAACTTTGAAGTAGGAGCCCTAGCACGGGGCGAGTTGGCGGTCGGCTATATCGTTCAGGAGTTCGACGCGGCCGCCTATGATCAGATCGATGGCTTCGGTGCCCGTGGTCAGCTTGAATGGTTCCCGACTCAACTGACCACGGTCACGGCGACGGCTTCGCGGACCATTGAGGATTCCGGCATCGCCGGCTCCGGCGGCTATCTTTCGACCTCTGTCGGAGGCCGGATCGACCACGAGCTGCTGCGTAACGTGCTCCTGACCGCCGACCTCTCGTTCTCCAATGACGCCTATGACGGCATCGACCGGGACGACGACCGCTTGCAGTATTCGGTTGGTGGCACCTATCTGCTGAACCGCTCTGTCGGCGTGAGCGTGTCGGCTAGCCATTTCGAACAGTCCTCGGACGGAGCGGGTGGCGGCGCGGATTTTGCAGTCAACCGTCTGGCCGTGACCTTGGTGGCTCAGTTCTAGCTAGCCGCTGTATCCCCTCAGTACTCCAGACCGTGTGATGAACAATTTGACCGGAATCCCTCCTACCGAGAGCGCGCGGTCTACTGTGGTCCAGAGCGAGGGCGGGGGCTCTCCGGAAGGCTTGGATTTGTTGCGGTTGATTGCGATTTTGCGGCGTCGGCTCCCGCTGTTCCTGGCCGTAGCCCTTGTCATCATGGTTGCGGTGATCATCATCACCGTTCGCGCCACGCCGCTCTTTACGGCGACGTCCAGCCTGACGATTAACACTCGCACGCAGAACGTGGTCAGCGCTGAGGCTGTTCTGTCTGGCTTGTCGGCTGACACCGGCGTGGTCGATACCGAAATCGAGATCCTGAAGTCTCGACAACTGGCCCAGAGGGTGGTCGAGGTCCTCAAACTTGAAGAAGACGCCGAGTTCAATCCGGCGCTCGGAGACCCCGGACCGGTCGAGGCCGTGTTCGGCGGCATCGCCAGCCTGTTCGGGGCCGCAGCCCCAGACGCCGCCCGTAAACGTCTGACGGCGGTCGAAGCTCAGAAGGAAAAGGAAAAAGTTGTAGACAACGTCCTGAAACGGCTGTCGGTACGACGCGCGGGCCTGACGTATGTGATGAACATCGGCTTCACTTCAGAGAACCCCGCCAAAGCTGCTCGCATCGCCAACACCTTCGCCGAACGTTATCTGCTTGAGCAACTCGAGGCCAAGTTCGACGCAACTCGGCAGGCTAACAGCTGGCTGAATACGCGCCTGACTGAACTGCGGGGGGAAGTGCAACAGGCGGAGGCGGCGGTGGAACAATACCGCAACGCCAATAACCTCCTCAGCGCATCGGGCGCGACCCTGACCGAACAGGAGATATCCACCTACAATCAACAGTTGGCAATGGTGCGCGCCAGCCAAGCCGAGGCCGAGGCCCGGCTACGCACGGCGCGCGCGCAGCTGGCAGCGGGTTCGACCGGCGACGACGTCGGAGAGGCGCTCGGCTCCCAGGTGGTGCAGTCCTTGCGTGCACGTCGCGCAGAGGTTTCCGGCCGCGTCGCCGACCTGACCAGCCGCTATGGCCCACGCCACCCTGACATGCTCCGCGCCGAGCGCGAGCTCGCCGACATCGACGGACAAATCCAGGCAGAGATCCGCCGCATCATCTCCAACCTCGAAGCTCAGGTTCAGGTCGCACGGGAGCGGACGGGTTCGATGGCGGGCAGTCTTGGCTCGGCGCGCGGGACGCTCGCCGCCAACAATGCGGCAGGCGTTCGCCTGAACGAACTGGAACGAAACGCCGAGTCAGTGCGCACCCTTTACGAGAGTTTTCTTAATCGTTTCCAGGAAACGACGTCCTCGGAAGGCATTGAGGAATCCGATGCGCGCATCGTCTCTCCGGCGGCCATTCCGACCGGGGCCAGCTCGCCCAATGTTCCGCTCAATCTGGCGCTTGGCCTCGTCCTCGCACTCGGGGCTGGTTTTGCCGCTGTGGTTCTCGCCATCATGCTCGACACCGGCGTGACAACGGCGGAAGATATCGAGAGGCAGTTCAACCTGCCGCATCTCGGCTCTGTGCCGTTGCTGGCGTCGGTCGCCGATCCTCAAGACCGGGACGAAGCGCCGGCCGACTATGTGGTCAAGAAGCCGCTGTCGAGCTTCACCGAGGCCATCCGAGCGATGCGGGCCTCGATCCTGTTTTCCAGGATCGGCCATGAGATCAAAGTCATCACCCTGACCTCGGCTCTTCCGGGCGAGGGCAAGACCACGACTGCCCTCTGTCTGGCGCGTGTTGCAGCACAACAGGGCGCAAGGGTCGTGCTCGTCGATTGCGACCTGCGCCGCCGCAACGTCAACCGTCTGCTCGGGGTGGAGCCGGAGGTCGGCTTGTTGGAAGTCCTGAACCGAACCGTGGAGCTCAGTGGTGCCCTGATCGTCGACGAAATATCGGGGGCGTACATCCTGCCGCTGGCCAAGGCCAGTTTCACACCCAAGGACGTCTTTGGGACCCCGGCCATGGACGCTATGCTGGCCCATCTGCGGGAGAATTTCGACCTCGTGATCCTCGACACCGCCCCGGTGCTGGCCGTCTCCGACACACGTTTGATCGCGGCCAAGTCTGACGCCGTCGTCTTTCTCGCCCGCTGGCGCAAGACGCCGGAACGGGCCATCGGCACCGCGCTCAAGGCGCTGGAGCAATCGGGGGCCCATGTCGCCGGTCTGGGCATGACCCAGGTCGATATGAAGGCCCAGTCCCGCTATGGGTATGGCGACTCTGGCTACTACTATGGCGAATACAAGAAATACTACGCGACCTGATGCCATGAGTAATCCGGCCGTCGAGAGCCGTCGCCGGCGTCGTTCCACCTCATTCGGGCCCTCCCATCGAGCAGAGATACGTATGCCGCTTGGCTGGCGGCTTGGCCTGCTGGTCCTGCCGGTGATCCTCTGCCTGGCCCATCTTACCTTCGGGGCCAATCATCCCGCTGCCGCTCTTTGGCTCACGGCCATATTCGGCCTCGCTCTGACGGTCGTTCTGGCCACGCCACTGCGCTCGGGACTTCATGATCTGACGCCGACCTTTCCCTTGGCGCTCCTGTTTGTGATGGTGATCGGCGTGGCGCTCTTGGGCCTGACGCCGTGGACGCCGGGCGGGCCTCATCCGCTCTGGGCTTGGGCGAGTGTCGAGCCCGGCGCAGCGACCGTAGACCGCAGCGCCACCCTGATCGAGATCGTCAAACTGCTCGGCCTCGCGGCCGTGTTCGTGATCGGTGCCCTGCAGGGCGCGCGGCGTGACCGTGCCCAAGCGACCGTCGAGGCGATCGTCTGGGTGGGCGGCATCTATGCGGCGGTGTCGCTCCTGACCTTTCTTTCTGGCACCCAGGTGGCTTCGCTGGGAGGCCGGCTTTCGGGCGGCTTCCTGAGCGCCAACAGCGGCGGCACGGTGTTGGGCATCCTGCTGGTGCTTGGCCTGGCGGTCTTCCTGAGGGCGTGGAAGCGGACGATCGGCCAAGGTGTTCCGCGGCGCCTGACCGCAGCGGCCGCGCCTTTTGCCTGTCTTTCGCTCTTTGCAGTCTGTCTGCTCCTGACCGCGTCGCGGATGGGGCTGGTGGCTTCTTCCGTGGCTCTGGCCGTTTTTCTGCTCTGGGAAATGGCATCCAGCGGGCGTGCGCGGGCTCCGGTCATGGCGGGCGCAGCGATCTTGATCTGTCTGGGCGTACTCCTGACCTTCAGCGGCAACGATCTCTTGTGGCTGAGGGTCGGTGCGCTTGATGGCGATGTGGACGTGCGGTCTTCCATCTTCTCCGCCCATTGGGCGGCCTTCATCGATTCACCGCTGTTCGGCTATGGGCTTGGATCGTTCGATGCGGTCAACAGCCAGATCATGACCGGCGAGACCTACCCGAACCTCTGGTCGATCCGGGCGACCCACAACGTCTATCTGCAGTGGCTTCAGGAGGCCGGACTGGTCGGAGCTGCTCCGATGTTTGCCCTGATTGGTCTGGTCCTGATCGTCTCCATCCTGAGAGCTGCTGGCGGTCGAGGGAGGACCCTGCAACTGGGTTTGGTCTGCGCCAGCTTGGTCGTGCTTGTGCATGGTCTGACCGACTATGCTCTCCAGGTGCCCTCGATCGCGGCCTTCTGGGCCTTCCTGCTCGGCCTTCAGCTCACCTATGGCCAGGGGCGCGGCGGATGATCGAAGCCAGCGTCTTTGTTAATCTGGCAAGCCGGACGCTTGGCGTGATCCATGCACGCATATCTGCCGAGGGTCCCGTCCGGGGACAGCTGTCACAGTCTCATGACGGGGTGGCGGCTGAGGGGGAGGTTGCGGCATGAAGATGCAGATTTCAGCGATTGCATCTTCCGCTTGGACCGCGCTCCGCCGGTGGTACCGCGACCTCGAGCGGCTCGTGGCGCGGAGCTCATGGACGCACCGGGCGGTCGCTGGGGGGGCGATCCTCGGCGTGTTGGCCGTCGTTGGCTTACTTGTTCTTCAGACGGGGTTGGCGAGGCCGGCGGCGGCCGAGGGCCAGCGACCCATCCAGCCCATCTCGACCCTAGAGCCGGACCTTCAGGCTCACGATTTTACCCTCTCGCCCGACGCGCTCCGCGCCATCTCCATGGATGAGGCGCGGGCCTTCAACGCCAGCCTGCCATTCTCCAGCCTTCCGATCCTGTCGGCCCGTCCCTTCATCATGGCACCCGATCGCCCCTTCGAATACGCCCGAGCGCTCGATTGCCTGACGGCGGCGGTCTATTATGAGGCTGCGGCCGAGACCGGGGCAGGGCAGGCTGGCGTGGCCCAGGTGGTGATCAACCGCATGCGCCATCCAGCCTACCCCAAGACGATCTGCGGCGTGGTCTTCGAGGGCCACGAACGGACCACGGGTTGCCAGTTCAGCTTTACCTGCGATGGTGCCATGGCACGGGTCCCTTCAACGGCCGGCTGGGCTCGCGCGAGGGGTGCCGCCGCGGCGGCCCTCAACGGGGCGGTTGCTTCCGAGGTCGGGATGGCGACCCACTATCACACCGACTGGGTCGCACCCTACTGGGCCGAACGTTTGGTTAAGATGCGCCAGATCGGGACCCATATCTTCTACCGCTGGACCGGCGGTTGGGGCTTGCCGGCCGCCTTCACCGGCGCGCATGCCGGAGCTGAACCGGAGGTCGCCAAGATGGCGTCGCTGGCGACCTATGCGGAGGAGATCCCCGAGCCGGTGCTCGAGACGGTCGAGTTTGACCTGACCCCCGCCAAGCCGATCGGTCTGGCGTTGCCGATCGAAATCAAGGTGCCGGCACCCGTCGAGAGCGCCGAGGCGGCATCGGCCGCGCCGGCGGCCGAAGTGGTCGAGGCGACGCCGGCCCCGCCGCCCGTCCTGGCCAATCCGATGGCCCCGCCGAGCGTGACGGCCCCGCAACGGCGGGCGCGGATTGCGGTGCCGCGGTGAGGGGTTGGGAAGGAGAGGGTAAATGGTCAGGAAGGTGCCTTCGGTGCCTTGCCGCTTCACCTTTTTGGGTCGGGTTGCCTAAAGATCAGACGTGGTTGATTGACGGGCGACAACCAACTTTCGATCGAAGGCCGCAGATTGAATTATCTTGTATTGCACACTCAGCAAGTGTGACCAGTTGCTAGAACGCCTTGGAGGCAAAATCGTGTCAACTCGTAACAGCGCGCTCGCCGGAGGCATGCTTCCGGGCGCAGAGATGCTTAAGTCGCGATTTGCCTGGGTGTGGGCCTTTGGTTTCCGCACTGTATCCCGGTGTGCTGATTTGGCTGCATCGCGCTTGTCCGCATTTTTCTCAGCAGTTCGGCAACACCGATGAGCGACCCATCTCCCGTCAGGCTGCTGCAGCCTCGCCGATTCTTGGACGCTCGAGGTTGGTTCATGGAGACCTACTCCGAAGCGCGGGCCTCGGTTGCCGGCGTTGATTGCCGGTTTGTGCAGGACAACCATTCCTTCTCCGTCGCTGTCGGAACGGTCCGGGGTCTGCATTTCCAGCGCCCTCCTTATGCCCAAGCGAAGCTCGTTCGCTGTCTTCGCGGGTCAATTATGGACTACGCCGTAGATGTCCGCAGCGGATCGCCGACCTTCGGTCATTGGGTATCGGCCAAGTTGACCTCTAGCGGCGGCGAGCAGTTGTTCGTTCCCATTGGGTTCGCTCATGGATTCGTAACCCTCGAACCCGATGTGGAGGTCGCCTACAAAGTCTCAGCACCTTACTCGCCGGATTGTGATGATGGGGTCATCTGGAACGATCCGACGATCGGAATTAACTGGCCTTTGCCTGCAGTAGGAGCGGTCGTGTCCGACAAGGACGAGCAGTTGCCGACGCTCAGTGCATTCGCAAGCCCATTTGACTACGACGGCCGGCCCCTCGGCCTGCTAGCCCAGACCTGAGAGCTGATGATGCGCATTCTAGTCACCGGTGGCGCCGGCTTTATCGGTTCAGCTCTTGTTCGCCGACTGATCGATCAGAGCGAGCACGAGGTGCTGGTATTCGACAAACTTACTTATGCAGGGCTGCTCAGCTCACTGGAGCCGGCATCCACCAGCGACCGGTACGCCTTCGTCCATGCCGACATCTGCGATGCGGCGGAGGTTGCCGCGGCGCTTTCGAACTTTCAGCCCCATGTCGTCGCGCACCTGGCGGCCGAGAGCCATGTCGACCGCTCGATCGATGGGCCGGGCGCGTTCGTCCAGACAAATGTTGTCGGCACCTTTGTCATGCTCCAGCAGGCGCTGGCCTATCATCGAAGCTTGGACAAAGTCGGCCAGGCCGCCTTCCGCTTCCACCATATCTCGACCGACGAAGTGTTTGGCTCGCTGGGCGAAACGGGACTGTTCACCGAAACGACGCCCTATGATCCGCGCTCGCCCTATTCGGCGTCAAAGGCGGCTTCTGATCATCTCGTTAGCGCCTGGGGTCATACCTATGGGCTGCCGGTGTTGATGACCAACTGCTCCAACAACTACGGCCCCTATCATTTCCCCGAGAAGCTGATCCCGCTGATCATCATCCGGGCCCTGAACGGCGAGCCTCTGCCGGTCTACGGCGATGGCTCGAACGTGCGTGACTGGCTGTTCGTCGACGACCATGCCCGGGCGCTGCAGGCGGTCTTTGAACGCGGCCGGCCGGGTCAGACCTACAATGTCGGCGGCAATGCCGAGCGTCGCAATATCGATGTCGTCAAGGCGATCTGCGCCAGCCTGGACCGCCTGCAGCCTCGCGCCGACGGTCGGCCCTATGCCAACCAGATCACCTTTGTGACCGATCGTCCGGGTCACGACGCTCGCTATGCCATCGACGCGACCAAGATCCGCGACGAACTGGGCTGGACACCGTCAGTTACCTTCGACGAGGGCATCGAGCGGACGGTGCGTTGGTATCTGGACAACCGATCGTGGTGGCAGGCCATCCTGGATAGCCGTTACCAGACCGAACGATTGGGCGTGGCCGATGGCTGAGGCCGGTCCTGAAAATGTCGTCGATATTCTGATTACCGGCGGGGCCGGGCAGGTGGGGCTGGAACTCGCCCGCGTCGCCTGGCCGGAGTGGGTGCGGCTGCATCGACCGACCCGGGATCAGCTGGATCTGGGCGATGCGAATGCGGTGCGCGTCCTGTTCGCCGCCACGCCCTTCAAGGCTGTGATCAATTCCGGGGCCTGGACGGCGGTCGACAAGGCCGAGACCGAGGTGGCGGCCGCCTTCGCCGCCAACGCCATGGGGCCGGCGGTGCTGGCCGAGGTGACCCGGGCGGCCGACATTCCCCTGATTCAGGTATCGACCGACTATGTCTTCGACGGCACGGGCGAGGCCGACTATGGCGAGAGCGATCCGGTCGGGCCCCTCGGCGTTTACGGCGCGTCCAAACTGGCGGGCGAGGTCGCTGTCCGGACCGGCAACCCCCGCTCAGTAGTCTTCCGCACCGCCTGGGTGCTGAGCCCTCACCGGTCGAACTTTCTGAAGACCATGCTGCGTCTCGCCGCCGACCGGCACGCTCTGCGGGTTGTCGATGACCAGACCGGCTGCCCGACCTCGGCGAAGGACATCGCCGAGACTTTGGCCGCCATCACCCTGAAGATGATCGCCGATCCGGCGGCACCGACCGGCGTCTATCATTTCGTCAACGCCGGCGCGACCAGTTGGGCCGGGCTGGCGCGCGAGCTTTTCGTCCTTAGCGCGGCGCAGGGCGGTTTGTCCGCCGAAGTCGAGGGCATCGCCACAGCGGACTATCCCACCCCCGCACGCCGTCCGGCCAACTCGCGCCTGAACACGTCCAAGATCACCCGCGACTACGGGATTACGCCGCGTCCTTGGAAAGACGCCGTGGCCGACATCGTCGCCGAACTGCATGAGGAGACGCCGCGATGAAGGGTATTATTCTGGCCGGCGGATCGGGCACGCGCCTGCATCCCATGACGCTGGTCACCTCCAAACAGCTGATGCCGATATACGACAAGCCGATGATCTATTATCCGCTGTCGACCCTGATGCTGGCGGGCATCCGCGAGGTGCTGATCATCTCGACGCCCCGTGACACGCCCAGCTTTCAGGCCCTGCTGGGCGACGGTTCGAAATGGGGCATGGACATACAGTATGCGGTCCAGCCCAGCCCTGACGGCTTGGCCCAAGCCTATATCATCGGTGCCGATTTCGTGGCTGGCGGCCCGTCATCGCTGATCCTTGGCGACAACATCTTCTACGGTCATGGCATCACCGACCTGTTCCGCAACGCCATGGCGCGGCCGGAGGGGGCGACGGTGTTCGCCTATCACGTCAATGATCCGGAGCGTTACGGCGTGGTCGAGTTCGACTCGGAGATGCGCGCCTTGTCGATTGAGGAAAAGCCCCTGGCCCCGAAATCGCCCTGGGCCGTCACCGGCCTGTATTTCTACGACGAGCAGGTGGTCGACATCGCTGCGAATCTGCAACCCTCTGCGCGCGGCGAACTGGAGATCACCGACGTCAATCGCGCCTATCTGGAGCGTGGCCAGTTGTCGGTCGAGATCATGGGCCGAGGCTTCGCCTGGCTGGACACCGGCACGCCAGACAGCCTGATGGAGGCGGCCGACTTCGTTCGCGTGATCGAAAAACGCCAAGGCTTCAAGATCGCCTGTCCCGAAGAAATAGCATTCCGCCAAGGCTTCATTCACGAGTCAAGGCTCGAGGATCTGGCTAAGGATTTGGGCAAGAGCACGTACGCCAAATACATAAAGTCGATTATCGGAACCTAAATTGACGTTAATTTATGACTAATGAGGAATCGACATGAAGATTTACGTTTCTGGATGTGGAGGAATGTTGGGGGAGGCTGTTCACAAGGTCTTTTCTGAAAATCATATACTAAAGTGTACAGATATTGATCTTAACGCACCTTGGCTCGATTTCTGCGATTTTCGCGAATACGACGCGTATAAAGATTCAGTCCAAGAATTTTCACCTGATGTTATGGTTCATTTAGGAGCTCATACTGACTTGGAGTACTGTGAGACGAACGCTGACGACGCGTATAGAACGAACACGCTTTCGGTCGAACACGCCGCAACTCTTGCTCAGATAAACGAAATTCCGCTTGTTTACATTTCTACTGCCGGTATTTTTGACGGCCAAAAACTACTGTATGATGATTGGGATACGCCAAACCCTCTCGGCGTCTATGCGCGAAGCAAGCATCTGGGGGAGATAATTGTCGAGCAACGTGTCAGAAAATACTTCATATTCCGGGCGGGATGGATGATGGGTGGTGGGCCGGGGAAGGACAAAAAGTTCATTGCAAAAATTATGAAGCAACTCGCAGCCGGTGTAACTGAACTAAATGTTGTAGACGACAAGCTAGGTACACCAACCTATACTGTAGATTTCGCGCGTAATATGGAGCGAATGATGGGGACAGAGTATTATGGGCTGTACAATCAAGTATGTGGCGGGGAAGCGGGTAGACTCGAAGTGGCGCAAGAGCTCGTCAACGTATTGGGGTTGAGGGATACAATCACGGTAAACGCGGTTCCGTCCGAATTCTTCGCGAAGGAGTATTTTGCACTACGGCCGCCGTCAGAACGTCTTGTGAACTACAAGCTCGATCTCCGTGGCATGAACGGCATGCAGGAGTGGAAAGCCGCGCTGCGCCAGTATCTGCGGGACTACTACGCCGATTACGTAAAGCCTTTCGCGCCCAATTATTCGCCGCTGGTCTGATGTCGCACCTACGCATTGCAGCCTTTGGGTTTCGCAGTTTTCCGCCTCGCGCCGGAAGCGCCGGCGCTGACAAATTCGCGATGGAGTTGTTGCCGCGACTGGCGTCCCGGGGACACAGCGTGGTGGCCTACAATCGACTTTATCCAGACGCATCAGAAGCGGCGCCATCGAATGTGGCAGGAGTCGAGGTGCGGTCGTTTCGAACCGTCCGGTCCGCCGGTTTCGACACCTTGCTACATTCCGCCAAGGTTACCTACGACATCATCCGTCACAACCGCGCGGATATCGTGCACATCCAGAACGGGGGCAACAGTCTCTTCGGTGCCGTTCTGCGACTATTCGGCAAGAAGACTTATCTTAGCCAGGACGGTGTAGATTGGCGTCGAGACAAGTGGTCCTGGTATGGCAAGGCATGGCTGTGGCTGTCGGCCTTGCTGACGGCGAGAGTCCACAATCAAGTCATTTTTGACAATATATTTGCTCGCGAAGAGTTCGAGGCCCGGTTTCGCAATAAATTCGCTTTTATACCGTTTGGGGCCGACGTCATTTATGACAAGGATGCCGAGGGAGTCTTGGAGAGGCTAGGACTCACGGCTCAAAACTATTTCTTGTTCGTTGGCCGGTTCATACCCGACAAGGGCCTTCATTGGCTCAAACCGGCTTTCGAGCGGCTTGAGACTGACAAAAAGCTGGTTTTGGTCGGGGGCGCTCCAAACCCTTCCGGATATGAAGCGGATATCCAGGACACAGCCGACTCGCGGATCGTGTTCACAGGGTTCCTCTACGGCTCTGAGGTCCACGCCTTGATGCGGAACGCCTACGCCTATGTGCAGCCTTCGGCCATCGAGGGATTGTCGCCGGTGATACTTGAGGCCGCCTATCTTGGCGCGCCCATTATCTGTTCCGACATTCCGCAGAACCAGTATGGCATGGCGCAGTACGGAAACTATTTCGAGAACCGTTCGGAGCACAGTCTGTACGCCATGCTTCGCTGGTCCCTGGAAGAGCCCGAGCGCTTGGCTGAAAGGGGCGCAGCAGGGGCTCGGCATGTGGCGGAAACCTTCAGCTGGGATAGCGTCGTCGACCAGCACATCGCCATCTTTAACGGTTGTGCGGTGACGCAGGCTTGTGCGGAAATGGCTTTGACGATGATGCCTGCTAGTCGAGTCAGCTGACCATGGTCTCGTCCATGTATCAGGACTGCTAACGATGACGGCAATGAACGAACGCCACCAGCGTCGACGCAGCCTGCTGTCGATCAATGCCTACCACTATCCGCGTGGGGGGGCCGACATCGTCTATTTGAACCATGCGGCGCTAATGCAGCGGCGGGGCTGGGACAACAGCTTCTCGGCCATGCACCATTTAGAAAACCTGCCCTGCGACGATGCGGAGTTCTTTGCCGAGGAAATATCTTTCGGGCGTCGGACAACATTAGGAAGGATGGCGATCGACGCCGGTCGCGTGGTCTATTCCGTCGAAGCAAGACGTAAGATCGCCGCTCTGCTAGACACCCGCTCGATCGATATCGCTCACGTCCACAACATTTATCATCATCAGTCGCCGTCGGTTCTGGATGAACTTCGGAGCCGTGGAATTCCCGTTGTCCTGACGGCGCACGATCTGAAGCTTGCCTGCCCGTCTTACACGATGCTGAATGCGACAGGGGTATGCGAGCGCTGCAAAGGCGGAAAGGTCTGGAATGTGGCCGTGCACCGCTGCATCAAAGGCAGTCTTGCGGCCAGCGCTCTGATCATGGCCGAGTCAGCTGTGCACAAGTCACTCGGGCTCTTCGACCGGAACGTCGATCGTATCATCGCGCCTAGTGCCTTTTACCGCCAAAAGTTGATCGAGTGGGGATGGGCCCCAGAGAAGATCGTTCACATCCGCAATTTCGTAGATGGGTCCACGTTGCCGCCGGTTCGTAACCCGGGGGCCGGCATCGTCTATTTCGGCCGCCTGTCGCGTGAAAAGGGGCTGGCGACCCTGGTCCGGGCCTCGGCACTGTCCGGCGTTCCCGTAAAAATCGTGGGGCGCGGACCCCAGGACGCCGAACTCCTCGCCCTCGCAGCCGAACTGGCGGCGCCTGTCGATTTCCTGGGCTTTCAACAGGGCGAAAACCTTTGGTCCATCGTTGATGCGGCACGAGCCGTCGTTCTTCCGTCCGAATGGTACGAGAACGGGCCGATGAGCGCTATCGAGGCGTTCCGGCGCGGAAAGCCCCTGATCGGGGCCCGAATCGGAGGGATTCCCGAGATGATCGAGGAGGGCAGCACGGGCTGGTCCTTCGTTTCCGGCGATGTGAATAGCCTGGCGGATGTCATGTCGCATGTTTCCGGTCTCGGTCCGGGGACGCTTCTCCAAATGGGTGAGGCCTGCCAGGCATTTGCTGACGCGCTCCATTCTGAGGACGCCTATTTCAACCAGATCACCGCGCTGTACGAGCAGCTCCTCGGGGGGCGGTCGTGAATACGCAGTCAGTGGCGGCGTTGGACAAGTGTGTTCTAGTTAATCGTCAAACCTTGAGCCTGACCAAGGCGCACCCATGAGGATTTGTTTCCAGACGAAGGCCTGGGGCGAGGGGGCCGGGTGGTTTGCTCAGGAACTGGCCCAAGGACTCGCTGAGGCTGGAGCGCGGGTGTCCTATGTCGCGCCGAAGGCGATCCCTGCCCATCGCGAACCAGCGCACCAGAATCTTTCACGGGTCATCACCTCCCGAGAGCGGCAGGCCGGACCGAGGGCGTTGCGCGTGGTGAGTTCAATCAGGCGAGTGCTAGACGGCTATTCATCATGCCTGGGCGCGAGGTTTGCGACGGACGTCTATCTGTTCTCCATTCCCGATCCTTTAGCCTTCTTCCTTCCGCTTCAGCTCTTGCTCCGTGGGTCGGGCGCTCGCCATTTTACCATCGTCCATGATGCGGTTCCCCACGCCTGGGCGGGGGGTGTCGCCCCCTCCCAACTTCATCGTCTGGTCCTTGCCTTAAGCTATCGTCTGGCGACCCAGCTGATTGCAACGACGAGCGATTGTCGCGACGATCTGGTCACCCGGTTCGGGATCAAGCCGGACAAGGTGTCGGTCCTCCCGCACGGAGCCTTCGATCTAGGTGCGCCCACGGAGTTGCCGGGCGAGGGCCAGTTGCTGATCTTCGGCTCGCTTCGACGAAACAAGCGCCTGCTTGAAGCGATAAAGGCTGTGCAACTCTGCCGACGGAACGGCCAATCCATCCGGCTGCTGATCGCGGGAGCGCCCGATCGTTCGGATCCCGGTTATTGGCAGCAATGTTCAGCCCAGATCGACGCCGCGCCTGACGGCATCCGGACAGAGATCGGCTTCGTGCCTGACGACCGCATTCCGGAACTGATCGCGGGTGCCGACGCGGTTCTGCTCCCCTATCGCGACTTCTCGTCCGCAAGCGGTGTCGCCATTCTCATGGCGACGTCGCAGAGGCCGCTTATCGCGACGGCGACCGGCGGCATCAAGGACCTGTTCGCCATGGGAATGGCCGGCATCCCTTTGGCGGAAGGCGCCGACGTCGACGCCATCGCTGACGCCATTCGCCGCTTCACGGCCCAGTCGCCGCAAGCGTGGCGAGAGAAGGCGGCTGCTGCTCGCATAAATTTGCTGCACGCCCTGTCGTGGAAGACGATCGGTGAAAGATACATCCAGGCGATCAACTCGGACAGAGTTCACTTCCGTGAGAACGGAAGTGAACTATTGCTACCGATACAGTCTGACGATGCACATAACGGCGGCTTCAGATGACGGGGCGGACGCACATTATCCTTGTGAACTGGAACGGTGCCAAAAACACAATAGAGTGCTTGGAGTCTCTGCTTAGGCTGAAGGGCGATTTCACTGTAACCGTGTGTGACAACGGGTCAATCGATGGCTCGCCCGATCGGATTCTGGAGTGGGCCCTGTCGGCTCCGCCCGGTGCCGAGTGGTCGGTTCTTGCCGACCGCATGGGGAAGATGCGGCTAAGGCAGCCCGGCTGCCGAGTTCTGGATGCGCGAAATTGCCAATTACAGGGTGATGAGGTGCCGTTCCTGACCGTGCTCAAGAACGGAAGAAATCTTGGATTTGCGGGTGGCAACAATGCCGGAATCAGACTGGCACTCGCCGATCCTGAGTGCACGCTTGTCTGGTTGTTGAATAACGACACGGTCGTGGAACCGGAGGCGCTCGAAGAACTCATCGCGCGAATGGAAGACACAAGTGTCGCTGTTTGTGGGTCTACTTTGCTGTACTACGATGAACCAGATCGCGTTCAGGCTCTAGGCGCAAGCTTCTCGAAGTTGCGAGCATTGGCTAAACCTCTTGGCTTTGGTAGATCTGCTAAGGAATTGCCGGACCAAGAAACAGTCGAGGCTCGTCTAGCGTATGTTATAGGTGCCAGCCTCTTGGCCCGGCGTCACGTTTTTCAAAGAACCGGCGGGCTCTATGAGGACTACTTCCTCTATTTTGAGGAGTTGGAGCTCTCCCGCGGCCTTAAGCCCGGCGAGCGACTTGGATGGGCTCCGCGATCGATCGTCTATCACAAGGAAGGAGGATCGATCGGCACTAGCTCGCGCGGCCGTGCGAGCCCAACAAGCATCTATTACCTTCGGGTTAATTTGCTGCGGTTCTATCGCCGTCACCATTTTGCATTGTTGCCGCTCGCTTTCCTTCGTGTGGCCGGTGATGCCCTCAGAGACTTCCTCCATGGCGACAATGCCGCGCTGAGAGCCACCTCAATCGCCGTCACTGACTTTCTGTCGCGGCGAGGTCGGACAGGGCCGCTTCCGGCCGGTTCCGCAAAGAAAAGACCGGCGGCGTGACTGATCGTCTTGCCATGACGGCGTCGGTGCTGATCCGGATGGGTGTCGGCCTACTGGTCTTCGTTCTGATGGCCCGCGGGCTGGGGCCGTCGGCATACGGACTCGTCGCTACGGTTTTTGCTTATGCGACGCTGGCCTCGCTGATGACCGATTTCGGCTTCGCCTCCAAGACACTTCGCGACATCGCGGCCGATCGGGAGGGTGGCGGAGCCATTCTGAACGCCAGCCTAGGGGTAAAGGCCTATCTGATCGTGCCGGTCATGGTCGGCGGGGCCGTGATCCTGGTCTTCGTGCCGGGGGAGCCGCTCCATCGGCTGGCGGCGGGTCTGCTGGGCGCGGCGGTGCTGATCGGGGCAGTCGGCGACCTCGCCCTGACCGCCTACCGAGCCGTAGGCCGTTATTCGGGCGAGACCTGGATGACGATCTGGACTTCAGCGATTCATTTGGCCATGGTCGGCGGGATATCGCTGGCCCATGGCGATCTTCTGACTCTAGCGATTGGCTTTCTTGCCTCACGCCTTCTCTATACCGGCGTCGCTCTGTTCGGTGCGGAGCGGTTGTTCACCGGCCACCGCCTGCGCCTACTGCCGCTGCGCGAAGTCTGGACCTCGATCCGGGGAGCTTGGGGCTGGGCCGCCGACAGCGGGCTCGGCTTTCTCACGGGGCAGATCGACGGCTTGCTCGTCCCGATGATTTTCGGTCTTCAGGCGGCCGGCATCTATCAGTCCGGCGGGCGCTTCATCCAGGCGGCGCTGGGCCTGGTTGCGATCCTCGCCGCCGTCCACATTCCGCGCCTTGCCAAGGTCGCCGTGGAAACCTCGCGCGTCACCAGTGGTGAGCGTCGCATGATGATCGAGTTTACAACGGCCGGTGTCATGCTTGGCCTGGTGTTCTGGCTGGGTGGCCCTTTGATCACCCGCCTGTTGCTCGGGGCCGACTATGCCGGCGTCAACTCACTCTGGTTGGGCTTCTCAGTGTTTCTCCTAGCCCGATACATGGCTGCGTCGCTAGGTGCCGGACTGTCGGCGAGGGGGCTTCCGCTAGTCCGGGTGGTGGGACAGGTTGCGGCCCTGCTGATTGTCGTGGCGGGATTCACCCTTGTCGCGCCGAGGTTTGGCCTAGGCTCCGTTCCCTGGATCATGAGTGCAGCAGCCCTTGCGACCCTCGTATCCTACTGCCTCGCCCGCCTTCTTGTGGCGCGCAGGCGGTTGGGCATTGCCGCCCGTGACGGAGGCCCGGTTTTGGAGCCATGAAGACATGACCCGTAGCATCACGATCGGCCTTCTCTGGCAGACGCTGGATCATCCCAATCTGGGGGTGGACGCCCTGACCCGGGCCAATATCGTCATTCTCAGCGCCGCCTGCGCCCGCGCGGGAGTGACGCCCGAGTTCGTTCTGCTCGGCACACCTGGCCCACGCTTACCGGAGGAGCCTTATGTGCGTCAGGGCGGAAACCCGGGAAGCAAATGGGTTGTCTTGGGGCGTGGGCCTTTCGTGGACGACATCAACCGCTGCGACATCGTTTTCGACACCTCGGAGGGCGACAGCTTCACCGACATCTATGGCTGGAAACGGTGTATACTTCAGTCGGGCTCCAAACTGATCGCCATGCGCGGCGGCCGCCCACTGGTCCTGTCACCTCAGACCATCGGCCCGTTCAACAAGTCCTGGTCGCGGGCTCTGGCACGGCATGTGATCGGCAGGGCGCGCCTGACCTTTGCGCGCGATCACCTGTCGACCGAGGCCCTGCATGGCCTCGGCATCCGGGACCGGATCGACGAGGTGATCGATGTCGCCTTCCGTCTGCCCTTCACCCGGTCCGAACGCATCGCGGGCGACAGGATCGGCGTCGGGGTCAACGTATCGGGGTTGATGTATCTGGCTGCCGAACGGTTCCAGATGACCATCGACTATCCGGGCTTTATCCGCGCCCTGCTGGCGAAACTCACGGCACGCGACGATGTCGAGGTCTGGCTGGTGCCCCATGTCCTGGCCGACTGCAGCGAGGACGACGATGCCGCGGTCAACCGCCTGATCCAGGCCGAATTCCCGAGCGCGAAACTGGCCCCGGTGTTCAAGACCTCGGTCGAGGCCAAGTCCTTCATCAGTGGGCTGGACGTCTTTACCGGGGCGCGGATGCACGCCTGTATCGCGGCCTTCTCATCGGGTGTGCCGGTGGTTCCGATCGCCTATAGCCGCAAGTTCAACGGCCTGTTCCTGTCGTTGAACTACAGCCGCTTCGTGGATGGCCGCGCCTCGACCAATGAGGCCGCCCTGGCCATGATCGACGCGGCGATCGAACAGCGGGTCGAGGTGGCGGCCGAGGTCGCGGCCGGGTTGAGTGTCGCGAATGCAAAACTCGCCCGCTACGAGGCCGCCCTCGTCCCGCTGATCGCGGAGGCCGCGCGTGGCTGAGTTGGTCAAAGCCATCGTCGAGGGCGGACTTTGCCAGGGCTGCGGGGCTTGTGTGGCCGCCGTCGGGGCAGATCGCCTGATCATGCAAATGGACGCGAATGGCTACGCCCGTCCCGCGCGGATTGCCCCGCCCCGAGCCGACGAAGACGACGTCGTCGCGGCCGTCTGTTCGGGCTATAGCTTGGACCAGGACGCCGATGGCCAGACCTATGACGACACCTGGGGCCCGCTGGTCTCGGTCCAGACCGGCTATGCGACGGACCCTGAGGTCCGCTATCAGGGCTCCTCGGGCGGGGTCATCTCGGCGGTGGCGATCCACCTGATCAAGACCGGTGCCGTCGACTTTGTCCTTCAGACCCATGCCAGCAGTAAGGACCCGGTCGGCAACGAGACGAGCCCGAGCCTCGACCGGACCGCCGTCATCGCATCGGCAGGCTCGCGCTATACGCCTTCATCGCCTCTCGCGGATCTGGAGACCCACCTGACGAGCGGCCGTCGCTTTGCCTTCGTCGGTCGGCCCTGCGATGTCGCCGCCCTGCGCCGGATGGCCCTGAGGGATCCCCGGGTGGACGCCCAGGTGCCGATCATGCTGTCCTTCTTCTGCGCCGGCGTGCCCAGCCGTCAGGGTGCCCTGGCGGTGCTGGACGCCCTCGGCGTCGGCCATTCGGACGTGAGGGAGTTCGCCTATCGCGGGCGCGGCTGGCCGGGGCTGGCGCGAGCGGTCCGTCACGACGGGACCGAGGCCTCGATGGACTACAACTCCTCCTGGGGCACAATCCTGAATCGACACCTGCAGTTCCGCTGCAAGATCTGCCCGGATGGAACGGGCGAGTTCGCCGACATCGTCTGTGCCGACGCCTGGTACGGCAAGGACGGCTATCCCGAATTCGAGGAACGCGATGGACGAAGCCTGGTGATCGCGCGGACGGCCCGGGGGCGTAGCCTGCTCGACGTGCTGGAGAGCGAAGGGGTGGTCCATCTTGACGATCTGCCCACCGATGAAATCCAGCAGATGCAACCCTACCAGTTCGATCGGAAACGGGCCGTCCTCTCGCGCGTCGTCGCCCTCTGCCTGAAGGGGCGGCGTGTGCCACGCTTCAGTGGACTGAAGCTGAAGCAACTGACGATGAAATCGCCTCCAGTCTGGCTGGCCCGGAACTTCTGGGGCAGCTACCGCCGCATCCCCAAGGGAGCCCTGCGGTAGGCAATCGTCTGCCGGCTAACGTCCAGAATTTAAGTGGGAGGCGATCCCATCCTCGGCACGGCTAGCCGGCGATGCTGAACTTTGTACGTTTGGTGCTACGCGAACTAAGCGAGGGGTACTGCACTGCGCCAACGTTGCCGTCTCTCGTCGAGACGGTTGGTTGTCCATGAGTTAAAGAGTGGCGGGGCTGTGCTCACAGCAGCCAAACAGCGGTAAGATTCAGGTTTTTTGCGAATGACATTGCCATTGAGGCTCGGCAGAACCGAGGGGCGCAGGCCCAATCATTTGTCCCGGGTGCATATGCCGGGGCTGCCAGCGCTCGTTTTTGTATGGGGCTTGATGCTGGTCGCCCTATCGATCGTTTGGCCGCGTTACGGCTTCTTCGCCCTGGGTGGATTGCCGCAGGTCACGCCGTTCACTTTGATGGCCATCCTGTCCTGGCTCCTGTTGCCATGTCTCTTGGTTCTCGATCCCGTCATGCGCAATAGATTTGGTTTCGCGATTTGGTCAAATTCGCCCGTTCTGTCGCTTGTTGGCGCATGGATCGTCTGGCGTTTTCTGACTAGTGCTCTGGGTGAGGACCCGGGTTCATCTCTCTTCGAAACAGCGCGGGAGGTCGTGTACTTAACGCCCATATTGTTCATGACGATATTGATATCAACAATGCCAAGCGGAAAATTGTGGATTTCAAGAACAATGGTCGTTTCGGCATTATTAGTTATTTTACTTGCTGCTCTTGAGAGCGCGCTAAAGCGCTCAGTTGTTGACATTCTGGGGTTGAGATTTGCGATCGACGCGCAATCGGCATTAAATGTGACAGAGGTGACCCTCCGTGCTGGGCTGGCGAGGATCAAATCTGTCTTCAGCCACCCGATCGTGTTCGGACAATTCCTCGCCTTCATCTTCCCAATCGCCTTATGGTCGCTTTTCAAAGAACGATCAGGCCTGATGCGACTTCTTTCATTGACTGTCGTCGGGTTGATCCCCTGGGCTGTGGTCATCACGGGTTCAAGAGCAGCTATCGTAGGGTTGGCAGTAGCAATCTTCACGTTCGTCCTGATCTACGCAGTTCATAGGTTGCGTCAGAATCTCCATACGGGGATTTTGGTCATTCTAGGTGTGCTGCTGATTTCAACGATCACTTTTGGCGCCGTCTCTGGCCAGATTCTGGATCTTATCTCTGGGCGTAACAGCGTTGAAGCCACCAGTACAATATACAGGGAAGCAATGATAATCAAAGGGCTAGATGAAATAAGATATAGCCCGATTGTCGGATTTGGTGACGGTCGCGCTGCGTATCACGCCGGGTTTGTTGGAAGAAACAATATTTTGACCATAGATTCTCTATATCTATCTACACTCCTGAATAATGGTTGGGTGGGCTTGGCGATTTTTGTCTCTGTGTGGATCTTTTATGCAAGAACAGCCTTGTTGAGCGTACTAACGAATAAAGAATTACAGATTGAAGCTGCGATGATGGCTGGAGTCATATCTCTATTATTTACATTTTCTATTGTCACCTCTTCTGACAATATTGCCCTACTATTCATCGCAATCGCTCTTTGTGGAGGCGCAATTTCTGGCAATCTCCTGAGCAGAGGCCGCTCAAATCGCGCACTTCGCGGGCGTTTGGAGAGCTGAATTAATCGTTTGGGATGCCCAAAGTGCGGCATGCACCCGGCTTCATGGGGCAACGAGTTAGAGTGTTTTTGGGGTTGGAGGGTGACGATTCAACGAGGGAAGTTCGGAGGCAGCCAAACGGGCTTTTCAGCTGTCAGCGTTGTCCGTCGTCCAGTAAAGTGGTTAGGCGGTTTTGTCATATCGGGTGGCCAGTCGTCGGCTTTGTTTGAGCTTTGAGAGGCATCGCTCGACGAGGTTTCTCAGGCTGTAGATGTGTCCGTCGATGACGGGCTGGACCTTGCGGTTTCGCTTGGCCGGGATGACGGCGGCGACACCTCTGGCATCCAGGTCGGCTAGGATGAAGTCGGCGTCGTATCCCTTGTCGGCGAGCAGGACGCGAGGCGCAGGCCCGGGCTCGTCCATGACCGGCGCATAGCCTTTCACATCAGAGACCTGACCGCTGCTCAGCGTGACCGCGACAGGGAGGCCCAGAGCGTCGCTGCGGAGATGGGTCTTGGTCGAGAAGCCACCACGCGAGCGGCCAAGACGTATCCCTCCGGTGAATCCCGCCTTGTCCGGCTGAAGCGGCTGGCGATGCTCTGCGCTTAAGTCGGGTCGTAAGACCGGTCGTAAGAGCAGGCGTAAGTACAGATGAGCCAGATCACCCTGCTGAC
>Ga0247831_1003196_pt1 | contig 24523 bp, 19 predicted proteins | sample LaCruzMarch2015__9_FD_192406 | JGI IMG/M metagenome (GOLD analysis project Ga0247831, IMG submission 192406) | Freshwater microbial communities from meromictic Lake La Cruz, Castile-La Mancha, Spain - LaCruzMarch2015_1m | ecosystem: Environmental > Aquatic > Freshwater > Lake | place: Spain...
GGATCGCGGCGGGCGGCACCTCGCCATCAGGTGTGGAGATGAGCCGCGCGAGCGATTCGAGCACGGCCTCGGCGAGCGTACCAGTGGCAGCGGGTTTCACGTTGGTGGTGACGGTGCTCATGTTCGCGCCTCTCTTAGCTTTCCGCCGGCTGGCTTGGCGCGCGCGGCCTCTTTCACCTTGCGGGTGTAGTGGAGGTCGTTTTGGCGATTGCCATCGAACTTCGGCCCGCCCGTGAAATCCTGAGATTCCCCATCCCAGGTCCAGAACCATGGAAACTGGTCCTTGGGGCGGTCGGGCTCCGTGCCGCGGTCCTTGTCCCACTTGATGCCTGGGGCAGCCCGCAGGATGCACGCCTTCTTGGCCTTCGCACCGAGCGGCCGGGCGGTCATGAACGGGCGGATGTTGAGCCGCACGCCGTCGTTGATGTCGGGATCCCAGCCGATGGGCTGTTCGGCGAGCGGCTTCCAGCGAACGAAGATGTCGAACGGCGGCTCACCCTCGATGATCTTGGCGAGCTGTTCTTGGAGGTGGACGGCAGCAGCCACGCGGGCGTCGGCGCCTTCCTCCCCGGCCGCCTGCTGCGCCTTTTGGCGGGCGATCCAGTCGCCGAGGTACTCGTAGGCGATCTTTTCGAGCGTGCGGCGGCCTTCGCCCGCGGGCCCAGCGAGCCGGTGGTAGTTCACGAGGCAGTTGAAGCCGTCTCGCAGGCCGTCCCAGATGTGCCAGACGAAGGGCCGTTGGTGGAAGAGCTTCAGGTGCTGCTCGAAGAATGAGTCGCGGAGCCAGTCGTCGAGCGTTGTACCAGTCGCATCCACGTCGGCCAGAAGCTTATCGCGAAGGTCGGCTGACCAGTCTGGCCCGTAGGCATCCGCGAGAAGGGTAAGGAGTCGGTCGGCTGCCGTCGGCTCGCCGCGGACGCTCGACAGGCAGACGATGCCGTCTGCGTCGGCGTGCGATTCGAGGCCATCGGGACCGAGCGACGGGCAGTCGGGGAACTCCGAGCCGGTCTGCCGCGGCCACCGGTACCCGACGAGTCGCGCGACGGCGACTTGTAGCGAGCTGTCGGAATCCTTCGGGTGGCCGTTGAAGATCCACTGGGTGGCGTCTAGGGAGAAGGGCATCGGCAGGCCGTCGGGGTACACCTCTGCTGCCACTTCGGTCCACCGTTCGAGATCAAACGGCACTTTTCCGAAGGTGTTTGGAGTGACCTTCGGCTTCCGATCGATTTTGCGAACCTCAATAATGAACTCAGGGGACTGGCAGTAGCACCACAGCGCCGGGAAATGGGTCGCAGTCGTTGCGTAGATCACGGCCACGTTCGTGTCGAACGACTGGCCGCTGTAGCGGTTGACATACAGCCTGCCCATGCCGCTGACCGCGATCCCGGGCTTGCCCCAAGCGCTTTGACCGGCTTTCCACTTACCGGACGAGTACCCCGCTTCCGCTTTGGCAGCCATCAAAGAGGCAAGGCGGCCGGAGCCCTCCTCCCAGAGGAAGACATTCTCCAGGCCCGCATCAATGGACTCTGTGTTGGTAGACGTCTGCTGAAACACCCACCCATCACAACACGACGGAAACTCCCAAAATCTTCGCACGAATGATGGATCATCGAACGAACCCTGCCCGTGGACGCTCTTTGCAAAGGCATCGACGCGTTTACCTCCTGCAACTGTGCCAAATACCACCCTCGATTCTGGATGGGCTACCTGCGTTGGTTGATCGAATAACTTCAGTGATTCGCTGCGCAGCCCGGCGGCTTTCTTGTTTGCGGGGCTCAAGTGGTCGCAGTCGACGTAGTGGGACCGACGGGATGAACCCGGAGGTGTAATCGTCAATAGCACGACATCTACAACATGACCGCTGATTGTCTCGAACGCGCTGTGCCCGAGGCGGGCAAGCATGTTCCATTCACACCGTTGAAGCACCGCTTTCCGAAAACCTTGGTACGACTTGAGAAAAAGCCACGGCTGAGGAGTGACAGCCGTGACGGTGCCACTCTCACGCTTGGACTCGGCGAAGGAGATGCAGCGAGAGATAAACGTTGTCGACAGGCAAGCACTGGCAGCGTCGTTTCGGGAGTCGCAGTGCCCAGCCAATGCCGGCCCTTGATTTCCTCGTTTTAAATACGGCACGTTCGTCGCCACGAGCGTGAACTGACGCCCGAGAATCTCAGCCGCCTTCGCAACGCCGCGGGCCGTCACCGCCATCTCGTGTTCAACATCGTCGCTACCCTCGTTCGCGAGTGCCTTCTCCAGGATCGGTTGCAGCTCGGCGAATGACGCCTCGAACGCCGCGTAGCCTTCGGCCCGCGGGTTGATGAGGCTGCCGAGCACCGGAGCGTCCTTGAAGAGCCCGTGGAGCCGCCGCATGCCCTCTTCAATCTTGTAGTTGCCCTCGGCTAGCGCCACCCACTCGGCCTCGGTGGCATTCGGCGCGAGGCCGGAGCAGGCGATGTGCATGGGCGGCAGCGAGCAGTGACCAAGCCGCCGCCAGGCTGCGAGAGCAAGGTTGAAGGCGCCGATCTGTGTGCAACGGGGGTCGATCTCCAGGCCGTAGAGGTTGTCGCGGATGACGGCCTGTATCGCCGCGGTCTCCGAGAGTCCTTCCTCCCGCATTCGCAGCGGCACGAGCCGCTCGAACATGGCCACGACGAAATGGCCGCTTCCCATGCAGGGGTCGAGGCAAGTAAGGTCCTTGGTGTTCTTCGGCCAGCCATCGAACGTGCCCGCTGCCGGACGCCACGTGTCGCCCTCGTCCGCAATGAACCGCAGGTAGGCCCAGGGCACGCCGGGGAGCGACACGGCCTTGCGGAGGTCATCTTCGGTGGTGGCCGAAGCAGCGATCGACGAGTCGGCCGACAACTTCTTCCCTGCCCACCACGCGCCGAGCGTGTTGTCGAGCAGGAAATCCACCATGTAGTCCTCGGTGAACAGCTGCGTGACGGCTGGCAGCTCTTCAGCGCCGATCTTCACGCCGGATTCATTCACCGCGTCTTTCTTCTCCGCCTGCCAGAACTGGTAGCACCAGCCGAGCGAGTCTGATGCTGTGAAGGCTCCAGTGCCGAGGTCGGCCACGATCTTCTCCAGTTCGAGATGGTCCTCGCGTGCCAGTTCCACGGCCAGCACCGGATCGTCGGCCCGGAAGATCTCGGGCAGCATCGTCTGGGCGAACCGGCTGGCGAGCATCCAGATGTCGGTGTCGCGTTCCTTCGCCAGCTCGCGGCAGGTGTCGAGGCTGATGGCCACGCCCGATTCCGGCTCGATCAGGAGTTCGTTCTCGGCGAGGAACCGGGCGAAGAGCATCCGGTGCCAATGCTCGTAGGCCACCTCGTGGACGAGCCGCGTGGTGGCCTGTTTGCCCGTCCTCGTGTCGAGCGCGTCGCCAAGCTGCCGGCCACGGGCACGGAGTTTTACACGCAGGGCCCGGTCGACGGTCGGCTGGCCCGACCAGGGCTCGTGACTGCCGACGGCGAGCGAGTCGAGCGCCTTCGTGGCGGCCCGCTCGGCGACCCGGCGGGCGGCCTTCACGGCGTTTTCGAGATTGCGGCGGACCGTGCGGTCGAGGGGTGGCATGGTGTGGCAGTGGCTTTCGTTACGAAACGAGCACGGGGCCCTTCTTCACTTCCTCAAGCAACTGGCTCTCGGCCCGCTTCGCCCATTCGCGAACGTCATCGCCCGTGCGGAGCGTCGTCTTTTCGATCGCGATGCTGCGAGCCGTGGGCTCGACTGCGGCTGCGGCCTTGCGGAGCGCCTGCCCGGCGACCGTGGGCACGGCGAGGGCGGCGGAGCGACGCCAGTCGAGGGACCGCTCGGCCAGAGCCGCGGCTATTGTCCCGTCGGTTGAGACGTCCACGGCATCGGGCTCGCGGAGGCCGACTTCCGCGAGGATAGCCGCCTGCTTGTCGGACGGCAGCTGCGACCACACGGAGGAAGCTGCAAGCTGCTTCAGCTCGCGGTCGAACGTCTGCCGGTGATCCTCATGGGTCTCCTTGAGCCGCTTACGAAGGATATCGGCGATCTTCACGCGGATCGGTGGCAGCGGGTCGGATGACTCGAGGAGCAGGCGGCCAGTGCGGATCGCCTCGATGTCGGCGTTGATCGCGGCGGCACCAGGCTCATCCTTGGCGTGCTCAAAGAGCTTGTGGAGGCCATCCCAGGCGGCGAGACGGGCTTCGGTAAGGGTGGCGAGCGCGGGCCATTTATCAGCGGCGTCATCGAGTGCGGTCTTCTTGGCGACCATCTCGGCGAGCATCTCAACGCCAGTGAGCCGCTGGATGTCTTCGACGAACACCACCGACTGGTGCGAGGGCAGCGGCTCTTCGCCACCGGTGCGCCGCCCGATTTCGGCAAGCTTCTTGAGGAAGTCCGCGGCAAGCGGACCATCCTCGTCGTTGGTCTTGGGCTTCAGGCCGAGCTTTGCGAGCGTGCCGCGGACCTTGAGCCGGTCTGACATCGAGATGGTTTTCGTTTCTCGCGTGAAGACCGTCTTCGTGATCTTGTTCTGGTCGAGCTGGGCCGCGGCCACTGGGGCGCCGTTGAGCTTTGCCGACAGGTGCCCGGCCCCGACCAGTACAACGAGGGCAGCGTCGATCGCGTCCTTCGGCCAGCCATAGGGCGGGTCTTGGAGCTTTGAGCGGACGTCGCTGCCGGTTGCGCCCGTGGCTGTGCGGCCGAGCACCTCGACACAGACGGCATGGGTCTCGACCGCGCCCGTATGCCCAACCGGGTCCATCGGCTTGTCGGTGCCCTCCTTCGCCCGCTTCATCACAACGTCCCATGACGCCTTGTCGGCAGCAGAGAATTCTTTGAACTGGCGGGCAACGGCAGCCTCGGCGGCCACCTTCAACTTTTCGGCGAGGGTGGTGTGGAGCTGCTCCGTGCCGCCGCCGAGCCAGACCTTTGTGCCGCCGACGATATCGCGAATGAGCCTGTCCCGGTTGGCCATGGCGCTATCCCGCAGGCTCGTCATGGCCCGCATCGCCTCCTGCCCCTCGGCTTCGGATTGGGGGCCGTAGGTTTCGAGCGTGCTCTTTGCCGCCTCGGTGTTGACGATCGCCGTCTTGAGGTCGTCGGCGTACGCCTTGGGAATGAAGGAGTAGATGAGCGACGAGGAGGCGCCATCCTTCCGGGCGGCAGACGTGACGTCTTTTTCGGCAGCAGACCAGCCGTCGCGGACCCAGACCGTGAGGCCGCGGCCGCCGGGTGTAGGCGCCGTGGCGTCGCGGTCAACCGACAGATCGCGTGGCTCCTTCGGCAGGCCTTGGAGGATACGCACGCCACGGACAGCCTCGTCGATTGCGGCATAGACGAGGTTGTTGCGGACCTCCTGAATCTTCGGCTCGCTGCCGCGAATCTCCTGCTGCTTCTTGTTGTAGGTGGCCAACCATTCCGATCCAGCCCGAGTCTGCATCCGGTATTCGTCGTCCACCTTCATGAGCAGGCCGGTCTCGACGAGTTTTTCCAGCGTCTCGGCGACCTTCTGGCGGAGCAAGTGGTTGTCCGCCGCCAAGTCGCTCACAAGCAAGTCGGCAATGTGGGCAGCCGAGGCCTTGACGCCGAGATCGGCGCCGAGATTTGTCGGCAGCTTCGAGATCAGGAAGACGAGGCTGGCGATCCGCTTGGCGAGCTTGGCATCATCTGTGCCCGGTACGCCCAGTTCCTCGATCCGCTCGTGAATCTCGCGCAGCAACACGCCCGTGCCCAGCATGTAGGCCTTGAGCGAGTCGTAGAGGGCGTCGGCCGGGATGACGGCCGTGAGCCGGTCGTTGGCGAGCTTGCCAACGGCATCGTGAATGATCGAGAGCTGAGATCGCAATTGGCTCTTCGTGCCCGCCGCGTCGATCTGACGGAAGCACTCTTCCCAGAACCGGCGGCGCACCGGCAGGAGCGGGAAGTCGTCGATGATCGTCTTGTCGTCGCTAGAGCGGGGGCCGATTTTCGTACCCTGCAGGTGGCGGGCGATTTCGCCGCCGTGCGACTCGATCGTGCCCTTCACGGTAGGAATCGCCCCAGGCTTCTTGCGGAGCGACACCTTACGGGTGACCGTCTCGACGTCGGTGTCGGAGAGTGGCACCTTCACGACGAACCGGTCCATCAGTTTGTGGAGCAGTTCGACGTCGTTGAGCGACTGCTGACCGGCGGCGACGAGCAGCACCCGGCCGTCGAACTGCTTGGTGAGTGCCTCGGCCAGCTCGGTGAAGATCGTTGAGCGGTCGTGGGAGTCACCAATGTATTGCTGGGCTTCGTCGAGCAGGACAATCGCGCAGGGGAGCTGGTCTGGGTTGTTCGAGTTCTGGGCGGCGTGGCGCAGGAGCACATCTTTTGCCAGGCCGATGAACTCAGGCGTGGTGAGGTCACCGGTCTGCTCCTGAAACTGTTGCTTGAGTGTTGCCCGGACTTCGGCTTCGCTGGGGGCGAAGTTCTTGTCCCACGCCAGGATCGCCTTGCGAATGCGGGTGCTCACCCAGAGGTTGGCAAGCTCTTTTTCCCACACGCCGCCGTTGGCCTCGACGTGCTTCTTCACCGTGTCGAGGGCGCCTTCCCTCTCAAGCCAGAGGACGAACCGGGCAACTGGGTACTGCTCCGGCAGCCCTGCGGCGCGAAGGATGACGCCGAGGACCGTTTCGCGGACGCGGTCGTGCGAGCCGGCCAGCAGCGTGCCGGCGGCGGAGAACAGCCCACCATGGCAGCGACCGACTCGGTCGAGTTCGGTCAAATGGGCCCGAATCTCCTTCGGCATCTCGGGCACGATCCCGCGGGCTGTGGCCCCGTCGGAAAACGGTGTGTCGGCCCAGAGATGGGTGAGCATCTTGAGTAGGTGGCTCTTGCCGCTTCCAAAGAAACCGCTCACCCAGGCCGCTTTTTGGGAGGAGTTGCCGACGTTGCCGAGGTACTCCGACAGGATGCAGTCGAGCCCACGGGCAAACTCGCCCTCGCAGACAAACATTTTTAGTTCGCCCCGCAGTTCAGCCACGACCCTCTCGTCTGTCTGGTCGGCGAGGCGGGCTTGGCCGTTGTTGACCAGCGGCTCCCGGGACGGGTCGATAAGGAGAATGTCTTTGATGGTGGCCATGCTCATGGCGAATCTCTCGTGGTGGTGCTACTGGACGTGCTGGTTGCCGGCGTGGGTGATCGGGACGGCGAGGTAGTTCCAGCCGTCACGGGCGTCGAGGAGCCGGTAGTTGTTCTGCTCGAAGTGGCCGGGGAAAAAGATCACGAGCCGGCCGCGGACGTCGCGCTCGATGGCCCGGACGACCTGGGAGACGCGGGCGAATCCGAACAGGCTGCCGACACCGAAGAGGCCAACGACGGAGTTATCGGTGACGTCTGCAGCGGTAAGGCCCTCGCGTACCTTGGCGGCCAGGACATCCACGAACTCGGTCTGGAGCTTGAGGTCGAGGTCCTCGGGCGACTCGAAATAGGCGTCCCGGAAATCATCTGCCGCAATCCAGGCCGCGAAGGCGTCGGAAAGGTCGAGCTCGTGCCAGTCGTGCCCGGCGGCCTCCGTGGCGGTGGCGAACAGCTGACGGCGGGCCCGGAGCATCCGCTCGGCCTCTTTGTCGTAGACAACCATGATCACCCGCTGGGCGCCGGCGACGCCCCGTTCCCAGGGCAGGGCAACGTGTTTGCCGTAGTGCTCAGCGAGTTCTTCGATGCGGCCCATGGGTGGCTACGCCTTCAGGCGACTCCTTCCGAGGCGGTCGTGCCGGTGGCTGGGATGCCAGGATCGAGGCGGTCGAAGGATGCGTCGACCACGTCGCCAGCGACGCGGATGTCGATCAGGCCGGCGCGCTTGGCTTCGATGGCGAGGCTGCGGATGACGCTGGCGTCGACGTCGAGAAGTTTGGTCCACGCACCTGCGAAGAGCTGCGGGCCTCGGAAGCCGGCGGCGTGGGCGAGATAGAGGGCAAGAGCCGTGGTGGCTGGTGTTGCGGTGACCTTCTGCCGCGTCTTGATCGAACGACCTGCGAGGTGGCCCGACTGCGTCCAGGAGCTGGCGACGTTGCGGACGACCTTGTCGAGGATGGCGTCGCTGAGTCGGTCGCCGATGGCTGCCCGGATCGCGTCCTTCATGGGGCCGCGAGCGAAGTCGGCTCCTATCGGCAGCAACACCACCGCGGGAGCGCTGGCGGCGAGCATCGGATCACGGGCGATGGCGACGAGCAGTGCGAGCAGCGGTCGGCCGGAAGGCTCGAGGGACCAGAGCCGGCGCAGGACGCGATAGATCGGCACGTGGGGATCGAGGGCGTAGAGTTCAGAAAGCCGCTGGTGCGTAAGCCGCCGCGTGGATGTGGTCGACTTGCTCAAGCAATTCGCATGGCGGATCGCGACGGTGATGTCCTCGCCGCTTGCCGTGGCCGGCACGACATCAAAGAGTGCCGTCAGTTCGGCGAGCATGATCGTGCGGCTTGTGTGCGTGCCGACGTCGCCGCGGCGAAAACCGATGCCGTCGTTATCGCGGTAGCCGCGCGGCTTCGGGCCGACCTTGATCTCGATCGCGATGCGCTGCGGGAAGAACGGTAGAGCGGTGGTGGCCTGCACAGGCGGCTCCCCAAGGGGGTGGTACGGGGGACCATCGTGCCAGCGCGGCAGGGGGCCTCGCAAGGGGGTTGCTAATTTGGCCGGCAAATCCGCCGGCGGAACAAAAAAATTCGTATTTAGCTTTAAAAACGACGTTTCCGAAAAGGTTGCTGGACAGAGTGGCCAATATCGGTAGCCTAACCGTGGCCCAAGTGAGGCCCATTTTCACCCCAGGCAAGGACGCCGCAGCTCTGAGCGGAGGCTCAATTATGACCACCCACCCCAGCAGCGACGCTGGCAACAAACCGTCTTCTCCCTCTCAATCTCCCAACCAAGAGACCCCGGCCCCCGAGGTGCTGTCGGCGGCCCCGTTTGCTGCGAAATGCTCCGATCACGGCCACGAAGCCCACTGGACGCCGTCGCCCCCCGGCGACTGTCTAACTGCCAAGCACGTGACGTCCAAGGCGTTGGAGCATGTCGGCAAGGTGTGTTGGTTCCCAGATATCGACCTAGGGTTTGCCCCCTCGGCGAAATTTGCGTCGCCGCCGCCGCCGTATCTCCTCATAGCGCCGTCGGCCGGCCATGCGGAGAAAGAAGATGGCGCGATCGACTATCCGGCTTTGGGTTTGGACGTGCAGTCGCCCGCGTTGGTGGGCGCCGCATGGGCAGGATCACCCCCGGACAGCATCCCCGGCGAGGCACCAGCATACGAGGAGGCATGGCCGCCCGAGACGACGTCTGTCGAGTGGCCGGGCCTTACCTTGGCCATCTATGCGATGGAAATTGAAGCCGTTGCGGTTGAGCGGAACGAAAGTTTCGCGGCACAGGTCTTGGGTGAGTTGAGGGACATCAAACACAAAATGTCCGTCCAAGATCGGCTGAGGAGCAAGAAGAAGTCAAAAATCCCGAGCGAAAAGTTAACCGTCGACCAAAAGCTGAAGAAGCTCCACCTTGACGACCCGGCGGCCGCCGAGGAAAAGTCGCTCAGGGAGCTCGGGGAGCTTTTCGAATGCTCACAGAGCGCGTTCGGCAGGGGGGACTATTACAAAAAGAAACTTAAGCTAAGGCGGGAAGAGGTAAAAGCTAACAAGAAGACCACGAAACGCGAAGAGTGGGGCGAGCGCTGTCGGGCCGAGAATCGACAGGTGACCCGAGACAACCGGGATCACGTCGGATCCTACGAGGACATCGACGACCAAATTGATTACACGTGGGACGAGCGCCAGCAAGGCCACTGAGTGGACCGAGTGAACGGCCTGTCGGGGCCGGCGAAACAATTGGGGGGGCTGGGTTCCATCGCGAATCCAGCCCCTTTTCTGTTAGGCAAGCCGTTCACTGTCGGTGTTTGGTGAATGAACGCGGGAATTCATGAGGGCTGTGATGGAGACCCATCCGGCACCGAACTTCATGGAGAACCCGCATGTCAAGTAAACGCAGAGAGTTGTCCCCCCAGCCGCGTGCCAGCGCCCCGGGGGCGATCGTTCCCGATGCCATCTACCGGCTTGATGAAGTCAAGGCCCGGATGGGCTGGCGAGATGCCGCCTTCCGGGCCGCCGCCCGGGCGGGCCTGAAGACCCACCGCTCAGGCAAGCGGATCTATGTGCTCGGCAGCGACCTCATCGACTTCGTCACGAAGCGGGAGGCGGGCCGATGAGCACACCCATCGACCTCCAAAAGGAGTTCGGCCACCGCTGGAAGATCGGTCTCGACGAGGCTGCCCGCGGCCGTCGGTCCGACCCGTGGAACTACACGATCGTCTGTCGGCACGGGGAGATCTGTCCGTGGGGTGACGACATGCTCGCGGCATCGACGGCCAACCCCGGTGCGGTCGCGAACCGACTGCGGGCGCTTCCGTTCGTCGATGTCGCTCACGACGGCGACGACGGCGCTACGGTGGTTTTTTCAAGCCGATACGTGCGGACGATCGCCGGAATCATGAAGCCGCGGCGGACCAGAAAGGCCAGCCCGGCGCAGCTTGCTGCCCTCGAACGCGGTCGCGTGCGGCAGCCGCGTCATGCCTGACTACGGCACCGTTGGTCCACCTGAACCCCATCTCAACCCAGGAGCAATTCCATGAAAAGCCGACTGAAGCGATCCGTGACTCGTACGAATATCAAGAGAGCGATGATCCCCTGCTGCTACGGCATCGTCTACACCATCGCTGACAAGGTGCTTGGCGCCGACTTCGATTCGGTCGACGAGATCCTCGACCGCCTGCGGCGCATCGACGGCGTGAAGGTGGTTGAGGTTCGCGGTGGCGTTGGCAACCTCATGTTCCCAGCGCTCCGCCTGCCAGAGGTGACGAGGGTGCTCGTGCCGCTCGACAGTGTGCGGGCGCCCGCGGCTATGGCCGTCGTCGCCCACCGCGGTCGGATTTGGTGAAGTCCGCCGACTGTTGTGGTTTTTCGGAATCTAGGAAGGCCGATTGTCGGCAGTCCGGCTCCGAGGCCCCGCCGCCGGTTTGGCCGTCGTCTGGGTCGGATCTTTGTGGACCTTTGTCATTTGGAGGTGACCCCCTTGCCTATGACCACTATCGCCGCCGCCGAGCAGCTTCGAGATGAAATCCTGCAGATACTCGACGACGTGTACTTCAGGGTCTTTGACGGCCCCGACATGTCCGACGAGCAGGTCGAATTGCTCGCGCTGCTTCCAACGGACGACCTCAAACTGATCGCGAGCTGGGCCGAGGAGTACGCCGAGAACGTTCGGGACTTCGCCAGGCTCGCTCGGGACGCGCTGGAAGCCAAGGGGCAGTGACAGACCTCGCGGACGGAGTGCCACCCGTCGCGTGTTCCCGCCGCCGTTGGTGAAACCCCTTGGACCACGACGTTTTTGGAGAGTCCGGAAGGCCGAACGTCGGCCAACCGACTCTCGAGACCCCCGCGACGGATCACCCGTCAACGGGGCTGATTTTCTCGGACCGTTACCCCTGGAGGCCACCCATGGCTGCCGCGATTGCCCCTGCCCCCGATGACGACCGTGAACGCCCGACAAGTGTGAAGTCCAAACCTGTGAGCCCCAAGGAGAAGCCAACCATGGCGACGAGCGATTCCATCCCCACCCCTCCCGACGATGCAGCGGTGCCCGAGCAAGTCGCTACTCCGACGCCCTCGCTGGAGCCAACCCAGCCGGAGTTGCCGGCGGCTCCGACCACGCCGCCGCCGGCACGGCCCGAGCCGCCGGACCCGTTCGATCCGGCTGCATTGCGTCTCGGTGCCGACTACTCGGAAGGGCTCGGCGTCCGGAAAGTCATCAGCACGGTCCCCAACCGTAAGCCCAACAAGTCGGAATGGTTCCAAGCCCGGGCGGGCGACGGGTGGCGGCTCCAGACGGCAGTGCTTGAGTTGGAGAAGGGTGTCGAGCGGTTGACGTACCTGGTCGCGCCGTCGCTGTGGGCAGACTTGTCGGGTGAAATCACGCCAGCGCTCTTGCTGACGTGCGTGAACCGGGCGAACGACCTGTTCATCTGGCGGATCAAGCTACCGGGGGCGGATGGTCGCTCGAACACGTGGACCGATTCCGCACTGCAGATTGCCAAAGCGGCGGAGACGACGTGGTGTCGAATGGTCTCTGACACGACAAACGGGATCTACACCCACTACGTACCGACCGCCGAACTACCCGACCCGAAGTGGCCAGAACTGTCATTCAACGAGATCATCAAGCTCGCTTTCCGCGGCCGGATGATTGACAGCCTCGACCACCCAGTCCTGCGAGATTTGCGAGGTGGCGAATGAGTGCGACGCTGCCGCCGATCGCCTGTCGTAATCCGCAGGCTGACGAATGGATTCGAGTGAAGCCGGGGCCGGAGAGCCGGTTCAACACGCCGGTGTTGCGAGACCCGTCGTCGGGCGAACTGTACCTCGTCGTAGGCCAGTTGTGGCCGCGGCTGGCAGACAGGCTCGAGATGGTCTGCCCGCGGTTGTGCGGCAACCTCGATGGCGAAATGTTCGTCTGGCCGGTGCCAACGCCCACTTCCGGCCGCGGCGGCGAGGCACCCTGGCGGGAAACCGCCGGGGTGCTCGCCGGCCTCGCGGAAATGAGGTGGTGCCGTGTCGTGGCCAACGAAGCGGCAGGGCAATACGTCGTGTCCACCCTGAAAGACGACGACGCGCCGCCGCCGCCCGCCTGGCCGGTTGGCGATTTTCTGGACGTCCTTCACGCCGCCTTCCGCGGCCGGTTCATTGCGTCTGAAGACCACCCTCTTGTCCCGAATTGGAACTAACCATGACCGCATTCACGACCTTCAACCTCACCGGCCTCGAAGCCTTCGACGAGGTCTGGCTCGTCGATGTCGAGTATTCGGCGAAGCAAGGATGTCGGCCGGTACCGATATGTCTAGTCGCCCAGGAAGCCTTCACCGGCCGCGAAATGCGACTATGGGAGGACGAACTCACAGGGCTGGAGCAACCACCCTTCAGGATCGACGAGCGTGCGCTTTTCGTGTCGTACTCCGCGCCAGCTGAATTCAGCGTGTTCTACGCGCTCGGTTGGCCGGCACCGGCGCGGATTCTCGACCTATTCGTCGAGTTCCGGGCGCTAACCAACGGCCTGAAGACGCCGAGCGGCGCCGGTCTGCTTGGAGCGCTCGTCTACCATGGCTTGCCGGCCATGGACGCCGCCGAGAAGGCGTCGATGCGAGCCCTCGCCATTCGCGGAGGCCCCTTTACCGCTGACGAGAGGTTGGCGCTGCTGGACTATTGCGCGGAGGACGTCCATCCCCTTTTACAGCTACTGCAGCGCATGCTACCCCGGATTGACCTGCCGCGTGCGCTGCTCCGCGGACGGTACGGATGGGCGGCTGCGAGCATGGAGCACCGCGGCATACCGATCGACGTGCCGATGTTCGAGCACCTCCGGGCGCGCTGGCAGGATATCCAAGAGGCGCTCGTGGTGGAGGTGGACGCACGGTACGGAGTTTTCGAAGGCACCACGTTCAAGCGGGAAAAATTCACCGACTGGCTGATTGGGAGAAAAATTCCATGGCCGCGGCTAGAAAGCGGCCAACTCGATTTCAAGGACAAGACGTTCCGCGCCATGGCGAAGGCCTACCCGGTCGTGGCTGAACTGCGGGAGCTGCGGGCGGCGTTGGGCAAGATGCGGCTCTTCGATGAACTCGCTATCGGTCCTGATGGCAGGAACCGCACCGGGATCATGCCGTTCCGCGCGAGGACGGGCCGGAACCAGCCATCGAACGCAAAATTTATTTTCGGTCCGTCCCGGTGGCTGCGGAGCCTGATCAAGCCGGAATCGGGCATGGCAGTCGCGTATCTCGATTATTCGCAGCAAGAGTTTGGGATCGCGGCGGCGCTATCAGGCGACGATGCCATGGCCGAGGCCTACCGGTCCGGCGACCCGTATCTCGCCTTCGGTAAGCAGGCGGGCGCAATCCCTCCCGAGGGCACAAAGAAGACGCACGCCGACCAGCGGGCACTGTTCAAAGCGTGCGTGCTGGCCGTGCAATATGGCATGGGCGCGGAGGCGCTGGCGGATCGGATCGGTCAGCCGGTCGATATGGCCAAGAGGCTCCTCCGGCTGCACCGCGAAACCTATCCGGCGTTCTGGAAATGGTCCGAGGCCGCGGTCGACAGGGCCATGCTATTGGGGCGACTGCAGACCGTCTTCGGTTGGCCGATTCACGTCGGGCCGTCAGCGGACCCCATGAAGGGTGCCAACGCACGGAGTCTGGCGAACTTTCCCTGCCAGGCCCACGGCGCCGAGATGCTCCGGCTTGCCTGCTGCATGCTCGTTGAAGCCGGGATTGGTCTGTGTGCCCCCGTCCATGATGCCGTGGTCGTAGAGGGGCCGGCAGACACGATTGATGAGGTGGCGGCTCAGGCCCGTGAAATCATGGCGGAGGCCTCGCGGATCGTTCTCGGCGGGTTCGAGATCGGCACCGACTTCGAGATCGTCAGATACCCAGACCGCTACATCGACGAGGCGGGCGAGGACTTCTGGAACACAGTCACGCGGTTGGCTGGGCCGGTGCCAACGTCGGCATAAGTGCTGAACCAGTTCGGCATTGGTGTCGACCTACATCGGCATCAGTGCTGAACCGGTTCAATTCTTCTTTTAGTTCTTCAAGAAGTTCTTTTTCTATTACTAGTAGGGGTACCGGACTGTGGATGTCGATCTGGAGACTTTTCGTGCAAGCGTGCCGGTGCCGGATGTCCAGGCTGCGACGCCAAGGCTGAAGCGAACTGGGCTGGCGTATCTGGGCGGCAAGCCTCCAATGTGGTGGCTCCAGCGGGCGGCAGTGAAGGGTAAGGCCGCGCTGATGGCGGGGCTGGCGATCTGGTTCAAACACGGCGTCCAAAAGGACAGCTCCGCTCAGATTCGTGTCGACGCCTCCCTGCGGAGGTCCATGGGGCTTTCGCAGGACCAGGCCCGTCGCGGCGTCCACGCCCTGGAGTCGGAGGGCCTTGTGAAGATCCAACTCGGTGGCCGGGGGCGGTGCGCGGTGGTGAGGATCGTCACCGAAGTCGGCGAACCAGGTGTCCCCCCAGCGTGATCCCGTTCGGCGGCGCGTGAAACACACACACCTCGGTGCGGGCCGGGGTGGGGCGTAGGATGGCGATCGGTCCTCGTAGCGCCGCCCTGGGCGGCAAGGAGACTTTGAGTATGGCTGACGACGGCGAGATCAAAGTGTACGTGGTCGAGTTCGGCGACAGACCGTACTACCAACTGCAGTGGCGCGATCCAAACACCCAGCGGAAGCGGACAAAGACTACGAGCGTGAAACGAACGGGATTGGCCCGTGAAAGGAAGCTCGTCGAGCGGCTGGCCGCCGAACTCGAGTCCCAACTGCGGGCCGGCGCCGGCGGGCTGCCATCGCGGCTGGGATGGGCGGAGTTTCGTGGGCGGTATGAGCGGGAAGTCGTGCCAGGATTGGCGCCGAAGACGGGCGATAAGATTCGGGGCGTGTTGGACCGCGTCGAGCGGGAGTTGAACCCCCAGCGACTTCGGGATTTGTCAGAACAACGGTTGTCGTATTTCGTTTCGATGCTTCGTAAGTCTGGTGCCGCCGAAACAACGATTGCCGGCCACGTCGCGCACATCAAGGCGGCACTGACATGGGCAGTGGAACAAAAGATGCTCCCAGTCAGGCCTACGATGCCGAAGATTCAACGGGCCAAGAAAAGCAACGGACGCCCGATGAAGGGCCGCCCTATCACCGCCGAAGAGTTCGATCGCATGTTGGGGGCCGTATCGGCGGAGGTGGGAGACGAGGCGGCCGCGCAATGGCAGCACTACCTACAGGGGCTCTGGGCTAGCGGTTTGCGTCTTGGCGAGTCGCTGGATCTCTGGTGGGATCGTGAGGATCGACTCTTTCCGGTCTTCCCCCGCGGCGGGCGGCCAATGCTTCGTGTCCCTGGTGAACTCGAGAAGGGCCACGCCGATAGACTTCTCCCGATTGCCCCCGAGTTCGCGTTGATGCTCGTCCAGGTGCCCGAGGCCCAGCGCGTTGGCCCCGTCTTCAAGCTTGACGGGAGGGTCGGCCGCCTGGCAGCGAACGAAGTGTCTAAGACCATTTCCCGGATCGGCAAGGCCGCCGGCGTTCGCGTGTACGTGAGCCCCAAGGACCCCGGGAAGGTGAAGTACGCATCGGCCCACGACCTACGTAGGGCATTCGGCGAACGCTGGGCCGCCCGGTTGATGCCGGCCCAGCTCAAGGAACTGATGCGGCACGAGTCGATCGAAACAACGCTGCGCTTTTACGTGGGCACAGACGCCCAACGGACCGCCGACGCGGCTTGGGCGGCGTTCGAGGCGTCGCGGCCCAAGAATTTGGAGGCGTCAGGTAACAGTTTGGCTAACAGTGCCCCTTCCGGCCCTCCTCCGCCGCCCACCGAGAATCGTCGTAAACCCAAGCGGCGACAGGTAGTTATCCCAAGTGAGGCTGCTGGGACTCGAACCCAGGACCAACGGATTAAAAGTCCGATGCTCTACCGACTGAGCTACAGCCTCGGGGATAATCCTACCGAAGCCTGAATCAGGAGCAACCGGGCGCCACTTTGACCGTGGCCTTGTGCGCGACGCCTTTAACGCTGAAAGCCACGCAAACCGTGACCCAAAAATGCCCGAGAGAGGACTTGAACCTCCACCCAGTTACCTGGACAAGAACCTGAATCTTGCGCGTCTGCCAATTCCGCCACTCGGGCGAGTGCTGCCGGTATGACGACAGGATAGCAGATGCTACCAATCGCGGTCACCGTTTCAAGACACCCCGGCCGGCCTCGGGGACGGCGCTGGCGTCCGGGATCCCCCGGCTCACGCCGGGGGCTTTTATGGGGGACGGTCATACAAGCCCGGAGCGTGAGCGATGGGATTCCGTGCATCCGATCCCCCGGCTGACGCCGGGGGCTTGTATGGGAGCGGGCATACAAGCCCTGAGCGTGAGCGATGGGATCAGCGTGACGTGTGGCGCAACGCCACATGTGGCATCCGATCCCCCGGCTTCCGCCGGGGGCTTGTATGGGGGGAGTAGACCACGACGCCCCCGGCCGCATACAAGCCCGGAGCGTGAGCGATGGGACCGGCGTGACGTGTGGCGCAACGCCACATGTGGCATCCGATCCCCCGGCTTACGCCGGGGGCTTTTATGGGGGAGCGGCTCGCGAGTGAACCTCCGAAGACGGTCCAGCGGCAGGCCGCATCACTCCACGGTCACGCTCTTGGCGAGATTCCGCGGCTTGTCCACGTCGCAGCCCCGCAGAACGGCGATGTGGTAGGCCAGAAGTTGCAGCGGTATCGCGGCCAGAATCGGTTGCAAAAACTCCGGTACTTGAGGGATCTCGATCACTTCGTCGGCCAACTCCCGCACCCGGTCGTCGCCCGGGCTCGAAATCGCGATCACCGGCCCCTTGCGGGCCTTGATCTCCTCCACGTTGAGGAGCACCTTGTCGTAGACGGCCCCTTGTGGAATCAGGAACACGCTCGGCGTCGACGCGTCCACCAACGCAATCGGTCCATGCTTCATCTCGGCCGCTGGATAGCCCTCCGCGTGGATGTAGGAGATCTCCTTGAGCTTGAGGGCTCCCTCCAACGCGACCGGAAAGTTGTATTGCCGGCCCAGGTAGAGAAACGTGTTGGCATCCTGATACCGCTCCGCGATCCGCCGGATGGCCTGATCTGCCCCGAGAGCCTCGGTCACAAGATCGGGCAGCCGCTCCAATGCCTCGAGGAATTCGAGCCCGCGCTCGTAGCTCATGTGCCGGAGCCGACCGAAGTAGAGTGCCAGGAGCGAGAGCACCACGCACTGGCTCGTGAAAGCCTTTGTGCTCGCCACGCCGATTTCCGGTCCTGCGTGTAGGTAGATGCCTCCATCGGCCTCGGTGGCGATCGTGCTCCCCACGACATTGCAGATGGCAAGCGTCGGATGCCCCTTCCGCTTGATCTCGCGGAGGGCGGCCAAGGTGTCGGCCGTCTCGCCTGACTGGGTGATCGCGAAGAGCAGCGTGCCCTCGTCGAGCGGCGGGTTGCGATACCGCAACTCGCTGGCATACTCCACCTCCACGGGCAGCCGGGCAAACTCCTCGATCAGGTATTCACCAACTAAGGCCGCATGCCAGCTGGTGCCGCAGCCGGTGAGCACGATGCGGTTGATCCGCTGCAACTGCCGCGGCGTCAGATTCAGACCTCCGAAGACGGCAGTGGCATCGTCCCGCGAAAGCCGGCCCCGCATGGCGGCCCGGATCGTCTCGGGCTGCTCGTGGATCTCCTTGAGCATGAAATGGGCATAGCCGCCCATGCCTACGTCTTCCGCAGAAATCTCCAGCGGACGCACCGCGGGCTCGACGCGGCCTGTGTCGCGGTGGAGCACCCGCAGCGTGTCGGACGTGATCACTGCCACCTCGTGATCGGCGAGGTAGACGATCCTGTCGGCATGGCCGGCGAGCGGATTGGCATCGCTGGCGATGAAGTGCTCGCCGTCGCCAACACCCACCACCAGCGGACTGCCCAGCCGGGCCGCCACCAGCAGGTCGGGCTGATCGCGGAAGAGCACGAGCAGGCCATAGGTGCCGCGGAGCTGTGCGATCGCCTCGCGAACCGCCTGCACTGCGGGCAGGTCGGCCGGCTCGTCCGTCACACGCCGACCGGCCGCACTGGCCCGCGTGAGGCAGCTATCGATCAGATGGGCGATCACCTCGGAGTCGGTCTCCGAGCGAAACACATAGCCCTCCGCTTCAAGCCGCGTCTTGAGGCTCCGGTAGTTTTCGATGACGCCGTTGTGCACCACAGCCACTGCGGGTGAGCCCGAAGAATGCCCCCCGGTCTTCTCCCTGGCAGTCTCCGTTGCCGTGTCCGTTGCCGTCTCGCTGCCACAGACGCCCAGATGGGGATGCGCATTGCCATCGGTCGGCGGCCCGTGCGTGGCCCACCGCGTGTGGCCGATGCCGATCGAGCTGTCGGGAACACTGTGACGCAGGAGCGCCTCGAGGCGGGCGAGCCGGCCGGCCGACTTGATCACGTGAATCCCGCCGGCGTCGTCGAGGACGGCCAGGCCGGCCGAGTCATAGCCCCGGTATTCAAGCCGCCGGAGCCCCTCGATGATAAGGTCCGTAGCGCGACGGAAGCCGACGTAGCCAACGATGCCGCACATGCGGGGTGTTCCTGGAATTGAAGGGGGGCAGGAGGCGGGGGCGTGCACAGGAACGGCGGCCGCCGCTGCCTCCTTCTCAAGGCTGCACGCGTCCCAATGTAGCGACGTGGCACTCTTGACGGCCACATGACTATTCTTGGTGGTATGAACACCGCTACGACCGCCGCACAGACGCCGGCCCCCCGGCAAACGCCCGCCATCATCGTCATTCCGGCACGGCTCTCCAGCACGCGGCTCCCCCGCAAAATGCTTCTGGCCGATACGGGACGGCCTCTCATCGAACACACATGGAGGGCGGCCAGGGGCTCCGTGCGGGCCGCCCACGTCGTCGTGGTCACTGACAGCGAAGAGATCGCGGCCGCCGTCCGTGCCTTCGGCGGTGAGCCGGTGATGACGTCCCCCGAGGCTCCCAGCGGCACGGCACGAATCGTCGAAGCTCTGACCCGCCTCCCGGAGGCGGCCGTGATCGTCAACGTTCAGGGGGACGAGCCTGAGCTGGCCGCAACCGCGATCGACGCGGCCATCGACCTCCTCGAGCGTTGCCCCGAGGCGGGGGTCGCCACGCTCGTCACGCCGCTCAAACGGGTCGACGACCTCCACGACCCGGCCGCCGTGAAGGCCGTGCTCACGCCATGGCGGCAGCGGCCTGAGCCGGGCGAGGCGGTCGGCCGCCCGCTTCCCGGAGCGTGGCGGGCGATCTATTTCAGCCGTGCCCCTGTGCCTGCGGCCAGAGACTGGTCGGAAACACTGCTGGCGGCAACGCCTCCGCTCTACTGGCAGCACGTCGGCCTCTATGCCTACCGTCGCAGCGTGCTAGAAGCCTGGAACGCTCTTCCCGAGTCGAGGCTCGCGGCAGTTGAAAGCCTCGAGCAACTGCGGGTGATCGAGGCCGGTATCCCGATCGTGGCGGGCGTCATTGACCACGCCGCCCGCGGCATCGACACACCAAAAGACTACGCCGCCTTCGTGGCGCGGTGTGTCACACCCCCTTCTCCGCCTTCTGCACGGGAATGATCAGCACGCTCGCGGCGGCGCTCGTGAGCACGGCCTCCGATGTGCTGCCCAGCAGCCAGCGGGTGAGCATGTCCGACGGCGTGCGTCCGATGACGATCAGGCCGAAGCCCTCCTGCTTCGCCCGGGCAAGAATCTGTTCGCCGGGATTTCCCTCGACCAGAATGGGGGGCTGTCCGCGAAAGAGCGGGGGGAGCGTCGCCTGAAACGTCGCCAGTGAGCCGCCGATCGCAGCCACTTCTCTGTCGTGTTCATGCTGCCAGGCGTCGGCGATCGCCGCGGTATCGGGATCCCGCACCGTCTTTTCCAGCCACGCGGGCAGGGGGCCAGCCAGCATCGATTCGGTGACGCCGATGACGGCTCCTGCAGAGGTCTCGGGCCAGTGCAGACTGCTGATGACGGCGGCAACGGCTCCGGCGCTTGCCGGATGATGGCAGACGAGCGTCTTCAGGACGCCCTCGGCCGGAGGGGCCCCGCGGACCACCAGCACCGGAAGATTCGCCCCATGGACCACCGCCCGCGACACGCTGCCGAGCAAAAACTGTTCAATTGAGCCGTGGCCCCGTGCGCCCACGACGAGCATGTCGGCATGCCAGCCGGCTGCGCTCTCGAGCAGGCCGACCGCGGCTGACTTCGAACTGGCGATCATCTCCGGCGGCTTGGCGAATCCGCCGGGCAACAGCGAACAGGCCTCTTCGAATAGCGCGGCCGCGGCTCCGTCCACGATCTTGCGGGAGCGGCCGAGCAGTCGCTTTTCCAGTTCCATCGGCGAGAAGTAAACCGCCACCTCGTCACGGGCGGGATCGATCAGTCGGGCGGCCATCCGCACCGCGTCGAGCGACGACGCCGAACCATCCACGCCAATCAGAATCTTCATCGATTTCTCCTCTGTTTCAGGCTTTCAAGCTTACGCTGTGCACGTCGAAAAAGCGAAATCCATCCCGCAGACCGCGCTATCCGAGCCAGACCTTCGCCGGTTCGCCGGGGATCTCCCGTGCCAGCCGCGGCACGGCGTAGCCCGGTAGCGACGCCCGCATCTGGTCATGAAGGGCGTGTGCCGCCTGCTCGTCGACTTCATACGCCGCCGTGCCCTGCACGCGGTCGAGCAGGTGGAGATAGTAGGGAACAACGCCCAGATCGATGAGCCGTTCGGAAAGCTGCGTGAGCACCTGCACCGAGTCGTTCACGCCCGCCAGAAGGACCGACTGGTTGAGCAGCAGCGGCCTGGCGTCCGCAAGACGGGCGATGGCGGCTGCCACCGTGGCGTCGAGTTCATTCGGATGGTTGGCATGCACGACCACGACGCAGGTCAGCCTGGTCTGGGCGAGCGTCGCCGTCAAGGCGTCGGTCACTCTCGACGGCAGCACGATCGGCAGTCGCGAATGGATCCGCAGTCGTCGCATGTGCGGCATCGCTTCCAGCCGTGCGACCAGCCGGGCGAGCCGGGCGTCGTCGAGCAGGAGCGGATCGCCGCCGGAGAGGATCGCCTCGTGGATCGTGGGGTCGGCCGCCAGTGCTTCAAGCGCCGCCTCGAGCCCCGTCTGCGTCGCACCGCTCTCGGCGTAGGGAAACTCACGACGAAAACAGTAGCGACAGTTGATGGCACAGGCGCCGGTCGTCAGGAGCAACGCCCGGCCGGCATACTTCTGCACGAGCCCCGGCGAGGCAAGCGCCGTTTGTTCCTCGAGCGGATCGGCAGAGAAGCCGGCAACCTGTTCGCGTTCGGCCGGCCGTGGCAGCACCTGTAGCAGGAGAGGATCGAGCGGGTCACCCGGTTTCATCCGTGCGATGAAACCGCGAGGCACAAGCAGCGGAAAATCACCGGCGGCCCGTCGGGCATCTGTGGCGAGGGCGGGATCGAGCGACAGCAGTCGGCAGAGTTCTTCCGGCTCCCGCACGGCGTTGGCCAGGTCCCGCTGCCAAATCCGGCTGGGCGGCTCGGGGCTTCCGGCAACTCGCCGCTCGGTCGCAGTGTCGGAGAATGGCACGGGGGGCATGGGTACGGCGGGTGGGCCGTGGTGTCGGGTTGACAGGTTGCGGGCCGGCGGCAACGCTTGACGGCCCGGATGGAAACTTCGTCCGCGGGCGACGAGCCGGACTGACCGGCCTTCGCACTACGATACGGCCCAATGGCCCCGGATGGAAACGCACAGGAGAGACCGAAGCAGTGGCAGGCTACAACACGAGCGAATTCAAGAAGGGTCTCAAGGTCCAGATCGATGGCGACCCGTACATCATGATCGAGTGCAACTTCGTGAAGCCCGGCAAGGGGCAGGCACTCTACAAGTGCAAACTGCGGAATCTGCTTCGCGGCACCGTCCTCGACCGCACCTACAAGAGCGGCGACTCACTTGACGCCGCGGACATCGCGACCATCGACGCCCAGTTTCTCTACAAGCAGGCGGAGATGTTTGTCTTCATGGACAACGCCAGCTACGAACAATACGAGCTGAAGAAAGAACAGATCGACGACGCTTGGAAGTGGATCAAGGAGGGCACCGTCTGTTCGATGCTGCTCTACAACGGGAATCCGATTTCGATGGAACCCCCCAACCACATGGTGCTGAAGGTTGAATATGCCGAGCCGGCTATGCGCGGCAACACGGCGACCAATCTCACCAAGACCGTGAAATTGGAGACGGGGGCCGACGTGATCGTGCCAGCGTTCATTGAGCAAGGCGATCTCGTGAAGATCGACACCCGCACTGCCGACTACCTCGAACGCGTCAAGGAATAGGCAGCGGGAGTTGTGCGTGATAGCGTCGGGGCTGCCCATGCCCCGTCGCCGGGCGTTCGCTACGGGCATCCTGCCCTGCGCTCACTCGATGCTGACTGCGCCAGCCAGATCGCCTCCGCTCCGGCATCCTGCCTGCGCTGGTCAGCAACGCCGGCTCTCGGGGCATGGGCAGCCCCTCACGGATACGGCCGGCAGGATACCGACGCAGCGTTAACTCTCTGGCTTGGCAGGATGCCATGCGCAGCACCTGCAAACCGCGCTTGCCAAGAAAAAACGACATGATGTCGTTTTTTTCGTAACGTCAGTCCCACCACCAGCGGCCGGCCGGTACGGCGAGCTTGTCGCCACGTGCCTTGGCCACCGTGCCCTGCTCGTCCATCAGCAGGTTTGGCGGATCGAGAGCGATCCGCGGCTGGAGTGAAACGCCGCCCCCGATGGGCGTGAGCAGCCGATTGCCTCGCCAGACCGCGTTGATCGCGGGCTCCACCACCAATGGCGGCTGGAAACGCTCGATCGTGCAGATCTGCTCGTCCCGCAGTGCCGAAGCGGCCCAATTGGTCCGCCCATAGGCATCGTGTTCCTGCAGATAGGCTGCCACCACCGCGAGATCGATCAGGGTGCGAAGCTGGGCGTAGACCGGATTGCGGGTGGCGATCTCGGCATACTTTCTGGTGAAGGTCTCGGTGAAGGTCTTGCTGGCCCGGTCGGCCCGGTCGGCGGTCATGCGGCGTCCATCGGGCAGCACGGCCTCGTCGGCCCCCACGAGCTTGACGCCGCGGCCGACCAGTTCGATGGCGAGGTCGTCCTCGCTGACCCGAACACACTGGTAGTCGGGCATGAAATACCAGCGTTGCAGGGCATTGGCCGCCACGCCGCCGGCACTGGTCAGTTCGATCCAGGTGTTCATTTTCACCGGCGGCCGTTCGAGCCCGATCCCCATGAGTTTCATCCGGTAGTCGGCCTCCACCATCACCTGGGCGAAATGGCTGGCCGGGGAGACTCCGTCAACGCGGATCTTCTGGGGGCCGAGCGACTCACGCATGCCGTTGACGATGTCGCTGGTGCTGGCCCGCGGGTTGACGCGACCGAGCTTCCGCAGAAATGTCTGCATGGCAGCGAGGCCTTCCTGCGTCGGGTCGATCGAGCAGCCGATGCTGTGGTCGGCCGGCTGGCCAGGCGGAAATGCCCGCACCGCTGCGGCAAGATCCTCGAGCAACACCGTCGGGGTTCCCGACGCGATGCCCACGACGCGGCCGGTGGCATCGACAGCCCAAGGCTCGGCCGGACCGGCGATCACCACCTCGCCCGGGCCGGAGTTCTCGCCCGTGTCGTCGGCAGGGTAGATGAAGACATATTGAATGCGGGTCAGGCCAGCGAGTTTTTCGAGTTCGTCGGGAATGCCCCGGCCTGTTGCGGCCGCCTTGGCCACTTCCGCCTCGAGTCGCGACAGGGCCACTTTCCGCAGTGGCGACTTGCTCTGGAGATCTGCCGGCAACGCGGCAACCGCGGCCTTCAGCCGCTCGCCGGAGAGCCCGGCATGGGCTACCACCTGGGTTCGGAGCACGCCGTTGGCATCGATCACGATGCCAGCGGCCGTTGTGCCGCCGCCCATGCCGCCGCCACCCTGTCCGCCGCCGCCGCCACCCTGTCCG
>Ga0247831_1003201_pt1 | contig 24506 bp, 26 predicted proteins | sample LaCruzMarch2015__9_FD_192406 | JGI IMG/M metagenome (GOLD analysis project Ga0247831, IMG submission 192406) | Freshwater microbial communities from meromictic Lake La Cruz, Castile-La Mancha, Spain - LaCruzMarch2015_1m | ecosystem: Environmental > Aquatic > Freshwater > Lake | place: Spain...
TAAAGCCTATTAGAAAGGTTGAAAAACCTATTAAAAATACTGAACTTTCCATAACAAAAAACCTTTAGTCTAGTTGACTTAAGTTTATCTGTTTATGTTGGAAATAGTTAAATCGAAGAACTCTAACTAAGTTTCACATAACAAGGTTAACTTAATAAACACAGTATATATCAACAGAAAATAAAAAGCAACTACTTTTTTTTCTTTGTTTATCGAATCTTTTTATTTAACAATCATTTATTATGAAAGATGTCAGAAAACAAAAAATTCACGAAATACGAATCGAAAAAATAAATAATAAAAGCGATAAAGAAACCTTTTATTGGATCTATGCTCATGTAGATAATAAAATTAAGATTATTGGTAGAAGTACCATTAAGCCTAAAGTTATTAGCTACAATTGTGTAATGGATTAATAGTAAGATTTTGGAGGCTTTTCTATTCTCCAAGCCTGCGAACTTCCAAGTTTTCCAATATTTATAGAGGTATGAGGATTGCACCAATAAACGTATTTGGAATGATCAATAGTGTTCCTTTTTGGTTGACTAAAAACAATTTCTTTAGGTTTTTCCTCTTTTTTAACTTTTTCAACTTTTGGTAAAATTTTATTTATAACTTTATCACTAACTATTTCATCTTCGACACGCAAAATTTTAGGTTTTGTAAATAATTCAATACATTCTTTAATTTCTTGTCGAGCCTTGTCATTATTAGCCTTTAATAAAGAGTCTTTAAGAGAATCGACTATTCTTTTCTCAGCTTTATCTATTAATCTATCTAAAATTGGCTTTGTTTCCCCAAAATAGTTATTACTAAAAAAATCATTATTTTCAGAAAATGATTGGGATAATTTTTTTTCGCGTTGGTTAAAATATTCTTTTGTCATAACTAATATATTTTTTATCTTTTAAAAATAATAAAAAAATACATTTAACAATTGTATTATTTTTATCTAATGCTTTCATATAAACGACCATAAAATAAAACACATTAATAACAAACTAGATCGTGGAAAGATTAAATAGAACAATATTAAAGCTATTATCAATTCAATCATTTTATCTCTTGGTAATCTTTTATAATTTTATCGGCTAAATCCGCATTAATTAAATTGTACCCAGTATCACCTGCGGATAAAGTTAAATTAGAAAGTCTTTCTCTACAAGCAATCCAAAATGTATCATTTTTCGATTCTCCTTTAGGAACAGCTTTAGCTATATCTTGAATAGTTTTAATGTATTCAAACCAAGTTGTTATTTTCATTGCACTCTCCAACTATAAATTAATTTGTTAACTGTAGTTAATATTTCATCATAAGTATTGATGTTTCTGTCATACAAAAAAATAGTTTTTCTGCGATTAACAAACAAAGTAATTTTTTGATCTATTTCAAAAAATGATTGGGATAATTTTTTTTCGCGTTGGTTAAAATATTCTTTTGTCATAATTAATGTATTTTTTTATCTTTTGACCAATTTTTACGCTCAAAATAACTATCTAATAGTTTGTGATAGCAAGATAAATTGCGCACATAAATTGTGTTTAATTTGATTTGCGCATTATCAGTTTTACAATCTCTTCTAAATGCAATGCCTTGATACTCTGGAACTTTATCTAATTCGACTGCCATCTCCTCAAAATCTTGTCTTTTTAAAAGTGTAACCTCGAGTCTATTAGTTCCATTCTTCATTTGTTGAATCATTTCTTGGTTATAAAGACCTGCCTCAACAGATGAATGACGTCTTAATCTCCAACCAAGTGATATAATTTGTAAAGCATGTTCTTCTTCAATTACATTTAGAGGTTCTAAACTTTGTAACATTCCTAATTTATATTCATTAAAAGTTTCCTGATCTTCTCCTATTATAATATGTTTTCTTGCTTCTAGTGCATGCTTTACTGCATTAGATGAAACTTTATTTTTTCCAGCTTCAGTCACGGGACCCGTTGAAAGTTTTGAATTTTCTTGATTAGCTTTAATTTGTTTTTCTGATGCCATAATTAAAATCCAATAAATAATTTAAATAAATAAAATAAACCAAAACCTAAAATCACTATTAAAATTATACTAGTTAAAAACTGCCAAATAAATGCAAACATAAGTTAATAAATGTAATTATTATTTTTATTATTTAAAAATTGTTCATAAAGATTTTGAAATTCTGTATTTTCAGAAATAGTATTATCAAAATATATATCTGCTCGCCTAAAAGGAATTCCATCTCTATACGAATGAATATCTTTTGCTTGTAGATAATTTAAAAAATAAAGTTTATCTTTGTCAATTAAACCTTGTTTAAATAACTCCATCCATAGCGCTTGGAAAAATGTAGTTGTTAAAATTTGTTCATTATTATCATTATCCAAATAATGTCGAAGATCTTGATCCATAGCTATTACACTTACGTAGGCTTTTCTAAAATCGTAAAAACCAAATATTTTAGAAATTTTTTCTAATTCTTGAATAATAACACATGCACTTTCTTCAAGTTTTTTACGACAAATTTTTTTAAGTATCATTTCTAAATTTCTGTTATGTAAATCGGTATTGTAATTTCTATTTATATAAGTTTTATTTTCCAATCGTTTAAAAATAATTGGTAAACTTGATTTTAACCAACTGTTACGATTTAAAATTCTAGAACCTAATAATTGATTTTTAAAATCATATTGTTTTATGAAAATCTCATAAGTAAAATCAAGATAATATGAAATAGTTTGGTCTAAAAACATTAAAACATGATTTGAAAAAATAAAGTTAATTAATCTTTCATCATTTATATTTTCTACTCTCTCAAATAAATTTCCATCTCGTAAGATTGTTTTTATTGATTGAGTAGTACCTAAATTTTCAACCAAAGCGAGATCAGCAATGTAATCAGTATTAAAATAGTCTAAAAGTTTCATATTTTTTTCCTTAAATTAACTAGTAAAGCTAAAGCCCCAACTAACAGAAAGGAGTGCTTTAATGACACAGATAAAATAAAGCTTTTTGCTTTACTAGTTTACTATAATTATATAATAACAGTAAACACAATGTCAAGCCCTATAGAAAGAAAAAGAACATTAAAAAAAGATAAGGAATACCCTAACTTTTTTAATCCCTGCTCTAAGGATACTAAAATTATAAATACTAAATCCATTTATAAAAATTACCCAGATGTTAATAATAATGAGATTCGCCAGGACGATATAATCAGTTCAAGATCACAAATAATTAAATCAGCCATTAGACCGGATATCAGTAAAATAAAAAATGAAAAAACTGATTATATTGTATTTCATAAACATGAAAAATTTAGCTCTTACCTAGAAAGAATTATTGAAGAAGGTAGTAATTTAGATTTTGAATATTGGAAAAAAAAATCACAACATTTTAGCACAAAAGAAATTAAAAAAGACCTTTTTGTAAATTTTGCAAACCTTTTTAATATAAAAAATGGAATGTCAAATGACAAAATTAAAGAGTTTGCAGATGACCATGGTCAATTGGGTGGAGATATAGGAACGGATGTCTTTTTAGATATGAATGATAATATAAAATATAAAACAATAGATCTTAAAAAAAATGAAAGTTTTGAAACCTTATTAAATCTAAAACAAGATATAGAAAAATTAAATTATAATAAAATTGGTATAGGTTATGGTGAACCCATTGATGCTTGGAGAAGCGAAATATTTTTAATGCAGGAAGTATTAAGTTTGTGGATTGAAATTAGAGATTTTGTAAATTACCCAATGCATAGAAAAGAAGATGTCAAAAATATTGAACATTTTTTTAAAATAGAAGAATTAGATTTTATCAAAGAAGATGAAATGCCTATCAAAGGAAAAATTATTTATAATCCAAATACAAATGCATCTTTTATTCCAAAACAATTAAATGAATATAAAAAAATTAATATAACCCCACCCTCTTTGGAAGACTCTTTAGAATGGAAAGAAAACGAAGTACTTACGATTGATGGTTTAAATCTTAGAGATAAAATAGATATTATACAATTTTTTATTTCTTACATGTTAAATGATAGAATAATGAATAGAGGAAAAAATATGTTTACCTCAAAAAGTTTTTTTCAAAATAATGAAGTTGGAATTAAATATGCATTTAAAGCTAATAGTTTAATTGGAGAACTTTGGCGACAGTGTCTTGACACAATTATAAATAATAAATTTGTTGGAAAGTGTAATTATTGCAAAGAAATATTTATTGAAGAAGAGTTACAATCATTTTCGATAAGACGTTTGTATTGTACTGACTCTTGCAAGAGCCAAACTTATTATGAAAATAAATCTAAAAGTTTAGTAGAAAAATATATCACTCAAACCTACGGCAAGAATTTTCAAATTGAATACCCAAAATATAATCAATTTGTAGGCCCTTATAAGTACACTCCAGATTATATTTATAAAATCAATGATGGCACAACTGTCCATGTTGAGATTACTAGAAAAATTACCAATAATATTCTTAATAAATACAAAACAACAATTCCTCATATTAAATCAATAAAAAAATTTCTAATATGTGATGAGGAAAAAATATTTAACTTAGATTTTTCTAAAAATGAATTTAGTGAAATTAATTTAAATAATTAATTATTCCAATATTGATATCCTTAAAAATAGCACTAGTTATAAGAGATTGTATTTTTTTCTAATAAATATAGTTTAAAATTAGTTTGCTTTGCTTGGATGTTAAAATAGATTTCAACTATAGTTGAAAAATTTAATAATCTAGAATTTAATGAAATGTCAAATAGTAACCTATATACTTTTTCAACAGAGAGATCTCCAATACTCAACTATCATAATATTAAGGAATATTTTATTAATAGTATTAATAAATGTAATAAAGAAATAATTGTATGTTCTGCTTATATCAAAATTCAAGGAGTAAAATGGCTTTATGAAAATATAGAAAAAAAAAATATAAAATGTAGAGTTATAGGTCATTGGAGTAGTCAAGATTTACTTAATAAAAGTTCGGATATCGAAGTTTACAATTTTTGCAAAGAAAAGGGTTGGAAGTTTGAAATTTTAGACAGACTTCATGCTAAATTCTTTCTTTTCGACGATAAGTATTTAATTGTTGGAAGTGGAAATTTGACTGGGCGAGGCATGAGTTTACTTCCTATTTCTAATAGGGAATGTGGAATATTTGTTGAAACTACAAAGATTGATTTAAATAATATTCAAGAATATCTAACAGAAACAGTTTCCATTACAGACGAAATCTATAATAAATATCTTGAATGGATTGAAAAAAATAAAAACTTCGAAATACAAAAAATTCCGGAATTACCCGATGATTTAAAATCAATTCATAAAATAAAAAATAATAAAATATGGGTTAAGGAATTTCCCTGGTGTGTACCTAAATATTTTTTAGAAAATCAAACTCAAATAAATGAAATTATTAAACATGAGAAGGAACTTTTTAATTTAAATCTTAACTCAAATATAGATTATAAAATTCTAGATAAAAGATTTAATGAATCTAGAATATTAAATTGGCTTATAGAAGAAATTAAAAATAAGGAAGATAAATCATTTTTTTTTGGGGAATTAACAGAATTAATTCATAAAACGCTTTTTGATGATCCGGCGCCTTATAGAAAAGAAGTTAAACAACTTCAAAATAATTTGATGGAGTATATAAAATATTTCAATATCAAAGGTTTCAAATTTGAAAAACCTAATTTTTCTGAAAAGATTATTTACACTAATTAAATATTATCAAAATACTCATCAAAATATTCATATACAAAATCATGATCAGAAAATCCCTGAATATTATCTTTTACATCAATAATTGTGCAATTATCAGTGCCTCCTATTGCTGAGCCTCTTAAACCTCTTCCTATTATTTGAGAATAAAGGACTATTGAAAAAGTAGGACGTGCTATAACAATTACATCAGTTTTTGGAGCATCAAAGCCAGTAGATAACAATCTCTCATTGCACAAAACATTTAATTTTCCATCTTTAAAACTGTTGATTATTGATGATCTTCTATTTAATGAAGTCATACCATCTAAATGACTAGCCCTTATTCCAAGAGTATTCAGTATAGCGCAAATAAATTTCGAATGCTCTATATTTAGACCAAAAAATAATATTTTAACATTTGGGTTATTTTTAATTTGTAAGTCTATTTTTTTTAATAGTTCAAAATTTCTTACTTTGTCATTAGAAAGTTGTTTTATTAATTGAGGGGGGAGTTCTAAAAATTCTTGCATATAATCTAATTGTTTTTTTGATAATGTGATTTTTTGATCTGTATGAATTGGATCATAGACTGCTCTTGATAAAACTTTAATATTTCTTAGATAGGAAATAACTCCCTCTTTTTTATCTGGTATAGTAACTATTTTATTGTGAAAAAAATCTGAGAGACATTTATTGCTATCTTCATTAGAAATTGATCGACCCGGTGTTGCAGTTAAGCCGATTACTTTAGTTTTTAAAGAAGATAAATTATCAATGACTTTTTTATAAGTAGGAGCAATAGCTTTATGTGCCTCATCAACAATTATCAAATCTAACTTATTTTTAATAGCTTGATAGTTTTTAGGTGTGTTAATTATTTCTGAATATATTTTCTGAAAATTTCCTATTATAAAAGAGTTTTCAATCAGCTCTTCAGGTAGCATTACTTTGTCTTCTTCATCCCAAAATCTAAGTAAATTAATTTTTTTTGCTCTTAGATGTGACCAAACTTCAATAAAGCATTGAAATGCTTGTGCACACAATTCTTTTTGATGTGCCAACCAAAGTATTTTAACTTTTTCATTACTTTCATTGATAAATTGAGCAATTACTTCCATTGCTACTCTTGTTTTGCCTGAACCAGTGGGCATTTGAATTACAAATCTAGATGCAGGATTTTTTAACTGATTTATAGATCCAAAGTATACTTGTGATTGATATTCTTTAAGAGACTTAAAAGGATACACTGCGTCAAAATTAGAAATAATTTTTGGCAGCACTTCTTTTTTATCAGGTAATAATTCTTTATTAATATTTAATATTTTACAAAGGTCTTCTGTATGACTATTTCTTTCCCATTTAATATTAGAGCATTTTTCCACTACAGCTGCTCTATCAAATTTAGCAATATCAAGATTAAACAATGATAAAATCTTTTTTAAAGTTTCATCATCCAGAGATGAAAAAAATTCTTTTCTAAATTCTTTTTTTTCTAAATAATCAGCTCCAACAAATGCATTAAAAATAGTGGCAAGATTATTTTTTTTATATAAATCAAATTCATTAAATTCTTTGGATCTTAGCAATGGTAAGTAGTAAGATAATTCTTCTAAAGTTTTTGACCCTATATATTTCTGCAAAACATCTGAAGAAAAACGTTTCCAGGGAGTTTTTTTAATTTCTTCCATTTTTTTTTAGATAATTTTTAAGTATTATGCTCCAATTATGAAGTAATACATCTTCCAAATCCGAAACTTTAATTTTATCCTCTACATCAAATAATTGAAAAGTCTGGTTAAAAGAAACAAATAGTAAATGAATAATTCTTTTTAAATCTTCAGTGGTAGTTTTTGAATTAATATCTTTAAATAATTGGTGATTTTCGTTTAAAATTAGCTGAGTTTTTCCTTCTTCATATTCAATTTTAAAAATTCTATTCTCTGTCAATTTTTCTGACCTAGCTTTAAAATTTTTTGCCTCTTCAGACAATTTTCTCCTTATCTCAGACTGAACAATTAATGAATCTATCACCTCTTCCTCCGTAAATTTTTCTTTAAACCATTTGGAAATTTTATCTCGTTCTTTTGAAATTATAGAAATTATATCCTCAAATTGATACTCGCTTAAACTAATACCTTTTTTTGTAGGAAGAACTTCATTAAGTTTTTTATCTAGATACCATTTTCTAATATCAAGATATTTTCGACCTTTGAATATTTTTACCTGTATTTTTATTGGATATTCTTTTGGTCCTACGAAAATTTCTTTTTCAATTTCATTAATATTTTTTTTGACAGACATTAATCTTGGGTATCATTAACATATCTTTTTAAATATCTTCCCCAATTTAATCTTAGATCTTCAAGAAAATCCTCTGTATTAGTTATTTCAATTGTTTCATCATTCTGCTTCTCTGCTTTACAAAATGATAAAAGAATTAAATCATTTAGATGTTTAAGTCTCTTTGCATGTAATTTTAATTTATCTGGATCAGTTTCTTTTTCTATGACGGAGGACATACTTGTAATTTCCTTATGCAGTGGATGTGACAAATTATATTTCAGTACTGCACCTTTTTTGGTGTAAGCAATTTGTACAAAATCATCGCCTTTCCATTCCGAGTCAACGATTGTATAGGGTTGAGAACTAAATTTTACTTCCCAGGCTGCTCTTGCTTGTCTATTTTTTTCATCAAGAATATCTAATGCTCTATTATTAAGTTCATTTTCGTCTTTATTGACTGTCAATCTATCTTTTGGACCTGTTTGTCGATTTGCTATGTTTTCTGCTTCTTCATGGCCAGTTGAGGTACCAACACTCCGATTATTTATTTCAATTTCTGCTTCATACTTATCCCATTGCTCTGAAACCTTGTTACAAGCATTCTTAAATAAATGCCCGGCTACAGAGGTTATAGCTTTTTTTAATTCTTTAATTGGTTTTGCTCCAGTTTTTATATTTTTAACAACAAATGATTTATCTAAATTTCCACTGAAACTTATTTCAAAACCAACCCATCTACCGCGTGGCTGATTTAAATCCATACCACCAGTCCATGGATGAGGATAACCAAAAAAGACTTCTCTATCATTTCTTAATATTGAAACACCATGCCAATTATCATCCATGTTCCTTTCCTGTTGTATCTTTTTAAATTGTCCAGAATTAGGATTACTTTTTCCATCGGCTCTACCTTTTCTTAATTCTTCAGGTGCTAACGTTATTGTCACTAAAATATTCTCCATATCATCAGGTGACTTTCTTTTATCTGGGTCAATTGGCCATGGAATTATAACTTTATCTATTACTTCACCTTTAGGGTCATTTGGAAATTTTGAAGTTTCTACATTTAGAAATGTAGGATCTATGGATTTTACCTCTTCATTATTAACTAAAATTTTTAGACCTTTAAAAATAAACTTTCTATACGTTCTGCCTGCCCATATTTTAAAATCATCAATTAAATCACTAGGTTTTCCATCTTGTTTATCGTGCTCGCTCCACACAACAATAGTACCTGAATCTTTTCCACCTAGCTTTTCTAGATCTAATGGAGGAATTTTTTGTACAGCTTTAGGAATTTCATTTTTATTTGGATTATTTGGTTTAATATCTGCTTTTGTATAATACCAATCTTGATTTTTTTCTTTTGAATAAATCTCACAAACCAAACACTGATTCATAAAAGCTTTTGTCATTCCAACGCCAAATCTTCCTATTCCATCCCTGTCATTGTATCTTGTAGAAAAACCTTGAGTTAAACAATTTTCGACTATTTGAGGAGACATGCCTTTACCATCATCACCAAAAGCAATACTTTCGAGTATTTCCTTTTTTTTATTTAAAAAAGTTTTAAAGGTAATTTTTATATTTTCAGCACCAGCTTGAATTGAGTTGTCTATAACTTCTCCGTAGGCACTATTTGAATCAAAGTCACTTTCTCTCTCTGAGTTAATTTGTTGATCAATAAGTTTTCGATCTGCAGGAATTAATTGGGCCATTACCAATTCTAAGTCTATAGCGAGACAATAGCAAAAAGTATTTGCTATAATAATTTAAAAAAAATCTAGAATATTCTTGATTTTTTTGTTAAATAAAACGTTAATTCCTCTGCCAATATGAGCTCTTAGATATTTAGCAAGATTTTGATTATTAATTTGAATGTCATTTTTTAACAAATTATTAACTAACAATGAAATATAAATGGCTTTATCTTTTCCTGCAAAGGTTTCAAAATTCATTTCAACGCCATCATTTTTCTCATCTAATATTCTAGGCACAGAACCTTCTTTTATTGATATGCAAAAAGCATATCTGCAAAGAATGTTCCAATATTTAATGCCTGTGACTCCCTTTAGTCTGTTCAGAGCATTCTTATTATTTTGTGATGTAAAAACCGTATCTATTGAGATCTGACTGAAATCAAACATTAAAAGAAATATCCTTTCTCCACAACGCTACCGTTAAGTTTAGGGTCAAAATTAATTAAATAGCTTTTGGAAACACTATCTTTCATAATATTTAAGTAATTTTTATTTATTTCTTCATCAGTTGATAAAAGAATAACTTGATGACTTGCGTTTGGAAAATATTTTTCAACTAAATTAAGCCTGTGCTTAGAGTCTAGTCTTCCTAAAGGCGTATCGATAATAGTTGGCGATAATTTATTTGAAGCTTTTGCAAGAGCCCATAAAATAGCAACTGCTAATAATTGTCTTTCCCCAGCTGACAACGTTGAGGTTTCAATATTTCTATTTTTCTTATCAAAAAGTAGAAGTTCAAAATTATTAATATCAATCTTTACTTTTTCTAAAAATTCTTTTTTTCTGATTAAAAAATTAAAACATTCTTTAATAAAATTTTCCAATTTTAAAATATGATGTTCCAAAACTCTTTTTTTAAATTCATCCATAATGATTTGAGTTTTTTCAGAAAATACAACAAATCTTTCGCTATCTAATAACTCTGTTTTTTTATCAGATTGAATTTGATAAAGTTTTTTAAGTTGAAATTCTTTAGGTCTCTTTTCAGAATTTTTTTGTTCAATTTGTTCATTAATTTGTTTAATAGCTCCTAAAATTTGAATGACTTCAATTTTTAAACTCTCTTGCTTATTGATTATTGGTTTAATTTTATCCTCAGCAGGAATTTTTTTAAACTCAATCTCTAATCTTTCTATATCAATAATATTTTCTTTTAATTGATTTAAATTTAAATTAATTTTTTTATCTAAATCAGGTAAAATTTTATTTTGTATTTCTTTTAAATTTTCTAAGTTTAATCCATTTATTTTTGAAAAATCTTCATTTATAGAAAAAGTTTTTGTCTGTTTCGATAATAAAAAATTAAACAATTTTTCGCTAAAGTTATTGTCATTACAGTCTTTTTCCACGAATAATTTGATATCTTTAATTAAATTATTTTTTTCTTCAGAGGCAAGATCTTTTTTATTTTGATTAATATTGTTTAAAAGTTTTTCTTCGATTTCTTTTATTTCTTTCTTAACGATTAATAAGGGCCCCTCTTCACCAGCAATATTTATTAAATGGCTTTTTAATTCCTCGTTTTCTTTATTTTTATTTTCAAGCGCTATTTCTATTTCCTTTTTTTTTTCAAAAAAACTCAAGCCAGATCTCTCTAATTCTTGATCTAAACTACTTATTTCAAACTTTATTTTTGTTGAGATATCTTCTAGCTTAATTTTTTTATCCTCAAGTTTTTTGATATCTTGGTTTATTAAATTAACCTGATCTTCCAACTCATTTATAGTTTTTAAATCTTTATCATCTTTTGAAAGAACAGCAGATTTTTTAGCAAATTCATCTAGATCTAAATTTAGCCTCGTAACAATCTCAAGACCAAGTAATGAATCAATTGCCTTTCTTAAGACTTCTTTAGATTGATCAAGATCTGCTAATTGTTCAATCTTTTCACCATCAAAGAAAAAAAGTTGAGCAACTTTTGCTGGCAGTATTTGCTCAATAAAATTATCCCAATCTTTTGTAATAAGATCGTCTAAATTATCATTAACATAAACAAATAGATTTTCTTTAATCTTCTCCCCATTCTTTTTCCACATCCGAACTACTTTGAAATTTTCTTCTTTTCCCCTTGTCTGTTTTCTAAAATTAAGACTAATAGAAGCTCCTTCATCTTTATGATCTTTGTGGATATTCTTCTCTAAATAACCCTCGTAAGAAAGATTCTGACTTTTAAATGTATTAGAATTTTTTCCATACAATAAAAAATCTATTGACTGAAGAAAAGTTGTTTTGCCGCTTCCATTCATTGCTCCAATTAAGATTATAGGTTTAGTCTTGCTAACAGGATTTAGATCAAATTCTTGTTCACCTTTGTAAATAGCAAAATTATGTAAAGATAATTTATCTAAAATCATTTTATAATATCGCTTTCTAAATTTATTTCTCCATTAAAGTTTTTTATATTTTTAATATCAATTTTTCCTAAATCTTCTGAATTTAAAGAATGTAAATTATTTGCTTGAATACTCTTTTTTTCTCTAGCATAATTTAGTGCATCTTGTTCGTCTTTAAAAAATGATTTTTTAAAAGCTTTAGAAAATTCATCCATCAAGCCATGTCTTCTATTAGACTTAAAATATTTCCTTTCAATCTCTAATAAATTTCTAGAAAGTTCAAAAGTTAAATCATCATTTCCACATACATTTTTTAAAATCTTCATAACTTCATTATCAAAGACATGCGTTTCTTCCAAAGGTTCAAAACTATAAAGTCCCTTTGCTTCTTGTTCACAAATTTTTGGAACTAAATCTTCTGTTTCTAATTTTTCATAAAACCAAATTTTTCTAATTTGATCTAATTCTTCTTTAAGAATTAATTCTATATTTTTTAATTCTTTAGGAAGTTTTGGATTACTTCTAACTTTGTTTTGGGCTTGTAATAATGCTCTTAACCAATACTCTCTACTTTTTTGCGTATAAGGTCCTGGAACTGATTTACTGTCATCATTTGCAAATAACTGAACATTTCCCGTAAGTCTTCTAAAGTCTCTTTTGTCATGATCATGTTCGTCTAATAAATTTCTAAGTTGTAATAGTGGCTCCATCCATGTTTTTTCTTCATCATTTTGGACCATTGCTGACATAGATTTATCTTGTGCTACGAGGGTACAAACCCAGCAGCCAAATCTACTATCGCCACAAGAAGGCGTTGAGGTATCAACAACTAACGGGCATTCCCCTCCTTCAGTTGCACCTTGATACATACTCAATAGGTCTTTGTTATTTATTCCCCATGGTGAATTATTTTGTAATAAGTAAAGCCAAACATCATCATTGGACCAATCTTTAATAGGTAAAAATGCACTAATATTATTATGACTGCTATGAGCAGAAAAATGCTCTCGTTGTGACTTTTCCTCGCTCTCTTTAATATTTTTACTTCGATTGGAACTTTCGGCTTTCCTAGTACCAAGCACAATGACTGCCTCTCCTTTCTCAGCAGCTATTTTGAACATAAAAGTATTTGCGCTTTTAATTTTAAGTCTATTGGTACACCATCTAAACTTTGGTCTTGGTGCTGGATATCCTTTACCAATTAAATTTACCCAAAAAGTATCTTCAATATTTGGAATTAATAGATTTGGATAAATTGGAAGCTCTTCTTGTTTAGCTTTTTCTCTCAACGCTTCCAATGATGCTTTTACCCAAGTAGATACAATAGGATTTTCAACCAAAGTGTCAGTTGTCATTACATACATTGGTTTTAAGTTTTTACCCTGTTGTTTTAAGTGACTTAAAGCGCTCCACATTAACTGCAATATTGCGGAAGAATCTTTCCCACCCGAATAACCAACTAACCAAGGAATATCATCATTTGAATAAAGGTTTGCTATCAATTTAATTAAGTCATCAGTAGTTTTTTTAAAACCGAATTGATTAAATGCCGAATATTTTTTTGTTTTCACATTATCCAACATTTTTGAGTCCTTTTTTTAAATTATTTTCTAATAATTGTTCTTCCGGAGTGAGCTTTATATCGTAAGCTTTTTTAATAACGTTAGATGCAAGTGTAATACTTAAGTTTGACTTAATAACTCTTCCATTTAATAAAATTCGATTCTGCCAAATAGGATTTGCTTTTAACCAATCTATATCTTTTAAACTTTTCATTTTAGTTTTCCAGTTTGATGGAAATTTTTCAATTAAAGTTTTTCCTGACATTCCAATGGCCTGAAGTATTACAACATGGGTATTGATATAATCTCGTCTAAGTTCACTTGCTGGAACAATTCCATTTCTAACAGCTTTCCATTTATCAAATTGATTTCCAACGCATTCCCAAAACTCTATTAAATGTTTTACGGTTTTTTCAAAATCTTTTTTGATATCCGTTGGAAGTAAATATTTAGTAGCTGAATAAATTCCGCTAAAGGGAAACATTTTTGAACTTCTTTCTGAAATCGTTGATCTTTCCATTTCAACAGTTCCTTTAAATACATCAGCTTCAAATGTGACTCTTCTAACTGTTTCTGCAACCAAATCTCTATGATCATATAACCTTGCTATACTAGTAGAAGGTCTAATCGCATGACGATTTAAATCTGAAAACATTTGCTGACTTTTTTTAAGACCTTTATCTTTAAAAAAAACAACTGCTATGGACTCTTTGCCAACTGCTGGATTTTCTTTAATTGCTTTTTCAATGGCCGCCCTTCTATGCTGTCCATCGTTAATAACTAAATGCGCATCATTAGAAATAACAAGCTGACCTAAGTCCGACTCTTTGCCATCAAGTTTAATTGGTTTAAATTCTACCTTGCCATCGATTGAAGCTGTGATTGCAGAAAAAATATAATTCTTTGGATTTTCTAAAATATAATTTGCAATCTCTGGTATTCGAGATTTATTTACATGTCTTTGTGATCTAAGTTCTGCTGGAACTGCGGACTCATTAAAAAGAAAAAGTCTTGGAATTGTAGCTAGGTCGCAGATGCACGTATAATATTCATCACCCGCTTGAATTCCTCTAATTGCTGCAAAAGTATATGAATTTAGTCCCATTTCTTATAACTCTTGAATAAATAAATATTTTTTGTATGTTGTTTTTTTAACATACATTAATTAAAAGTCAACAAACAACCTATGGCTGTATATTTAGATTGTAACTCCACAACACCAATTGATCCAGAAGTTTTAAAAATAATGAACCATTATTTAACTGAAGATTTTGGAAATGAAGGAAGTCACACCCATGAACACGGTATGAGAGCAAAAAAAGCTGTTCAAGAAGCAAGGGATCATATTGGAAAAATAGTTGATGCCACAAGAAATGAAGTAATTTTTACTTCTGGAGCAACTGAAAGTAATAATATTGCAATCCTTGGTCTTAAAAATTTTGCAAAACTAAAAAATAAAAAACACATTATAAGTTCAACGATTGAACATAAGGCCGTACTAGAACCTTTAGAAATACTTAAAAAAGAAGGTTTTGAAATAGATTTAATTAAGCCAGACGTTTCTGGACGAGTAAGCGCCAATGCTATTATAGATAAAATAAGAGATGACACCCTATTAATTTCATTAATGCACGTAAATAATGAAACAGGAGTTATTCAACCTGTTGATGAACTTGCTAATAAAATTAACAATAAAGATATTTTTTTACATGTAGATGCATCTCAAAGTTATGGAAAAATTATTGAAACGCTAAAAAATAAAAGGATAGATTTAATAAGTGTAAGCGGTCATAAAATATATGGTCCAAAAGGAATTGGAGTTTTAATTACAAGACTTAGAGATTTTCAAAAGCCACCATTGGAGCCAATTTCTTATGGAGGTGGTCAAGAACGAGGATTAAGACCTGGTACACTTCCGGTTTTCTTAATCGCCGGACTTGGAAAAGCTGCTGAAATTGCATTAAGAGATTATAAAAAAAGAAATGAATATAATAAAAATTTACAAAAAAAATTTTTTAATTTTTTAGAACAGCATAAAGCTAAAATTAATGGAGATTTAAATAATTTAATTGAAAATACAGTAAATTTTTCAATCAAAGGAATAGACTCTGAAGCTTTTATTTTAACGACCAAAGATATCATTTCAGTATCAAACGGTTCTGCGTGCACTTCAGCACTATATGAACCAAGTCATGTAATTAAATCAATGACAAATAATGATGAGATAGTTAGGGGGGCAATAAGAATGTCATGGTGTCATCAAACTAAGATTGTTGAGGATATTTTTAAAATATTAAATGATAAAATAAAGAATTTAACCTGACTTAATTAAATATTTTTATATAAATAAATAATTTACTTATAAAGCTATCTTCTTATTTATCTGAAAGTTTTTTTAATTTATTTCTATAATTATCTGTCATAGATATAAAGCCATCTTTTGCTAAAGAAGTTAGTTCCAGTTTATTGATTACTTTATTATCTTTTCTCATTGCTGCTTTATAGTGTTTAGAAAATAGTTTCTTATTTTTTTTAAAATATATTAAAGCTAATTCTGCGTTAGCCATCGAAAGTCCGGCTTTTGCAGTCTTTTTTAAATAATGTATATGCTTAACAAGATCATAATCCTCATTCTCTTTATTTCCGTAAATTGATGAAAGAGTATAAGCTGCATTTATATTGCCTAATTTTGCAGCTTTTTGATAATAATTTAAGCCTTTTGTTTTATTTCTTTTAACAAAAGTTCCATCAAAATAAGTTTTTCCAATTAAAAATAAAGCTAGTTGAGTATAAATAATATTTTCTTTTGGATAAAGTATGGGGGCTTTTTTAATTACGAGATTAAAATAATAAAAAGCTTTTTTAATATTCTGTTTTAATCCCCAGCCATTATAATAAAGGTTGCCAATATTAAAAAGTGGTCCCAATTTTTTATTGTGCTTAGAACATCGCAGCCACCAACTGTACGCTTTTTTAAATTCTCGTAATTTATAATAATGACCTCCTACATAAAATTGAGCATCGACATCGCCTTTCTCTGCTTTCTTTAGTAGTGTGAAATAGTCTTTGCTCATATAATATTTATGCAAAATCCGTACACAGGTTCATTGTCTTCTACTTCATATAAAAATTTATAAACTTGAAAAATACCATTGGGCACATCAATCTCGTGAAATTGATTAACTGAGTCTTTCATAAGATTATTTTTATTACTAACTGTATCTTTATAAAAAATTTTTAAACTATTTAAAATTCTATCTTCATCATAAATATATTGAGGTATTGGAAGTTTTTCTTTAAATATAATATTATTTTTATGTAAAATTTCTTTGGCTTGATCTAATAATTCTTTGTTTAAATCAAGAATATCAACATACTTTAACCTTTTTTGAGTTCTAATTTTAGGAAAAGACATAAAATAAATACTGCCATTTTCTTTTTTATCTCTTGAAATAAGAGATATTTCTATTTTATTATTTTCGATAAATTTAAATATTTCATCATAGTTATATTTTATATCCGCTTGAATCGAAATTGATGTTTTATTTTCATCTTCTTTTTTTAATTCAAAATTTTTACTATTTTTATATTCACTTTCTAAAAATACTGAAAAATCAAAAATAACTATTTTTTTTTCGGTAACATTTAAATCTCCAAGATAATTTATTTTGGATGAAGTTTCTTTAAAAATTGTAGAAAAAATTTCCTTATATCTAAATAGATAAAAATCGTGAGCGAAAAAAATAATTTTATGAAGATTATTTTTTTTTATTTCTTCAATATAAACTGAAGAATCCTTAACATTCCAGGTTGAATATATATTATTATTTTTCAACTCTTTTTTAAAAAAGAGTTTGTCAGGAAACCCATAAAAAAAATTATCGGCAAAGCTTTCTGCTCGTTTAAAAAAAAATTCCAAATTTTCCTTAGATTTGACTACATCAGGTGTAGATATAAAAAACTCTCCAATTCCTTTACGATGAAATGTTTTAGCAGCACTTTTTCTCATTTAATTATAAAAATCTTTTATTATTTTTATTAATTGCTCTTAAATAATTATGTTATCAATTATTACTGGAAAAATATTTTTTAATTCTATCAGGAAACTCAGTATAAATTCTTTTATCTAATTCCTCATAATATTTATCTGACTTAGGGTTAATACCCTCCTCATCTACTAATTTTTTGTGAATATCAAAGGCTGTATAAGTCATTGGCATATCGGTACCGAACCACTTGTTTTGTTTTGCCCACTTCTCAGCTTTACGATCAACTTTATTTTTTTTCTCAAAAAATTTAATAAGATGTAATCTTCTAATAAAAAGAAAGTTATCAATTGATTTTCGAATTAAAGATAGAGTTATAAATGAATAGACTTTTTCAAATAATCCTAAAATAAAAAGCTCAATATTTGCTAATTTTCTTTTAGTTTTTTTTGATAATTTTATGATCGGTGGCCTATGATATTTTTTTGAATCATTGGTTTGTCTTAATTCTGGTATCATTTAAGTAATATTCTTTTTATATTTTGAAAAAAAATTTATTATTTTACTTACCAAAATTTTCAGTGCCTGTTTAATAGTTACAAAAAAACTTCTTTTATTAATTTTTAAAGAAAGTTCTTTTAAAATTTTTTTTCTTGCTAAATAATTTGCACATTGATGACAATTTTCATGAGGTTCTGGAAAGAGATCACTATCTAAACAATCTTTTAAGGCTTTTAGGGTAGGTTCAATAAATTTATCATTCGTCTCATATGGGATAAGGCTAGTGTAAAAATCTAGGGAGTTTTCGAATGGAATATTTTTATTAGCATTAGCATGAACTATGTATGCTGTTTTTTTTACAGCAAATCCATTTTTTTCAAAAAGATATCTGTAAAAACTTAATTGAACTTTATAATCTTCATGACTAGGAATAGACCAATAATTTTCTGGTTTTAAATCTTCAATTCTTTTAGCTTGAGCTTTGTAATCTACAATAATTAACTCATTAGTCGTCAAATCTATCCATACATCATCTATACCTCCGGTAAGTAAAAAATTTTTAGGATGAAGATATTGAATACCTTGACGAAGAGGTTCTCTCCATTTTTCCAAATCTTTATGATGATAGGGAATGATATTTTTTAACCCTTCATCCGTCATAATTTTATGAGGAATTTTTTGTTCTCTACAAATATCAAAAGATAATTTTAAATTGTGATCGACCGCATTGTTTAAAGTGTAAGGAATTACTGGAATTGGCTTTAAGCCATTCTTATACTCTAAATAAAAACATAACTTGCAACGTAGGTAAAAGGAGGAAAATTTGCTTCTTGAAATTCTAAAAATCTCATTTTTATTGTAAGTACTACCTTTTCTAACTTTTAGTCCATTTATCATTTAAGCGACATCTTTCTTATATTTTTGATCCTCACCTAAGATTGGAATTTCAAGGTCCTTATCAGTCAATGTATCTCTGAAAAAATCCTCAGGTTTAGATAACTCCTGAAATTGTTCTAGATCTTCCTGTAATTTTTTTAACTTCTTTTTAGTTTCATCTAAATCTTTCTTTGACTGTTCTAACTGCATTTTAAATTTTTTATCAATATCAAAAATACTTATCAGTTCATCGAGACTAGTTAGCTTTGGAATTTCTTCCATAAAACTACCTGGAGAAGTTTGAGTAAATAAATATTTCCTTCCTTCTTTATTAATTAAAAAAGCAATAGGAAGTTCGTTTGTTTCAAGTTTAGACTGTATAATTTTGCATTGAGAATTCCACTTTTGGCTAAATTCAGAAATACTTGATTGAGTAATATCTAATCCTCCAAATAATTTATTTTTTTTATCGATTAACCAGTAATCAAATTGTTTGTCTGTATTCCCATTACTTTTGCGAACAACGTAACCCTTTTTTTCCAAATCTTTTTCATATTTTTTAAATATAGCCTCTGTTCGAGTTCCATTTACAACGCAAGAGTTTGAACAATAAATTTTATCAGATCTTGCGCTTCCAGTTCCAATTGGAAAGAAATTTTTACAATATCTACAATTTTTTATGAGATTATTATTTTCTATTATTTTAAATAGTTCATGCCAAATAAATCCAATTAAACTAATTGGCTTAACTTCTGATGAAAATTTATTATTACTTGAAATAACAGGTTTGACTCTATCTCGGTAAAAATTAAAAAATAGCACAGATAAAATATCGTCAATGACTTGTGAAAGATTATTACTATTTAAATCTTCTTTAAATCTTATTAATTCTTTATTGTTACCTATTTCAAAACTTCCAGTTGGAAAAATATAAACAGGAAAATTGACCTCAGCAGTTTTATATCTGTTATTTTCATACTCCCAAAGACCGGTTTGTAAATTAATTTTTAAAAGCTTAGAAAATTTATCAACTTCTAAAGTTTGTTTATAAAGAATAAGACCAAGAACATTCTTTATATTTGCGAGTTCCCAAAGCCAGGCATTAGCTAATTCAACATGTGTTGTTGCTAAGTCAAAACTATAACCCAATCCTAAACGTCCATATTTTTGAGCAAATTCGTAGATACCATCTAATGAAAAATCTGTATTTGCAAATTCAATAACTATTGAGCTATTCGGTCTATATTCAACCGTCTCTCTTTTATTAAATTCTAATAAATGTTGATTTGTAGTCTCTTGGCCTTTTAAGCAGCTGAAGTCATCGAATGCCGACAGATAATTTTTCCAACAAGCATCCACATCCAACGTCTTTAACAATCCCTCAGTTTTAAGGTTTCCAGAAAACAGTAAATTAACTTCTTTTGTACTTGACCAATTAAAATTCATATAATAATAATTTAATGTATATTGACAATATAAACATTACATGATTATATGTCAATTAAGTAAATCATGGTTTTTTTGCTTGGATGTCTTTGTCCTTTCTGTTGGTTAGTTCAAGCAAAAAACCACCAACTATAAAAGGAGATAAAATGAGAAAAGCTAAAAGGAGCAACTCTAAGTTGTTAAAAGTGGTTGATAACACTGAGGTTAAAATAGAAACAAAAAAACAACAAGATGAAGATAAGGCTTATCAAGACTTTAATGAAAAATGTAAAGAGCTCATTAGAGGTGAAATTAGAAATCTTTTTGAAGGATCGAAAGATGTTGATTTTGGTACAAAAATTTACAACTTCTCATTTCATCTATGTCAAGAATTGATCTTCGATAAAATGCCAATTGGAAGTTATCAACGTGCATTAAATTGGGGAACAAAAGAAGCTCAACAAAACTACCTTGAGCACTTAAATAATGATTACTCAATTAAGCCAAGAGAGGTAGTTGATAATGAGAAAAGCAGAACAATTAACTAAAATAATAAAATAAGGGTCTTTTTATAAATTAAAGACCCTTATTTAGAATTAAATGAAAAAATATTTTGAATTTAAAGATAAGGCAGCTAATTCATTTAAGTTTTGGCAAATAGAACTTAAAGGAAAAAAAGTTACCATACAATATGGAAGGATTGGGATCGCTAATCCTGCAAGTATGATAAAGGAGTTTGGAACTCCTGAGGAAGCTAAAAAATACTCGGAAACTGTCATTAGAGAAAAAGCTAATAAAGGATATAAAGAAAAGTAATTTTTTTAAGTGTATTATTATACACAACACAATAGGTTGATTTATTTAATTCACAGCCACAATTGAGGTTTAATTTAAAATATATGAAGTTTGCGAATCTCAATAACCTTTCTTTAGTGAAACTGCTTTTAAAGGTTTTAGTTTTTGTAGCGATAATCTTTAACGTTAATGCTGCAGAAATAGATTTAAATAAAATATTACCTATGGATAATAAAATTACTTATGGCAAATTAGAAAACGGGGTCACTTATTATGTAAAAAATAATCAAATACCAAAAAATAAAGCTTATGTAGAATTAGTTATTAAAGCAGGATCATTGCATGAAAATGATGACCAACAAGGACTTGCTCATTTGCTTGAGCACATGGCATTTAATGGAACTAAAAATTTTCCTAAAAATAAAATCGACTCTTATTTAAATTCTTTAGGTCTTTCAATCGGTGCTGATTTTAATGCGAGCACTGGATTTACGAGAACAATTTATAAATTGCAGGTGCCAACTAATACTATTGAACCCTTAGATACCGGAGTTCATATCTTATCTGAGATTGCAAGTGAGCTTACATTAGAGGATGAAGCTTTTGAGCGAGAGCGAAAGATTGTTGAAGAAGAATGGCGTAGAGATTTGGGAAGCGTTGATAGAATTTTAGATCAACAAAAACCTTACCTTTTTAAAAATTCAAAGTATTTATACCGCGATCCTATTGGAACGATGGAAGTTATTAGAAACTTTAAATATCAAACTGCAAAAGATTTTTATAATCAGTGGTATCGACCAGAATTAATGGGAGTTTTCGTCATTGGTGATGTAGATCAGAAAAAAGCAGAGGAAATTATTAAAAAATACTTTGCAAATATTAAAGCAAAACTTCCGCCCATTGATCCACCAATTGCATCAGTTCCAAAATATAATGAAACTCAATTTGCAACCATTACCGATTCCGAATTAGGCGCTGTAATCTTTCAAATTCTAAACCGACAGCAAAGATTATTTTTAGAAACAGGGGTTAATTATAGAGATTATTTAACTAGTGAGTTCATGGAAAATATATTTCAAAAAAGAATGAATAGAATTCTTCGCGAACAAAATACTCCATTAGTTTCTGTTAATGTTGGCACGTATGAACTATCAGACAATGAAGAGATGTATCATGTGTCAGCACACTTAAAGGATGAGGATGTTACCAAAGGAATTAAGTTTTTATTAACTGAGATTGAGAAGATTAAGCAAAATGGTTTTATTGAGGATGAGCTTAAACTTGCAAAAAAAGATAAATTATTAGATTTAGAAATCTCCCTTAATCAAAAAAATTCTAGAAAATCTCAAGCTATCTTAGCTGAATATAAGAGCCATTTTTTAGAAAAGGAAATGGTGAGTGGAATTGATTATGAATTTGAACTTGCAAAACAAGTGATCAAAACAATTCAAATTGAAGATATTAACAAATATTTTTTAAAGTTTTACCAGCCCGATGACCGATTAATTTTAGTTAAAGGTCCTGAAAAATATAAAAATCTAATAACAAAAGAAATGTTTTTAAACTTTGAAAGTGAAATTGCTAAAATAAAAATTCCACAATCAGACTTCGCCTTAGCCAGTAAAAGTTTAATTAACAAAGAACTCACTGGATCTAAAATTGTAAAAGAAATTAAATATCCAAATTTAGATATCACCGAATTGCATCTTGCAAATGGTGTTAAAGTTTTTCTAAAGCCTAATAAATATAAAGAAAAAGAATTTAATTTTAATGCCAGAAGTCCAGGTGGTTACTCACACATCCCATTGCCTAAATTATATTCTGCGCAAAATGCACAAAGAATTATTAATGATAGTGGACTTGGAAATTTTACTAGAAACGAAATTAACAATTTATACAATCCTGATTTTATATCCATTGAAGCTTCTTTCTCAGATGAACGAGAAGGCTTATATGGAAGAAGTATCACCGCTTACCAAAAAGAATTATTCGAACTTATTTATCTTCACTTTGAGGAAATTAATTACAATCCGATTGCAGTTGAAAAACTTAAAGTAGAGTTAAAAGAGTCCTTAAAATTTACAGCCGCTGATCCTAAAAGAAGGTTTTCTATTAAATTTGCAGAAACTTATTATAAAAATCATCCACGTATTAAAAACTTAACAGATAAAGATATTGATCAAATTAATATTGATGATGTTAAAAATTTTTATAGAGAACGGTTTCAAGATGGTAGTGATTTTAGATTTACTTTTGTTGGCGACTTTAAAATAGATGAATTTAAATTATTGATTGAGAAATATTTAGGTAGTCTTCCAAATACAGGGCGAAAAGAAAAGTACGTCGACGATGGAGTAAGAGCAGAACGTGGGCTGGTAAAATATGAAGTTTATGAGAATTTAGAGGATCAAAGCACTCATTTTAAAGTATATGTAAATAGTTTTAAAAATAACGTCAAAAATAGATTTAAAGTTTATGTAACGCAGAGTCTAATGAAGAGAATGCTACATGAAGAGATAAGAGAAAAACAAAACTTAGTCTATTCAATCTCAGTTCGAGATTATGGAATTACTAAAATACCTGAGGAACAATATACCCTCATGATTACTTTTGATTGTGATCCTAAGAATAAAGACAAAATATTTACTGAAGTAGATAAAGTTATTGAGAAAATAAAAAAAGGAGATTTTCCTCAGCACTATTTAGACGATGCTATTAAAGCACAAGTTACAAGTTATTTGGTTAATAGAGAAACTAATCGTTGGTTGGTGAGTGCTATAAGCGGATACTATGAAGATAATGAACCCTTACAAATGATCAACTCCATTGATTACATTGTAAAATCAATCAACAAAAATGATATTAAAAAATTTGCAAATGTAACTTTTAAAGACAAGTTTATCCAAGCAAGTTTAATGCCTAAACCTTAATGACCTTTATACACTTAACTTTAATCTTAATTATTTTTCTTCTTATCTTTCCAGCAAAAATAAAGGAGCCAGATGATATTCAGTTTTACGATGACTATACTTTAAGATTAAGATCAACTTGTGTAAAAATTTACACTTTTCTTTATTTTGGTTTAATTGGTTTTTATATTTTAGCTTTTCTTTTAATTTTATTTTATCCCGACTTATATAATAGAGTTATATAAAACGAAGTTAGCTATTTTAAGAATTTTAAAATTTATTTAATAACTCTTATTTTATTTAAATAAAAATAAGCAAGTTTTGATGTATTTGCATGATAAATAACTTTGTAATCAGTGATGTT
>Ga0247831_1003203_pt1 | contig 24495 bp, 18 predicted proteins | sample LaCruzMarch2015__9_FD_192406 | JGI IMG/M metagenome (GOLD analysis project Ga0247831, IMG submission 192406) | Freshwater microbial communities from meromictic Lake La Cruz, Castile-La Mancha, Spain - LaCruzMarch2015_1m | ecosystem: Environmental > Aquatic > Freshwater > Lake | place: Spain...
TGATGGTGGCGATGATGTTCCTGGGCTTTGATCCGCAGATGGTAGCGCAGATCGCGCCGGAAATCGCGGGGCCACAGCAGCAGGCGCCCGCAAAGCCGATCAACGACGAGATGACCAAGATGGTGAAGGTCGTGCTCGCCGACAACGAGGATGTCTGGGGACGACTCTTCCCCAAACACTTCCGCGGCCGCTACTCGCCGCCGACGCTCGTGCTGTTCAGCGGCAGGGTGCAGAGCGCCTGTGGTATGGCCAGCGCCGCGGCAGGTCCCTTCTATTGTCCGCTCGACAAGAAGGTCTACATCGATCTCGCGTTTTATGATGACCTCAAACGACGCTTCGGCGCCCCGGGCGACTTTGCCCAGGCCTACGTGATCGCCCATGAGATTGGCCACCACGTGCAGAACCAACTCGGCATCAGCGAAAAGGTGCAGTCGATGCGGCCGCGGCTCTCGGATCGTGACTACAACCAGCTTTCGGTTCGCATGGAGTTGCAGGCTGACTTCCTCGCCGGCGTGTGGGCGCACCATGTTGCCCGCTATGCTGGCATTCTTGATGAGGAAGATATCCGCGAAGCGGTCAATGCCGCCGCGGCGATCGGTGATGATAGAATCCAAAAACAGGCGCAGGGCTATGTCGTGCCCGACGCCTTCACGCACGGCACGAGCGAGCAGCGGGTCCGCTGGTTTCTCTACGGTCTGAAGACGGGCAATCCCGAACTGATGGACCGTGCCTTCGAAGTCGATGAGCCGTAAACCCCGCATGCACATCCTTCTCACCGGTGCGACGGGCTACGTGGGTGGGGTGCTGCTTCACGACCTGGAATCCCGCGGCCACACCGTGCGGTGCCTCGCGCGTCGGCCCGGCAAACTCGCGGGTCTGACAGGGCCGGCCACGGAAGTCATGGCCGGAGATGCGGCCGATCCCGAGGTGCTGGCCCGGGCCTGCGATGGCATCGACATCGCCTATTGGCTCGTCCATTCCATGGAGAGCGGTGTTGATTTCGAGCGGTCCGACCGCCTTGCGGCGGAGCGGTTTGCCGCCGCCGCAAAGGCCGCGGGGGTACGCCGGATTGTCTATCTGGGGGGCTTGGGAGCGGAGGATGACCGCCTTTCTGCCCATCTGCGAAGCCGTCACGAGGTGGGGGCGATTCTGCGGGCCAGCGGCCTCGACGTGGTGGAATTTCGGGCCTCGATCGTCATCGGGGCCGGGAGCTTTTCCTTCGATCTGGTCCGAACGCTCGTGGAGCGGCTGCCGGTCATGATCTGCCCGGCATGGCTCGCCACGCCCACGCAGCCAATCGCCATTGCCGACGTGGTGGCCTACCTTGCTGCTGCCGTGGACCTGCCGCCGGGAGGGCCGAGAGTATTCGAGATCGGCGGGCCAGACAGGGTGTCGTATGGCGGCATCATGCAGGAGTATGCAAGGCAGCGGGGGCTGCGGCGACTCATGATCCCCGTGCCCGTCCTGACGCCGCGGCTGTCGAGTCTGTGGCTGAAACTGGTAACGCCCCGGTATTCGAAGGTGGGCCGAAAGTTGATCGATGGTCTGAAGAACCCGACCGTGGTGACCAGTGACGCAGCGTTGCATGAATTCTCCATCCGGCCTCGGTCGCTGGTCTCTGCCGTCCGCGAGGCGATGATCCAGGAAGACGCCGCCTTTGCCGGGAAACGGTGGGCTGATCTGGCCGACCTCGAGGAACTACCGCAGCGGTTTGGCGGCAAGGCTGAAGGCACGCGACTGGTGGATCACCGACATGCCGTGGTCGCGGTTGCAGCCGATCAGGCGTTCGCGGCGATCGAGCGAATCGGAGGCCCGAATGGCTGGTATGCCTTCGACTGGCTCTGGCAGTTGCGCGGCTGGATGGATCGTATGATCGGAGGGCCGGGCATGTCGCGGGGTCGGCGGGACCCGGAGCGACTCGAGTCGGGCGAGAAGCTGGACTGCTGGCACGTCGAGGTCTGCGATCGGCCACGCCGCCTGCGACTCTCCGCTGAAATGAAGATGCCCGGACGGGGCTGGCTCGAGTTTGAAGTAGTGCCCCGGGACGGCGACGTCACGATCCACCAGACGGCCATCTTCGATCCGCGGGGTCTCGGTGGACTGGCCTACTGGTATGCCATCTGGCCGCTTCACGAACTGGTGTTTCGTCAGATGCTCGCCGGGATCGTACGGTCTGCTGTGCGTGGCCGCTGAGCATTCTGTTCGACCCCCTCTACGCCTTCTCCGTGGAGGTCAAGTTGTGAGCCGCCGCCTTCTCCCGTGGAGGTTAAGTTGTGAGCCGCAGCCTTCTCCCGTGGAGGTCAAGTTGTGAGCCGCCGCCTTCTCCCGTGGGGGTCAAGTTGTGAGCCGCCGCCTTCTCCCGTGGGGGCGAGTTTTTAACTTGCCCATGCCTCGTCCTGACCGGATGGCCGAGCCCGGCATCGTTACAGGACGTCCGCCGGTCGCTGCGTGCAGTCGCGGCCCGCGTCCTCCCGCTCCAGTTGGAGCGTGGTGTGTGCCACGCGAAAGCGGTTGCGAAGCATCTCCGTGGCTGCGGTCAACACCGTGTCGTGCGCATCGACGTCCGGCACCACGAGGTGCACGGTGAGCGAGACCTCCGAGGTGCTCGCGGCCCAGACATGCAGGTCGTGCACCTCGACGACACCGGGAATCGCGGCAAGCGCCGTGGTGATCGCGTCGGGGTCGACGCCGCGGGGCACTGCGTCGAGGGCAAGATCGATGCTCTCGCGGAACAGGTCCCACGTGCCCACGACGATCGCCAGCGTGATCCCGATGCTCACCACTGGGTCGATCCAGGAGCGGCCTGTGAGCATGATTGCAATTCCGGCGGCCACCACGCCCACTGATACGGCTGCATCAGCCGCCATGTGCAGAAAAGCGCCGCGGACGTTCGCATCCCCTTCGCGGCCCCGCATGAAGAGCAGGGCTGTCAGCGTGTTGATCACGACGCCCACCGCCGCCACCGCGATCATCACCGGCCCGGCGACAGGCGCGGGCGACTGGAGCCGATGCCATGCCTCCCAGAGTATCGCCCCGCACGCCGTGAGCAGGAGCACGGCGTTGCCGAGAGCGGCATAGATGGTCGTGCGGCGAAGCCCCCATGTATACCGCCGCGAGGGGGGCCGCCGTGCCAGCCGGCTCGCGCCCCATGCCAACAGCAGCCCGAGAACATCGCCGGCATTATGGCCTGCGTCGGCGACAAGCGCGAGCGAATCGGCCCAGATGCCGCAGGCTGCTTCAACGACGACAAAGAGCGTATTGAGGCCAACGCCCAGGGCCATCGCCCCGTCGAGCTGATCGGGCGTGAGGCCGTGGCCGTGCGAATGGCCATGCCCATGCGCATGGCTATGTCCGTGCGCATGCGTGTGACCATGGCCATCGTGATCGTGATCGCCACGGTGGTCGTGGTGGGCGGCATCGTCATGGTCGTCATGGTCGTCGTGAGGCATGCTACGATCATACCCATGACCACGTTCTCCGCCGCAATCCTGTTGTTTTTCGTGATGGACCCGATCGGTAATATCCCGCTCTTCCTGGCCGCGATCCGGCCTGTGCGGCCCGACCGTCGCCTCTGGGTCATGGGCCGCGAACTCCTCATCGCCTATGGCCTGCTGGTGGGGTTCTTGTATGCCGGCCGGCCGCTCTTGTCGGCGCTCGGCATCTCGGGGCCCGCCCTCACCATGGCCGGCGGCATCGTGCTCTTTCTGATTGCGCTCAAGATGGTCTTCCCGGAGCGGCACGGCAGTCTGGGCGAACCGGTCGAGGGGGAACCCTTCGTCGTCCCGCTCGCCATCCCCTACATCGCCGGCCCCTCGGCGTTGGCCACGGTGCTGCTCATGACCAGCAGGAGTCCGGAACGGCATGCCGATTGGCTGGTGGCCGTGTCGCTGGCCTGGCTCGCCTCGGCGGTGATTCTGCTCCTCGGCACCCATCTGAGCCGGTTTCTTGGCGACAAGGGGATCGTGGCGATCGAGCGACTGATGGGCATGGTGCTGGTTGCGTCCGCGGTGCAGATGTTTCTCGACGGCGCGGCAGTCGTGATGCGAACATGATCCAGGCATGATCCAGACAGGCATGATCCAGATACGATACGAACGGTCTGACTTTCACGTTGGAGGGCGACAATGATGCGATTCACAGCAACTCCGCTACGGGTAGCGGCGATCGGTCGGACGGGGCGGGGTGACTGGGGGCATGCGATCGACGAACTGTGGGGTGGCCTCGAGGGCGTCGATCTCGTCGCCGTGGCGGACGAATCGGAGGAGGGGCTCGCCAAAGCGGTCGAGCGCAACACCCTCCGGCGATCCCCCGACGCTGAGCCCTTGGCCGCCCATCGCGATTGGAGAGCGATGCTCGCGGCAGTCAAGCCCGACGTCGTCGCCATCTGCATGAGGCACATCGACTGCCATGCGGAGATGGCGATCGCCGCGGCGGAAGCCGGCGTCAAGGGGATCTTCATGGAGAAGCCGTTCGTTCGCACGCTCGCGGAGGCCGACGCCGTCATCGCCGCCTGCCGGAAGTCGAACAGCAAGCTTTCGCTGGCTTTCGTCAACCGATACTCACCGGCCTACGCGGCTGCTCGCGACCTGATCGAGGAGGGACGCATCGGCAAGGTGCTCGAACTCCGCAGCCGTGGCAAGGAAGACGCGAGGGGCGGTGGCGAGGATCTGTGGGTGCTCGGTTGTCATGTCATCGACATGATGGTTGATCTGGGGGGCGCACCGCAGTGGTGCGAGGCTAACATTTCGCAGGGTGGTCGGCCGATTACGAGGGCCGATGCGTTGGCCGGTCCGGAAGGCATCGGCCTGATCGCGGGTGATTCAGTGGTAGCAATGTATGGGCTGGCGGATGGGCCGATCGGCTATTTCGCCAGCGTCCGCGATGCCGGTCTTAAGCAGCCCAACTTTGGACTTACGGTCGTGGGCACGAAGGGCGCGATCCACATCCGGCCGGATCACGTGCCGCATGCCTATCTCCGAGAAGCGCCGCTCTGGCGGGTCGACAAGGAGTTTCCGTGGAAGCCGATCGGTGCGGAGGGCTTGGTGTCGGCACCAGTGAATCAGAGTGACGTTGACCGTGCCGCCGAACGGCTCGGCTGGGGACGCCGGGCCGCTGTAGACCTCATCGACGCGATTGGGGAGGACCGCGAACCGGAGACCGGCATGTATGTGGGGCGGACGGTGCTCGAGATGACAACGGCGGCATATGCGTCGGCATTGGAAGGAGTCCGCATGAGTTGGCCGATGGCGGCCCGCGGGAATCCGCTCGGTGAGCGGCATCCGGGAGTGCCGCACCCATGACAGCGAAGCCCCGAGCGTGAGCGATTGTGTCGGCGCGACGTTTGACGTGGCGCCTGTGTGGCATCCGATCCCCCACGCCCCATACAAGCCCGGAGCGTAAGCGATGGGATCGGCGCATGGTTTGGCGTGGCGCTGCCTCTGGCATCCGATCCCCCGGCTTACGCCGAGGGCTTTTATTGGGAACGCGGCTGCGTTCCCCCACGCCGCATACAAGCCCCGAGCGTGGTCGGGTAAGAAAAGGCCATGCCCGGGGGAGGTCCCTTGGCAGCATCCGTGCTGTGGGGCCCGCTCCGTGGTCGTCGTGTTTCCTGACCGGATGAGTCCGCCAGGTAAAAAACGTTTCCTCTCACCCGGGCATGGCCAAAATCGTCAGATGTCAGTCAGTTGTTTGCTTCGGCTGTCGGTCAGGCGGTGAGCTCGTCGATGCGGCGACGAAACTCCGGCATTTCTGCGGTGACGAATGCGGTCCAGGCAGCCGGTTGCCAGAGTTCCACGCAGACCGCCGCGCCCACCACGAGTAGGTCGGCTCCCGGCTCGACCGCCAGAAACTCTCGGAAACCCTCCGGCACCACGAGCCTGCCGCGTTCCGCCAGCGCGACCGCCTTGTGCCGGGTGGAGAGCAGTCGCCCCAGATCCTGAAGCTGCCCAACCCTCTGCGTGAGCAGGCCCGCCTGTAGTTTGCTTCGCACGACATCGACCGCCGCGTCGATCCGCGGCTTCCAGATGGCCGCCGGCCAGAGCGAGAGACAGCCCGCCCTCTCCTTGGCGAGCACCATTCGAGAGCCGGATGCCGTCAGCGGGCCCGCCAGTTCCGGGGGGAGCGACAGGCGGTAGCGGTCGTCGAGCGTGCGGGTGAACTCGCCGATCAACAGTTCCGCGGAGGTATTCATACGCAACAGTCACGGTCTGCCAGGCTCCACAGGAATCCCCCGCCGAGCAGGCCTCGGCCCAACCTTGCCAAGACCGGGCTAAGACTGAGATCAGTCTTAGCCCTACCGTAGCTCAGAGGAGGCAATTCCACTTGTTTTGGGCAAGAAACCCACAAAACTGAATCAAATCAATCAGTTTTGGGTTCTTGGCCCACGGGAGCAAATTCTAGCGGCAGACCCAAAAAGGTCAACCTGCCGGCCTTTACTTGCAGGAACTACATCCGCAGCCGTCCGGGCAGTCGCCCAGTTCCTTCTTGTAGGCCTTCAACGCGGCGGCTTCCTTCGAGAGTTTGAACTCGGGGCCGGCCGGGAAATACTGAATATCGTCCTGCAGGTAGTAGGCGCTGGGGAGTGTCTGCCCGCCGACGTCCACCTGGCAGCCCGTGAGGGAAAACCCGCCAGCAGCGAGGAGGAGAAGGCCCGCCCGGAGGGCGATCCGACGGCAGCACAGAGGCAAGGCGGTGGTGCTCATGGGTCTCTTCCCCGCAGGGATCGGAAGGTGGTTCGGAACCGCAAACGAATCGGCATGATGGACATGAGTCTCTATCGACCGATTCGACCGGTAAACTTTGAACAACCGCTACGACCCCTACGTCGGGCGTTCCCAGATCGCCGGCGAGGTTGCCAGGCCCTCCCAGCTTGCCAACCGCGCCTGCCACGCCGCCACCGAGCATGTGGGTGGAACGTGCTACAACACCGTTCATGAGCCCGACTTCCCCGCATCGGCGTTGGATCATGGCCCTGATCGTGGCCATGGTCGCGGCCATATTCTTGGTGGTGTCTGCTGGCGAGGGCCTGACGCAGGTTGTGCTGCCACAGGGATTCGGCATGGCGGGGGGGCAGACGGTGCCGAAGCCTGGCTTCGATCTCGCCCTGACGGCGCTTGCCGCCGGCGATTTCACCAGCGCCTTGGAGATCGCTTCCCGCGAACACCAGGGGGGAATCCGCGCCGGGACGCAGCGATGGATCGATTCGATCGCAACCGCCGCCGTTGTCGGGGAGTGCCACTTCGAGCTCGGTAGCCTCCGCGAGGCGGTCGCCGCCTACGACGAGGCCCTGCTGATTTCAGCGGCCCATGCCGACTGGCTTCTGGCTGTTCAGTTTCCGCCGCAGGGACCGCGGCCCCTCGCGCAACAACGGGTGGCCACGTGGGGACGCAGCCAACGCAACACATCCCCGGCAGGCATTCCCGGCACGATCTCCATCCGGCTCGGGGGCGCCGATCCGCAGGAGGTCTTGCAGAAGGGGGGCGTGCTTGCGGCGCCGGTCAACTATCCCGTCCGACCGCAGGAGATCATGCGATCGCTCGTCATCGCGATCTATCGCCGCGGCGTGATCCTCGGTGAACTCGCCCGCGAAGGGGCCGCCATCGACGAAGCCACCAAGGCCCTATTGCGGCGGCCCGCTCCGCCAAACCACTACTCGCAATCCTGGGTCGACATCGCCCTCGGGGCGGCGCTCTGGTCGCAGGGCAAGGCAGACCAGGCACAGCCGCTGCTCCTGCGAGGCCTGCTGATCGGCAACCAATTCGACCATTCGCTCTCGTCCTGGGGGCTGATCGTGTTGGGCCGTATCGCGCTCGACGGCGACCAACCGGCGGCAGCCGCCCGATACTTCGAGGAGGCCACCTACACCGCCGCCGACTACGGTGATGCGAGGGCGCTCGAAGAGGCCTTTCGGCTTGCCGCCACAGCCCATCTGGCGATGGGCACGCGGGGTGTTCCTCCTTCGATTCGTGGCGGCGCGGACTGGTCACGCACCACGCTTCCCTTGCTGCGGGCCACGCTGCTGGGCTTCGAGGCGGAGGCACTAGCCGTCGCGGGCGACGCGCAGGCGGCTGCGGGGGTGCTCGCCGAAATGGATGGCCGTCTCATGCGTGGCGATCCGGGCCGCGGGCTCGTCGGCATGCAGCGGGCCTATGCCGCCGCGCTGACCGCCTACGACGCCGGTGACGTGGCCGTCGGCGATCGGGAACTCGAACAGGCCGTCGCCATCGCCCGCCGGCGGACACCGCTGCTTTTTCAGGCCTCGCGGCTCGTTGAAATGCTGATGGCCGGCTTCGGGGGCATTTCCGATCGGCAGGCAGACCTCCTATTTTCAAAGTTGCTGGGCGATCCTTCGCCACGCGAGACGTCCCTCGATCCGCTCGGATCACTGGCCAGGCTGTGTGCGCCGCGGACCGATGCCTTCGAGGCCTGGATTGCTGCGGCCACTCGCCGGGGCAGCGATGCCCTGCTCACCGCAGCCGAGGCCGCGGCCCGCAGTCGCTGGTTGGTCAGCCAGCCGCTCGGTGGCCGCCGGATCGCCGTCGAGTGGCTGCTCGGCTCCGACCCCGACCGTCTGCTCCGGGCCGATGCCGCGCGGCGGGCGGCGGTGCTGGCACGGCATCCGGATCTAGCCGTCGTCCTCGACACCCTGACACGCGTGCGGACGCCACTCACGGCGAGTCTGCTTGCCGCCGCCGGTGAGCCGCCGCACGATCAGGACGACGCGCCCGAGCGGCCGCAGACTCCCGGTGATCCGGTGGCGTGGCGCGACTTCAAATCGCTCGCCGAGCGTTGCCGACAAGGCGTCGCGAAGATCGCCGCAGGGCGGGACGCGCCGCCGCTCGACATGCCGCCGCTCACTCCCGCGCCGGAGATACGTCGCCGCCTGGCTCCCAGGCAGTTGCTCCTGTCGTTTCACTGGTCGTCCGGCGGGCTGCTCGCCGCGCTTGAATCCCACGACCGCGTCGCCACCTGGCAGGTGCGACAGCCGGCAGCGGTTGCCAAGGAGATGGCCAGCCTGGCCAGGGCCCTGTGCCTGTTCGATCCGATCGCCCCGGTATCGACCGAGCGCCTGCAGGAGAGCGACTGGCAGACGCCGATCGCGCGGATCGAACGGCTGCTGTTTGAAAATTCGAAGGTTGTATTGGCGGAGGGCATCGACGAACTGGTGATCGTGCCCGACGGGATGCTCTGGTATCTGCCGTTCGAGCTGCTCCCGGTCGGATCGGCGAGGCCGGTCGCCGGGGGCCCGCGGCCGCCCGGGGCACGGGCCGAGCCCACGGAATCGCTCACATCGCCGCAGCTCGCCGACCAACAGCCGCCGGCCGACACAAACCGGCTCAGCGATGTCTGCCGCATTCGCTATGCGCCGACGCGAAGCCTGGCCGTGCTTCGGTTCGAGACGCCGCAGACTGGAGGCCCCGTCGGCATCTATGCCGGCCGATTGTTTCGTGGCGACAAGCCGGTCGTCGCCCAGGAACTGGCAGCAAGGCTCACCGGCTCACTCGACCGTGCCGTGGCCCTTCCCGCTCCGACGCCGGCGGCTCCGATGCCGCTGGTGGCGTCGCTGCTCGACACGCTCGTGGTCTTTGACGAACTGTCGGGAGACGGCCCTGTGTCAACGCGACCGCTCCTCTCCATGCAGGGTGGCAAGCCGGCCATGACGTTTGGCGACTGGCTTTCGCCTCCGAGCAAGCGGCCGAGGTGCATCATTCTGCCGGGGTTTCAGTCGGCCATGGCTGGCGGGTTGTCGAAGCTTCCCACGCGGCCCGGCGAAGATATCTTTCTGGCAGTCACCGATCTGGTGGCTGCGGGTGGCCGCACGGCGCTTGTGAGTCGCTGGAGGATGGGGGGCAAAACGAGCGGCGATCTGGTTGAGGAATTCCTCAGGGATCGCGAGCCCGGCGATGGCGAAGCAGAAGTTCCCCCGGCCGCGGAGAGTTGGCAACGTGCGGTCGCGACGGCCACGGCCGAACAGCCCGACGTGGGCCGCGAGCCGCGGCTGAAGCAGTCGCCAGCGGCTGTGCTGCCCGACTCGCGGCATCCGTTTCTCTGGGCGGGGTATCTGCTTATCGATTGCGGTGGAGGCCGCTACACCGACCCATCGCCGCCGAATCTCAAGCCAGCGCCGCCGATTCCAAAGCCAGCGCCGCCGATTCCAAAGCCAGCGCCGCCGAATCAACAGCCAGCGCCACCGGCCGCCGTTCCCGTGCCGGCTGCTGGACCGGCTGCTGGTAGGCCACCACAGCCGCAGGGGCCCCTCAACCCAGCCATGCCGCGGGGCAAATAAATGCTGTCAGGCTCCATCATTCCCCATCCGGCCACCCCCATTCGATGACCGATTTTTTCTCGCTCGGCCCACTCTTCAGCCAACTTTTTGGCCCGCTGTTTGGCCCGCTGTTTGGCCAACTCCCCGGCTTCGTTGCCCTGGCCGCTGTCTCCTTTGTGGCAGGTGGCGTGAATGCCGTGGCCGGAGGAGGCACGATCCTCACCTTTCCCGTGCTGGCCGCACTGCTGCCAGCCGATCCTGCGCGGCTGGTCATCGCAAATGCCACAAGCACGATCGGCCTCTGGCCAGGTGCGATTGCGGCGGCCTGGTCGTATCGGGGGGAACGCGTCGGCCAGCCGCCGTGGGCGGTCTGGCTGGTTGTGCCGAGCCTGGTCGGAGCGTTGCTCGGAGCCGTGCTGGTGCTTGTGCTTCCGCCGCAGTGGTTCACCGCCTGTGTGCCCTGGCTGATTCTGACCGCCGCGGTCCTCTTCGCCCTGCAACCCCAACTGACGCGGCTTGGTTGGGCGGCCCCGCGGGCGGCCGAAACAGTTCCAGCCCCGTCGCGGCTCCTGCTCGCCTGCGGCCTGCAGTTTGTCGTGGCGGTCTATGGTGGCTACTTCGGCGCCGGGATCGGCATCCTGATGCTGGCGGTGCTCGGAGTGCTCGGTCTTGGCGATATCCACCGGGTGAATGCCGTGAAGAATGTCCTGGGCATGACGATCAACGGCGCGGCGGCAGCACTCTTCGCGGTGGGCTCCCTGCTGGGATCGCAGGATGTCGCATGGCGGCATGCCGGGATTATGGCGCTGGCGTCGGTGCTGGGCAGTTTTGCCGGCTCGTACGTGGCCCGCCGGCTGCCGGCCCGGGTCGTGCGGCACGGCGTGGCCGTCACCGGATTCGGTCTGGCCGCCTATTATTTTTATATCGCGCAGTGAGTTGCATAAGCTTGATGGCTTCGACACAGCTCGCGGGTGTAGCCCGAAGCATCTTCAGAAACCCTCCCCATCAACGCCATTCATCAATGAGATTGGCAACCAGCGCCGTCCAGCCCGTCTGATGGCTTGCGCCGAGTCCCGCGGCGGTGTCACCGTGGAAGTATTCATAGAAGAGCAGTTCGTCACGCCAACGCGGGTCGTCGCGAAACCGCGGCGAGTCGCCCCAGACGGGCCGGTGGCCGGAGTCATCCTCGAGGAAGATGCCCGTCAGCCGCCGGGCGATGTCGGTGGCCATCCCGCGAAAAGAGATCGGCCGGCCGGCCGATGCGGGCGTTTCCAGGCAGACGTCCGGGCCGAAGGCCGTGCCGAGTTTCCGCAGCGACTCGACGATGAGAAATGTGGTTGGAAACCAGATCGGTCCTCGCCAATTGGAGTTGCCCCCCTTGAGCTTCGTCTCCGATTCGGCCGGCTCGTAGCCGACTCGCCGGCCGTCGAGCACGAACGGCTCACTTCGATGTTTTTTGGAGAGCGACCGCACCCCGTAGGGCGCCAGAAACTCGTCCGGATCGTGCAACCGCCCGAGCAGTCGTGTGAGCTGCGCGAAGTTCATGATCGTGAGCAGGTGCGTGGTCGTGCCGTCGGTCTGCGGCACCCGCTGAATCACCTGCGATACCATGTCGGCCCGATTGGTGAGAAACCAATGCAGGTTGGCGGAGAACTCCTTGAAGGGGGCGATCCAGGCCTCTTCAAGCCGTTCGACGGCAAACATGGGAATGAGGCCGACCAGCGAGCGGACCCTGAATTTCTGATACCGGCCGTCGGCATACCGCAGCACGTCGTAGAAGAAACCGTCTGTCTCGTCGAAGAGGGCGTAGTCGCGGTCGCCCATGTGCTTCATCGCGTGTGCGATGTGGGCGTAGTGCTGCAGAAACTTCGAGGCCATCCCTTCGTAGACCGCATTCTCACGGGCGAGTTCCAGGGAGATCCGCATCATCGTCAGACAAAACATCCCCATCCAGCCGGTCGCGTCTGATTGTTCGAGCGTGGATCCGTCGTCGGCGTGTTCGCTGCGGTCGAAGATGCTGATGTTATCGAGGCCGAGAAAGCCGCCCTCGAAGACATTGTGCCCCTCGCTATCCACCTTGTTCACCCAGCTGGTGAATGTGAGCAGGAGCTTGTGGTAGCAACGCTCCAGCCACGCCCGGTCCTTGCGGCTGTGCAGCCGCTTCTCCATGTTGTAGATCCGCCAGACCGCCCAGGCATGCACGGGCGGATTGAGATCATTGAATTCCCATTCGTAGGCGGGGAGCTGGCCGCTGGGATGCTGAAACTGCTCGAAGAGCAGGAACCAGAGCTGGTCCTTGGCAAACTGCGTGTCGACGAGCGCGAAGGGGATGCACTGAAAGGCGAGATCCCAGGCCGCGAACCAGGGGTATTCCCACTTGTCTGGCATGGAAAGCACCCTCAGCGAATTGAGGTGCCGCCAATGTTGATTGCGGATCGTCTTCCGCGATGCCGGGGGCGGCGTCGCGGGATCGTCGCCATCGAGCCACTTCTCCACGTCGAAGATGTAGTTTTGCTTCGACCAGAGCAGGCCGGCCAGCGCCCTCCGCTGCACGTGCCGTTCGTCGGCCGTGGCATCGGGCGGCGCGATCTGGGCGTGAAACAGGTCCGCCTCCATCTGCCGGGTGGCGAGTATGCCGTCGACGAAGGCCGCCAATTCCGGGCCGCTGCCGGGCCCGGCTGAGCCGGCCATGCCGGCTGAACCGGCCACGCCGGGCGGCTGATCGGTCAGGAGCAGGTGCATGACAGCCGCGCCGCCCGGCGGCACCATCCAGCGACGGTGGATACACACCTTCGTGCCGCTGCCTGCGGGATTCACGGCGGTTCGTTCCCCACGGCAGAGAAACCGGTGAAAGGCATCCTTCGTGAACTGCGAGCGGCTGGCGTGGCCCGCTCCGTAGACGACCGGACCATTCGTCTCGTTGTCGGTCGCCAGCACGTCGGCTGCATCGGCGGCGGCGAGCAGCCACCGCGGCCCGAGCCGGTGGCCGGCCGGCATCCGTGGATCGCTCTGCATGCCGCTCTCATCGGCTTCCAGGCATATCAGGCCTGCATGTGGAGTCGGGCCTGCGTGCGAGTTCAGGCCTGCATGTTTTGTCAGGGCCAACTGGCCTGAGAGCGCACGGATCACCGGCTGCGGCTGCGGCTGCGGGCCCCATGACCAGGTGTTGCGAAACCAGAGCGTCGGCAGCATGTGCAACGGGGCAGGGTCGGGCCCACAGTTGACCGCCGTGATCCGGATGGCGATTTCCTCCGTGGTGGTCTTGGCGTATTCGATGAGGATGTCAAACCAGCGTTCTTCGGCGAAGACCCCGGTGTCGAGCAGTTCGTATTCCGGCCCCTGGCCCCGTCGCCGCTGGTTCTCGGCCACCAGTTGGTCGTAGGGAAATGCCCGCTGGGGATAGCGGTAGCGGAGGCTCATGAAGGAGTGCGTGGGGGTGTTGTCCACGTGAAAGTAATATTCCTTCACGTCCTCTCCGTGGTTTCCCTCAAACGGGGTGACTCCGAACAACCGTTCCTTGAGGTGGGGATCACGTTCATTCCAGAATGTCGGCGCAAAGCAGAGCTGTTGGAACCGGTCGCAGATCCCTGCGATGCCGTCCTCGCCCCAGCGGTATGCTTTGGACCGTGAGAGCGCATACGGCAGATACCTCCAGGCGTCGCCGTCGGCGGAATAGTCCTCGCGGACTGTTCCCCAGGCTCGATCGGAGAGATACGGCCCCCAACGCCGCCAGCCGTGCGTGTCGTCGATCGCCGTGAGAAGACGTTCCGACTCGGGGTTTGAGCGTGCCGGCATTGGAAAAAGTCCCGGGAAGAGCGGTGATGCCCGGCCAATTCTCATCAACACCCGCGGCTCACACAATTGGGTCGGCTGGCGATTTTCGACTACGATTGTTGGCGAGATGAGCACAGTTCGGAAAATCACGTCGATTCTGTTGCCGGACCAGCGGCGTGGAGCGATCGCGCTGTTGGGACTGATGCTCGTCAGCACGGTGCTCGAGATGGTCAGCATCGGGCTGGTCGTGCCCGCACTGGCCTTCATGACAGGCAGCGTCGGCACGCCCTCCCCGTCAGTCAGGCCCTGGCTCGAGTGGCTGGGCAATCCGTCGTCCAACCAACTGATGCTCCTTGTGCTTCTTGTGCTTCTCGGCGTCTATGCCGTGAAGTCGGCATTTCTGCTGCTCGTCGCCTACTGGCAGTCGCGGTTTGTTTCCGACATCCAGTCCAGCACGAGCCGCCGGCTGTTTGCCATCTATCTTTCGCAGCCCTGGACGTTCCACCTGCAGCGGAATTCAGCCGAACTGGTGCGGTCGATTACCGATGCCCAGCAATTTTCCCATATCTGCACGGTCCTGATCATGACGGTGTCGGAGCTCTTGGTGCTGGTCGGACTCGTCGCGATCCTGCTCTGGTTTGAGCCCACCGGGGCCCTCGTCGTGGCGGGCATGCTCGGGGCGTCGGCCTGGCTCTTCAACCGCGTGGCCCGCACGCGATCCCGCCGCTGGGGCAAGAGCCGCCAGCATCACACGGAGATGTTTCTCAAGCACCTGCAGCAGGGACTGGGCGGCGCCAAAGACGTGAAGATACGCGGCTGCGAGACGGAATTTCTAGAACAGTTTCGCATCCATACCGACGGCGTGTCCCGGATGGCAGCGCTGCAATCGCTGGTGGAGCAGGTGCCGAGAATGTGGTTTGAGCTGCTGGCCGTCGCGTCGCTCTTCTTGTTGACGGCCGTCATGGTCTGGCAGGGCACGCCGACCCGCTCGCTGCTGCCGATGCTTGGCCTGTTTGCCACGGTCGCCTACCGGCTGCTCCCCTCCGTCAACCACATGATGGCCTCTCTGCAGAGGCTGCGGTTTGCGGAAGCCTTGATCAACGGCCTCGTGGCCGAACTGGCGCTGGAACAGTCGGTGCCCGCCGTCGCTCCCGCGGTGCCGGTGCGGTTTCGCGATTGCATCAGCATCGAGGACGTCTCCTATCGCTACCCGGCCGGTCATGAGACCGTTCTTACCAATGTCAGCATCCGGATTCCCCACGGGGCGTCGGTGGGACTGGTGGGGGGCAGCGGTGCGGGGAAGAGCACGCTCGTGGACGTCATCCTCGGACTGCTGCCACCGACGGCAGGCCGGGTGACAATCGACGGTGACGACATCAAGGCCAACCTGCGTGGCTGGCAGGACGTCATCGGCTACGTCTCGCAGTCGATCTATCTCTGCGACGACACGATCCGCCGCAACGTTGCGTTTGGCGTGCCTGAAAATTTGGTCGACGACGATGCCGTCCGCCGCGCCCTGCGGGCCGCGCAGCTCGACGCATTCGTCGACGGGCTGCCGAAGGCGGCCGACACCTTCGTGGGCGAGCGTGGCGTGCGGCTTTCGGGCGGGCAACGGCAGCGGATCGGCATCGCCCGGGCGCTCTACCACGACCCGCAGGTGCTCGTGCTCGACGAGGCGACAAGCGCCCTCGACACCGAAACGGAGAAGGAGGTGATGGCCGCCGTCAACGCGCTCCATGGCGCCAAGACGCTGATCATCGTCGCCCACCGGCTCACGACCGTGTCTGACTGCGACCTGCTCTACCGGCTGGAGAAGGGCCGGGTGGTGCAGTCCGGCACGTTCGCTGAAGTCGTCCCGGCCTGACACACGCAGGCAAGCTTTCTTGAGCAAGCAGACAGGCTGGGCTGAAACACGCAGCCCAGCTGGCCGCAGTCTCCTCGCAGTATGTTCATGCATCCCGTGCGGCTGCTTCGACAAGGCTCCGGACGACCCTGTCGAAATCATGCGTCGCCCTCCAGCCGAGCACGGCATGGGCCTTGGCGGGATCGGCCGCACTGAAGGTGATGTCGGTCGGCCGCACGAGGGCCGGATCGGTATCGACATGGTCGCGGGCGTCGAGATTCACGGCGGCGAACGCCCGGTCGACGAATTCCCGCAGGGAGTGAGTCTGCCCCGTGGCAACCACGAAATCCTCCGGCTGCTCCCGCTGCACGATCCGCCACATGGCATCGACATACTCCGGCGCCCAGCCCCAGTCGCGGTGGATGTCGAGGGCGCCGAGGGGCAACCGCTCCTGAGAGCCATTCGCAATCCGTACGGCAGACGAAGCGATCTTCTGCGTCACAAAGTGCCGGGGCCGCAGCGGGGATTCGTGGTTGAAGAGGATGCCGGTGCAGGCGTGCAGTCCGTAGGCTTCCCGATAGTTGGCCACGGCATGGTGGGCGGCCACCTTGGCGATCCCGTAAGGGCTGCGCGGGCTGAAGGGGGTCGACTCGTTTGCGGGGGTCGGCGTGTTGCCAAACACCTCCCCCGATCCGGCGTTGTAGAAACGCGTCGGCCTGCCGAGCAGTCGGAGGCATTCGAGCAGGTTCAGGGTCGCGACCGCGATGCTCTCGAAGGTCTCGAGCGGATGGCGGAACGATGCAGCCACGGATGTCTGGCCGGAAAGGTTGTAGATTTCCTCCACTGCCACGTGCTTGAGCAGTGACAGCACGCTGCTGAAATCGGAGGGCATCATCGAATGCAGGCGGATGGCATTCCTGATTCCGAGCCGTTCGAGGGTTGCGCACCCCGCCCCCTCGGGGCTCCGCGAACTGCCGTGAACCTCATAGCCCCTGTCGAGCAGGAGGCGGGCGAGGTAGGACCCGTCCTGGCCCGAGATGCCGACAATCAGCGCAGTTTTCATGGCGAAGCGGAGCCCTGGGGCTATGTCCTTGGCGGCACAACGCCCCCAGTCTAACCGCCTTCCCATTGCGAGCCGTCGTGGTGCCCGAGCCCCGCCCGGCCCTGTCGAGGCCCGCCCAGCCCTGTCGAGCGCTGCCGATCCCAGCCGCTTTCGGCCGCGGTCGCGGGGCCGCTTCGCCGGCCCAAAAACGGCCGTTTCCAGTTCGGTCCGGCTTGGTAAGATTACATGTTTCCCATCGGCTCCCGCCCCCACCAAGGAACGGTTCCCCAGTGCCCAGTAGTCCCGCCATTTCAAAAGTGCAGCAGAAGGCCATCCAGAAGGCCGACACGCTGATCGAAGCCCTGGGATGGATTCGCAAGTTTCGCGATACCACCACCGTCATCAAGCTCGGCGGGAGTGTCGTCGAGCACCCGGATTCCCTGCGGCACCTTCTGCTCGACATCGTCTTCATGTCGACGCTCGGCATGAGGATCGTCGTCGTGCACGGCGGCGGCAAGGCGATCAGCCGTGCGATGGACAAGGCGGGCATCGAGCCGAGGTTTGTGCAGGGCCGTCGCTACACCGACAAGGCCACGCTCGACATCGTCGAGAAGGTGCTCGCCACCGAACTCAACCACGATCTGACGGCCAAGATTGAGGAATACGGCGGCCGGGCGATGTCGCTCAACTTCCTCTCGACCAACGTCCTCTTCGGCGAGAAGCTGAGCCTCGAGGGACCGGATGGCGAGCCGCTCGATCTTGGTCACGTGGGCGAAGTCACGCGTGTCGACCGCCTCACGATCGACAACCTCACCTATGCCGGGCAGGTGCCGGTCATCCCATCGATGGCGGTCACCGCCGAGGGCGACAAGCTCAACGTCAATGCCGACACGGCCGCCACGGCGGTGGCTGCGGCGATCGGTGCCGAGAAGCTCGTCGTGCTCAGCGACATTCCCGGCGTGTTGCGGGATGTCAACGATCCCGAGAGCCTGATCCATTCGCTCACGGCCACGGAGGCCCGCCAGCTGATCAACGACGGCACGATTTCTTCAGGCATGATCCCGAAGATCGAGGGCTGCCTGAGCACGCTCGAACAGGGTGTGAAGAAGATTCACATCATCGACGGTCGCCTGCGGCATTCCCTCCTGCTCGAGATCTACACCACCAGTGGCGTCGGCACGGAACTCGTCCGCGACGACGCCGTCGGCCTCTCTGCCCGCGGCATCCCGGCCGGGGCGGCGTCCGGCCGTTAGTCCCAAAACGAGTCACACAACATCCGCTTGGGTCCGCTGCGTATTGCCCCTGTCCCATTGCCCGAACTTCCTGCTGTTTCTGTCATCCCCGCTATTTCTGGAGCCTTCCATGGCCACGATCGACGCTTCCCCCGCTTCGCTGGGTGCCAAGACGCAGGCTGTCGTCGACACCTTCGCCCGTTACGTGGTGCCCAACTACCGGCGGTTTCCGGTCTGTCTTGTCCGCGGCGTCGGGTCGACGGTCTGGGATGCCGAGGGCAATGAGTATCTCGACCTGTTTCCTGGCTGGGGCTGCAACCTCCTCGGGCACTGCCCGGAGCCGGTCGTGCGGGCGGTGCAGGAGCAGGTGGCGAAGCTGATCCATGTGCCCAACACCTGGTATACCGAGCCGCAGGGGGCGTGGGCGCAGGCGCTTTCCGAGCGGTCGTTCGGCGGCCAGGCCTTCTTCTGCAACTCGGGCACCGAGGCCAACGAGGCCGCGATCAAGCTCGTCAGGCTCCGCACCGACGGCGCCCGTTACAAGATCATCACGTTCAAGGGGGGCTTCCACGGACGGACCATGGGCAGTGTGTCGGCGACCGCGCAGCCGAAATACCACGAGGGCCTCGGGCCGATGGTGGCCGGCTTCCAGTATGCCCCGCATGGCGATCTCGAAGCGGTCGAAAGACTGGTCGACGAGCACACCGGCGGCATCCTCGTGGAGCCGATCCTTGGCGAGGGGGGCGTTGTGCCGGCTCCGGCGGGCTTCCTTCAGGGGCTGCGGCGGATTGCCGACGAGCGGGATCTGCTGCTGGTGTTTGACGAGGTGCAATGCGGCTGCGGCCGGACGGGCAAGTGGTTTGGATACCAGCACTTCGGGGTCACGCCCGACGTGATGACGCTCGCCAAGAGCCTGTGTGCCGGCATCGCCGGCGGTGCCATGCTCACCACCGTCGAACTCGCCAAGCATCTGCGGCCCGGGATGCATGCCGCCACGTTCGGCGGCAATCCCATCGCAGCTGCTGCCGGCATCGCGGCGATCGAGATGATCGAGCGGGAGCACCTGCTCGACCATGTCGAGCGCACGGCCGCCATCTTTCGCGAGCGGTTCGAGGAGCTTCAGTCACGCTGCGATGCGGTCGTCGACGTACGGGTGTTTGGCATGATGATCGGCATCGAGTTGTCGATCGATGGTGCGGCGGTCGTGGAGGCGTGTCTTGAGAAAAACCTGCTGGTCAACTGCACGCAGGGCAGGGTCATCCGTCTGTTGCCGGCGATGACGCTCTCTGCCGCCGAGGTCAACGAAGGCTGCGACCGGCTATCGGAGGCGATCATCGAGGTCGCATCGCGTTCCTGAAGACCGCGATGTTCGTGGCCTTTTGTGGTGTTTCTCGCATCCCCGTCCCTTCGAAGTATCTTCAGTTTCATGCGACATCTAGTTGTGCCCGAGGATTTGTCCGCCCACGAGATCGAGGCCGTGTTCGCGGTCTCGCTCGATCTCGAGGAGAAATACGAAGCCGGACGCCGTGATGCGCTCCTGCCGGGCCGGGTGTTGGCGCTGGTCTTTGAGAAGCCGAGTCTGCGGACGCGGGTGAGTTTTCAGTCGGCGATGGTGCATCTGGGTGGGGCGAGTCTTTTTCTGGGCGAAGACGCGGGTTTTTCGTCGTCCCGGGAAAGCATCGCTGATTTTGGCCGGGTGCTCAGTGAATATGTCGACGTGATCGTCTGCCGTTCGAAGGCGCATGCTTCCATCGAGCAGTTGGCGGCGGCGTCGAGTGTGCCGGTGATCAACGGCCTTTCCGATTTCTGCCATCCGTGTCAGGCCCTGGCCGACATCTACACGCTCAAGCGGCATGTCGGGCGTGTGGCGGGCCACACGTTGACCTTCGTCGGTGACGGCAACAATATGGCCCGGTCGTTGGCGGTGCTCTGCGGTCTGCTGGGAATGCGGTTCGTGCTGGCGGCACCGCCGGCGTATCACTTCGACGCTTCGTTCCGGCAGCATCTGAAGAGCATCCTGCCGGATGCGGAGATGGAGGAGACGACCGATCCCGTGGCGGCGGTCGAGGGGGCTGCGGTGGTCTACACCGACGTCTGGACGAGCATGGGTCAGGAGCAGGAGCGGGCGAAGCGGCTGTCAGATTTACGTCCGTATCAGGTCAACGAATCGTTGATGAAGCACTGTCCGGATGCGCTCTTCATGCATTGTCTGCCTGCGAGGCGGGGCGAAGAGGTGACCGACGGCGTGATCGACGGTCCGCAGAGCGTGGTGGTGGAGGAGGCGGGCAACCGCATGCACGTCCAGAAGGGGCTTCTGGCCTGGCTCTTAGGCCCGCAGACCTAATCGACCAGGTTCCCTCTCCCTCCCCGTGGCGGCAAGTTTTCAACTTGTCGGTATCTTTTCCCTCTCCTCGTGGCGGCAAGTTTGTAACTTGTCCGTGTCTTTTCCTTCTCCCCGTGGCGGCAAGTTTTCAACTTGTCCGTTTCCCAGGAGCGGATTCCGCAAGTTAAAAACTCGCGGCCACGAGGATCAAAACCCCGCCACGGCCACGGGGGATAATCACCCCTCCACACCCCTCCCTCCCCGTGGCGGCAAGTTTTCAACTTGTCCGTGTCCTCTGTCATCCCGTCCCCTCCCCGCTGCCGCCTCGCCACGCCGATGAAAACTCCCATTGCTCCGGCCGGTCACAGAGACCGGCCTTCACTGGATTGCGTTCGATATAGTCGATGATCCGCTGGAGTTCAGCCTCATCCCGGACAACCCGGTCGTACGATTCATGCTGCCAGAAACGCCCCGTCCGCCCAAGTATGCGATTACAGATCCGCGCGGTCTGGCGACAGAATGAATGCAAGATAATTTCCCGCGCCGGGCGTGACCCAGCATGTTCGGTCCATGTGGCCAGGGGGCTGAAGACCCAGTGAACATGGTTTGGCATGATGACATACCCCAGCAGGTCGTAGCGGGTTCCAGCGAAGTAGAGCATGGACTCCCGCACTGCGGCCGCCACGTTTGGGTTTTCGAGCCATCGCACACCGATGGCGGCGTCGAGCAGTCGTTCACGTGCGCCGAAGTCTGTCGAGGCCGCAGATGTGTGACGAGAGTTTCCGGCCCGGGGCTGGGGCTGTGAGCGTGCGGTTTCCGCTTTGTTGGGGAGGCGTCCGAGCGCGGGGATGCTGCCGGCGAGGCAATTCGTGACGAAGTAGGTCGCCCCCTGAAGATCCCAGTGGGGAAGATCGCGGCGTCGAAATCGCTCAGATGTTTCTCGTGGCAACATGTGAACAAATATACACCACCCGAGAGGGGAGTGTCAAGAGGCTCCCGTCTCCCTCCCCTCGTGGCGGCAAGTTTTTAACTTGTCCGTTTCCCCTCTCCTCCCGTGGCGGCAAGTTTTTAACTTGTCCGTTTCCCCTCTCCTCCCGTGGCGGCAAGTTTTTAACTTGTCCGTGTCCCAGGAGCGGATTCCGCAAGTTAAAAACTCGCGGCCACGAGGGCAAAAACGCGCGCGGCCACGGAGAATAATCACCCCTCCGCGCGCCGTGTCCCTGCCCCCGTGGCGGCAAGTTTTCAACTTGTCCGTTTCCCAGGAGCGGATTCCGCAAGTTAAATACTCGCGGCCACGGGGAATACAAAACCCCTCCCACGGCCACGGGGCAGAACACCGGCAGTGCTATTTCTGCGGTTCGAGTTGGATCGACGCGGAGTTGATGCAATACCGCAGGCCTGTCGGGGGCGGCCCATCGTTGAAGACGTGCCCCAGATGGGCACCACACCGCCTGCAGGTGACTTCCGTCCGCCGCATAAACGCCGACGTGTCGACGTGCTCGGCGATCGTCGTGCCCTTCACGCCGTCGATCGGGGCGTTAAAGCTCGGCCACCCACACCCGCTGTCGAACTTCTCGCCAGAGCGAAACAACGGCTCGCCGCAGCAGATGCAGCGATAGGTGCCGGGGGTCTTTGTGTTCCAGTATTTGCCGGTAAAGGCCCGCTCGGTCCCCTTCTTCCTCGCCACCTGAAACTGCTCCGGGGTGAGCCGTTGCTGCCATTCCTTGTCGGTCTTCAGCACCTGGTCGTCGGGCAGTCTGAGGGAATCAGCGGGGCCCTGCGAATCCGGGTCGGCGGGATCGGTCGTCACAGTGGCGGGTCCTTTGGTGGGGGCTGGGGCGGCCGGCTCAGCGGCGGTGCCGGTGGCCATCAGAAGAACTCCGGCGATCACGACCGCCGGCACGAGCGTCAACCGCACTCTTGTGTCACACATAACGCACCCTCGTGTTTGTTTGTTGAACAGACGCCTGCCGCGGACTACTACCGCGGATTGGGGAGTGTCTTAGGAGTATAGGCATGGTCCCGCTTCCGGAGCATCGTGGCCTTCACGATCGTGTCGGGCGTCACGCCCTCGACGGGCTTGTCTTCAACCTGCGTGCGGGCCAGTTTCGGGAGCACCTCGAAGCCCTCGACCACGCGGCCAAAAACCGTGTGACGGCCGTCGAGGTGCTCGGTCGGGCGGAAGGTCAGGAAAAACTGCGAGCCACCGGTATTTTTTCCGGCATGGGCCATCGAGAGCGAGCCGAGAAAATGCTTGCGGGCGGTGGGCAGCTCGCACTCGCATTCGATGGCATGGCCGGGCCCACCGGAGCCGGTGCCGGTCGGATCGCCCCCCTGGGCCATGAAGCCGGCGATGACGCGATGGAAGGGCGTGCCGTCGTAGAAGCCCTTCTCCACGAGGCTGACAAAGTTGGCCACCGTGTTGGGAGCGTCGTCTTCAAAGAGTTCCACCACGATGTCGCCCTTCGAGGTGGTGATCGTCACCCGCGGACGGTCGTTTGCGGCGGCGTCGGCCTTCCGCTTCGCCATTTCCGCCTCCACCTTGGGGCGTTCGTCCTCAATGCTGGCCCGCAGTTCGGCAACCTTCGGCTTTTGAATGCCGTTGCTCTCCGCCTTCGTGAGCCAAGTGGCGGCTTCGTCGAGTTGCGAGAGCACCATCGCTGCGGCCGCGGCCATCATGTCGACCTTGCCGTCGGCGGCGCCAGCCTTGTCGAGAAGCGTGGCGAGCCTGAGCGCCTCCGTGGCGTCGTCCACCTGCAGCCGGGAGGCGATGACCAGGCCGCAGAGTTCGCGGGCCGAGGCGTTTGTGGAGTCGGCCAGTGCCATCGCGAAGGCCGCTGCCTCCAGGCGATCCTTCGTGGCCGGAATTCTGTCGCGGGCCGACTCAAACTTCGCGGCCACCGCCTTCTTGTCGGCGGCCGGCTGTTGAAATTCAGCCTGCAGGAGCGTGAGTTCGGTGATCAGGTCCTTTTCCTGCTTGCGGGCCGCCTCGAATTCCGCCTTGGCTGTAGCCGGATCGGGGGTCTGGCTTTCGACCGCCGGCACCTGTGCCAGGCAGACGCCTGCCGCCACCACCCACGCAGCACCTGCCGCCCGCATGCATCCCAGAAGCATCGACGTATCTCCTTCTCAAGAAACCACACCCATCTCAGGGTACGATAACACGTTTCACCGGTTCCACGGAATCCTCCACCATGCCCCGTCAGCGACGCAATCCCGACCGGTCTCCTCCTCCCACGGGGGATGACGAAGCCACCAGCCCGCCGCGGATCATCGGCGGTGAGCTCCGCAGACGGTCACTTGAATTCACCCCGGCCGCCCGCACGAGGCCGATGAAAGACCGGGTGCGTGAGAGCCTGTTCAACCTGCTGGGCATCGACGTCAAGGGAACCGTGGCGATCGATCTCTTCGCCGGCACGGGGGCGTTGGGCTTCGAGGCTGTCAGCCGCGGGGCGGTTCGGGGGGTGCTGGCGGAGATGCATTTTCCGACAGCCGACGTCTTGCGGCGTTCGGTGCGGGCCTTGGGGCTCGAAGACCGGGTGGACGTGCGGCCGGGCGACGTGTTGCTGTGGGCGAAGCGGCTGCCGCCTCTGCCGGCGGACATTCCCTGGGTGGTTTTCGTATCGCCGCCATGGTCGTTTTTTAGCGAACGCTGGGGAGAGCTTCGGTCATTGATCGAGGTGATGATGCGGGCGGCGCCCGTGGGCAGCACGATGGTGGTCGAGGCCGACACGTCGTTTGATCCGGCGTTGTTGCCGGAGACCGGTTCGTGGGATACCCGCGAGGTGCCCCCGGCGGTGCTTCATTTCTGGCATCGCACGTGAAGTCAGCTCCGGAGGGGACACGGACAAGTTGAAAACTTGCCGCCACGAGGGGCAGGGGACACGGTGGGCGTGGCCCGGGTTTTTGAATTGTGGACTCTGGGTTTTTGAATTGTGGACTCTGGGTTTTTGAATTGTGGACTCTGGGTTTTTGAATTGTGGCCGCGAGTTTTTAACTTGCGGAATCCGGTTCCCA
>Ga0247831_1003205_pt1 | contig 24475 bp, 13 predicted proteins | sample LaCruzMarch2015__9_FD_192406 | JGI IMG/M metagenome (GOLD analysis project Ga0247831, IMG submission 192406) | Freshwater microbial communities from meromictic Lake La Cruz, Castile-La Mancha, Spain - LaCruzMarch2015_1m | ecosystem: Environmental > Aquatic > Freshwater > Lake | place: Spain...
AACGAAGCAAGCTGCTCAAAACTTGGCTCAGGCGCGGTCAGAATCTTTTCGCACCCATGCTGCCGCAGTAGATCAGAAATCGAGGGGGATAAACTGAGCCATGTCACTTTCGCTTTTGACGGACCAAGTAATTCCATTGCCTGGTTGGCAATGTTTTTGCTAGTTGCTGTTACCGCATCCAGTTGGTTCGCGTTTAGCAATTTCTGAACGGAGCTTGGTAACTCCTTCCTCAAGACCTGTTGGTAGGCATAAACCGATTGCACTTCTGCACCAGCGATGCGCAGGCGATCCATGGCCGTGGTTTCACCGGTCGGACTTCGAACGAACAAAAAGCGTTTTCCTTGGCAATGCTGTTCAAACAAATTGGCGATACCATCTGCCCCTTGTGTCTGCGGGACCATATCGCAAACCATCGAGTGCATAGCGATCGCGTTTGCTGTTGCGCTTCCAACCGCCGCGAGCTTGGCTCCGGCTAATAGCCGCCCATCTTTGCCTAGAGTCTTCAGCCGTGCAAAAAATCCGTCCACGCCATAAACACTGCTAAAAACAATCCAATCGAAGCGACCTGATTCTAGAATCAACGCATCGACGGGGGCCCAGTCGTCGGGTGGCTGGATGTTCATGACAGGCTCGACCAAGGTCAAAGCCCCTTGTTCATCGAGTTTTTTCGCAAGCAGATTCCCTGTGGTGTTGGGGCTGGTCACCCACACCCGCTTTCCAAACCAAGGGCGAACCGAAAACCAGTCCATGCTCTTGGACATGCGAATCACTTCCCCCACCACACTGATCATGGGAGGAGTGAAGTGCGGCGATGCAGCCAACGTGGAAGCGACTGTCGAAAGATCACAGAGAAGCGTCTCCTGGTCGTGCCACGAGCAGCGTCGAATAAGTGCCACTGGAGTGGATGCGGGCTTGCCTGCTTCCATGAGCTTTCCGCTCCAATACCCTGCCGTCTTAGATCCCATGTATAGGACAAGAGTGCCCGGGAATTTCGCTAACGCGGGCCAATCCAGAGTTTCTTCGGCATCTTGGTTCCCGTCGGCCGGTTGCATCTGACCTGTAACCAATGCGACTGCGGAGGACCAATCGCGGTGGGTGATGGGAATCCCAGCATACGGGCCAGCCGCCAAGGCGGCTGTGATCCCAGGCACGATTTCATAAGGGATTTTCTCAGCAATGAGCCGATCCACTTCTTCCGCCGTTCTCGCAAAAACCGCCGTATCCCCCCCCTTCAGCCGTGCTACCGATTTTCCGGAGGCGGCAGCTTTGACGATGGAGTCGTCGATGGCTCCCTGAGCCCATGAACCGCCGTGACCATGTTTCCCAACGCAAATTTTTTCAGCGTCGACTTTGGCGTAGGCCAGCAGGGCTTCATTGGCCAGCCCGTCATAAAGAACAACGTCCGCGCGACCGAGCAGTTCTGCACCACGAACCGTGATGAGACCGGGATCTCCCGGTCCTGCACCAATCAAGTAAACCTTGCCCGGCGTTCCATCGAACATGGCGGTCTAGCCTTCAGCCAGCTTTCGCAGAACCGTCGGCAAGATTCCACCGTTGCGGTAGTAATCGATTTCCACAGGCGTGTCGATTCGAACCAACGCTTCAAACGTCTTCTTGGAACCATCCGCAGACGTAGCGACAACGTTGATCATGCTTCTGGGCTGTAGCGAATCGTCCAGCGATGGGATATCAAAAGTTTCTTCTCCCGTTAAACCCAAGCTGGAAGCGCTTTGCCCTGGCAGGAACTGAAGAGGCAAAACGCCCATTCCGACAAGATTGCTTCGGTGAATACGCTCGTAGGAAACAGCGATCACAGCCTTAATTCCCAGCTGAAGCGTCCCCTTGGCTGCCCAGTCTCGCGAAGAACCAGTTCCGTATTCCGCACCCGCCAAAATGATCAGCGGAGTGCGCGTTGCTTGATACTTCATGGAGGCATCGTAGATGCTCATTTGCTCACCCGTTGGCAGATATCTGGTCACCCCACCTTCGATGCCAGGGGTCAATCCGTTGCGAATACGGATGTTCGCAAAAGTCCCCCGCACCATCACGCGGTCGTTGCCACGTCGAGCGCCGTAGCTATTAAAGTCGCGAGGGTGAACGTCGTTTTCAATCAGGAAGCGGCCCGCAGGTCCATCTTTGGTGATGGATCCGGCTGGGGAAATATGATCGGTGGTTACCGAATCACCAAGAACCGCAAGAACTCGGGCGCCTTGCACGGATCGAATCGAACATTCCCCTTGTGTTATCCCTTCCAAGAACGGAGGACGCTGAATGTAGGTGCTCTTGGCATCCCATTGGTACAGCTCGCCCGGAGTGATAGGAATTGCATTCCATGTTTCATTGTCCGTGAATGCACTCGAGTACTGCTTAATGAACATACCAGGCTGCACGCTCTCTTCGATAGCTGCCAGGATCTCTTCATGGGTAGGCCAAATCTCCCGAAAGAAAACTGGCTTCCCGGAAGGATCATGTCCAATCGGTTCGGATTCAAATTCGATATCTACCGTTCCTGCAATGGCATAGGCGACCACCAACCCAGGACTCGCAAGGTAATTGGCACGAGTATGAGGATTGACGCGTCCTTCAAAATTGCGATTCCCACTGAGCACCGCAGCAGCAACCAGATTGCCTTCCGTGATTGCATCCGACACCGCTTCTGGCAATGGCCCACTGTTGCCGATGCAGGTGGTGCATCCGTATCCCACCACAAAGAACCCTAATTGCTCCAGGGAACTCAATACATCTGCCTTCGTCAAGTAGTCGGTCACCACCCGGGAACCAGGTGCAAGGCTGGTCTTGACAAATGATTTGACTTTCAGCCCGCGTGCGACCGCTTTCTTGGCCAGTAGTCCAGCCCCTAACATGACCGACGGGTTGCTGGTATTGGTGCACGATGTGATGGAGGCGATGACCACCGAACCGTGTGCGATCTCGGTGTCTGTGCCATCCTGGGGGCTGTTGCCTTTGACCTTGGCGGTCGCATCGAGCTGGTTTGCTTGCAAACCGAAACCGCGTTCCGCGATGGGGGCCGATAGCGCCTTCGCAAAAGAAGCCTTGACGGTCTTCAACGGCACGCGATCTTGTGGTCGTTTTGGACCCGCCATCGCAGGCTCAATCGTACTGAGATCCAGTGTTAGAACCTTGGTGTAATTCAGGTCATTGCTGCCATCGGTTCGGAACAGTCCCTGTTCTTTGCAGTAGCGTTCGACCAGTTCGATTTCATCTTTCGTTCGGCCCGTTCGACGCATGTAGATCAACGTTTCGTTGTCTACTGGGAAGAATCCCATCGTCGCGCCATACTCGGGTGCCATATTGGCGATCGTGGCACGGTCTGCAAGGGACATGCACGAGACCCCGTCGCCAAAGAACTCAACAAATTTATTGACCACCCCTTCTTTGCGAAGAATTTCGGTGACTCGTAAAACCAAGTCGGTTGCCGAGGCGCCCGGAGCAATCTTGCCCGTTAGCTTCATACCGACGACTTCTGGCATCAGCATGTAAAGTGGCTGGCCAAGCATGGTTGCTTCGGCCTCGATACCGCCAACTCCCCAGCCCAAAACCCCCAGGCCATTGATCATGGTCGTGTGCGAGTCTGTACCGACGAGCGTATCGGGAAATGCGACAGCCCCCAAATGATCCTTGCCCAAAAACACAGCTTTCGCAAGAAACTCCAGGTTGACTTGGTGGACAATCCCCGTGTTCGGAGGCACCACTCGAAAGTTGTCAAAAGCTTGTTGGCCCCATCGCAAGAATTCATAACGTTCTTTGTTTCGAGCGAATTCAACTTCGACATTCTTGGCCAACGAGTCAGCCGCACCGAAGAAATCCACTTGGACGGAGTGGTCGATCACCAGGTCGACGGGAATCAGAGGATTGATCTTCTTCGGATCTCCTCCTAAGGCATTCATGGCGTCCCGCATGGCCGCAAGGTCCACGACGGCCGGTACCCCTGTAAAGTCCTGAAGAACGACCCGAGCCGGCTTGAACGGCACCTCCAATTCGGCAGGCTTGGCGGCGTTCCATTTGGCGAGATTCTTGACATCCTCTTCGGTGACTTGATATCCATCGCAGTTGCGCAAAACCGCTTCCAAAAGAACTCGGATGGAGAATGGAAGCTTGGAAACCGGGGCAATACCGAGATCTTCTAGCTTTTGGAGTCGGTAAATCCCGAGCTGACCTTGAGGTGCATGAAAAGTGTCACGGGCTCCAAACGGATCTGCGATTCTTGAGGTGGTCATAATGATTGGCCAGGCGGGAAGGAACTAACGAAACATCGGCCGGACATTGTACAACGCCCCGCCAAAAGAAAAACGGCCCGTGCAAGATACCTCGCACAGGCCGTTCGAATTATTTCGATTTCTTGGGAAGTTCGGGTCGAACTATCAAAAAATCTGAGACTTCACGTCTCGATTACTTGCAACCGCAGCCGGAAGCAACTGGTGCAGCAGCTGCACAACCGCAACCGGTGGATGCATCGCCGCAGCCGGCAGCAGCTGAACCTGAACCTGAACCTGAACCTGAACCTGCTACAGCGACGGAAACAACTGTTGGAACCATCTTGCAGACGGTAACAGCAACTTCTTCTTCAACGGTGTAAGGAACACATACGTTGTAGGTTTCTGTCTTTGCTTCCGAAACAGCTTCGTAAACAGTCTTGGTGCGAGTCTTGGTTTCTGGTGTATAAACTACCTTGCTGACGGTTCGAGTCATTTGCTTTGGCACAACGCTGGCGACCTTGACAGTTCGTTCCTTTTGCTCGGTTGTGTAAACAGTCTTGGAAACTGGACGAGTTCGTGTTTCCATTTCAGAAACCATCTTGTTGACGGTTCGCTGACGAGTTTCGGTGTTGTAGACGGTCTTGGCAACATTCTTCGAACGTGTCTCAGTGTTCATTTGGCACTTCTTGACGGTTCGTTGACGTTGTTCGGTTGTGTACGAAACCTTGTTGACTGCTCGTGTACGAGTTTCGGTGGTCATGCTGCACTTCTTAACAGTACGAGTACGTGTCTCAGTGGTGTAGCTAACCTTCTTGACGGTCTTTTGACGAACTTCGTCGCGGCAAAGCGAGACGTTGTAAGTGTAAGGCTCGTCAACCATTTGTCGTTGCATGGTGGTAACAGGAACTTCAGTCGTGACGACGTTTGGAACCCAAACCTTCTTGCAAACGGTTCGTGTTGCTGGAGCTGGAGCTTCGCAACCGCCGCAGCTTGGAGCAGCAGAAGCGCATCCGCAGCTTGGAGCAGGAGCGGCACAACCACAGCTCGATGCAACTGGAGCTGCACAGCCTGCAACTGCAACTTCTTCCATAACGGTTTGGTACGAGCCCATGTCTTTGGTGCAAGTCTTGGTGGTCGTTACAGGGAACGAACGGCAAACTTTACGAGTGCCAGTACGTTGCTCGGTGTAAGGAACCTTGACGGTGTACGAAACAACTTCGTCGGAGTAGACAGGAACTTGTACTGTGTAAGGAACTTGTTCGTCGGTGTAGACAGGAACTTGAACCGTGTAAGGAACTTGTTCGGTTGTCGTAACAGGTACAGAAACGCTGTAGGTTTCTACAACATCTACGTAGGTTGGAACTTGAACGGTGTAGTTAACAACTTCGTTGACAGTCGTTGGAACTTGAACTGTGTAGTTCACAACTTCTGGAACCGACTTGCAAACAGCAACTTGGTAAGCAACTTGTTCGGTAACAGTCGATGGAACTTGAACTGAGTAGGTTTCAACCTTGTCGGTATAGACGGTTTCATTCACTGTGTAAGGAACTTCTTCCTTGACAGTGCTTGCAACGTTGACGGTGTAGGTTTCTTCAACTTGCTTTGGAACCATCTTCGTAACGGTGTACGATCGTTCCTTGGCTTCTGTCTTGTAAGCGGTCTTGGTGACCTTCTTCATTTCAGTAACTTGTGTTGGGACCATAACGGTCTTTTCAACGTAAGTTACTTGTGCTGCGGAACCGCTGGAAGCGACTTCGCCGCATCCGCCGCAACCTGCACTGGTCGAAACAACAGCAGCAGCGCTGCTTCCGCATCCACAATCTGCGCTAACATTGCTGGCACCCATCAACAGAGCGGCCAACCCAAGGGCAAAACCCGGGCAAAACTTCATCGTAGTCTCCTCGAAGTAAAAAAAGCGGCCACCGAAAATGAGGCCAGTCAAAACACTTACAAAACCGTTGCCAACCTATGGAACGGGATGTAATTCAAAGTTGTCCATCTTAGTTGGGGCAGTTGCCAACGGAAGCTGAAGAAACCGCTGGCGGATCACAAATCGTTTGAGATCGTTCCGAATCCCGCCACGAGTTTAACTTGCCTATTCCTTTGGGGAAGTGTCCTAAGGCAAAATTTACTCAATTTTCTCAACCTACTTAAACAAGAAAATTTAACATTGGGCCATAAAGTTGACGGCAACCACAAAATGGAGCCCCTTCGGTGCCATTTGCGCGATTATTCGTCGCGAACAACAGGTGTAACCGACAGATTGATCGCAGCCCCATCTCGCAAAATTTTAAGGGAATAATCTCGATCGGCAGGCAATTGCTCGACCAGACTCCGGAAATCGTCAGGGGTTGGGACTTTTTGATCCCCCACCGACAGAATTATGTCTCCCAGCAATACCCCGCTCTGTTCGGCAGGATTGTCTGGAACGACACGGGTGACATAAACACCGCTTTGCACCCCAAGATTGAGCTCGTCGGCTAGATCCTGAGGTATTCGGTCAACTCGCACCCCCAACTTCGAACGGCGAACTTTTCCGTTCTCTACCAGTTCTTTCGTTATCCATTGGACCCGACGGATCGGAATCGCAAATCCAACCCCTTGGAATTGTCCGCTGGTGGTCGCGATGGCCGTGTTGATTCCGACAAGATCCCCTTGCAAGTCAAGCAAAGCACCGCCTGAATTACCCGGATTGATGGTTGCATCGGTTTGCAGTAGCTGACCTTCTAGCAGTTTGCGCATCGATCGACCTTTACTGCTGATAATCCCAACGCTGACGGTTTGATCTAGCGAAAATGGGCTGCCAATCGCCATAACCCAGTCGCCAATAATCAGTTGGTCCGAGTCCCCCATGGTGGCGGCCGGAAGAGGCTGTTTGCTGAGCAGTTTGAAAACGGCAATGTCACTGCTTGGATCGGACCTAAGATCAGACCCCACCATGGTTCGCCCATCCGATAGCCTGACTCGGATGCTCTTGCCAAACTTCACCACGTGATGGTTCGTGACGCACAACCCGTCGAAAGTAATGATCACGCCTGAGCCTAGGTCGTAATCTTCTGCGGAATCTTCGCTCAACCAGTCCAGTTCTTCGAGGGTCCCGTCAACATCCTTTCGCTTGGAAAGAACCGTCACCACGCTTGGCATCATTTTGCTGGAAGCCGCTTGAAAAGCCAGAGCCAGATTCCTTGCTTGGATGCGCCCCGTTGCAACTGCCTCGTTCACCAGTGTATCGTTATTTATGGGAGTTTGGACGGTAGCATTTGTTTCCTGAGCAGAAATCGTCTGCGGCTCTAGCCCAGCCAACACCAGAACGAGACTGAGCTTGAAAGCGATAGAACGGATCATTTTAAGTTGTTTCATTCCTGATTTGCTCGTCAATAGATATGATGTGCTGTGGTTTCCAACCGAAGCTATGCTTGAAAACCGTGTGTCGCTGCGTTCGACAAACCCCAGTTTAGTCGATTCCTTTCATCGTCGTAGGCACGAATATGATCCCCGCCGTTGTGATTTCGCATAAACGCGACCGAAAACCGCTTTCGGACGATGAAATTCGATACATGGTGGATGGCTACGCCAAAGGTTCGATTCCGGATTACCAAATGTCAGCCCTTGCGATGGCGATCTACTTAAACGGGATGACCGAACAAGAGATTTCGACCTTAACCAACGCCATGATCGAAAGTGGCTCCCGTCTCAAGCGATATGGCTCGCAATTACGTGTCGATAAACATTCCACCGGTGGGTTGGGGGACAAAACATCGTTGATTTTGGCTCCGCTTCTCGCTTGCTGCGACCTGCATGTCCCTATGATCAGCGGTCGCGGGCTCGGAATCACGGGGGGAACGCTCGATAAACTGGAAGCTATCCAAGGTTTTCGTACGAACTTGAACGAAGACGAAATCGAAAAGCAGCTCCAGGGGATCGGATGTGTGATCACGGGGGCCAGCGAAACGCTTGTTCCTGCGGACAAGAAGCTTTATGGCCTTCGCGATGTCACGGCGACAGTCCCTTCGATTCCGTTGATCACCGCCAGTATCATGTCCAAAAAAATTGCAGAAACGCTGGATGCCTTAGTGCTGGATGTCAAATTTGGAAGCGGGGCTTTTTTACCCACTGAACCGTTAGCCGAAGAACTAGCCAGATCCTTGATGCGAGTAGGCCGCGATGCCAATGTCAATACCTATGCGTTGCTCACGGACATGACGCAACCACTTGGAAAGATGGTTGGCAATGCTTGCGAGGTGGACGAATCGATTGAGACGCTCCAAGGGGGCGGACCTAGCGAAGTTCGGGAGCTTACAGTCGAACTTGCCGCCCGTCTCTTGCTTAGTACCGCTCAGGAAACCAACTTAGACGACGCCAGGCTTCGGCTGGAACGGCTTCTTGATAGCGGAGCCGCCTTGGAGCGTTTCGAACGTATGGTGGCTTGGCAAGGTGGAGACCTGATTGCTAGACGAGCGTTGGGGGCCGAAACCCCTTGCTTTGCATCTCGGTCTGGCTACGTCACTGCAATCGATGGGCAATTGCTCGGTCAAGCCATCATCGCCATGGGCGGGGGCCGGAAAAAGGCCGGCGAGCCCATCGATTTCAGCGTTGGACTGAAAATGGAATGCAAAATCGGGGATGCCGTTCAGGCTTCTCAGCCTCTGCTTTTTCTGCTGTGCGATGATCCCGCGAAGCGGATGGAAGCCAGCCAGCTTGTGGAACAGGCATTTCAAATTGGTGATGAACAACCCCCCTTTGTTCCGCTCTGGCGAGACCTTGTTTGAGCCTCTTCGAGTATCATCAGCTTCCTGCCAATTTTATTGCTCCACTGGTCGACGCGAACCTGGCTCACTCGGTTGTCCACTCGACTAGTGGGTCCGACCATAAACTAACTACATTCTATTCATGACTTCACAACGCGTTTTCTTTGCATTCGTTTTGCTGGCGACAACCCATCTGCATTGCTGTACCGCACAAGCGCAGACAGTTCCTGATGAACGCGCGGAGTTCATCCGGGCCAATTATCGAAAATCCGAAGTGAAAATCCCAATGCGTGATGGCGTCGAATTGTTCACGTCCATTTACGAACCCAATGATGTCGATCCCAATCAAACGTATCCAATTCTACTAAGCCGAACTCCGTACAGTGTCGGTCCCTACGGATTGTCTCAATACAAAGGAAGACTCGGGCCAAGTCCAGAGTTCGAAAAGAATCGCTACATTTTCGTATTCCAAGATGTCCGAGGTAGATACATGAGCGGCGGGCATTTCGTCAACATGCGCCCACATGTCGTCAGCAAAAAAAACAACGAACAAATCGACGAGAGCAGCGACACGTACGATACCATCGATTGGCTAGTGAAGAATACGAAACGCAACAATGGACGTGTTGGGCAGTGGGGAATTTCTTACCCTGGGTTCTACAGTTCTGCGGGTGCAATCGACTCCCACCCAGCCCTGGCGGCCGTTTCCCCTCAAGCTCCCATTGCGGACTGGTTCTTCGACGATTTTCACCGCAATGGTGCGTTCGTTTTGCCGATGGGCTTCAACTTCTTTTACTCCTTTGGCCGCTCCCGTCCCGATCCAACGACCGAGGGCAATCCGTCTTTCACCTTTCCTTCCAAGGACGGCTACCAGTTCTTTCTTGACCTTGGGCCTCTTCGCAATGTGGATGAAAAATACTTTAAGGAAGAGATCGGTTTTTGGAATGATATGGAATCGCACCCCAACTATGACTCGTTCTGGCAAGAACGAAACTTGCTACCCCATCTCAAGAATATCAACGCTGCCGTGCTTACCGTTGGCGGATGGTACGATACCGAAGATCTTTATGGTCCTTTAAAAACATATGCTGCCATTGAAGCACAGAACCCAAATGCCAACAACTATTTGGTCATGGGGCCTTGGTCTCACGGCCAATGGGCCTCCGACGAGGGAAGAAAGCTGGGCCAAGCAGACTTCGGCTTCGCAACCTCGAACTGGTATAACCAAAATATTCTCATTCCGTTTTTTGAGTCCAAGCTCAGGAATGATCCTGCGCAATCGGGGGCCAAAAAGGGACTGTCCAATTTTACCCCGCCAGAGGCAACGGTGTTCGAAACGGGTGCGAATCGTTGGCGTCAATTTGATGAATGGCCTCCTGCGAGAACTAAAAAACAAAGCTGGTACATGGAGGATGCAGGCCGGTTGTCGAACAAAAAACCACTGGCCGACGACGCATCGGATTCCTTCCTGAGCGATCCGAACAAGCCGGTGCCTTACACAACAGAAATCACGACGAACTGGGCTAAAGAGTACGTGACCGAAGACCAACGTTTCGCCTCCTGGCGACCGGATGTACTTGTCTACCGTAGCGAGGTTTTACGCGAGCCTATGACAGTTGCTGGTCCAATCGTTGCCAAACTTTGGGTATCAACCGACCAAGGGGACGCGGATTGGATCGTCAAGATTATCGATGAGGAACCGGTGCAGTCTGGCGATGCTAGCCGTAACCGTACGGCCACGAAAGACTCGCGCGGAAGCGGCCGTCATGAACTGGTGCGAGCCTCTGTGATTCGAGGCCGATTTCGCGAAAGTTTTTCAGCTCCGAAGCCGTTCGATCCCAACGTACCTACTATGGTCGAATTGGAACTGAGTGACATTCTGCACACGTTTCAGCCGGGCCATCGACTGATGATTCACGTCCAAAGCAGTTGGTTTCCGTTTATCGATCGCAATCCTCAGAAGTATGTGCCAAACATCTTTGACGCAGAAGAAAAGGATTTCGTACGTGCGACGCATCGACTGTTTCGAAATCGCCAGCATGCAAGTTCAATCGAGCTGCCAATTTTGCCCCAATAAAATTGCGGCGTGGGAGCCCTTCTTCGGATTACAAGCTGGGGTTATCGTTAACTCCGTCGTGTAAGCCGCCTTTGCAAATTTACTATTTTTCAAACTGGAGCTATCGATGCCCGCAAATTTTGATCGTCGAACCTTTGGATTACTCACTGCAACGGGAACTGCGATGGCGGTTGCTTCCAGCGCTGTTGCTAATGCCTGTCCCCAAGGGGACGCGAAGCCCAAGGACGAAAAGACGGGTGATGAAAAGCCTGCGGAAGCTGCTCCCAAGGGACCGGTTGAAGCCGCTTTCGAGCGCGATTACGAGGCCCCAGGTTTCAAGCCATCGTGGCGGAAAGAACAAATCAATCGAACCTTGGTTCAGGACTTCATCATCTTCGCGCACTCTGATCTGGAAATGACTCGGAAGCTTCTGGAACGCGAGCCAGCTCTGGTCAATGCATCGATCGATTGGGGTGGTGGGGATTGGGAGACAGCATTGGGTGGTGCATCCCATATGGGGCAGCGGGAGATCGTGGACCTGTTGCTGGCGAGCGGCGCTCGCATCGATTTATTCTGTGCCACGATGCTCGGGCAGCTGGATGCCGTGAAGGCCTTTTTGACATTGCAGCCCAAGCTAATCGACGCGAAAGGTCCGCACGGGTTCAGTCTTCATTTTCACGCCCAAGTTGGCGGGGACGCAGCCAAGGAGACTTTAGACTACCTTCAGTCCATCAAAACTGTCGAATTACGGGCTATCCCTTTTTTAAAGAAGTAGTTTCTTGAAAGGATAGCTTTTTGAAGAAGCTTTCAAGGCGCTCGCTGGCTATGTCACAACCAGGGATGCCGGTGACGTAGCCGCTGGCGATGAATTGCCTTGCTCCGTCGAGTTGTCTTCGTGATGACCAACCGGCGCAAGTCCTTTCATTTGTTCTGGAGTGAAGGTCAGCACCGCATACACCTTGTACAAGAACGGTACCATCAGAAGCACCAAGCAGGTAGAGGCGATCAGGCCAAAGGCAAGGCTCGTGGCCATAGGGATCAGCGCTTGGGCTTGAAACGACTTTTCGGTAAGCATCGGTAAAAGCCCGGCCACAGTCGTCACGCTGGTAAGGAATACGGCTCGAAGACGGCGGGAACCTGCGGTCATCAGGGCCTCATTCACCGGCATCCCCGATCTAATGCATTGGTTGATGAAATCGACCAACACAATCGAATCGTTGACCACCACGCCCGATAGAGTCACCATTCCGAACATGCTGAACAGCGTCAATGGTAGGCTCATGAAAGCATGTCCGTAGATTGCACCGACGATTCCAAACGGGACAATGCACAAGATGATCATCGGTTGGAAGTACGACGAAAATTCGAAGACAAGCAACAGATACATGGAGAACATTGCGATAATGAAACCGATCGCGAGACTGTTGAACGACTCTGCCGTTTCTTGCTGTTGACCCTCCCATCGAAAGCGGAGCGCAGGATACTTTTCAAGCAATTCTGGAACCAGCTTTTCACGCAGCTCGGACGCAACTAATGCGGCGTTGCCTTGAGCGGTATCAATTTCCGCGCTGACCGTGATGGCTCGTAGCTGGTCTAACCGATTGATTTCCGAATAGCCACGAGTCACATTGATATCAGCAAGTTCCGTGATAGGTCGTTCGATGTTGTCTGCCCCACGCACTCGTAGGTCGGTGAAATCGGCCAAGGAGCGACGTTGCTCCATGGGATATCGGACCATCAGCTTGACTTCGTGTCGTCCACGTTGAAGACGCATGACTTCGGCCCCGTAATAGGCATTGCGAACTGTTTCCGAGAGATCGGAAACCGTGATTCCCAACGACTTGGCTCGTTCCTTGATGCTGAACTGGAACTCGACTTTACCAGGTGCAGAATCGTCGCTAATATCGTAAACACCCGCGAATTTTCCTAGCGATTCCTTGGCTGTTTCGACGGCCGCTTCCAACGCTGCAACCTCGCTTCGTGGCGCCAAGATTTTGAATTCAAGAGGCTTTCCACCTGGGCCAATGTCCGCGCTCTGAAACGTCACTCGTTCTGCACCAGGAAAGACGCCAGCTTCATCACGCCACAAATTTATCAGTGCTTCGCTGGTGATATTACGAGCGGTCGCGTCATGCAGTTCTACTTGGACCTGCCCAACATGGGATCCGGATACGCGGTCGCCGGCTGCCGGATCCCCGGTTGCTGCTGAACCAACTTGCATGAAGGTTAGGACTACAGGACCGTTCGGAGCGGTAGGGTCGGCCGGTTTGGGACTTTTGTTGGTCCCTTTTTCCTGCTCCTCCGCAAAAATCTGCTCGCTGACGCGACGAATCGCAGCTTCCATCCGCCGAGTGGCTTCACTGGTTACGGCAACAGGTGTTCCATCCGGATAGATGACTTTTCCGATAATGGTCTTGCCGTCCAAGCTCGGAAAGAACTCAAAGGCGACCGTCCCAGATCTCACCATTCCAACCGCGACCAACACCGCAAGGATGGCGGCAGAGACTGGTAACAAAGGGTAGGTGAGCGACATCTTGAGAATCGGTCCGTAGAACTTCTCCCCAAACCAATCCAAGGCCGCATTGCAAGGTTTGCCGATCGATGTAAACAACCAATCGAACGGATCAATGGCTCTTGAAAAGGTATACTGAACGCGCTGAAAAAATGTTTTGGGCGCAACCGTATCGTGAGAAAGGTGTCCTGGTAATGCGATGGAGGCTTCGGCCAAGGATATAACCAACATGGCGATAATCGCAGCGGGCATCACTGCGATGAACTTTCCCATGACTCCGGAGACAAAGAACAACGGCACGAATGCGATGATGGTGGTTGCGACACTTGAAAATACGCTTGGAAGAACTTCCGTTGCCCCATCAATGGATGCCTGCAAATTCGATTTTCCCATCAAGCGGTGTGCGGTAATGTTCTCGCCGATGACGATTCCATCGTCGACCACGATTCCAACTGCCATCAAGAACGCGAACATGGTAAGCATGTTCAGCGTATCGCCAGCGTAAAGCAGATAGATTCCGGCGCCCATCAAGCTGATGGGAATTCCCATGGCAACCCAGAACGCCAATCGAAGATTCAAAAAAATTGCCAATAGAAGAAAGACAATAAGGCCACCTTGAAGTCCGTTTTCGCGTAGCATTCGGATACGGTCCCGAACGTCCAAGCTTTCGTCGCCCCAGGCTTTTAGCGAGTAACCGGGCGGGATTTCAGCGGTTCGAATAAAGTCGGAAACTTCGTCGGAGATGTTCAGCAAGTCTTCATCGCTGGTTCGCTCAATCACAATGACCATGGCCGGCTTGCCATTGATTTCGCTGATCGCAGTCACATCATCAAAATCGTCGCGCACTTTCCCGATATCTCCCACGGTCAAGACAACACCATTGGGTTGCGTGATGACTGGGAGTGTTGCGACTTGTTCGCCAACATCGCGTTTGTTTTTTCCTCTCAGAAGAATCTCTTGCCCATCGCTCTTGAGCTGCCCGCTTGGAAGCTCGATATTCTCGCGTCGAAGAACGTTCGCAATTTGCGATAACGTCAAGCCGTACTTGCGAAGAGTGTCTTCGTCCACTTCGACATCGATTTGATAAGGCTTTGCATTTTGGATCTGCGCTTGAGAGACCGATTTCAGTTCCAGCAACCGCTCTCGAACCGATTCGGCATACGTCCGCAATCGCAATTCACCTTCGGCGGATTCATCGTCCGGGCCCATGATCGCAACACGAATCGCTGGCAATCGAAAAGTGATTTGTTCGACGGTCGCTTTTTCACTTCGCTCTGGGAAGAAGACGGAGATCCGGTCCACGGCCGATCGAATTTCGGAAAGGATTTTCTGTGGATCCGCAACTCCGGAATCGAGCTGAGCCAACGTGAAGCCACCACTTTCACGACAGATGCTGGTCAGTTTTTTGATCCCCGAAAGAGGCTGAACGGCTTCCTCGATCTTTTGGCAGATCCCGCTTTCCACTTCATCCGGGGTGGCTCCAGGGTAGGGAACCGACACAAGAATGACATCCAACTGAAATTCGGGAAACGTTTCCCGACGCATCCCAAAGAAACAGCAAAACCCGGTAACCAAGATCAAAACGACAAGAACATTGATTCCTGCAATGTTGTTGACTGCCCAACGTATCACTGTCTTCATTTCGCTTTTTCTCCTAAAGCTGCGATTTGATAGCGAGCTCGATCTGTTCCATCCCCAATCATGTTTGCCAACGGAGTCACGATCGTCAGCGAGCCAGGTGAAAGATCCGGACGGGCTTCGGCGATCCAGTATTCTTGAGTTCGATCTTCCGGCAATCGGATGGTACTGATTACTTTGACGTCTCGCAAAATCTTCACATTGCCTGAGGACCATTCTTCAAGATTCAATTTCACTTTCTGGACCGTGGATTTCTTCGGCTCAGGGGATGGCAATACTGTTTCGTTCTTGGCATCGACGGTGACCGATTCCTCGGCAACCAAATCGGCGTTCGGCTCGAATTGCCATAATTGATTGCCCGGCTTGAGAGCCAATTTTGGAATGAGCAAAAGCGGGCGACTGGGGATCGTTCGAATGGAACAATCGACGAACATTCCGCGTACCAAGGCAGGTAAACCACCGTTGGCCTCTTCGTCCACTTTGATTCCGTTCTGCCATACCTCTTGCGGCGCATCCACCATGACACGAATGGGAACGGTCCGGCTTTGCGCATCCAGTCCAATCCCTTCGTAACGGCTTAGATGCCCATGCCATTCGTAAACCGTCTCCTCCCGGCCAGCAACGCGGTAGGACACCACCACCGGTGTATGTGGCAGTTCGTAACTTGCGGACTTCATCACTCGAGAAGAGGGAACCGAACCAGGTGTCGCATTGGTTTGATCCAGGATCAAAAGCAATTGGTCGGCGCGCAGACTGCACGATACTTCCACTCGTTGAGTATCATCGATCACGCATAAAGAAGCCCCTTTTTGGACAAACGAATCCTCTTGAACAGCTTCGGTGATGATCACGCCCGAGATGGGGGCTTTGACTTCCGTGCGTTCCAGATTGACCTTCGCTTGCTCCAATTGGGCACTTGCCAGTTTTTCTGCAAGAACAATCCGAGTTCTCCGCGACTCCAACAAACGCAGTTGATTTTGGATCGCCAAGCGTTGGTTAGCGCTGTTCAGTTTCAGCCGACGGGCTTGATCCAGTTCTGTCTCGGACGCGATCCCTTTTGGTAAGGAAAGGAGACGCGCTAGTTCGCGTTCTTGCAAGGCATAGTCCTCGTCCGCCAGAAGCAACGATTTCTGACCGTTGGCAAGTTCCTGGTCCAACTCTTTTTGCTGGGCGTATTCGGAATCGCGAAGGGCAGCCAGCCGATCGACTTCGAGCTGAAAGTCGGTCGCGTCCAAGCGGAAAAGGAGATCTCCCTTGTGAATGTACTTCCCTATCTGGCATTCTTCGCTTTTGTGCTGAATGCGACCAGCCACTTCGGCCGCCAAAGTAACAAGCCGATATGGGACCACCGTTCCGTTGACATTCACATCCAAGGTCTCAAGCCCTTCATAGCTTCGAATGGCAGACACCCCGACAATCGGAAGCTTGGACATTTTTGAAATCGAGTCGACGCCTCCTAGGTCCACTTGCTTGGGTTGTTGGACTCCCATGCCAACCAAAATGGTTACACCTAATGCGATGATCAGGGCAGGTACAACGACGCCTAAGAGGACGGTTTTGAGAATCTTGCTTTGCTGAGACACGCTGGAAAAATCTGCGAAAACCAGTGATATACGATGTCCGAAACAAACCCTAGTCTATTCCAAGCCGACCAAAAAGCCTAACCCAAAGCGATCCTGTGTCCGAAGGGAAGAGATGCGTAAGCTTTTGAATGGGAAGTCTGGTCGACGAACATCCTTAAGGTCCCGACAACCCATGTTCACGCCATGTTCGTGTCTCTTACCGGATCCATTGGCGATGGCAGTCTTGTTAATTTTGGTGCGGGGACTAGGAAACAAGATCGCTTGCCTGTTTATGGCAGCCGGTGCCCCATCTTGTCTCGCTTGGTGGCTAGATAGCCCGCATTGTGTTCGTTCGCAGCGGAAATGATGGGAACTTGGTCCGTGACGGTCAAGTCGAAGCCGCGCAGATTAAACGCTTCGGTCTTTTTCGGGTTGTTGGTTAGTAACCGAATGCGACGAAGTCCCAGATCTTTCAAAATTTGGATCCCCACCCCATAGTCCCTCATGTCCGCTTTGAAACCGAGAGCGTGGTTGGCTTCCACGGTATCCATGCCTTGATCCTGCAATGCATACGCACGAATCTTTTGAGCCAAGCCGATCCCTCGTCCTTCCTGAGGCAGATAGACCAAAACGCCGCAGCCTTCTTTGGAGATGGCTTCCAAGGCTTGGTGCAATTGATCACCGCAATCGCAACGGAGTGATTCTAACAAGTCTCCGGTGAAACAGCTGCTGTGCATCCGGACCAAAGGAGCTGGATCCGTTGCTTCAGCGAGATTTCCGAATACCAAAGCAATCGGTTCTTGCGATTCAAACTGGACCCCATAAACCATGATCTCGCAAGTGCCATACTTGGTAGGAAGCTTGGCCGTTGCAGCTCGCGAAACAAGTTTCTCGTTGATCCTGCGGTGGGAGATTAGTTGCTCGACGGTGATGATTTCGAGTTGATGTTCTGCAGCCATCTGCATTAATTCATCACGCGTGGCGCGGTCACCGTCTCGGTTTAGGATTTCGCATAAAACTCCGGCTGGTGTCAAGCCGGCCATACGAGCCAAATCGACCGCCGCCTCGGTGTGACCCGCTCGTCGCAATACTCCGCCTTCCATCGCAACCAAGGGATAGACGTGCCCTGGCTTCACAAAATCGGAAGCCATGGATTGACCATTCGCGAGTCTGCGAATCGTCTCCGCCCGTTCGCCCGCAGTGATTCCTGTTTTGCAACCAGCATGATCAACGGGAGTCATGAATGCAGTCCGCAAAGGTGCGGTGTTGGTATCCACGATGGGCCTCAGATCCAGCCTTTCGCAAACGGACGGAAGAACCGGTGCGCAAAGCTGTCCATGCCCTTGAAGCATGAAGTTGATGGTTTCTGTGGTCACTCCCTGAGCGGCGCAGATGAAGTCCCCCTCGTTCTCGCGATCTTCATCATCGAGAACGATTACCACCTGACCTCGTGCGATAGCTTCAACGGCTTGGTGAATGGAGCTGAACGTTTTTTCTTGATTCATAAGTCTGGAAATACCTAGAAAGATTATTTGAAGCCCAAACGCGAAACTAGGATGGACTTTCGCCGGGGTCGTTGCCTTCCAAGTTGTAATCTTTCATCTTTTTGTGGAGAGTATTTCGATTGATACCCAATCGAGTAGCAGCCTTCGTTTGGACGTAGTTGCAAGCACCTAAGACTTGCGAAATCAGTTCTTTTTCAACGCGATCAACAACCTTGCTGTGCAAGTTCGTTTGGTCTGCTTCGCTGATTCGCAGCCCTTCATGCACGACCTCGCTTACCAGCGATTCAAAATCCAGTGCACGGACCGAAGACATGGCCGACGGTTTGGACGCTCCCGAAACGCAACCGGGCAGTGAATTCAGAGTTAACTCGTCCGAATCTGCCATGACCACCGAGCGCTCAATGTAGTTTTGAAGCTCCCGAACGTTTCCAGGCCAATGGTAGTCTTGCAAAGCTTGCATCGCTTCGTTTTGAATATGCACCACATAGCGGTCGTTGAGTGCGCTGTAGTATTGCAAAAAATGAGAAACCAGGGCAGGCACATCTTCACGCCGCTTGCGAAGCGGTGGCAACTCGATCGGGACCACATTCAACCGCCAATACAGATCCTCACGAAATTTGTCCTGTTGAATCTCTTCTGCGAGATCGCGATTGCTAGCGGCGATAACCCGCGTGTCGACCGTTACGGTCTCCGTATCTCCAACACGTTCGAATTGCTTTTGCTGAAGCACTCTCAGTAGCTTCACCTGCAAATGGAGCGACGTGCTATTGATCTCATCCAAAAAAATCGTACCCGAATGAGCCGTTTCAAATCGGCCAGCACGATTCCCAACAGCCCCGGTGAAAGCACCTCGAACGTGTCCGAAAAGCTCACTCTCCAGAAGACTTTCGCTGAGTGCACCGCAGTTTACTTTTACAAAAGGGCCGCCATTGCGATTACTCAGTTGGTGAATTGCGTTCGCAATCACCTCTTTGCCCGTTCCCGTCTCACCTAAGAGAAGCACGGATGCGTTGCTCATCGCAACCCGGCGTGTGATCCGATAGACGTCTTGCATGGCAGGACTAGAACCGATCACACCGGGCAGCGACCCGCTCTTGCTGAATCGATAATTTCCTTCGTTTTCCAGTCCGTAACTGGCCATGGATGAGCAGCTTGTGTTCGACGCCTTGAAACCCCTGCCGGCCGTCTTAACACGCGGCAAGGAGATTAGGGAGCGACCTCAGCCCAGGTTCTTTTTCCCTTTGCCGCTTCAATCGCATCCAATACTCGACCTAACAGGACCCGCAGGTCCGTTTCGTTCGGTCCCCGCAAGTTATACTCATCGTACTGAGCGTTTTCAGTCTCGGAAGATAGCTGGAGCCCAAATTGCTTCACCGATTGCACAAAAATTTGGCTTGCGTGCTCTCGTTCGGGCAACGGAAGCGATTTATCCAGCACAATTGATACAAGATGTTTTTGAGCGACTGGCGTTTCAGCCCATGGAATAAATTTGGATTCCGGGGTCTTGGAGACTTGAAGGGTCTTAAAATCGACCCAATAGGCATCCGCCAACTGCTTCCAGGCTAGCCTGCCGACGGAATCCACTCGGGGGGCTTGGTTGACGATTGCCATACGACGCAGGATATCGGACAGCCCCGACGATTCCGGTGGGACCGAGCCAACGACCACGCGATTGTCTTCACCCAAAATGCGATGGTCGCCGTCGCCGAGCGAATCTGCAAGAATCGCGATGGGGCAAGTCGAAGTGGTCGGGTTGGCTCGAATTCGCTGAACCATTTCCCCCAATCGCATTTCGAAAACTCGATCCACAATCAAGACGGATTCGATTGGTAAGCCTTGCCGAATGGCAGCCATGGTTTGGCTTGCCGACGAAGTTTCAAAAACGCGATACGAGAACTGCTGCAAAAGTGTCGAAACTTGAGTCCTCAAAGAACTGCTTCCACCGACCAGCAAAACCAAAGGCTTCGCATCCAATTGCCGCATTTCGCTCAGAATCTGCTCCAACTTGCTGCGTCCTCCAAAGGACTTGTCCTGCAGTTTCGAAACACCGTCTTGGTCAGCCCCATAAAGTGTCTGCACAAGAGACGCTGCGGCTTGGTATCGAACGGACGCAAACCCCGACGAGCACGCATTCACCAAGCGTTCAAGCACCGGACCAGGTACACCCTCTTTGGATACCCATCTCGACAAGTTCTGAACGGCCAAAAGTTGTGCGGCCGAAAGCTTTTCCTCAACGGCTGAATCCCAAATCAAACAGGCGAATGCATCGCTGTCGAGCGTTTCGGTCGGAATGCTCTTGAGCACCATTTCAGGAGTCCACGCGTCGCTCGCATCACGGCTTGCATCCTCTAACAAAACGGCGACTGCCTCTGCCGAAAACAAATCGATCGATGGACCTGCTCGTAGACCGCTGCGAGCATGATTGACGGCTTGTTGCCAAAAGAGATCTGCATTTCTGGCGGGCACTTCGAGCAGCACTTTTTTGTCGCTGGAAAGTCGCCAAGCAAAATACGAATCAGCCTCATCCGACCAACGGAATCTTTGGAAATCCGAAAGAGATTTTTCCATGGCATCGATCGTGTGTCGGTAGACGCGTTCTGCCGACGGAATGGTATTCCCATGGCTGGATGCGACTTCCGTAAGCAGCGAACGAACTTGCGAAGAAAGCTCTGCATCATGCGCCGCAGAGCATAACTCGATCATCAACGATGATTCTCCAATACTTGCGGCCAATTGGACCAATCGACCTCGCGCTGCCGCATCCGGGGAAGCCATGGCAGCTTTCCAAGCAGCAAACGCAGGTTCGCCCATTAGCATGAAAGCTTCTGACATTGTCGAGTTCGGTGCATCGGCTTGTTCAGCGAGTAGCGACTCGAGCAAACCTGCCACTCCGCGATTGCCTGCATGTTTTAGATCGCGATAACCTTGGATGCGGGTCGATTTCACATTGCTTCGCAATGCCTGAATGGCCATGCCAAGTTTTTTCGGGTCCCGTGACGATGCACTGGCTAGCTCCAAAAGACCACGAATGCTTTCGCGTTGCTTTGCGGTAATGTCCACCTCGGGGCGAAGCAAACCTTGGAAAACTTGCGAGCCAACGGAATCAACCATCTCGGTTGCACTCGACTCATCGATCCCTAGTGAGTTGATTTTATCGAGCCAAAACTGAACTTCATCCCAGCGGCGGATTCGGGACATCAGTTGCACCGCTTTCGCCAAATCGGCGTACGATCGCGGAGGACTGGTTCGTAAAGAACGCACCACCGCATTGGTCTCTCCCGTCTGAACCGAATCAGAGCCATTCGATGGTTTGGACTTATCAAGGCTGCTAGCGTTTGTCGCGACATCCTCCTGCTCTTCCACCAAATCCGCATCCTCGCCAAACGGATCTTGCGCATCCCCTTGTTCTTGCATAGAGAACAAAAGGAACAACCAAACGAAGAAAAGGGAGGTCGTTGCTCGGATAGGAATAGTCATGTCGCATCAATGTTGAGGAACCAAGCAGATTCGGAAGCTGGCATTCTGCGACTGCAAATAAGTCAGAAAATCCACGCTACCGCTTTGTACCAATCTTAACTCAGGCATTGCGCGATTCGCCTAGTTCTTACCCCGACAGATCAAATTTTCCCTTCTCGGCAGGATTCTTTTTCGGTTGAAATCCATAATCACTTGCAAAACCATCGGAGCGATATATCATAGTGATATCACTTTGATATTGGTTTTAGTTCACTTGAGAGACAAAAGAGGGTTCCATGACAGATTCGTGCCAAGAAATAGTGCTAGTTCCGAAAAGTGGATGGGGATATTTGGTTGCAATCTTGAGTGGCTTACTGCTCTCGCCGCTTTTACTCATCCTTGCGGTGACGAGTGGGCCGGGAATTATCGCGGGTTCGTTGGGGGCGGTTGCCATCCTTGTGTTGCTTGTGTCTCTCGTTTGTATGTTCGGCTTTATGGCAATCCAGCCGAATGATTCTCGAGTTTTGTTGCTTTTCGGCAAATACGCTGGGACCGTCTCCAATTCCGGCTTTTATTGGGTCAATCCATTCTTTACCAAGAAAAAAATCTCGCTGCGCATTCGAAATTTCGAAACCGGTTCGACGAATGTGGGTGAAAAGAAAAACGAGGCGGGACTCGTAGTCCAGCAAAAGACGCGTACCCACGGTCGTCCATCCAAGGTGAATGACCGCGATGGGAATCCGATTGAGATATCGGCGGTGGTGGTTTGGAAAGTGGTCAACACGGCTGAAGCGTTGTTTGAGGTGGACGATTACGAAGATTATGTTGCTGTCCAAAGTGAGGCTGCACTGCGAAATCTTGCAACCCGTCATCCTTACGACAGTGAGGATCACCAGATGTCCCTCCGCAGCTCCATCCAAGAGGTGAGCGATCAATTGCGACACGACATTCAGGAGCGGCTAGCAAAAGCAGGAGTCGAGGTCATCGAAGCTCGAATCAGCCATTTGGCGTATGCCCCCGAAATTGCAGCCGCCATGCTTCAACGCCAACAAGCCCATGCTGTCGTCGCAGCCAGAACGAAGATCGTGGAAGGTGCTGTCGGGATGGTTCAGTTGGCTCTGAATCAACTCAGCTCCGAAAAGATCGTGGAACTGGACGACGAACGCCGAGCGGCGATGGTATCCAATCTATTGGTGGTCCTGTGCAGCGACCGGCATACATCACCTGTCGTGAACGTGGGCTCCATTTATTCCTGATATCGGATAAAGGATTGTCGATATGGCAAAACGCGATTCGTTTCTTTTGAGACTTTCACCAGCAACGCTCGACGCTATGCGTCGATGGGCTGACGACGAGTTTCGTAGCGTCAATAGCCAAATCGAAATGGTTCTTCAAAAGGCGCTTCGTGAATCGGGGCGCCTTAGTCAAGTAAGTCAGGAGGCTCGAGACGCTGATCCCCAAACCGTGATTGAACTCAATCACGCCCCGAAAGGCTCTTAACTTTCGATAGGAAAGCAATAGGAAAGCAAGGGACAATAGGAAAGCAAAAGGGGAAAGCAAAGGACAGGCACAGCAATTCCGCATTGGATAGACTGCGACAACCGTTTTGGCTGGAAATGGAAATGTCAACTTACCCGGGTTGTTGATGCGGCCGGAAACAGTTCCGCTTCCGTCGAGTTCATCTCGGCGGTGCGCACAACTGACTGCTACCATGCCCATGACTTGCATGCTTCGCTTCCGTCGAGTTTATCTCGGCGGGGCGCATAACTGAAAGCTACAATCTGCTTACGATTAGGGCGTCCATGGGCTGTGATGTTGAACCCCGTTGGGGTTCTCGCGTAACTGGTGCTGTTATCCCAGGGTGCGCTACGCGACCCTTGGCTTTGATGTTAAACCCCGTTTGGGGTTGGTGGAAATGGTCTGGGTGACTGCGAAGCAGTCCAACAACAAAGCCCGGGGTCGCGCAGCGCACCCCGGGGCGATACGCAGCATCACCGCATCAACCCTAAAGGGGTTGCACAGCTTGGAACAAAAAAGGTGTCAATCGGTGGGTGGCACTGTTCGGGTGCTGGTCGGGTGGCGTTTGCTTTTTTGAAACACAGAGACATCTGAGTTCTCGTCAAGCGGCTTGGGCGATTTTTTCAGGTTTTTGTGGTTGCAAAAAACTTCGAATCTCTGGGGTCTTGGCAAGGAGGGATTGGATGTATCGGTTTTGGTCGAAAGGCGTCCTTGTCCGCCAGACCCGAAACAGAATGCGGATCCAACGATACGCAAGTTTGCGTAGGGAACAAAAAAAGAACAAAAAACAAAAAAAGAAAACAAAAAAAGACAGGCACAGCAATTCCGTGACTCGCAAAATTGGATCCGTCAACTTAGCCTGCATCAGAAACTATCAACGGACGTCAGATAGGCTGCACATGAGACGCTTCGCTGAGAAGTTGCGAATAAGACGCCATTAGCAGATGCACAGCTCGCTAAGAAAAATGGCGATTGAAAGGCGGAAGTATTGGCTGCCCGAATGAAATAGGCAGCTTCGACGCGAAGCACTCGCCCCCGCAGACTCGACTCCGTAGACTCGACTCCGCAGAACTCAATCGAAATCGCCCCCCAGCGGATCAGCCTACATTAGCAAGATGCCGAACTTGCAACTTCCCTGCCAACTCACGCAACTTGTCCCGGGTCGCCGCAAGAAATCGACCCAGCAACCGGCCTCCTGCTAGCTTCGACATCCGAACTCCCCAAGTCTCGGGCGTGCAACCAAGCCTTGCAAATACATCTGCA
>Ga0247831_1003208_pt1 | contig 24462 bp, 10 predicted proteins | sample LaCruzMarch2015__9_FD_192406 | JGI IMG/M metagenome (GOLD analysis project Ga0247831, IMG submission 192406) | Freshwater microbial communities from meromictic Lake La Cruz, Castile-La Mancha, Spain - LaCruzMarch2015_1m | ecosystem: Environmental > Aquatic > Freshwater > Lake | place: Spain...
GGTAAGTAAAAATGGTATTGCCCACAGCATTTAATCCAATAAGTCTGGGACAAGTACAAACTGAATTTACTGGCACCAACCCTATAGGAATAAACGAGTATTATCGTGGTGGTGGATACACAACTCAAAATAATAATAATGTTCCCACATCAGAAACAAAAACAATATCACTTGCGGATTTTTATTCTGCATATAGGCAAGTTATCAGTACTGGAGGGTTACTACATATATTTAATGATGATGTAGACAATACTGGTCAACCCGCATATTTTGAAGGTTATGGATATGTAAATGCCAATGAGAATGTTTTGGTACAACCATCTGGACCAGCAACTTTTGGTATATTTAATCCAACGTCAGAAGGTGGTAATGCTTCAACTCGTGCTGACAATCAGATTAATGCAGAAGGCAAATGGTTTTTAACTATTTCATCCGGTGCTTCTGTTATCGGAACTATTGAGGAGATGATAAATGAAAGTAATAAGTATTATACTGTTACTTGGAATACTCCTTTTCCAAATAATAATTATGAGTTGACAATTACTATAGATACCAATAGGTCTGCATCAGGATTTAACGTAAACAATTTGGCAGTGGCTGGAATTCGTAAAAGAGCAGATGGATTTGATGTTGGATTTTGTCTTAAGGAATCAGTGGATGGGGTATTTATTACTGGTTATGTTCGTCAATTCTCTGCAGTTGCTGTCTATTAGCATATACATCTCCACTCTAAACTTTATATACATAAAACTCACAGGTGAGTTTTTTTGTGAGTATTATAAATATAGGAAATTAGTTATTATAAATGGTAGATAAGTATCCTATAGTTTTTAATCAAGAATCTGGAGGCACACTTCAAGAAATCGGATCTGGTGACACTTTAATTGTTGATAATATTAATAGTAATAATCTAGTAATTACTGGTACTCTTACTGTTCCTGGTGGAGGATCACTAGATTCACTAAGACTTCGTAGTTATGGTATAAGTAATGATCCAACTTTATATTCTGGTACTGGATCAATTGTATCAACTAAATTGCAAGTAAGTGGAATATCAACCTCAAGATTTTCTATAGGAGAAAAGGTAAAATTATTTGGTGTTACATTAGCATCTGATTCAATAGATATTGAAAATGTTCCTAACGGGTGTAGTTTTGCAAAAGTTGGAAGCACTTCTAGTGGTACTACATATCGATATTGGTTGGCACAGTATGATTATCGTAGTGGTAAAGTAGGAGCATCTACACAAGTAATACCAAATGAGGGTATTACTATGACAACACTTGGAAATTTTAATGACTTAGACCATATTTCTCTTACACTTGCAAGGTCATTAACTACTTCTGGAATTTTAGTTTATCGTAGTGAAAATAGTGCAAGTATTGGTGATGCAAAATTAATTGCAATACTTGGACCAAAAGAATTAGGTGGTGATACATCTGGAATTTTTTGGAAGGATTATGGTTCATATGAAAGAACTGAATGGTCATCAAAAACTGCCAAAAATGAATTTGATGAAGATCAAATACACTTTCCAAATATAGCATCTACAACCACAAAAAAAGGTTGGGATATTGACTCTATTATAAGTATTGGATCTAGTTCTGTTGGTTTTAGTAGTAATTATACATTAAACAGCACTCCAATTGTAAAATTAGTACATGACAATACTTATGCATTTACCCAATCAATTAGTGATTCAGTATCTAATAATATAAATTCATTAATTTTACCCGGAGGAACTTATTTCATCCAATCAATAGGTATTCCAACTGGATTTACTCTCAAAGGTGAAGGTAAAAGTACCATAATTAAACAACAATATTTTGCAAATGATTTGACAGATGGTGGGGGAAATAATTTAAGTTTTAATGGAAAAATGCTAAGTGGTATTGGTACTGCCAATATAACTCTTCAAAATTTATCAATAGATGGAAATAATACTAATAATATTTTATTTGATGGTGAGTTGGATAATTATCTATTATATTTTGAAAATATATTTTCTTCATTAATTTCGGATGTCGAAATACGAAATACTGTTGGGAGTGGTATGTATGTGTATAACTCGAAAAGACTGTCTGTTCAAAGTTGCTCGGTTGTTGATGGGGGATTAACTGATAGATATTTCTTATACCCTCTAAATGCACAAGAATCTGAAGTTCTTAGAATTACTAATTGTTTATTTGAAAATTATTCTGGATCTGTTGATGTTTCAGTTACTTCTGTTTCATCTATTAATGGCAATATTATTCGCAATTGTGGAACTGGATTAAGACTATATGCTGCAAGTAAGGTTAATACTAGTAATAATATTATTCTTGGACCATCTGATGAATTTGTTTCCACACCTGACATTTATGATAGTGATTTTAATTCCGTAAATGTTACGATTCAGAAAAATACAAACTTCACCAGTCCAGTTTTACTTTATCTAGAAAATGGAGAGGCAAAAAATTTAAGCAATTCTAAAGTTACAATTGTGGCGGGAATTGGAACTATTATTAATGTTGGTTTAAATAGTGAATCTCTTGGAACAAAATTCTTAAACTTCAATATTCCAACTCAGAATGAAGGAACTTTTGGAAGAGAAAATGGGTATATTCAGTTAACTCTTACTCAAAACCAAACAAATACTCTAGGAATCGGCAGCATTCTTGGATATGATATTATTGGGACAGAATTTTTATCAGTGCCAGTCGGTCTTACTACTAGTGTAGGAATTTCATCCGGAACTTGGAATACTATTGGGGCAGGTGCAACAAATTATACGGTTACTTTGAGTGATCCTAATCAGTTTAGTGGTATTTCTACTGGAGATATTGTAAAACTTGTAAATCATTCGGTAACTCCAGATTTATCGGCAACTGAATTGACTGTAGAATCTAAAATTGTTGTAACCTCTGCGACTAAAACTTTAAAATTAGTTCTACCTTCTTCTGTTACTTCAGTAACAAATGGAAACTTAAGTGGTACTATAAATATAAAAAATACCTTTGTGATTGCAAAAGGTAGAGTAGGAGTAATCTAACATGCCAGATAATACTAATGTCAATAATAATGCAGCGGTTGTTGTAATAGGAAGAACCGCTCCTGTTCCTGCCGGACAACAAAAATCGGAAAAGTCAATACCTGTTGTTATTGCAAATGACCAATCGGTAATTCCTGTTGCTGAAGTAAATAAGATTCAATCTGAGGTTGCATTATCCCTGCTTGGAATACCCAGATCAGAAGTTGCTCTTGGAATTTTTGCCGATGTAAACACCTATGATGTAAATCCAACTGAATGGTCATCAACTCCAGAACAATTTACGACTCTATCTAATACTGGAGCATATGCTGGAATTGCACAAACTATGGGATGGGGGTTATCGCATGTTCCAGAAGAATCTGGGGCAATGATAGAGGCACCTGCGGATAAATTTGCAATTCTTACATCAAAGAGATTTTTTAGATATCAACCAGGCCGTGTTTCTGCTGCTACATTTGGTGTTAAGACATCTGTATTGCCAGATGCAGTGACGGGAGCAGTTGTTCAGAACCCAAATGTAAGAAAATATGGGATTTTTGATAATTTTGATGGATATTATTGGGAAAATAGAAATAGTGGGAAAGAAGATAATTTCTGTGTAGTTAGAAGAACTCAATCTCTCATTTATGAGAATTCACTTCCATTTGGAACGGGTGCCGGTCAGCAAACTGAAGATTATGGGAGAACGAATCCTCAAGATCCATTTGGAAAAAGGGCATCAGAATCAGAATCAAACGAAACTGCAAAAGAAAATCCTGCAGGAGTTCCTAAAAAGTTTGGAGATCTTACTATATTAAGAGATAGTCTCTTAATGACACATGCAGCAGTATATGATCCTTCTTTGCTACAACCAGAACAAAAAGTCGGTATTACTACAGTTAGTGGCGGAAATACCATTAATGTTCCTGGTGTAGTTAAAAATGTATCAAATGCAACTTATGATATAAACAGTGGGTTGATGGTAATTACTACATCTGCTGCTCATGGATTTAATATAGGAAAATATATTACTTTGTCTGGAATAGCAATGACTTGCTATTTAAATCCTAGCGTTCCAAAAATATATCCAAATAGACATACTGGATATAATATATTACAAATCAATTCTTCTACTCAGTTTGTTGTTAATGTTGGAGTTTCTACTGTTCCAACTTTTTATGTTTCGGGTGGAACTGCCGTTGGATTGTCTACTGGGCAATATGTTTCATATTCTAAAGGAACTAGTGTAGGAATTATTACCGGATTTGTAGATACTGGAATTTATAGAATTGCCGGAATTACTACTGCTGGAGTACTGACCTTAAACGACCTAAGTGGTTCTGCAGTCACTGGTCTTACCAATGGAACATATACTAGTGTTGGACATCAAATAATCACTCCAGTGCCACTTGTGCAACCATTATCTGGACAAATAGCAACAAAAACTAGATATACCACGGTAAAACCAACTGGAATGTTTCCATATCTTTATAAAACTGATGGTAATGCTCCTACTGAAGGTTATATTGATACTACTTTGCCAACATCAGACTCAGTTGAAATAAAAACTCAAATTGATGCTGTAAATAATTATTATGATAAATGGGTAAACCAGAATGTTGCTAAAGAATTTTGGAATGTTTATGAATATAGAATACCAAGATCTAGATTTAGTGGTGATAGATTAGACAATCTTACTGATGACTTACTTTATAGTGATGCTGTAAGTGATAAAAGAGCTGGTCAATATGTTATTGATCCAGATACTAGTGAAATTGTAACAGATACCAGTATTTGGGATTTAGATTTTACTAAAGTTACTATGTATAAGATTGAGTTTTCTTGGTATGGTGCAGTTGGGGCACTATTTTTAGCATATGTTCCTGTAAGTAATGGTGAAGCAAGGTGGGTGAGAGTACATCACCTTAGAGCATCGAATCAACTTAAAGTTTCATCTCTTGGTAATGCAACCTTACCAATCACTTATCTTGTCTATGGTGGAGGGAATCAAAATAGGAACGGAGTTTCTAATGCTCTTAGACCACCATCTACATTCTCTTATGGTAGTGGATCTGAACATATTGTTAAATATGGCGCTTCATATTATATTGATGGTGGGGACAGAGGAACTGTAAAACTGTTTAGTCACTCAACTCCGACAAATATTGAAGTTTATGGATCTAAACGAACATTTAATGTTGGTAATGGAACTACTCAGGTTGTTATAACCAATGCAACTGATGCAACAGATCCTTATATTACTGCTGGAGAAACTGCTGGATTGACTTCTTCATTCTATGTTGGTGCTAAAGTAATAACTATCGACCCAGTTGACCAAAACATAGAAATTGTTTATGTAAATACTACAAATAGAAGATTGCATTTAAATGCCCCGTTAAACTCATCAGGATTAAATAGTATTACAATTATTACGGATAGAAAAACTCCATTAATTGGTTTGAAATGTAGAGATTTTATACAAAGTAGCACGGGAAGAGATGTACGAAACAGAACTCAAGTATATCCAACTAGACTATCTACTGGATCTACTGGAGTAATTAAGGTAGATTTGTTAAAAACTCCTATATTCCAAACAACGGCACTTGTTACTGCCATAAATTCGAGTTATTCTCCATCACTTACGGCAAATGTAAATATTGGTAAGCAAGGAAAACCAACTCTTGTTGGAATAAACACAATCGTTTATGCAGGAACTCATACTTTTGTAAGTTCTCTTACAAACGGAATAACAAGATCAATCGAAGGCACTATTACGGCATCGACCGCATCATATGCCCCAACAACAGGTCTCTTAACTATCACTTCTAATAGTCACGGATTAACTAGCGGGAATACTGTAACATTTGCTTTAGGCACATTTACATTTACTTGCACTCTTGATAATAATGCCACAACTCATTCATATCCAAGATTAACCGATCCAAATCCACCTGGAACATCTCTAACAGTTACTGTTACTGATGGAAATACTTTCACGGTGAATGTTGGAATAGCAAATGCCGAATATATTCGTGATATTGGAACCGGAACCTATGGATATTTTAGAGGATATTTTGAAAATGATTCTACTTCAAGACCGATTACAGTATTAGGATTTTTAGAAAATAAAGGATCGGACAGAACAAAAAATATTGAAACTGATGGGTATTATTTTTATGCTCTTAATTCCACATCTGATAATATTATATTAACAACAACAGATCCATTCTTAAGAGAAGAGAATTTTGATTCTAAAGGAAATCTTGTTTCTTCAACAACAACTGAATTTACTCTTGCTCAGTTATCATCAATTAAAGTAAATCCACAAATAAGAAGCCCAATTCCAAAAACAGGAACAGTTGTGTCTTCTTTATTTATTCCTGCATCTGGAGAAAACTACGATTTATCCTCATACTTTGACTATAATAAGGAATACCTATCATTTCCCCTAACAAATATAATTGAAAGTTTGTACTTATGCGGTTCTTCTCAGTCAGCATATAATGCAAATGCCGCAATTGCTGAAGTTTCTGCCAGTTTGACCTGGGAGGAACAGTAATTTATGTCCCTTAGAAAAGATATAAAACTTGGTGATGATAAAAGACCTGTTAATATTATACCAAGTAGTGAAGTAAATCTTTTTAATATTTCAAATGGTGAATTATTAACCGACGAATTTGGCAATCCTGTAATTGCTGAAGTTGACGAATTTTTTTTAGCAGACGCAACAGCAGCAAGATCAACTTCTATTGTACTTGCCGGAAGTGAAATTAGTTCTGCAATAAAGTATCAGAAATCTTCTATTGGAATTAGAACAGGAACATATTTTTCTACTAATACTAATAATATTGGAATAGTGACTACTAATATTATATCTGGTGATTTGATATCTGGTGCTTCTATTCCAGATGCTACCATAATTTCTAGAGTAGGAGTTGGTAGCATTTTTATTTCTAAAAATACCAGTAATACTTCTGCACTATCGGAGAGTGTATTTGTAGAAAGAATAGAGTTAATTAAGACTAAATCTAATCCCGTTATGCGAATTGAAGAACAGTTTAGAGAATCTAGTGAAGTTAGTACGAGTTTACTTGGAGTTAATCGTGCGGAAACTCAATTAAGTTTATTTTCTAATGTGTCTTCCTATGGGTTAGATTCTGATGAGTTTGAGTTTTACGCATTTGCATCTGGAAATAGTTTTGGTTCTTGGGAAGAAAGAAGAAACTATATCTATGGAAATCGATATACTGCAAAACAAACCGAAGAAACTCAAGAATCTGCAATTAAACTAACAGCATTTCCAACTCCATATTCTTTCCCATTTGGACCTAAATTTAAAAAATCCGGTCTTTATAATGAAACTTTTTTTCAACAATACTTAAATTTTATTCAAATGGGAAATGATTTATATAATCTTCTTTGGATAGGATATCCATCTTCTTGGAAAGAAAAGTTCTTATCCTCTACATATGCTAAAGTAGAGTCTGGTGATGTTAATTATGGTGGAAATATTAATGATTCATTTGCAAAAATTGATACCTGGACAGATACTTGGAGAGATATTAAAGATTCTATTTTAGTTGATCCCACTAATAACTTACCATTTAATTTTGCCAAGGCGAGTAATTCTATTCCGGGAAAAATATATACCTTTGATACTACTAGACCTGGGTATTCAAATTCGGTGCAAAGATATGCATATTTACAATCTAGAAGGGTATTTAGATATCAACCAGGAAGAATTAGTGGATTTACTTTTGGACTCAGATCTTCGACCGAACCAGTAACTGGTATTAATTTAGAATGGGGAATATCAAATCCAACCGATCAATATATCTTTAGAATTAATGCTGGACAGTTTTCGATTGTTCGTAGAAGTACAATACCATTAGAACCTGTGGTCTTAATAAGAAATGGTTTAACATCTCAAGATCAAACAAACATACCAAGTGGAGATCCATTTGATAGTGAAACATATTGGACTATTAATATTCCGAGAGATAAATTTAACGGAGATCCTTTAAATTCTAATGGTCCATCTGGATATTTGTTAGAACCTGAAAAAGTTACTATGTATAAAATTGAGTTTGGTTGGTATGGTGCAATTGGTGCTAGATTTTATGCATATATTCCCACTGATAATGGGGATGCTAGATGGGTTGTAATTCATACTTTAGTTATTGAAAATTCTTTAGAATCTCCATGTTTACGAGACTCTTATTTTAGATTTAAATATTCGCTCAATATTGCAAATACTGGAGATGTGAGAAGTCCTCAATATTTGTATAAGTACGGAGCATCATATTATATTGATGGGGGGGATGAAGGGACATCTCAAGTATATTCTATAAGTTCTAGTGAAAAAACAATACTATCAAGTGTCGAAAAAACTCTTATAGGAATTATACCAAAACAATTTATACTAAACCGTGATGGAATTGAAGTAGAAAATAAAAAATTAATTATCCCAACTGAACTGAACATAAATTCGGATTCTTTATCTGAGATTAAAGTAGTTACTTGTTCTGCCTGCCCTGGATTTGGGTATGTATATACTCCAGGAATTGCAACAACGGAAACTGGACGATCTATTGATATTCAATTTACGGATTTGAATACAATCTCTGCAATTAATAACAGTTACTTTCGTGAAAATGATATTGGTGCTAAGATAATTGCACCTTCGATTTATAATGCATATATCACAGATGTAACTAATCCAGTAGGTTCTGCTGGATCTTTTGGTAGTGCGACTATAAAAGGATTTGGAGGTACTTATGGATTTAATTTAGTAAATAGAGATATTCCAACTTCTTTTGTATTTGATAGAGTTTCTGGGATTGCAACGCAAATATCAACTACACAACCATATCCACATCAGGTAAGATTGAGCAATTATAATGCATATGCCGCATCAGATTTTAAGTTTACTGGTTCTGAAATTGAAATACAGTTTGTAAATCCAAATAATGGAGATGATTATGGGCACTTTGCCGATTTTTTAATAGGAGTTACTAATAAAGTTCCAGTCGTTGCTCTACCTGATACTCTTAGTGGATTTGTCGTTGGTGCTGCGACAACTACAATTTTACCTAATACTAATATATTATTTGGTAAACACACTCATAGTTATGCTTCTTATGATGAAAATGGAGTAGAGCAAGGCGAATCTATTGATAGTTCAATACTAAGAATGGGAATAAACTATAGAATTCCTGGTCTTTCAAATCCGGCAGGTGGCGTTTGTTCAAAAATTAATATTACAGTTCAAGATCCTACTGAAATTGAAAATGCGGTTCAATATGATGTAAATCCACAAAATAATGTGAATGATGGAAGTTATTATATTGAAATACCCGGAACTTTCCCTTCACTATCATATAATGGTGGACAAATTGCTTTTCAGTATAATGGAACTACATATACCCCAAATATAAAATATGTTGGAGAACCAATTGGACCATATCCTAAAAACAATAGTTCTTTTTCTTACATCAAAATATCTGAGGAAATACCTGAATATAATAATTTTTCTTTATTACTGAGACCTGTCACATTAACCGGAAGTGGGAATGTTAATTCCTCAAAATTATTCAACTATAATCCTTTTCCACTTTATCTAGTTGCTAAGTTACAAGATAATTCTCAGATTAATAACATAACAATGAAAGAACTAATAGGAAATTTTCAAAGAACAATAACACCAAAATGGTATAAGTATGATAATGTATCTCTTGAATTATATGGAGGAAAGACTGATAATAATGCTACATCTCCAACAAATTTTACTGAAATTGCTAGATTATCATCTGCATTAATTGATACTCAAAATAATTCTCAATTGAGACCAGCAACAACAAGAGATACTCTTTATGTTGGGGCAAATAATACAACTTCGATAAATATGAGTAAGATATTTGGAGCAGACCGAAGAGTAATTACTCCAGATAATAATAATTTAGAGGCAACATTTATAGTTGCTAAAAAAATTAATTCCGGTAGTGGAACCATAGAAACAAGTCTTAATTTTAAAGAGCAATAAAATGACAATAAGAAACCCTAAATTATTTGGTCTAAATGTATTGAGTTCTCTTGCTGATGTTTTAGATAAAGAGCAAGCTCTGAATTCTTTAAATTTATCTTCGCGAGATTTAAATATTATCAAGGGATCTAAAAATGCTGGTATTACTGGTGGAGACTGGATTAGTCTTTCTAGACTAAAGGATCCAATTTATAGATCGTTAGACATATATCGAATAGAATCATCAACTTATTCTGGAATACTAGATACCAAGGCTGGAATAGAAAGAACTTTATTTGGTAATCTTAAAATAAATGGGATATTGAGTGGTAATGCAGTTCGTTATCGATATTTAGACGGCACTGGTTCTGGTGCCACTGTTAGAATTGCCGATATTTCAACATCACGAGTAAGTGCCTGGAGTTCAAGTGCATCTCCGGTCATATCAACTTCTCCAATTTCCTACGGAGCACAAGTAAGTGTAAAAAGTGGAGGTGCTTTACAGTTTGGAACTCAATCTGGAACAAGTGGACCAAGATTACAAACATCTTTAAGTGCTTTACCAAAGGAATTTGATTCTGAATTTCCAACATCAAAAATCAGTTGCACAATAGGCGGTCAAACAGTTGTGCTTTATGCTATGAAAGGAATTCCTCTAATTTTTACAGGATTTTTTAGAGATTTAGATGCCTCTATTATTGTATCTTTACTTAATGATACTCCTGCGAGTTGGAAAATTGTAGAAACCGCAAATGCAAATAACTTTGTAAATTTTACAAATCAAGGTGGAACTACATCATCAATTAACTTTAGATCATCTATATCAAGAGAAAGATATATACAATTTTATTATAATCCAGACAATATTTTAGGAATTACACTTACTTCTGCAAATATTACAGAACTCCCTACTGTAAAATTGCAAAATGCAACATCACTTAATTTTTCATCAAATCAACTTAGAAATTTTCCTGATATTAATTTTATTTCACCCACTCTTCAAATTCTAAATTTAATAAGCAATCCATTTTCTCAAAGTGAAACGGAAAATGAAAGAAAATTAAATTCTAATATTATTAATAAAATACCGACAACTTTAAAAGAATTATATCTGTCACAAACATTTTATGGTTCAATAACACAAAATATAATTGCAAACCGATTTACTGGTTTAACTGTTTTATATTTAACTAGAGGTGGTGGACCATATTTTCATCCTGATAATGAGGATGCTAATTGTGAATTGCCAAATGTTCCTAACACTTGTCAAACATATTCCGTACAAAGTAATGATTTTAGAGCATTTGGTACTACTGCAGGAAACAATAGAAACATAAAAGACCTTACAAACTTGGTGAGTCTTGACCTTTACGGAAATTATTATTTAAGTGGTGAGTTATCAATCGCGGCAAATAATATTCAAATACAATCTATAAATTCTGGTAATACTGGATTATCATTACCAACTGGGTTGGCAGGTAAAAATTCATTTACAACTTTATATCATCACTATGCCCGAAGTGCCGGACCACTAATTGTGGGGGGAAATTACTTATATGAAAATTGCAATTCATTAAGTACTCTTTATCTTTATGCATCGAATGTAACCGGAGCACTTCCAAAATTTACCAATTCCGCATTAAGTTACCTTGAACTCAGATATACTGGGTTAACTGGAGGAGGTCCAAATGGTGATGTATCAAATGTAATACCAGAGAAAACTTTTGAAAAATGTATCAATCTTTCTTATATGTTATTGCAGTCCGGTAATCTCCTTACTACTCCAATACATCCAAATGCATTTTCTTATACTCCAAATTTATATTATTTGTGGTATATTTCGTATGGAAGAACCACTGGGAATATTCCCAATCTAAATTCTAATTTAAATTTAACATACCTTGTATTACATTATAATAATTTTACTGGACTGATGCCCACTCTTGCATCAAATAAAAGTATTTATTATGTGGATGTAACTTATAATTCACTTTCTGGACCTATCCCGGCATTTAAAAATTTATCAAATTTACATATATTGTATATGTATAATAACGAATTTACTGCTCTGTCTACATTTACTAATTTAGGTTATCTTGCCTATTTTTATGCACATAATAATAAAATTGCCGGAGAAATACCAAGTTTTGCTGGATGTCCAAATTTATATTACTTGATTCTTTTTAATAATCTACTTACTAATTATAAATCTGGTGGATTTGCAACTAACTATAATTTGAGATATTTAGATTTGTCCGGAAATTTGTTAACTAGTCAGGCAGTCAATCAAATTATTGCAGACCTACTCACAAATTATAATAATGTAAAGCGTGGTGGTGTAACTATTAATTTGCGTGGAAATGCTCTTCCAAGTGGAATTGCTTTAGACTCTATTGATATTTTAAGGTCTAAAGGTTGGTCTATCGTTTTTAACTAATATGGCAAAACAAAATCAAGGTTTTAGGAAAGATTTAAATTTAGCAGAAACTACCAATGATACTGCAGCAATCAATAATATTGCCGGTGCCGGTATTGCGGATGATTTGAGAATTATTCAAAATAACCTTAGAAATATTTCTACTCTATCTTGTAATGTTATATCTAATGGATTTTTTTCATTCCCAAATACTCAATTTGTATTTACGGATGATGATATTGTGGGGGTTAATCCAACTATTACTGTAGGAGGAATAACATTAACAACTGGTACTGAATATTTTATTTGCAATTCGAATGGAGAAACACAATTTAAATTATCAACAACACCATCTATACTAGGAATTAATACAATAACTCCCAGTAATGTGACTGGAATTGCAGTTACTTTTATTCGAAAAGACCCTGTAACTCAAGATAATATCGTCAATTTTATTCAACCACAAATTCAAGATACTGAAAATTTTTCATATCTTGGTGGGGCATCTTTAAATGATACGTTTAGAAGTGTGTCATCTCAAAATGAAACATCTAAATTTTTTATTAGTAAAAAATATAGAGTGGATGAAGATAGGACTATTGATAAAAATTTAAACTATGAAGGTACAATTTCAATAAATGACCCAGTAAATCTTAATGTAAACTCTACTGGATTATCAAATGCTAAGTCTCCTGGAGTTTATATTGGAGATACTAGAGCATTTTCGAGTGATAATAATCCCTGGTCAGAAATTTCATCTTCAATTTTAACTGATAGTACTGAGGTTTCAATTGGAGAACTAAACTTTGCTAATAATATTATAATAGAAGGAATTACTCCTGATACTGTGACTTCTGTTTTGGCAACAACATATACACACAAACTTCCGGTTGTAATTAATGGAGAAACTTATTATATATTATTACGCACATAAAATCTTAAAAGTCCCCGAAGGAGTCTGAATCGATATTCTTTTGGTAGAAACATCATTACTGGCAATATTCGTAATGTTTCCTCCAGAGATAGTTGCCGTAAGATTATCAAACTTTACATTACCAGCATTAATTTTAAGACTTGGGAAACTTGAAGTAGTCTCCAATCCTTTTTCAGTTGGACTAAATGGTGGTGATGTATCTGTTGGTGGGCAGCATAATGAACGGTCTCCATCTACTAATAAAGTGCTTGTGACTGTAAAGTTTCCCCCAGATGCTATGGCAGCAATTGTTGCTATATTAATAGTAATTGTTGTACTTGTAAAACTCGATACTGTTGTTCCAGAAGCAAACTGAGCACCCAATACTCTCATATCATTCGCAACACCTGTTGTGTCTATAATATTGAGTACTGTTACTCCAGATGCGGTTGATGAACTTACAAACATACATCTTGTTACGGCAGGAACACAGAATGCTGCCAAACCCTCATCAATTAATCCTCTAGACTGATAAAAGAACAGTGGTGTATCGGCAGCAACTGTTTGTGATGGAGAAACTGTAACTGCACTACCAGAACCCGTAGTTGTAATTCCAGTATATTGATTTACATTAGTTCCAATTACAACCATTTTACTTTTTAAGTTAGTTGTATTTCCACTACTTAATGTAAGTGTTGTTCCACTAATACTTCCAACTACTCTTTTCACAAAACCACGATGGTCTATGAAGGTTAGAGATGTGGACCCAGAGGCAGTTGATTCTGCACTTGCAATAATAAAATTATTAATTGCAACATCATTTACGACTGTGTTCTCTGGTATTCCAGTACCAAAAATAAAATTACCAATTTCGATACCTGAAGTATTACTAATTGCAATAGTTTTAGTACCATTTGTTGTTGTGCCAGATATGGTTGCCTTTGTAATTGCTCCTACTGATGTTTTTGGTGCATATTTTATGTCTATTTTTTTTGTTGATTTAATTTTTATGTATCCGGCAGATGTTGCAATACTTCCTATTGTTCCTCCACCAAGAATGATAGAATTATTCACAAATATATTAAATTGACCCTTTGCCGCATCACTAAAATCATAATTTGATGCATATAGATAATTATATCGCAAATCTCCTGATGTGGATCCTGGAAATATAATATCAAAATTAATATTACGAGTAACTCCAATTGCATCAATTGACTGTGGAATATAATATCTTGCTCTAATATGATAGCGCCTCTGTGCCTCTAGTGCATATGTGCTATAAGATATTGAGGTATCTTGACCGATTGCCTTACTGAATACAATATTTCCACTAGTAATTGTCGTTGTAATTGCATTTGCAGACCCTGATGGGGGAGTTAAATTAATTACACCATCATTTCTACTATAAGAAGCAACTACAGTTCCAACTACAATATTGGCATTAGAAACACTTTGCCCCACACCGATAAAGTTCGTATTTGTTGGTGTTGCTAGTGTAATAACATTACCCACACCTCCAGAACCAACAAAGGTTGATGATATTCCAATTCTTGAGTGCTCGGTATAAGTTCCAATTCCTGAAATATACCCTTCAGTCTCAAATTCAAAACTCATTAAAGCTGTTGTATTGATATTAAATGTATGCTGACCAGTTGTTGTAGGTATAAAATATCCAGACCACTCAACTCCACCATTAGCATTAACTGCCTCCTGTGAAATTTTTCCGGTGTAATCAAAATTACCAGATTCCCAAAAATTATCTACTTTAAATGGAGATCCGGAAAATACTGCCGTTGTATTTTCGAAAACTTGGTTAAAATTGTAATATTTTGCAGTTAACCCATTACCACCAGCAACTCTTGGTATTCCTGAAAATATTTTAAATTTATCTAATTGATTTTGATAGGTAATTCTAGGTAAAAAATCTAATGGTGTGCCATTAGAAGATGTAGTTTGTGTTTTACTTCCAATAAGTTGCCTATATCCACTAGATGTTAGATTATATGCAAATATATTTCGGATTGCATCTAAATCTTCCGATATGAAGGTTGATGATACACCATCTACTAATGTATCTAAAAGATTATTTAATGCAGATCTAGTGTCTGATAAATCTCTAAGATTAAAATCTCTTCGTATTCCAATTCTTTTATAAGTTTTTCTTGCCATTTCGTCTTTTTAGAGTATTTATGAATCTTCTTTATCTTGTTAGTTCCCGTGTTGCTGATAATTCTTTAGTTTATACATCTCCACTCTAAACTTTATATACATAAAACTCACAGGTGAGTTTTTTTGTGAGTATTATAAATAAAGCATATTAGGTCTATCAGTAATAAATATGCCACTCAACAAATTAGATAATTTTATTAAGAATACTGAAGGTCGTATCTTATATGTAAGTCCAAGTGATTTAGATTCCACTGATAGTATTACAAATCAAGGAAATTCACTGGCACAACCATTTAAAACTTTACAACGGGCACTTTTAGAATCTGCAAGATTTTCATATCGCAGAGGAAATAGTAATGATGAAACTGAGAAGACCACAATTCTCCTAATGCCTGGAGCGCACACTATTGATAATAGACCAGGTTTTGTTGTATATAATGATGGCGGATCTGCAAAGGTAATTCCACCTGGGGGGGCTAAGAATAATTTAAATGCCCTAGCGATAGATGAATTATCACTCAAACTTGATTCAATATTCGACCTCACACAAGAAAATAATATTCTTTATAAATTTAATAGTATTAATGGTGGAGTTGTTGTACCCAGAGGAACCTCAATTGTTGGTCTTGATTTAAGAAAAACTAAAGTACGCCCTAGATATGTACCCAACCCAACAGATGTATATGGTCCAACTTCTGCAATTTTTAGAATTACTGGTGCCTGTTATTTCTGGCAGTTCTCGATATTTGATGGTGATGATTTAGGTCCTGTTTATACTGACTCAACAGACTTTTCGGTTAATAACCAATCATTTCCGACATTTTCTCATCATAAACTTACTTGTTTTGAGTATGCCGACGGAGTAAATTTACATCAAGATACTGGTCTTACTGACCTTGATATGTATTATGCCAAATTATCAAATGCATTTAATCTTGCATCTGGTAGGGATATTGATGATAAGTATCCGGCAAATCCAGACGGATTTGCAAAACAAAGACCCGAATGGGAAATTGTGGGGGCATTTGCAAATGATCCAATTAAAATTTCCACAATTCAATCTGGATCTGGTGGTGTTGCAAGTAATCAGGTTACTGTTAAAACTGAAATACCTCATGAATTAACTGCAGGAACTCCAATTAAAATTAGTGGAGTTGGTCCTGCAAATTATAATATTTCAACAAAAGTTCAGAGCATTAATCCAAACGATCCTACAGAATTTACATATTTACTTTTTAATTTTCCAATCAATCTACAAACACCGGCACAGGGAATAGACAGTGCATTTGTGACAATTGATACTGATACTGTATCTGGTGCATCCCCATACATTTTTAATATTTCTCTTCGTTCGGTATGGGGAATGAATGGAATGCATGCAGATGGAAGTAAGGCATCTGGGTTTCGTTCAATGGTGGTTGCTCAATTTACCGCAATATCCTTACAAAAAGATGACAGAGCATTTGTAAAGTATAATACCACAAATCGAAACTATTCCGACTCTATTTCGGTATCTAAAGTTTCCGGAGCATCTCTTTCTTCTGGCTCTTCATCTTTAGGTACGATATATCATTCAGACCCTGCGGCAATTTATCGAAGTGGATGGGAATCAAGTCATATAAAAGGAAGTAATGATTCTTTTATGCAAATTGTATCTGTTTTTGCAATTGGTTTTAATAAGCACTTTGATGCTCAAAGTGGTGGAGATATGAGTATTACCAACTCAAACTCTAATTTTGGACAAATTTCATTAAGTTCTTCTGGATTTAGAAAAAAAGCATTTGATAAAGATAATAAAGTTTTTATTACTTCTATTATTGCACCAAGAGCAATTACTGGGTCTGAACAAAAGATTGATTGGATTGCATTAGATGTTGCCAAGACTATATCAGGTAGTAATACTAAGTTATATTTATTTGGATTTACTTCCAAAGATGTTGTTCCACCGATTCTAACTCAAGGATATAGAGTTGGAGCAGCACTAAATGATAAATTATATTTTAAAGACCCAACCGGAACTGAATATTTCGCAAATATTTTAATGTCTGATGGAGTGACAAGTTCCGTTAAAGAATATGTAGTATCTTCTGGACCATCATCTAATATTTTTACACTTGGAACTCATAATATTCAGACTGGCGAAAAAGTTATTATTCTCAGTGATATTGGAGATTTGCCCGAAAATATTGTAGAAAATACTGTTTATTATGCAATCCGACTTAGCAGCACTCAAATTAAACTTGCTGGTTCGGAATCTGCCGCAATTGATGGAGTTGCAATTACTGTTTATGCCGGAACTAATCTTAGAATTTTGAGTCGGGTATCCGATAAGATTGCCGGAGATGTCGGACATCCGGTGCAATATGATGGTGCAAATAATAATTGGTATATTACAACAAATGCTGATAGTGGAATTTATGGCAGAATAACTTCTTTAGGAACTGCTGGATTAACCGAAAGAACAGAACCTCCATATATCAAAAGACTCGAAGACTCAAGGAGTTTGGATGAAAAGACTTATAAACTTCGAGTTGTAATTCCAAAAGAAATCTCTGTAGCAAAAAATCCAGAAAATTCTTTTGTGATTCAGGAATCAAGCTCTACCGGATACAGTGATCCTGCAAAGTTTAATTATGAGTATAATAGAAATCCAAGATTTATTAGTACTTGTTCTTATGCATCATCAATAGTAACTGTAATTTCTGAACTTCCTCATAATCTTCAGGTTGGGGATAGTATTATTATAAAAAATGTAACTGACAGCACAAATACTGGTGGATATAATGGAACCTTTGATGTTGCAACTGTGGTAAGTGATATGTCATTTACTTATACAACAACGACAACTCCCGGTTCTTTTACTAATGTTACAACAAATAGAACAATCTCTCTTCCAAGATTTGAAAGAAATAAATTACTTGGAAATTTTTATATCTATAGGAAGGAAGTTATTTCACAATATATTAAAGGTAATCAAGACGGTGTTTATCATTTATATGTATTAACTTCCGATAAAACAGTTCAAACCGAATTTACAAGTCTCAAATATAGTCAAAATGTTGTTGATTTATATCCACAATTAGATAGAGATAATTATAATGATAATCCAGCGTCTGCTAGAACCTTTGCAAAAAGATCTCCTCTGGGTGATGTAGTAACAAGTGATCTTAAGAAAAGTATTACTAGAGAATCGACTGATTCTTTACTTACAAGTTTGGGAATTGGTCTTTATGTTTCTACTACTAGTGGATCTACAATTACATTTGTAAGAAATCACGGAATTTCTGGTATTGTAACCGGAACTGTGGTTGCAAGTACAAATTATATAGATGGAACATATCAAAATGTCAGGCTTCTGAATGGTAATTCATCTGGAACTTGGAATGGTGCAACTGCAAATGTAATCGTAAGTGGTGGTGGAATATCATCTGTAGATATAGTATCTTCTGGTTCTGGTTATGCTAATGGTGATGGACTATTTTTTGATTCCTCTATTGTTGGAAATCCAAATGGAAATGCCAGATATAATATTGCAACATCAGGAATTATATCACCAATTGGAAATGTTATACAATTTACTGGGGCAGGAACAAATACTGATACCTATCATCGAATTACTTCTGTAGTATCTCCCAATCAAATTGGAATTGCTAGAACTGGAGGAGATCCAACCATTACATCATCACATTATGGTTTTATCATTGGACCTTCGAGTCAGATTACAAGTACTGCACATTCTTCTGGAACTACTACATTTACAACTAATTCTCCACATGGACTAGTTATTGGTAATAGATTTAGGGTGATAGATTCTTCCAATAATAATCTTGGGGATTATATTGTAAAGGAAAGAACCAGCACTACTGTGTTTACTTCAATTACAAATAGTTCTTTAAGTGCGACTAATGGTTATATTCTTAAGCACGGATTATCTGCAAATGATGCAAGTTCAGATTCTTCTTTAGAAAATTTAGGAACTCGAAGTATTCCATTATTTGATAAAGAAACACTTGTTGCCGCTACTGAAATTAATAACACTACTACCATAGTTGTAGTATCTAATACTTATGTGGCAATCACTAAGAGATTTCCACTTGGGTCTTATATTCAGATTGATGAAGAGATTATGAGAGTTGCTAGCAGCACTCTTAGTACTCCGTCAGATATCACTTCTGGAATTACGGTAATTCGTGGCGCTCTTGGAACAAGACAGGTATCTCACGATAATGGATCATTAATTAGAAAAATTAAACCAATCTCAATTGAACTCAGAAGACCTTCAATTTTAAGATCATCAGGTCATACATTTGAATATCTTGGATATGGTCCTGGAAATTATTCCACCGGACTGCCTCAGGTACAGTCCATTACTCTAACCGAAAGAGAAGAGTTTTTGGTTCAGTCTCAAGAACGCTCCGGTGGTATTGTTGTTTATACTGGTATGAATAATAATGGTGATTCCTTTGTTGGTAATCGCAAAACATCATCTGCAACCGGTGAGGAAGTAACATATGATGTGCCAATACCAACAGTAACTGGGGAAGACCCATCGAGACTGAGTGTTGTATTTGATGAAGTTACAATAAAAGAACGACTTGTTGTTGAGGGTGGAAGTTCTGGCACTGTTCTTTCTCAATTTGATGGACCAGTTACATTTAATAAAGAAGTTAAGTTTAATGGTCCGGTAAGTATTAAATCTCAAAAGATTACTGATGAAACCGAATCTATCAATACAACAACCGGAGCACTAGTTGTTCCTGGTGGTGTTGGAATTGCTAAAAGATTAAATGTTGGTGGATTTTTTGGACTTTTTAATGGAGGTTTTGCTCCACCGTCATTTACAACAAGAAGTGTTGGAACTAAAATTTTCTTACACGGAAGTATAAGCGCAACTTCTGCAGATTATGCTATTGGCACTGATACAAATACCTTGTGGAATGGTGTTCCGACTAATTCTCAACAATTCAAGTGGTATGGTGGAACAACACTTGCGGCAACTTTAAGTGGAGTAGGTGCTTTGACTGCTGTAACTTCAGTTTCCGCACCTCAACTTATATCTACAATAGCAACAGGAACCGCACCACTTACAGTTACTTCCACAACAGTGGTGCCTAATTTAAATGTTAGTCAACTAAACGGATTAATTGCCGCAACATCAGGAACATCAAATATTGTTTCTCGTGATGTCTCTGGAAACTTTAGTGCCGGTACAATTACGGCAACATTAAATGGTGCGGCAAGTTCTGCAAATGCATTAAATACTGCAAATAGTTATCAAGTTAAGTCTTTGGGTGTTGGTACTGCTCCTCCTGCTACGACAGGTGAAATATTTGCAACAAATGATATTACTGCATTTTACTCTTCTGACGAAAGATTAAAAGAAAATATAAATCCAATTCCAAATGCACTAGAAAAAGTTTTACAAATTAGTGGTAATACATTTGATTGGAAATCTGGATTTAATGAAATACATTCACATTCAGGTACTGATGTTGGTGTGATTGCACAAGAAGTTGAAAAGGTATTGCCACAAGTAGTCACAACTCGTGAAAATGGTTATAAAGCAGTTCAATATGAAAAGATTATTGCACTACTAATTGAAGCAGTCAAAGAACTTAAAGAAGAAGTAAATGAACTTAAAAATATAAATACTTAAAAAGTATCGATAAAATGGGAAATAATATAAATAAATCATTTAATTTTAGAAATGGTGTCCAGGTTGATACTGATAATTTTGTTGTAAATCCAAATGGTTTGGTGGGAATTGGAACCTCAATTCCAACAGAAATCTTAGACGTTCACGGAACCGCAAAAATTACGGGTCTTATTACGGCAACCAATCTGGCAGTTAGTGGAGTTTCTACCTTTTATAATGATGTAAAAATTGGATCTGCAATTACGGCAGTTTCATCTACCGGAGTAGTATATGCAACTCAATTTGTCGGAAGTGCCGCAGGATTAACAGGAATAGTTGCAATATCAACAAATGGGTGGATTGTTAATGCCGGAACTCTTTCTACGGCATCAAAAGTCGGTATAGGAACAGCAATACCATATTATTCTTTACAAGTTGGAAATGACCCTCTCACCGGAAATGGTTTTTCTGTTGATGCACTTTCGGGTAATGTAAATACGTCTGGAATTTTAACGGCATCAAATCTCAAAACTATTGGAAGTATAACCGGATATAATTTTTCTGGATTTGGAACTGATATTACTGGAATTAATGCAACTAATATCAGTAATGGAACTTTAAGTAATTCTAGACTTCCATCAGTAATTAATATTGCTGGAAGTATAACCGGATATAATTTTTCTGGATTTGGAACTGATATTATAGGTATTAATGCAACTAATATCAGTAATGGGACTTTAAATAATTCCAGACTTCCAACAGACCTGAATATTTCTGGAATTATAACAGCAAACTCTGGTGTTGTAACATCTCTTACTGCCGGAATTGCATCAATCACTCAACTTTATGTAAGTGGAGTTACAACTTCGGCGCAGGGATTTGTGGGTAATATTGTAGGAATTGCCTCAACAGCATTAAGTCTGAGTGGATCACCCGATATTACGGTTACTAATATAAATTCGACTAATATTAATAATACTGGGGTTATAACGTCTTCAAATCTTCATATTGGAACCGGTGGAGTTAATTTTACTGCACTAAGTTCTGGAAAAGTTGGAATAGGAACAACAAACCCAACATCAGAATTGCAGATTATAAAGCAATCTGATTGCTTATTAGAAGTAATATCCAATACTGGGGTTTCGAGAATTAGTATTGGGCAGAGTGTTGGAGTGGGTCAAAGTACTGCCGTGTTTAGATTTGGTGGGAGTGAAAAAACTCTTGATATTATTAATAATGATACTGGAGATATTAATCTATATTTACATGCCGGTCCTGCGGGTATAGGAACCGGAAGATTTGATTGGATTTACGGGCAGACAAATGCCGAATTGATGTCTCTTACCTATGAAGGAAAACTTGGCATTGGAAAAACAAATCCAAATGAAACATTTCATATTGTTGGAACTTCTACTGTAACCAGCAATGCTTATTTTGGTAATCACATATATGTAAAAGAAAATATTTATTTTAAATCTCTTAGAGATGGTGTTGTAGAAACAAATACAAATGTCACAAGTGGAATTAGTACTTTTTCCACACTTTATTTGTATGGTGGTACTAATGTATTGGGAATTGCAACTAATAATGCAGGTACTTATAAGTTTAAAATACAAGACAATAGTCCTGCTTATTTGGGAAATGATGTAGGAATTGGAACTACAAATGCAACTGATCCAGCAGATACTTCTCAGTCAGTACTTAAAGTTTTTGGTAATTCTTATTTAAGAAGTGCGAATATTGGCACTAGTATTTCAGTTGGTTCTGGAATTGTAACCGCCAATAATGGATTTTCAAGTGGGCTTGGAACTGCTGTGAAAATTTATGTAATTGATAATATAATTACTTTTATGGTCGGAACTGGTACAACATCACTACAACTATACTAAAATGGCAATAACTATTACAAAATCTGGTCCGTTTTATGGAACCGCAGGTACTCCAATTTCATTTTCATCACTTCGCACTAATTTTAGAGCAACTGATATTGATGAAACGGTAAGTAATGATACTTCATCAATTTCAGCATCACAACTTAGGAGAATTGTTAGTCAATCTAATTCCGACCCAACAGTTCCGGACGCAACCGAAAATGTACAAATTTCTACTGGAAATGATTTAAGTATATCCCAATTTAGAAATTCGGTTAAGTATTATAGAGTATCACAAACCTCTACAAATACAAATTTAAATATATCTTCTCAAACATGGAATTCTAATTTATCTAAAAATATTAAGAAAAAAGTTAGTATTGTTGGTACAATAGGATCTTCTGATACTAATATTCCCGCACTTTTAACAACTTCTGGGCAACACTGTAATCTTGAAATTGCAGTGACCGGAACTGGAAAGGTTATTGGTGCTGGTGGTACTGCTGGTACTGCAAATGGTGGAAATGGTGGAAATGGTGGTACTGCCATGAATTTACTGAATACTTTGGCAGCATCAGTAATCAAAGTCACGGTTGCTGATGGTGCTAATATATACGGCGGTGGCGGTGGCGGCGGTGCAGGAACTGTAGGTGGTACTGGTGGTACTGGTGCTAATGGGTCTATGTCTGGTGGTACTACTACCACTTATGGGCCGACGATATGTAACAACGAAGGATACACGACAGTACCGGTTTGTATTACAGGAGAAGGGTTTGAATTGCTGAGTGCGGTTTATGTAACTGAATCTCCCAAAAAAACTTTTATTTACGCTTGTTGCAGAAGATCTGTTTCAACTGTTGCCAACGCAGACGCAGCAACAACAGGAGGAGTCGGAGGACCCGGTGGTAATGGAGCAAATGGTGGTGTAGGAGCAGGATATGAACAAGCGTTGGGTGCCGCCGGTTCTGGTGTTGATGCCGTTACTGATTGGACAGGTAGAATTGGTGGTACAAATGGCGGAACAGGTGGAAAGGGGGGAAAAGGGGGAGACAGTGGCGCCGGAGGAACCTTTGGTGCTGTTGGTAATCCAGGAACTCAAGGAGCAACTGGTGATCCTGGAGGTAATGGAAGTCTAGTAGATGGAACTGTAACAACGGGAGGATCCGGAACTGCCGGAGGTCTGCCGGTTGGAAATGGAGGAATTGCCGGAAGGGCAATTACTGGAAGTAATTACTCAGTAACAGGAACTATTAACAGCAGTACAATAAAGGGTCTATATAATCCGCAGATATAAAAATTATTATGACTGAAAAACAATATCCTTCTTTACCAGAACAAGGAAAAAACTTAGCAAAGTTTAGTTTTGATTTAATTAAAAATGCACTTCAAACCGGTGCCTTGATTGTTTCTGCCGAAGTCCAGGC